>Ga0310696_10000232_pt1 | contig 94535 bp, 80 predicted proteins | sample AusTroGonzalo_MG_4_FD_203885 | JGI IMG/M metagenome (GOLD analysis project Ga0310696, IMG submission 203885) | Bovine rumen microbial communities from tropical cattle in Woodstock, Queensland, Australia - Gonzalo_02 (v2) (version 2) | ecosystem: Host-associated > Mammals > Digestive system >...
AGTCCCGCCCGACCCACCATTCGCTCTCACTTTTTTGGTGACCTTTTCGTCTAGTGGTTAGGACATCGGCCTTTCACGCCGGTAACGGGGGTTCGAGTCCCCCAAAGGTCGCCATTTTTTTTGCCCTTAAACGACGCTTTTCTCACAAATTTGACAAAAAACAGCCTGAATTTTAAAGTTTGGCGGTTATTTTATTCTTTCAAAGGAGGAAATTATGAAAAAATTTTTTCTGGCTCTTGCGGTCGCAGCGATTTTTATTTTTGTGACTGCATGCAGTGGCGGTTCTAAAAAAGAGGAAAAAGGTCCTGAAGAAAACCAGAACGACACCGACGAAATTTCGGATGAAGACGGTGAACCTGCGGAAACCGACGGTGATACCGAACCGGAGAAAGACGATTCTGACAAGGCAGAGACTACAGAACCTCTTGAATGTGAAAATTTCGCGGAAGGACTTAACGAGAACCTTATGGTCGGCGAAGGCAAAAAAGCGCTTGAGAGAAGTTTTATCCTCCGTCTGCCGGAAAAAATTGATTCCGGCAAAAAATTCCCGGTCGTTTTCCTTTATCACGGTTACAGCGACACGGCCGACAACTTCGAGCAGTTTTTGAGCTCTTATGTCGATAATGAAACGATGCCGTTCATTCTCGTTGTTCCCGAATCAAGATCCGATGTTTACAGTCTGGAACAAATGTCAGGCCTTGACTGGGATATGATGAATCTTACAGACGACAGCGCGGAAGCAGATATGTTTGACGCAGTTCTTGCCTGCATCGATAAAAAATGGGGCGTTGACAAGGAACACATCCATGTTTCTGGTTTCTCGGCCGGTGCCATTACGGCAAACAGCATCGCTTTGCAGAGACCTGAAAAAATTGCGAGCATCCTTTCTTACTCCGGTGCATACTTCTCCGATGAAAAGAGCAGGGATGCTTTGGGCAACCTTATGGGAATGATGAATCTCGGAGATTTATTCAGCTGGCCCGATTTTGAGGAAGAACACACGAAGTATCCGCAGGTTTTTGTTTTTGGCGATAAAGAAGAAGATTCCTGGGGCACAATGGGATTCACAATCTATTTCAACAAAATGGGACGCCTGGGTGCAAGTTACCTTACGGAAAACGGCCACGACGCGATTCTCTGCGAACACGATGGAACCCACACTGTTGCAGGAATAAGTCAGAAAGGAATGATAAAATTCTTCAAAGATCATCCTTTCGGCACTGAAAAGTCATCGTACCGTGAAAAAATGCCCGCAGAATTCGCCGAAATCTGCCATTTCTTCACCGAAGCTGATCTCGAAGGTCTTGACGATGACGATGACGGCGACGAAGACACCGATCCTGACGCTGCGCTTGCATGCGCGGATTTCAAAGAAGGACTCAACAAAAATCTGATGGCCGGAAAAGAGGGAAGCAAACTTGCGAGAGATTTCTATCTCCATCTGCCGAAAGACGTCAGCTCCGGCGAACAGTTCCCTGTCATTTTCTTCTATCATCCGTACGCTGCTTCAGCTTCTGATGTGGACGCGATCCTTTCAAGCTATGTCGACAACAAGACAATGCCGTTCATCCTCGTTCTCCCTGAAGCGAGAAAAGACAAATTCTCTCTCTCCATGCCGCCTACAGGTCTGGACTGGGATATAATAAATCTGAACGACGGAAGCGCGGAAGCCGACATGTTCGATGCAGTCATATCCTGTCTTGAATCAAAAGGCATGGTCGACGCTGAACACATCCATCTTTCGGGATTTTCCGCAGGTGCGATCGCAGCTAACAGCGTCGCTTTGATGAGATCTGAAAAAATCGCGAGCGTTCTGACATATTCAGGCGCATACTTCTCGGATAAAGACAATCTTGAAACTCTCGGCTCAATCGAAATCGGAAGCGAATCAATGCCGATCGGAAGCCTCATCACCTGGCCTGATTTCGAAGAAGAACATAACAAATACACACAGATGCTTGTTTTCGGCGCAAAAGGAAGCGATACCTGGAGCTATACGGAAAACGGACTCGATTTCACGATTGATTTCAACGAAATGGCAGAAAACGACGGCAGTTATCTTCAGGAAAACGGGCACGGCGCGATTCTCTGCAACCACAACGGAGGACACGAACCGCAGGTATCACAGCAGGATGCTGCAAATTTGATACAATTCTTCTACGACCATCCTCTCGGAACCGATCCTTCACCTTACAAAACAGATATGCCTGAAACATTTTCAAAGTGCATTTTCAAAAAATAATTTCAGGAAATAAAAAATGGTGCCGGAGACCGGAATCGAACCGGTATGGGGTCGCCCCCGCTGGATTTTGAGTCCAGTGCGTCTACCTATTTCACCACTCCGGCAAAATCGGGCGGCATAATACCGAAAAACGGCGAAAAGTCAAATTTAGATCGTCATTCAAGAATTTTTTCGATGCCGCCGTTCGATATATCGGATTGCCGCCATGCTCCCCTCGCCTGAATTTTCTCCCTTCGCCACACTGGAGAAGGGATGGGGATGAGGTCAAGAGGGGTCAGGGGTGAGGTCAGTTTTAATGCAGGTTTTCTATGATCTCAACTATCTTTTTCTGGATGTCTTCGATCTTTCCGAAGCCGTCTACACTCTTGTAAAGGCCCTGTTTTTTGTAGTGGTCGGCAATCGGAGCTGTTTTGCCGCGGTATTCTTCGAAACGTGCTTTAACAGTCTCGGGATTGTCGTCGGAACGGCCTTCAATTTCGGCTCTTTTGAGGATCCTTTTCGTCGATTCCTCTTCCGAAAGAAGGATCTCTACCATGCAGTCAAGCTTGAGACCGAGTTCTTTCAGCATATTGTCAAAAATCTCAGCCTGTTTCAGCGTTCTCGGATAACCGTCGAAAAGGAATCCGTTGCCGCCGATATTCTTTTTGAGCTCGCTTTTGAACATGTCGGAAATGATTGCGTCGTCAAGAAGTTCGCCTCTGTCGATGATGGCTTTCGCCTTTTTGCCGAGTTCGGTCCCGCCGCGGATCTCCTGACGGATAAGCTCGCCTGTCGAAATGTGGCAAAGGTTGAAATGTTCTTTAAGCAGCTGTGCCTGTGTTCCTTTTCCTGCTCCCGGAACTCCGAAAAGAGCGATGTTGATCATGTTTTCCTCCTTAAAAAAACAAAAAAATCAAAACGGACGACTATACAACACTGAAAAATTTAGGGAATTTTTTTAGTGAAACATTTAGAAACGGTAACCTACTGCAAAGATCAAGTCCGGATATATGCCGTAAAAACTGTCGAAACCAATTTTCAAGGTCAAATCTTTGTGAAGAAGCATATTCGCTCCGATCCCCCACGCCGCCCTAATTTTAAAGATAGAGTCTCTCTGTTTGTCGTCATACTTATTATAGAAATCCTGACCGTAGTTATAATAAAAAAGATACCCGACAGCCAAGTCAATTCCGCCCGAGAACCACAAACCGATGCGTTTGACAGTGCGGTGTTCCACAGTAAAATCGAATAGAAAGTTCACCTGAAGAGGGATTTCGTAAATGGAATGATTTTCGAGATAAGAGTATCTGAAGTCGATTTCAAGTCCCATGTAGATATCCGTGCCGTCTGACATTTGTTTCAAGAAAAAATCGATGTCGTTATTGACTCTGAGACTGAATATCGAACCACCTATGCCGAGACCGGCAGAAGGCTGGTAGAACATTACCGGATGTTTACCGTCTTTCGAAGCAGACTCAGTCTCATTATTTTTTGTCTCTGTCTGCTGCTTTGTTTCTTCAACAGTCGTTTCAGCCGGAATTTCAGGACAAGCCGGGCAGTTACACCTGCATTCTTTCTGCTCAGTGTCAGAAGGTACATTCTGCGCCGCCAGAATGCCAAAAAACAAAAACAACACGAAAAACGATATGATTTTTTTCATGATCGCCCCCTTATTAAAAGCGGTAACCGAGTCCCAGCATAAGTTCAGGCCACATTATCGCGAACGAACTGATTCCAAGTTTCAAAACTATATAATTTTTAAATATCAAATCGACCCCGATCCCCCATGCCGGAAGACAAGAAACATCAAAATATATATCAGGTATCCAGTGTACGTTATCCTCAGAAGTAGAGACTGCACTTTGCTCAAAGTTGAATTCGGCTCCCAAACCAAACCAGAAAGCAATCCAGTCAAGATATCTGTCTTTAAGCTTAAAATTGAAATCCAATTTCGGCAAAAACAGGAGATCCACCAATGCATCCCCGACATTAGTCACGGCTCTGGCACTGAATCCGGTATAAATATCCGACACTTCCGTACTTGCCACAAGAAATCCCGTATCAAAACCCAGTCCGATCTCATTAAATATTCCGACCCTTCCTTCAAGAAGCGGCTGGAAATAAAAAAATTCCTTAGGTTTAATATTTTTTTTCAAAACATCGCTTGAATCAGTTGTTTCAGCCGCTTTCGGAGCAGCTTCCGCGTTTTCAGATGCGTATTTCTGCGCTTCTTCCGCACTCAAAAAGCCGAAAAAGAGAAAAATTGTGAAAAAAAGAAACAGTTTTTTCATCAAAAACACCTAAAAACGGTAACCGAGACTTGTGTAAAGTCCCAAATAATAAAATAGAGTGTAGTCAATGCCGATTTCAAGAACAATATTGTATTCAAACAAGAAGTTCATGCCGATATTAAATGATGGAAAAACAGCAAAAATTTTATAATCGTCAAGAGGTCTTTCCTCGCTTTTGTAGTATGTATAGTGATAAAAGGCTCCTTTAACGTTATCGTTTGAATCCCTATGCTGCAAAAAGGAAAAATCCACTCCCCCTGCAAGAAACAGTTCCAGCGATTTAAGCGGAGACGGTTCGTTATACGGGAGAAAAGCGAAAACAACATTGAAATGAACAGGCACACTCCAGTCTCCTGCAAAATTCCAGTCGCCCGCAAAACTACCTGGGAAATAAATCAGATTCATGTCGAATCCAAGGTAAACATTCGTATTTTTCAACAGGAATTCCACATCAAAACTGAATTTAGGCGCAACATTGGTCAATATAGCCCACTCCATTCCCAATGCCGGCTGGATATAGATTTTTTTAGGGCCTTCTTTTTTCTGCCCGCTTTCAGGCTGTATTTCCGAACTGTTTTGCACAGAATTTCCCTCTTCATTCTTCATAACTTCTTCGCCGGTCAAATTAAACAGCAGAAGAAAAGTTATCAGAAACAGCAGGGATTTTCTCATAAAAAACTCCTAAAACCTGTATCCCAAACCGATTGTCGGCATCAGACCAATAATAAAAAAGCTTTCCACGGCTATTTGCAAAACCAGCCCGTTTTCAAAAGTAAGATCCGTTCCGACTCCCCATGTAATAACGGCCGCAGTCCACTCAGGATCCAGTTCCTTCCCGCCGGAAACAGCATCAATAATATAGTCAATATCATAACGTCCGACTCCGCCGCCCAGAGCAAACCACAAACTCACATATTCCGGGATTTTGTAAGGGGTATTTGTCTTAAAATCGAAGACTATTTTGGATTGAACCGGTATTTCGACGGTTTTATACAACGAATGGGCATATTTTACGCCGAAACCGAACCCTACATAGATATTGTGAGCGTGTTTTAACTTCGCAACAAGAAAACTAAAATCGATATTTGCAGCAAAAAATCCGTAGATTATATCATCTTCTCCGCCTCTGCCGATTCCGGCTTCCACCATAGGCTGAATATGAAAAAATTTCGGTTGTTTTTCCTTTTCCTGTCGTGCTTCAGATTCGGTTTTGATTTCATTTTCTACTGAAACAGGTTCTTTCTGAACTTCTTCCGCACTTAAAAAGCCGAAAAAGAGAAAAAATGTGAAAAACAGAGCGAATTTTTTCATAGTTCAAGCCAACTTAATTCTGTAAACCGCCTTCTTTAATGTATCGTTTCAGCAGAAAAGAGCAAAAATACGGGAAAGTAAAAATATTGTCAGCAAAACCTACATTGCCGCGAACAAACTTTATTCCATAGGTTATATCAGGGTATTTGTCGCTTTCGAGCAGCGTCCGCAGCGATTTTGCGGTTCTGTTTTTCGCTTTGACTTCGACCGGAATCAGAAAATTCTTCGCACGAACGAAAAAATCTTCTTCGAGAGTTGAATCCTCACGTTTGTAGTAATACAGATCAAAGCCTTGTTTTTTCAGCGATTCAGCCATGATATTTTCATACAAAGCACCGCCGTAGACACCGAAATTCCCGTTCACGCGGAAATCTTCCTGCGCGTCTTCGTCAAGTCCGGCCAGAAGGAGTCCGGTATCGAAAAAATAAAGTTTGTATTTCGATTCATCGTAATTCCCTTTCAGCGGAAGTTCCGGGAAATTAAGGCAGTAGCAGACATTGACGATTCCGGCATCCCGCAGCCATTCGATGCAGCCGCAGTAATCCTTGAACCTTGCGCCCGGCGCTACTTTCGAGATCTGAAATTTTTTATTTTCTTTCGCAAGCTGCGCCGGAATGTGGTCAAGCACATGGATTATCCGCGCTTTGTCCAAACCTTCGGCATATTTCTTCGCATCTTCCTTATAGCCTGAAATCAGCTGTTTCTGCATTTCAAGCACACCTTCGAAGTTTCTGTTTTTCAAGTATGCAGAAACTATTGCAGGCATTCCGCCCGTAACGCAGAAATCACTGAAAAGATTAAAGAAAACCGACATTTCGACTTCGGAAAAAGGAATAATGCCTTTCATTTTGGCAAGCATTTCGTCAACCGCGCCGGAATACCCTTTCGCCCGAAGGAACTCTTCGAAATCGAGTGAAGACATCTCAAAATCGGTTTTGTAACCGACGCTGTTGCTCTCAATTCTCTGATAGTTTATTCCGAGAAGCGAACCGGAACATAGCACGTCGAAACGCCCGTCGATATTGAAGAATTTAAGAGAAGTCGCAATATCGGGAAATTCCTGAAGCTCGTCAAAAACGATAAGCGTTTCTTTTGGAACAAACTTCTTCGTCTGGTCGATCAAAGTTATATTTTTTATAATATTTTCGGGCTCATAACCGTTTCTTGTTATAAGTTTGAACTTTTCGTCAGTAACGAAATTGATGTAGACTATATTTTTGTAATTCTGCTTTGCAAAATGGAGAATGGTTTCTGTTTTGCCGACCTGTCTCGCACCCTTCACGATCACCGGTTTTCTTTGCGGGTCTTTTTTCCAGGATGCGAGAAAATCGTCAGCTTTCCTATGGATATAATTTGAATTTTCCATAACACCTCGATTTTTAAGAAGTTTTCAATTTAAATCACAAAAAAATGAGCGATTTTTTGAGAAAATTTACAAAAAAATGAGCGAGTTTTCAAGAAAATTTACAAAAAAATGAGCGAGTTTTAAAAGCGGTAACCGACGGCAACTGTCAGGTCAGGATATTTGCCGTAAAAACTGTCAAAACCGATTTTCATGGCTATATCGTTGTGGAAAAGGAGATTTACGCCGAAGCCCCATGCAAACAGGGCTCTGAAGATCTTGTCGCGGTCTTTGTCGTCATCCCAGTCGTCCCTGTCTCTGTAGTCGTAATACCAGAGATAGCCGAAAGCGAGGTCGACCCCGCCTGAAAACCAGAGCGAGACACGGCTGACATTGCGGTTGGTCACCGGAAAATCGAATGTAAAGTTCATCTGTATCGGCAGTTCATAGACTGAATGGTCGTCAAGATACGGGCTGTATCTGAAATCAATATCCAGTCCGATATAGACATTCGCACCGTTTTTCGCATGTTTAATCAGAAAATCGATGTCATTGTTAAATCTGAAACTGAATATCGACGCTCCGAGCCCGACTCCCAATGTCGGCTGATAAAAAACTCTTTTCGGTTTTTCATTGTTAGGAACAGGTTCGCATGCCGCCTTTCCTACTTCGGCAGGTTGTTCCGGATTTCCGTCCTCATCTTCAGCTGGAGCTGCTTCGGCAGGCTTATCATTTTCAGCTTCTTTGTTTCCGGCTGGTTCAGGAGCTTCTTCGGCCGCCTTTCCGTTTTGTGCCGGAGATTCGTTCTTTGCCCCTTCCGGCTTCGGCTCTTCCGCAGGCACTACAGCTTCTTCGGGCTGCGGTTCCTCCGCCTGCTGCGCGGCTTCGGCGCTTTCCTGCGGGGAAGCTGGTTCTGCACTTTCATTTTCAGGCTGCGCGGCTACCGGTTCGTTCTGCCCTTCCTGCGCCGTCACAACACCAAAAAACAATAACATCACAAAAAACAAAATGATTTTTTTCATAACGACCTCCTGAAAACGGCAATCCGTCCGGAACATTTCATCCCGCATCCGCAATCACCGAACGAACTGTTTTGATTATAGTTGATTAAAAGTTTTTTTCAAAAAGCGCCGTGATAGCGCCGAAAAAAGCCGTTTCGGGCAATATGCGGAAAAACGCGGAAAAACAGCTTAAAAACTTGCCGTAATCCCGATAATAAATATACTTTGGCGTTTAATTTTTCGGAGGCTCCATGAAAAATTTAAAAATCTGTACTGCAATCAGAAACAAAGACATTGAAGATGAAATCATCAAAATCATCGAAAACGAAGGCTGGATCCACTCGAATGTCAACATTGACGATATCGTGAACGAACACAGGTCGGTGAATCAGGTTTTCATAGTTGAGGACAACTACTCGCAGATCCTTAATCTGGTCGAATACCACAATTCGTGTTATCTCAATTTCATTCCTACGATCGTCCTCTCTGCGGTCGACTCGAAGTTCAAAGACTGGGTCAACGAGGTCAAGCATCCAGAAAAATATTTTCACTGCGGACTTCTCAATTTCAGGATGACAGCACCTCAGACGATCAGAACGATGGCAGCTCTGGCCGAGGCGCACAGAAACCTCGTGGTAAAAAAATACAGAGAGGAGACAACCGCCGCATTCAAAAGATCGGCTCTTGATTTCAGAAAGTTCCTCGCGGAAGTGCTCGACATGAGTCTTGACATCCTCTATGCCGAACGCGGATCTATCATGCTGCTCAATGAAAAAGGGAATCTCGTTGTTGAAGCTGCCACAAAAAAAGCAATCATCGGAATCGAGATCCCGCCATGCGACAACGTTGCGTGGACTGTCGTCAATACTATGAAACCGATTTTTGTCGAGAACATTGACAACGACCCGCGCTTCAAAAAATCAGGTTCGGGCTATGCAAAAGACTATTTCATGTCGCTTCCGATCTTCCTGAACAAAAAAATTGCCGGAGTTTTCAACCTTTCCGACAAAATGGTTTCGCTTCTTTTCGATAACGACGACTATGAAAAAGCCAACGAGCTTCTTGCAGTCCTGGAGCCTTATCTCTACATAAACAAACTGACTAAATATGTAAAATCATTGAAGAACAACGCAACCCATCAATGATGCCGCAAAAAATTTCCCCGCTAAGAATCATCACATTCATAACTTGTCTCGCCGCATTTTTATCACTCTGTCTTTTCGTGAACGCACAGATGGAAAAATACAACTATTTTATCTATCTTTACGGCGATTCTACCGCTCCGGGATCAAAAGCGCTCGTCAAAGTGCTAGCCCGCGACGGAGAACTGGTTTTTTCTCCGGAAATTTTTGTAAACGGCGTGAAACAGCCTTCGCAGCTCATTGACCTGCGTCCCGATCTGCGCGAAATAAAGGTCGTTTTCGGAAAAACGGAGGCGGTTTTTCCGCTGAAATACAGCGATATTGCAAATTCCCCATTCGTTCCGCAGAAACCGGCCGGCATTTCGATACAGGAAGCAAAGAATGTCAGAGCGCCTCTCGATTTTGACGGCAGAAGAATCTATCTTCTGCCCGAAAATTTCAGAGCAGTTCCCGAATTTGAGACTACCGTCGGCCTTTACTGCACGAAAGACGGAAAACCGTGCGAAGATCCTTCGTTTTTTTTGAACGGCGAGAGGCATGAACTTTCCGGCGGATTTATGAAATTTTCCGCTGTTTTCGGAAAGGATCAGGGGGTCGATATCGCTTTTGAAAACGGCGAAAGCGCATTCGCTCCAATTCCTTACTCCGGCAAAATGTTCAAATTCACGAAAATCGGGAAATCGCTTGCCCTTTCATCGCTTTCCAGCGTCAGGACTGCTCACATCGACTGTTTCAGCCAGGGAAAATGGGTCGGCACAGACGTGATTTCGGTGAACTACGAAGGAATTACTCTTCCAGAAGTTTATTCAAAGTGCGACACTGTTCAGGCGAGCATGAATTCGGCAAGTCCCGGAACGATGTTCGCGGTTTATTCCAAATCGGACGAGATTTTCGGCAAGATCAACGATCCCTACTACTCTTCGCTGGCAAAAACACTGCCTGAATTTCCGGAAAAAGCGCGGAGATTTTTCGTGACTTCATACAACTCGGCGATTTTCCAGCCGCTTTCCAAAATATTTTCAGGCGAGAAACTCGAACATGATTTTATCGCCGCGAAAAAGTCTGAACTCGCGCTTTACCGCACGATCCTCATAATTTCGTCGGTTCTGGGAATGATAATTTTCGGATATTCCATGTTGAAAAGGATCAAGATCGTTGTCGATGAAGACGGCGAGCTTATCTCAAATTCACTTGCAAAGCAGCGGGCCATGGTTTTCGGCGCGCTCGCGTTTTATGCGCTGTTCATACTCGGCTTATTATATTTCCTTAACAATCTGGCATAATCATGGGAAAAATAAGACATCTTTCTGAAACCATAATCAACAAAATCGCAGCGGGCGAAGTTGTCGAAAGACCGGCTTCTATCGTGAAGGAACTCATCGAAAACAGCATTGACGCAGGAGCAAAAAACATAACTGTCGAAATCACGGAAGGCGGGAAAAAACATATCTGCGTCCGCGATGACGGCTGCGGAATGAGCGAAGACGATATTTTCATGTCGCTCGAAAATCATGCGACAAGCAAACTTTCATCGATCGAAGATCTTGAATCCATCGGAACAATGGGCTTCCGCGGTGAAGCGGTACCGTCAATCGCCGCTGTAACGAAATTCTCGATCGCAAGCGCACAAAGCCATGGCGACGGCTTCAAAATCGAAACAAAAAACGGTGCGATTCTGAAAAATTTTCCCCTTTCTATGCCGAAAGGAACTGAAATCGTCGCCGACGATATATTTTTCAACATATCGGCCCGCAGGAAATTCCTGAAGGAAGAGCGGACCGAATACGCGAAAATACGCGAGATCGTCACGAATTTTGCCGTTTGTTACCACAATATCTCTTTTACTTTCAAAAGTGATTCGAAAACAATTTTTACATACAGCGCTGCCGCCTCAAGACTTGAAAGGATCGCTGCCGTCTGGCGCATTCCCAAAGATTTCATCGGTTTTGCCGAAGTGTCGCATTCCGGCACCGTTTCGGTCGAAGCGTTCATTCCCAGTCCGACTGAACAGGTTCCCAACCATTCGGTAACGGCCGTGAACGGCAGAATCGTTTCCGACAGAACGGTGAATGCTGCGGTTTTCAGCACTTTCAGAGAGGCGATAGGGGGCGAATTTAAATCGCCTGTCATGCTTTTCATAAAAACCGAGCCCGGGTTCGTCGATGTCAATGTCCATCCCGCCAAACTTGAAGTCCGGTTTGTCAACACAGGGCTCGTAACTGAAACAATAAAGGAGGCGATGCTGCAGTCCCTGCATTCCATAAGGGTCAGACAGGAAAACACCGGAATCAATGAATCTCAGATCTCAGAAAACCTAGCAGAGACGCGGCTTTCACATGATCAGCCTGAACCAGAAGCCGTAAAACCCGCATCAAATCAAGGTTGTGCGGAAAAAGACGGGCTCATTCACGGGAAAATACAGCTGAAACCCTTACAGAATGCGGCTTTCACAGACTTTTCATACGAAAAAAACGCCACTCAGTCCGCCACCCGGCTTATAATCAGAGAGGAATCTCCGGAATATATTCCGGTCCGGAGGGACGAAAATACCGACGAGCAGATCGTTGTTCCCGAAAACGGACCGGATCACGAAAATCTCTTTTCGATGAAGCTCCGCGATTACAAAAAAATCGGCGTTGTTTTCGGAGTTTATCTCGTCCTTGAAATGAAGGATAAAATCGTATTCCTTGACCAGCATGCGGCGCATGAAAGAATAACCTACACAAAACTGCAGAACGCGGTTTCAATGAAAAACGGCCTTTCACAGGAACTTATCGCTCCGCTTCTGATAAAACTCTCCTCTTCAGAAATTGCGACTTTGGAGGAAAACGGCGGAAAATTCCGCGAATCAGGGTTTGTGATCGACATTTTTGACGAAAACTCGGCGACTCTCCGCGCTACTCCGGCACTCGGTTTCGAGACCGACTGGACGAAAGTGATAAAAGAGATGCTCGGCGAATTTTCAGCTTACGGCGATTCGTTCGAAATGAAGCAGTTTTTCATGTCGCATCTGGCACAGAAAGCGTGCAAAGCCTCTGTCAGAAAGAACGATATCCTTGCTGACGAGGAAATCGACGCTCTTATTGATGCCGTCAACAAAAGCGATTTCATTTCGTGTCCGCACGGCCGGCCTTTCTTTTTCACTCTGACCAAAAATGAATTCGAGAAAAAAGTGCAGAGACGATGACTCTTATTTTTATTTCAGGCCCCACTGCATCAGGCAAAACAAGCCTTTCAATCAAACTTGCAAAAAAGCTCGACGGTGAAATTATCGGAGCGGATTCTGTCCAGATCTACAAAGACTTGGTTATAGGTTCGGCAGCTCCGACACCTGAAGAAATGGAAGGGATCCCGCATCATCTCATCGGGATCCGCGACCTCAGTGACGAAATCAGCGCCGGTATCTACATAGAATCGGCACTTCCGATAATAGAAAAAATCGAAAAATCGGGAAAAACCCCGATTGTCGTCGGCGGCACCAATTTTTATGTAGACGCCCTGCTACACGGACTGTCGCCGGTTCCGAAAACCGATTCTGAAACAACAGAAAAATTTGAAAAAGAGTTCAGCGATTTTTCAACTGCTGAACTTTTCGCCGAGCTTTGCGCAGTCGATCCCGAATGGGCTTCGCAAATATCTTCTCCGAACGACAGGCAGCGGATAAAGCGGGGCCTTTTTGTCGCTAAAACGACCGGAAAAACCCTTTCAGAATGGAACAAAATGGAGCGGATCAACGCCTACAAAGGCAAATCCATCGTTTTTGGTATCAGCATAAATCGCGAAAACCTTTACGAAAGGATCAATATCCGCACAAAAACCATGCTTGACTCAGGTTTGATCGACGAAGTCCGCAGAGTAAACGGAAAAGGTTTCACTTCCGAAAACTGCAAAGCGCTGGCCTCGATAGGCTACATCGAGACGGAACGCTATCTGAAAGGCGAAATCGCGTCAATCGAAGAACTTCAGGAACTTATCGCGCAGAATACGAGACATCTGGCGAAAAGACAACTTACATGGTTAAGAAACCGTGATTACATCGTGTGGAAAAATCCTGAAGAAATTTTGAAATCATCAACAGATCTGTAGAGACGTGACCTGAAACGTCTCCGACACATCTCAAATATTTCGATTAGTTGAATTTCTTGTCGAGTTCGTAGAATATCGAGAGATAGAGAGCGTTTGAAACCTGCCAGTCACGAATGACTGCATAGTCTCTCTTGACATTGAGTTCATAGTTGAAAGCAACATATTTGTGAACATTGAAGTCAAGTCTGAGGCGGGTTTCGAACTGAAGCGAATCGATTTCCTTGTATCCGTCAGCGGTGCCGTCTTCACTATAGTTGCCCTTGGTGTCTTCCGGCATATAGAAAGGTTTGATGACTCTTGCCATGAAATCATAGGCAACGATTCTTTCTTTGAGGAAACCTTTCAGCGTAAGACCTGCTTCAGCACCAAGCTCATAAACCGTGTTGAGCTCTTTGAACTCAAGAACCGTCTCAGTTGTATCATCGTCATCAAGAACAGCTGTGTGGCCTACCCAAACTTCTCTGCCTGCAAGACCGGCATAGATTTCAAGGTTTGCCTCTTCCCTTTCGACCGGACGAACGAAGATACCGGTTCCTTCCGTAAGGTAGAGAGGTTTGCCGGGAGCGGTTGTTTTGAATTTTCTTACACCGTCTTTGTCTCTCGACGGATCGGTTTTAACTCTGTAGTCATAGTCATCCGTCTGGTAGTCGTAGCCAGGAAGGAAGTGTGTTTCAAGGCCGGCTTTAAGGTAGTAACCGGCGATCTTGTGGAACATGTAATTGTAACGGAAATCAACTTTGAAAAGGTCGTTTGCAATTACCCAGCCGTCAAATGCCGGAGTGTAGCTTACGCCTTCTTTCCAGTTGAGGTCGGTAAGGACTTCGTGTTTGTCCTGTTTGTACTTGTAATTGAAAACAATGTTGGCATCCGTCTGGAAGTAGTGGCCGTCGACTCTGCCTGCAACCGAGTGGTTGTGCATGTAGCTTGCTGAAAGCTGGGGCTTGAAATAGATGGAATGACGCGGATCAGCCGGTTCAGCTTCTGCCGGAGCAGCTTCAGCAGGTGCTTCTGCCGGAGCTTCTGCCGCTGCATCAGCAGCCGGTGCTTCTGCCGGAGCTTCTTCTTTCGGAGCTTCTGCCGGAGCTTCTGCAGGAGCTTCTTCTTTCGGAGCTTCTGCGGGCTGCTCAGCTGCCGGAGCTTCTGCCGGTTGTGCAGGCTGTTCAGCAGCAGGTGCTTCTGCCGGTTGTGCGGGCTGTTCAGCTGCAGGTGCTTCTGCCGGTTGTGCAGGCTGTTCAGCTGCAGGTGCTTCTGCCGGTTGTGCAGGCTGTTCAGCTGCAGCGGGCTGGTTTGCGTCAGCAGCCGGTGCTTCTGCAGGAGCTTCCTGAGCTGTCAACGCCGTGAAAACGAATAAAATCGAAATCAAAAATAAAAAGCGTTTCATTCTTTCCTCCAATAAAACAAAAAAATAACGGGCACAATTATAGTCAGAAAAAGTTTTTTTGCAAATTTTTTATTAAAATCCCCACTAAGTTTTGCTGATTTTTCATAAAGTTATGCGTAATTATGCGTAATTTAGACCGCGCCGCTCAGGATCCAGGTCCCTTTTTTGAGCCACTTTTCGGCGGCTGCGCGGATCATTTCTGGAGTGATAGAATTTATGATTTCAAGTTGCCTGAGGTAAGTGCCTGCTTTTATTCCCAAAACTTCTTCGACAGCCATATTTTTTGCGTAGAAGCTGCTGCTCTGGAGAACTTTCGCGAAGTTTGTGGCAAGGGTGTTTTTGGTTTCGTTCAGGCGTTCTTCGACAAGTTTTCCGCTTCTGATCTCATCGACTGCCTTTTCAAAAACCTCCTGGACCGCCTTGATCTTTTCGGGGCTTGTTATCGCTGCGAACATTTCTGCTCCGCCGACCGGAGTGTTCGTTCCGTAAAATGTGAAAGTGTAGACAAGGCCGCTTTTTTCCCTTAGTTCGGTGAAAAGAGGCGATCTTTCGCCGGTGAGATAACATTCGAGAAGCTGCATCGTCTCGAAATCCTTGTCGTAGTGCGTGGGGCCTCTGAAAATTTTTGTAATGTATGCCTGGTCTTTGCCTTTAAGCGGGATCTTTATCGTTTTTCCGCTCAGAGGTTTGGTGATACGCGCCGGGAATGCAAGCTGGCTTTTCCCTGATCTGAAGCCTGAAAGCAGGCTTTTTGCGGTTTCTGTGTCGGCGGCACCTGCGATAGAGATCGCGAAATCGTTTTTCTCCATAAAAATGTCGCGGACTTTTCTTGCATCCTCAAGAGTCATCTTGGAAACCGCTTCTTCGGTCCCGTCGGAAGGATACTCCCACGGCGTTCCGGCGAAAAGTTCCCTGTAAGCCGCGGTTTTGATGTGATATCCCGGATATTCCTTCATCATCGAGATGTTCGAAAGGGCGTTCAAGCGCTCTTTTTCGAAGTCGTCCTCTTTGATCTTGTTGTTGAAAAATCTTTCGATGATCCCCGTAGCTTCCTCGGTGAAACTGTCGCGCGCAGTCCATTCGAGCCCTGCGTAGGAATTGCTGTTGAGGGGTTTTATCTTTATTCCGAATTTGTCGAGGAAACTGTTCGTCTCGTCAAAACTCATGCCGTCGGCAGAGGCGAAAATAGAAGAAACCGCAAGTTTGAAAGAGCCGGGAAGCCCTTTCAGATCCATGGCCGTGCCACCTTTTTTGAGGATACAGCCGCTAATGAAAGGAGAAGCGTCGAGCTTTTTGACAAAGCACTTTGTCCTGCCGTTTTTAATAATTTCGTGTTCTTTGCTTTTGTCGTCGCCTTTTTCCGCCGGGAATTCGAACGAATTTATGTCAAAATTGCATCGCGGCGACTTCATAAAGCCTGTGAAAACCTTGTCAAAACCGAGCCGTTCACGCTTGAAAGTGTTCAAATCCTCGGCTGTGAGGTGGAAAAGTTCGTAAAAATAGTCTCTGTCGAGTTTTTCCGCGTCTTTGAAGAGAAGATAGCTTTTCCCCATGATCGCAGGGGTATTTCCGAGCCCTTCCGAATTGAAAAATTCCTTGCTGAGGAGCACTTCGCGCGCTTTTGCGACCTGGCTCTGCGTGAAAACGAGGCCGTTCCAGATCTCAGCCCACTTTTCGAGACGGCGCTTTATGTTTGAAGCCGGCATTGCGAAAAGCTGAACGTAGGAAGAGCTCATAACGCCGCATTCCACTGCCTCGACATATGAATCGAAGATATTGCTTTCATAGACAAGGCTGTTGTAAAGGACGCCGCTATCCATCCCGTAAGTTATCGAGCTGATTAGGTTCATCACCGCCTCGGTCTTTCCTGTCTGAGAAGGAAGTTTCCACCCTGCGGCGAAGTAGCATTTGTTCTGTTTGTGGCTTGTTTCGAACCGCTTTTCCCCTTTCCACGGAGTGAGTTTTCCCTTTTTCCATTCAGGGTTTACATCAAGTTTCATCGAGGGTTTTCCGTCGTAGCCGCCTGCGATCACAAGATAAGGTGCATTGAAAACGCGGTTTTTCCAGAAGTCCGCGACCTCTTTTTTTGTCGCGTTTCCGACCGTGCTTTCTTCGCCCAAGATCTTCTGCCCGTAGATGTGCGAGCTGTAAAGATTGTGCATCAGGCTTTCGTGCAGGGAATCGGTAGGGTTGTCGTCATACATAGCCATTTCCTCGAGAACAACTTTTCTCTCCTCGTTGAAATCGACATCGCTTATTGTCAGAAAACTTTCGGCAAAAAGCTTTTCCATAAACGCGAGAACTTTGAGCGCGTACTTGCTCTGGATCGAAATTTCGAACGCGATCACATCGTTTGAAGTGTAGGCGTTGCTGCTTCCGCCGAGTTCCGAAACAAACTCGAAGATCGATTTTCCCTTGAATTTGAGCTTGAACGCAAGATGCTCGCAGAAATGGGCGAAGCCAAGCGTTTTATCGTCTTCGAGCGAACTTCCGCCCGGAAAACAGAGAGTGATTTCAGTGTATGAAAAATCCTTTTTATACTCAATCACAGGAATTTTTTGAATCATAGCAAACCTCTTAAAACATTTAGAAAAGCAATGTAATTATTGAATTTTTATGAATTTTTTCTTCCATTGAAATGAACAAATGTGTCAGGTTTTCTGTTCCAAAAGAACTTCTTCCGCAAGATATGCGTCACTCAGGCAGTGAAAATCGCTTATCCCCTCGCTCATAAACATATAAGTGTTGGAATTATAGAACCAATCCATCGCTTTTTCCGAGTCAATTCCGGCTTTTTGTGCGATCAAAGCGATGATTCTCGCATATTTCATCTGCAAAAGAGTTTTGTCCGCCGTCATTTTTTCGCTCCGAAAACTTCATAAGAGGTTTCAAAATGCAAGACCTTGTCCAGAACTTCCTGAGTCACGAAGCAAATCTGGTTGTTAGGGTGTTCGTATTTCAGGCGGTTCAGCGCGGTTTCTTTGCTGATAAGATGTGAAAAATAAAGCTCGACCGTGTTGAAGACTCTGTCGTTTGCGATGCCGCCTTCGATTATGTCGTAATCCATGAATTTTTTGCCGCCGGAACGGCAATCAAGAATAAAATCGAGCCAGTTTTCGTTGTATTCCGGAAACTTTTTGTAACGGCATTTCTTTTCGATATCGGTATTGTCAAAATAGTAAACGCTCACAAACGACCGCTTCCCAAGCGCAAGAAATCGTTTGATCCATTTTTCAGCCTGTTCCTGAAGATCGGTTGTGTAGAACCCTTTTCCGAAATCAAGATTATCGTGACCAAAAGAAACTATCGGATTTTCTACAACAACTGTCGAGCCGTGATACAGTTTCATGCGACAAGATTCCTTTCTTTCAAAATCGAAACGATTTCGTTCACGATATATTGCTTGCTCTGTGTGTGCAATGCCTCGTAAGACGGAATGAGGTAAGAGTGCAGAAGTCCGCTTTCATTCAGCATGTTGAAAACTTCCGAGCCGCTTTTGCCAAGCTGTTCCGCGACATTTTCGATGCAGAAAACCGAATATTCAATCTGTTTGTCGCTCATTCGTCGAATTTCCTCCCATCAAAAAACCCGAGAATTATAGTGAAAAACAGACTAAAAACAAGGTGTGTTTGAATCGAAATCTTTTACAGCAGGACACTTTTTTGTCTTTTAGAACTCTGACACTTCAAAACCGGCAGGAATAACTGCTTTGAAATCCTTTTTGTCGAGAGCCGGATTGCGTTTGATGTCGCTGAAAGTGAACTGGGTCATGTTTTTCATCAGGTCGATGATGATGACGCTGTCGATCTCGTTGTTGATCGCGGTTATGAAAATGTATTTTACCTGCTGGTTCGGCGTTTTCGGGGTGAGTTTGAGCATTTTCGAGCCGTCTTTTATGACCATTCCGGTCTTTTTAGCCTTCTCGATCGTGCCGGTAGAATCACCGATCGTGAACTTCTTGCTCACTTCGTTAAGACCTTTGAGGAAAGCGAGGTATTCCGCCGCTTCGTTCGATGATTTCTTGACCATGACATTCTTTTTCTCGAAGTTGATGATCGAGGTTTTTTCGGAATCGACTATGATCTGCTCGACCATTTTTCCACCCATGAGAGCGTCCATTCTGATGTCACTCGGAGCTATGAACATAACCGTTCCGTTGTCGTGGCTCTTTTTTCCTGTCGCATTCTGTGTCGTGACGCGGTCGAATTTTGCAGAAAAACTTTTGAGATCGTTGTACTGCCCTAAAATTGCTGCCGCAATGCTTTCGCCGTCATTTTTCGGAGCGGCATTTTCAGCAGCAAAAAGTGATGAAAAAGAGAAAAACAGCAAAAAGAAGATCTTTGCCAATTTCATTATAACCTCCTGTTTTTATTTATAAACCTCATCAACAGTATCATAGTACATGTTGTATTCGACGAACCTTCTTGTCAGGGATGAAAAACCGAAAAAACGGAGATATGACGGATTTTCCATATCTGTCATAATATCGGCGGACGCAAATCCGACGAAAGGAACTCCCTGGTTGACCGTGATATAGAACGAAGTCTCGGGTTCGGTCGCAAAACTGTCGTCAGCCCGGCGGATAACAACAGAAATAAAATCATCCTCGAACGAAACAGAATCCCCTGAATCGCCGCTTCCCGTTTCGGACGCTGTCCCGGCAAAGACCTGCTTTCCGAATGTTTCCCGGATCACAGTGTAGGCTCCCTTCGTGAATGATCCGTCAAAAAGACCTTCGTAGACAAATTTGTATGTCATTTGCGTCGGCACTCCGCGGGCGACACTAACCTTTTCGACAAAAGGCGCATTTTCGGAAGTCGTAACGCTGTTTTTCGGGAAAGAGAGATAGTTCGCGGAAAGATACGGCCGCATCTCGAGCTCGTAGGTCGAACCGGCAGTCGAATCGAACGGCTCGACGAGCCAGCTTGAAGTCTCAAAATCATAAGCTCTCACATAACCGTTCTTCGTTCCGATCCAGACAATATTCCCGTTTTCCGCCTCGACAGTTTCCCACGAAGAAGAAAGCGAAATGTTGGCATCGGAAACGGCATCCTTTTCTTCATCGGAAAGATTTTTGTCGTAAACATTGATTTTTTCGGAAGCGATTTCGTCGGTAAATTTCCTGTACCTGTAGCCTGAACCGTAATAAACCGCGGCGACTCCTGAAATATCAAAGCCTTCGGGGATTTCAAGCGTGTTCAGAGAATTTAGCTCCGAATCAAATATCTCCAGCTTGTTGTCCTTGAAAAAGGCTATTCTTCCGTCCTGGATCTCAACCATTCTGCCGTCTTTGTAATCTTCGAGAACAGCCGTCTCCTCTACGCTGAGATCGCTGTCTGCGGTATAGACTGTCCCTGTTGTACTGTCGAAAAGTCTGATTTTTCCGCTGACAACGGCGATTTCCGAAACAGGGAAAGCGATTTCGGCAGTGCTTCCGTTTCCTTCCGCATCGACAAATCCGATGTAATAGGCGGCAAAGTCCGAACCTGAAAAGAAAAAGCCTTCGTTGTTGAAATTTTTTATGATTTCGGGATAAAAATCAAGGACAAAACTGCGGTTGAATTCTTTTACATGTTTGATTTCATTATCGAATTTTCGCAAAACGATCCGTCCTTTGTGCGGTTCCAGACGCATCGTTTCGTCATCGTCGTCTTTCCAGTGGTCGGAAAGTACCGTCCCTGAAGAAGCCACCGCGACAATCGCCTCGCCGCCGGAAATAATTTTATCAACGGACATTCCGGTCCCGCCGACATAAATTCCCCGCTTGTCGTCGCGCTTGTCTTTCAGACTTTTGTCGATCCGCTGCTCGCAGCCGCTGATTTTTCTGATTCTCGCACCGTATTTTTTCGTGTTGTCAATAACGAAAGCCATATACGAACTCTTTCCGTTCTTACACACTGTGCCGCCGACCGTAACAAAAGCGGCAGGTTGTTCGAAAACATAGTCCGAACCGCTTGAGCTGCATCCGGCGCAGAATGTCAGAGCCACAAAAAAGAAAGAAAAAACCGCTGTGAATCTCATTCAAGGACTCCGATTTTTTTAACAATCTGCCGGGCCGTCAAGTCGATCCCGTAAATATACGCCCTGTCGTTCCTAAAGCAGGAAACAAAAAGATAACCAGTTGTATTTCCTGTACTTTTTGTATAAAGCTGATATGGCATGCAATCTTTTTTGTCATCTTTGTAGGAAATTTCGTCACGGACAGAGTTTCTGACGGAATCGATCATTATGACTTTTTCCTCGCTTGGAGAAGCAACAAAAATCAGATCGCCTACACGAATGCTTTCTCCGGCAGCGGGATCATCCTGGGTCTCAGCATCCTCGTCAGCGGATTCAGCATCCTCGTCAGCGGTCTCAGCATCAGAATCGTCCGCTGTTTCAACATCTTCATCCGCAGCCGCCGTGTATTCGTCAGCGGCCTCAGCGTCCGAATCGTCACCTGCTGTTCTTTTCGAAACGGTGTCAGCATCGTCAGTGTTTTCTGCATCTTCATTAGCCGTCTCTTCTCCGCCGGTACTGTACGGAAGCACGGCAAGCTCGCCGAGATCACCGCTTACCGAAAGAGTTCTGACCACCTTCATCGATCTGTCCTCAAGTTTCAGAGTGACGATCTGCGGCGCGGTATCCTCTTCGTAAGTGTGAGTCTCTGTGTCGAAAGTGTTCTGAAAAGCGGCGTAGAAAAACTGACCGTCACCTGAACGCTTCATCGAACGGACATCAAATCCGTCGGTAGGAAGCTCGATCGGCATTTCTTTGACTGCTATGATGAAATCTTCGAGAGTGTCGGTCGCCTCGATCAGGGAAATGTTGCCGGAACTTTTGTGAGAAGCCAGGAAATAACCCGAAATATCGTCATAAAGAATCTCGGTAACGCCGTATTTCAGTTTCGCCGTCCTGATGACTTCCCATTTTTCGATATCGACCACCGAAAGCTCGCCGTTGAGAATGTGCGTGACAAAAAGTTTCGTCTCGTCTGCATTGAGAACCATCGCATACGGCTCTTTTTTTGTTTTGAGAATGTCGGGGTAGTCACCGTTCGTGGCATCTTCGTATTTAAGTCTGTATGATCCGGGCTTTCCCGAAACCGAAGCTCTGACAATGCCGTGTTTGTCGCGTGTCGTGACATAAATCGTCTTTTCGTCGGAAGAAACCGTCATTTTTCCGGCAATCGAAGGAACAAGCAGCGAATCCTTGAACACAAGATCGCCTTCATCGTCTATCTCCATAAGGACAATCTCGCCGAAATCGAATTTTCTGTTCATATTGCTGTTGAGATACATAAAAGTTTTACCGTCATTGAAAACATAAAAATCGGTAACGCGGTTCACAACATCTTCGGGCGGATAAACCAGTTTACTGTCCGAACTGCATGCGGCAAGCATGACGGCAAAAACCGCGACAAGAAGAAAACGAAAAAGTTTCGACATGAGTATCTCCTTACTTATACACGCCGCGAAGCTCTTCGGGATGAAGAGACGCGACTTTTCTTCCGAGATAATCCATAAAAGCCTGCTTCAACCCCTGTTGCTCGCCGATTTTTTCAAGAATATCCGACACATATTCCGCCTTGCCGACATTGATCCTTATATCGGCAGGATGAAGTTTTCCCTGCGAGATCGGAAGCAGCTTGTCACCTCCGAGTATTGAAAACGGTACGACAAGAACCTTTTCGCCGGTATCGATCATTCTGTAAACACCGGCAAGGAAGTGATCCATTCCGCCGTCACGGCTTCTTTTACCTTCAGGAAAGACAAGAAACATTTTGACCCGCGCTTTTATATCCTCGACGACCTTAGCCGCGGCGCGTGCTATAACGCGTATCGGATAGGCAACCGGAACCGTCGCAACAGTCTGCGACTGCGCAATAAGCAGCGAGTTAAAGTGCATGCTCGCGAATTTCCTCACCGGATGAGAAAAAACCTTGGGGCCGGCGATAACCGCGAGCTCTCCCGCAAAACCTGCTTTCCTGAAATTCCCGCTGAACGCCGTCGCGAAAACATTCGCATCGGAGTAACTCAGATGGTTAGCCACAAAAACCAGCCTGTCTGCACTGCCTTCGGCCAGAAGTTTCAGTGCATCGTCAATATTTTCAGCTCCGCGCACATCAAAAGTAAGCATTTTGCGGAGAACAAGCTCCATAATATCGCTGACAAAAGAAGAACCTTCGGAATAACCCCAGTCCTCGCCCGCGACTTCATATTTTTTCAGGAACTCGGCGACCGCGCTGTCAGAAACATTGTCAAGGAAGTCTCTGACGACCGGAACGACATCCGCCGGGACGGCAGCTTCCCAGCCCTGCAGCATTTTAAAAAGCGTATCTTTCACTTCGGACATGATATTCTCCGTATCAATGGATCGTCTGCTTTCAGTCAATCAACAAAAAACGCAGTATTGTATTGAAAACGCGCCGAAATTCAATATTTAAGGCGATTTTTCCGATTTCGCACAGGGAACGCATCAAAAAATTGACACTTCGCACCCGTTTCTTAAAATCTGGCGCTTTTAAAAAGGCATGTTTTTTTATAAATCAGGAGGAAAAAATGAAAAAAAGATTGATTGTTCTGGTAATTTTGGCAGGTATCGCTTTCGCTTCCTGCTCGAAACAGAAAGAGGCGGCAAAACAGCCCGAAACTCCGGCACCGGCTGCAGCAGCACAAAATGCCGAGCCTCAGAAAACCGAGGAAAAAGCCAAAGATTTCGGCAAATTGGGAAACGCTTTCTACAAGCACTGCACTGATGAGTTCGCAGCAATAAAAGCAATAATCGCCGATATCAAATCGAATCCGGCAGAAAGGAAACCGATCGAAAAGCTCCAGCTTTTCAACAGTTTTGAGATCAAAATCGAAGACGCCTGGGGCAAAATCGAAATTTATCAGATGAATCACCCGGACGAAGGAATGAGAAACGCTGCAATGGCGGCGGAAAGCGACCTTATGGCGATCCTTTCCGAGATCAACCTCGATGCAGACCTTTACAAAGTTATGGCGGCGATCCCTGCTGACGATCCGGCTTTCGACGCTGAAGACAAACGCTTCCTCAAAGACGTTCTCGACGACTTCAGGCGTTCCGGTGTCGACAAGGACGAGAAAACACGCGAGGAGATCAAAAAAGTCAACGCGGAGCTTGTCGCGATCTCGCAGCAGTTCAACGCAAACATTGCATCCGACAGAAAAAGCATAAAAGTCGCTCCCGAAAGACTTAAAGGACTTCCCGAAGACTTCATAAACGGCCATGCGAAGGATGAAAAAGGCATGATCACCCTGACGACCGATTACCCCGACTACTTCCCGGTAATGGAATCGGCTGACGATGAAACCCTGAGAAAAGAGATGTACTTCCTCGCTCAGACTGTCGCTTATCCTTCAAATGAAGCGGTTTTCGCAAACCTGCTCAAGGCAAGAAAAAAACTTGCGAATCTCCTCGGCTACAAAAACTGGCCTGAATATTCCCAGTCAAAACTTATGATCGGAAACCCTGACAACGCAGAGAAATTCGTCAAGAAAATCGCTGCGATGTCAATGCCTTACGCAAAGAAAGAGGCTGAAGTCCTTCTCGCGAAGAAAAAAGCAGTGCTTGGCCGCGATGATGTTGAAATCGAGCCTTGGGACAGATTCTACTATCCGCGCCTTGTCAGAATGGAAAAGTTCAATTACGACCCGGAAGCAGTTCGCCCCTACTTTGAGATCCAGAAGGTTTTGAACGGAATTTTCACAGTAAATTCAAAGATTTTTGGCCTTGAATTCAAACAGATCAAACGCGATGACGTTTGGCACGAAAGCATTCTTTCCTACGATGTCTACTCAAACGGCGAAAAGATCGGAACTTTCGACCTTGACCTCTATCCGCGTGAAAACAAATACAAACATTTCGCGATGTTCACCAACCAGCAGGGAATCAAAGGAAGACTTCCGAGAATGGCTATCGTCGGCAATTTCCCGACTCCCGTAAACGGCAAGGCTTATGTCGGCCACGACAGCGTCCAGACACTTTTCCACGAGTTCGGCCACCTCATCAACGGCATCCTCGCGAAAGACAACAAATATGTCCGTTTTGCAGGAACAAACTGCCAGCGCGATTTCGTCGAAGTTCCCTCTCAGTTCATGGAAGAATATGTCTGGGACGCTTCGATCCTCCAGCTCTGGGCTACGAACGACGAAGGCAAACCGATCCCGGCTGAACTTGTAGAAAAAATGAAAAAATCGGATGAATTCGGCAAAGGTCTCCACACATCAAGACAGCTTTACCTCGCAATTCTCTCGCTCGAAGTCTACCTTCAGGATCCCGAGAATTTCGACCACCACAAGTTCGAAAAAGAGACCGAAAGAAAATATTCTCCGTGGAAAACCTACGAGGAAACACATCAGATCGAGAATTTCGGACACCTCGACGGCTACAGCTCAAACTACTACACTTACATGTGGTCGCTTTCGATTGCGAAAGATTTCTACGGCTATATCATGAAGAACGGCGGCCTCATGAACACCAAAATCATGGGCAAATACAGAGATCAGGTCCTCAAAGCAGGCGGCGCGAAAGACGGCATGCAGATGGTCCGTGATTTCCTCGGCAGAGAACTTTCGTTCGACGAGTTCGAAAAGTGGCTCAACAATTAAAATCTTCTAGTTTTTAAATGTTTTCAACGATTTATTCTCCAGCAAAAATCAATATTTTTCTTAAGATCGAAGGGCGCGACAAGGCAAGCGGAATGCATTTTCTCCGTTCGCTTTTCGCCCCTATCGATATCTGCGACAAACTGGAGATCGAAGAAAGCGACACTTTTTCAGTTGTCACAAACGGCATCGCCGAAGAAATTCCGACTGAAAAAAACATCGTTTTCAAAGCATATTCGGCACTTCAGAATTATGTCGGAAAAGAACTTCCTAAATTTTCAGTAAAAATCGAAAAATCGATCCCCACCGGAGCAGGTTTGGGCGGCGGAAGCAGCAACGCAGCCGCATTTCTGAAGTTTCTTAATGAACAGTGCAAACTGAATTTGAATTTGCCTCAACTTGTTGAAATAGCTTCAAAAATCGGAAGCGATGTTCCGTTTTTTATCTTCGGAAAACCGGCAATAGTATCGGGAACCGGCGAAAAGATCGAGACAGTTGAACTCCCGGAAAGCGGAAAGTTTTTCGTTCTCGTAAACCCTGAGATCCATGTCGACACAAAACTCGCCTACTCTCTTTTCGACAAAATTTACCCGAACTGCGGCACTTCAAACCGCGTTCCTGAACAGTTTTCATGGAAAAAAGAGCATATTTTCAATGATTTCGAAGAGATAGTCTTTGCCGAATTTCCTGAAATCGCCCGCGTCAAAACCGAACTTGAACTTGCCGGAGCCTCCAAAGTTTTCATGTCGGGAAGCGGTTCAACACTCGTCGCAATGACCGAAAACGAAGAAATTGCTTGCAAAATCGTCGCTGAATTTTCAAAAAGATTCAAAACGGTAAGAAAGATTTGCTTTTCTGCATAAATCTCAGCTGAAAAAATCGGAAAGAAAAATTTTTCTGCTAAAATATTCCGTTTTTTGAAAGGAGGATCTTATGGTTAAATTCATCGGTGCCCACATTTCGGCAGCTGGCGGAGTCGAAAATGCTCCGAAAAACGCGGCTGAGATAAACGCTACGGCTTTCGCTCTCTTCACGAAAAACCAGAAACAGTGGTTCGCTCCGGCGCTTTCGGCAGCTTCGATAGAGGCTTTCAAAGAGAAATGCGCTGAGCTCGGTTTTGCGCCAAACGCAATCCTTCCGCATGACAGCTATCTCATAAATCTGGGTCATCCGGCCGATGAAGGGCTTCAGAAATCGCGCACTTCTTTCACTGACGAGATGAAACGCTGCGAAATTTTGGGGCTCGACAGGCTCAACTTCCACCCGGGAAGCCATCTTCGCGAGATCACAGAAAGTGAGTGCCTTTCAAAAATAGCAGAATCGATAAACATCGCGCTTGACAAGACAAAAGGTGTCACAGCAGTCATCGAAAATACTGCCGGACAAGGTTCAAATGTCGGATACAGATTTGAACATCTTGCCGAAATCATTGACAAAGTCGAAGATAAATCGCGAGTTGGGATCTGCATCGACACTTGCCACGCATTTGCTGCGGGTTACGATCTCACAACGGCTGTTGCCTGTGAACAAACTTTCAGCGAACTCGATAAAGTTGTCGGGCTCAGATACCTTCGCGGAATGCACTTCAACGACGCGAAAAAAATGCTCGGAAGCAAGGTTGACAGGCATGAAACTTTGGGTAACGGCGCGATCGGGATAGAGTGCTTCAAATGGCTCGTTGAACAGCCTTTTACCGACGATATCCCGCTGATTTTAGAGACTCCGGAGCCCGAAAAGTGGCCGGCTGAAATAGAACTGCTCAAAAGTTTTGTGAAACAGGAGGGCGCATGAGACTTCTCGTAACTATCCTTTCTCGTCAGACTGTCGTTCAGGCTTCTCTTATCCGCGAAGCCGCTCCAGATGTCATAATTTTTGTCTCGACCGTAATGGCGCAGGAAAACGACTGGCACAAAAACATTCCGGTTTTAGTAAAACGTGAAAACGGCGAAGACATTAAGTATGTTAATGTTTTTATTGAGAAAAATATGAATCTTGGCGAGATCATCGAAATGCTCAAAAGACATGTCAGAAACGTTTTCAACGAATATTGGATCACCGAAATTTACTGCGACGCCTCCTGCGGAAAAGGGATCCACAGAATAGTTTTCGCCGAGTATCTAAAGCGTTTTTCAGAAAAGCAGGATCTCGATTTTTTCCTCGTCTATTTCGATCTCGATACGCGCCAGATCAATAAGATCGCGATAAAGGAGCAGTCTTTCAGAGAATACAAATCCTCCGTTTCGATCGACTGGCACCTGAAGGAGCGTCTCACCCTTTACGGAGCTGAGCTCACCGATTTCCTTACGATTTATGACGGCAAAACGAATTATTTCGCGGAAAACGGAGAGCAGTTCGAGGAGCTTTACACCAATCTCTGCAACTCAATGAATCTGCGGGCCTTCTTCTCCTCCTACGACAATATGAAAACGATTATCGACCTCAAAGGGGAACTTCACGATTTCATGGTGAAAAATTTCCGCGACGAGCAGATCGACAAGTTTTTGCAGAGGATCTTCGGCGTCATGCCTCACCTGCGCCCCGAAATCAACGAGGCAAAAAACGAAATCAGGATAAAACTTACCGATTTCTTCAACGAAATGAGCCATAGAAAAGAACTTCAGACTTTTTCCGATTCCTTTGATTTCAGGTCGACTCTCGCAGGCTGCCAGAAAAAATTCAATGCCGAAATGCCCGATGCAGTCATAAGAAAGATCCTTCCGCTTGCCGGAGAAGTCGATAAAGCCGACCTTAGAAGCGATGTCCAGCACTTTTTAGACGTTCTTTTTTCCAAAATTTCGGAAAAAACGACCTCTCTAGCCGATGTCAAAAGCATGGATGTCACATCAGCAGTTTTCAATCGTTTTAAGCAGAAATATGTGAAAGAAATCGAGCGCGAAAGCACCCTCAACACACGATCGCAAATATCTGTAATCTTTGAAAAAATCATAAGTTTCGCCGTATGCCGCGCGATGGAGAAGTATCCGCTTCTCAAAGAATCGATCGCATCGGTCTTCCAGAACGTGAAACTGAGCGGCAAGGCAAGTTCGCTCATCGAAATCGACACGCTCGTCGTCTTCAAAAACGGCTATCTCCACATTTTGGAGGCGAAAAGCTCACATGTTTCCAACAAAGACCTCAATTCGCGGATCTTAGTCATGAAAAAATATCTCGGCGAAAGCGTCGGAATGGACATAGTCTTCCCCTTCACAGCGCACGATATCCGGATGTTCGTGGAAAAAAACGACCCTTTCATCCGCAAATTCTACAGCAAAGGCTTAAAATCGGCGGCAGGCTGGGGCACATTCTTCGCCACGACAGACAAAACAGTCACCCCGATCGACAGAATCGCCGAAAGACTCCGCGACCTCGCGATGATGTACAGCTGAAATTTAATTGTCAGTGAAATAAAATATGTGAAATAAAATTCTCCGACTTCAACGCATAGTTATTGAAAAGTTGGTATTTTTAATCAAAAAAGTTGTTGAAAAGTTGATTTTTTCAGCCAAAAATTATATTGAAAAGTTGGTTTTTTGAGGAGGTGAAGTATGCTTTTCCGCAAAATTGAGGCTGTTATCGAAGCCCATTTAAAATCGGATTCGGATAAAATTCTTTTGGTTGACGGGGCGAGACAGGTTGGTAAAACCTATATTATCCGCTATGTAGGAAAAAAACTTTTCAAAAATTTCATAGAAATCAATCTTGCCGAGGATTTTATCGGCCGGAAGTTGTTTGCCAATGCGAAAAGTGTCGAGGATTTTTATCTCCAGTTGAGCATGGTTGCCGGAGACAGGATGCAGCAGCGCGAAAATACGCTGGTTTTTCTCGATGAGATCCAAGTTTATCCCCATCTTCTGACAATGCTCAAGTTTCTCTCGCAGGACAGGCGTTTTACTTTCATCGCAAGCGGCTCGCTGCTTGGTGTCACGCTTTCTGAGACAAGTTCTATCCCTATGGGAAGTATCAGAAAAATCAGAATGTTTCCTCTCGACTTCGAAGAATTTCTCTATGCGAACGGCATGAACAGTTTTGCTGTTTCTGCTCTCTGCGAAAAATTTGAGAAACTTGAAAGTCTTGACGAGGCGGTTCATGAAAAAGTGTTGGATTTATTCAGAAAATATCTTCTTGTCGGCGGTCTTCCGGATGCTGTGAACACCTATATTTCGACATTCAATATCCACTCTGTGCGCGAAATCCAGTCTGAAATCCACGAATACTACGCAGCAGACGCGTCGAAATACGATAGTGAAAAGAAGCTGAAAATCAGGCGCATCTACGACCTTCTTCCTTCAAATATGGAAAACAGGAAAAAGCGTATCGTTGCCCAGAAAATCGAGAATAAAAAAGGGAAAATATTCAGTGATTATCAGGATGAATTCGATTATCTCATCAGTTCCGGCATTGCTCTTCCTGTTCAGGCAATCTCGACTCCTGTTTTTCCTCTGATCGAGTCTTCCGGTAAAAACCTGCTGAAACTTTATCTGAATGATGTCGGCATTTTAAGCGGCATTCTCTACGGCAGCAACATCCGCGCGGTTTTTGATGACGAAAGAAGTGTCAATCTGGGAACACTTTATGAAAGCGTTGTCGCGCAAGAACTTGCAGCTCACAAACACAGCCTTTTCTATTACGACAATCGCAGCAAAGGCGAGGTTGATTATCTGATTGACGATTACGAAACCCTTTCAGCCGTTCCGATCGAGGTGAAATCAGGCAGGGACTACACCATTCACAGCGCACTCAGCAACTTCGTTTCCAACGACGACTACAATGTGAAAAAGGCATACGTCCTTTCAAACGAAAGAATCGTTATGCAAAAAGGAAAGATCATTTATCTGCCGGTCTATTTCGCGATGTTTTTTTGAGAGGGAAAGGGTTTTATTCTGTGGGCAAAAATGATTGTAGTGTTTTATGAGCCTATTTCAGTCATTCCGACACGATTGTTAAAGTCTTCAATTACACCGGAAATTGCTTCAGAAATCTCTTGAGAAACATAATTCATATTTTTTCCGGATTCTACAGCCTTTGCAAAAGCTACTATTTCATACCTTATGCCTTCGCCATCAAGCTGATAAAAGAATCTTTTATTTTCTTCCTGATTCTCATACCTGACTTCGAAATAATCTGTTTTCCACCATGGTGCAGGAACATAGATGTAACCTTTTGTTCCGGAAATTATCAATTCGCCTTCAGCTTTTGCACCTTTGGCAACTTTTACGGTAGCAACTCCGGATGAGTAGACAAAATCTATTTTTGTAAATGCATCTATGTTATCTTTTTTGCTTTGAAACATCGTATAGAAAACTTTATTGTCATATTTTGTTCCGAATATCTGGAATATCGGGAGCATCGCAGCTGGCGCCCAACCGCACATACTGTTCCATTTTTTTGAAAGATCAGTTCCTTCAATGGAAATACCATCTCTTAAACTTGTGCAAACTGCATCAATTGACACAACTTTGCCTATGAGACCGCTTTTGGCAAAGAGAACAAGTCTTTCATATGCTGTGGAATATGCTGTTTTGATAGCATCCATGATAATAAGGTTTTTCTCTGCAGCCAGTTGAAATAACTCTTTACACTCTTTTTTCGTATAAGCGACAGGAGATTCGCAAAGAACATGTTTTCCTGCCAACAACGCTTTTTTTGCGTGTTCATAATGCTTTTCGGGCATTGAAATAATATAGACTGCATCAACTCTCTTTAAAAGGTCATCATAATTGTCCGTGTAAAACAAATCCTTCAATTCTGGTTCATCACCGTAATGCGAAGCATATACGCCTGCAATCTCAACACCATTAACATATTTTGCTTCTTTGACGAATTTTGTGCGAAAAACCGCCGTTCCGACCAATCCGATTCTAAGTTTTCTTTTCTCTGCCCTCACTTCAGAACTGGAAACACCTTCGGTTCTAGGCAGATAAACAACTTTGCAGTATTCGTTAAGATAGTCGAATTTGCCTTCCCAGTCAGAACCTACCGTAAAAATATCAACTCCAAGTCTGCGTATGTCATCGATTTTCTGACCTTCATATTCTTCAACCACGATCTCGTCTGCAAGTCCTGTTGCTTTGACTGCTGCAACACGCTCCATCAAAGACTGCTGATTGTTTATCTTGCCTCTGGTTTTGTCGTAATCATCGCTTGTGATTCCTACAATCAGATAGTCTCCAAGAGCTTTCGCTCGCTCCAATAATCTGACATGCCCGTAATGAAGCAGATCGTAAGTGCCGTAAGTGATAACTTTAATCATGGATTTTGCCCCTGTCATTGATCTAGTTCTATTAAAGCCTTAATAAATTGCTCCATATATTCTTTTTCACCTATAGTTACTCTAAGACAATCTCCAAAATTTCCGACATTTGGATAAGCCTTGATAAGAATTTTCTTCTCAGCCTTCATTCTATACACAATTATTTTTGCATCAGTTTTAGGTTTTATGAACAAAAAGTTCCCAGCTTCGCCCTTGTGAGCATAGCCGTGTGCATCAAGCCAATCGATCAAATATTTTCTACCGGCTGTAAAATTTGCAATCAACTGATCAAGCATGCCAGGAGTTTCAAGTATGGCTTCGGCAAATCGCATAGCAAACGCGTTGGTATTATGCGGAGTGCACATTTTCTGCACCATTTTAACACCTTCAGACCATCCAACAACATAACCGAGACGACATCCTGCCATTGAAAAAAGTTTTGAGAATGTTCGGGTAATGAAAACATGTTCTTCTTCTAACGCATACTTTATGAAAGTTTTCGGATAGAAGTAATGATATGCTTCATCAACAAGAACATTGATCTGTTTTTCTTGAGCAACTTTCAGAATTTTTTCGAATTCTTCGTCAGTATAGACATTTCCCATGGGATTGTTCGGATTCAAAAGAATAAGAAGCTGCGTGTCATCAGTCATCTGAGCAATAATATTATTCACATCCATGGTAAGGTCTTCATTATAAGGAACTTTCACGAAGTTTCTGCCGTACATTTCAGAATAAACCTGGAACATAAAATATGACGGAACAACACCGACGATTCGTCCGTTTGGAGAGGTGAAAGCCTGAATAATATATCTGATTCCTTCAGCAGATCCGTTTACCAAACATAAATGATGGATATCTGTTCCAAGGTGTTTTGCAAGCACTTCTGTAAAATGTTTAGTTTCAGGATACTGTGCTACCAGTTGCGGAGTCACACCGTCAAGCACTTTTTTTACAAATTCTTCCGGCAACCCGCCTGGATTTTCATTTAGATCAAGACGCAGAAAGTCCTTGCGCTCGTTTTGATCAAAAATGCGATATAAAGTTTCGATATTCGGATTGGAATAATACATGCCGCCTCCCAAGAATTACTTTTGCTTGTTCATTAGATTCCAGAAAAAAATTTTCTGTCGGTTACCCCAAATGTATTTTTGAAAAAGCAGCTTAATTGTCGGTTTTTTAGCCCATTTTTTATTGATGGACTGATAATCCATGTCACTTTCCAAATCAGCCATAAAAGCTGCCCTCTTAGGGTTTTCACTGATGGTTTTTCGCATCGGACCCTGGTATTTCAGCGCATCTTCGAATTTCAGTTCGTGCCCGAACATATCATTTTGCGCCTTTTGAAAAATGTTTTTACCTTTTTCCGTATTGCAGACAACAAGCGAGGAACCGCCGTTGTTTCCATACAATTCAGGGCAATACAGATGCACACCCCAAAGATCGCCGAGCGTAATATCAGCCGTGCGTCCGGTTGTGGTGAACTTGCAGTGATAACACGACGGTCTGCTCATCAGATGATTAAGCCAAACTGACCAGAAAGGATTAAACCACCGGTCTTTAACCATTACTTTTTTATTATCTGCCAATATTATCTTCATACCCTCAAAATCCCATTTCCCATGAGACAAACAACTTTTACCGGTAAATCTGTAATCTATCGATTCAATAGGTTCACCGTATTTTTTTTGGATATGTTGATCAAGCTTTCTCACATACAAAGGACTCGGAACACCTTCGCATATGACTTCAACTGTCAGAAGATTTTCGCGTTTAATATTCCCAACAAATGAAAGAAGTCCTGCGATTTGGCATGGCGTTCCGGAAAAAAGCACTTTTTTCCCTTCAAGCAAAAAACGCTGGGCATCCTTATATGATGAGCCGATCTCGCTTTGTGAATATTTTGACTTTCTGAATCTGCATAAATCATTCTTGTCCGTGATATAACCGTGAACAACAGCGAGACCTCTTGCTTCTGCTCCGAAAACAACATAATTTTCATCACAAAAAGCATCCGCAACAGCTGAAAAAGCTCCGCCTGAAGTGCTCTCAAAACGCCTTTCCGGATTCAAATGGTATCCTCCGAAAACATATTTATCCTTTTCATGTTTTTCCGGCATATGTTCAAAAGGACAAATATTCTTGCACATACCGCAGTTGATGCACAAAGACTCATTAATAAGCGGATAACGGAATCCTTCAGCATCTTCTTTCATTGAAATCGCCTGTCTCGCACAAATTTGAGCGCATGCCTCGCATCCGAAGCACTCAGGTTTGTCTTTTGTTGTTAAATAACTCATTATTGTTCCCTATCCTTCTTTTAAAGGACAATTATCCAATTCCATCTTCAAAAAATCCAAAGATTCTTTTCTTGTTAAACTAAGATTTTTATTGACATTTTTATAGTCAATCTCATTCGAAAGAATTGTATTGCTGTCTTTGACAACCCTTTCCGACAAACCGCATATTCCAAGAAGTTCACTGATTTTTTTGTCAGCCTGTTCCCTTGTGAAAACGTGTATCGGTCGGCTGTATTGAACACCAAAAATCAAACCGTGAAAGGAATTTGTAACTACTGCTTTAGAATATTTTACAAGTGAAAGAAATTCCTCAACGCCGGCTCTGTAGTACATAGTATGTCCTTTGTCTGCGTTTGCTGCTCTCAAGCTTATTTCCACTATCTTACATGCGTATTTTGCAGCAAGTTTTTCTGCGTAGGCTTCCATCTTTGGATCGTATCTTCTCGTGTATAAGAGAATATAATCCTCGTTTATTATTCGGTCTTTCGCTATTTTGTCGTATTCGTCAGATGTTAAAAGCAAAGTCGGATCCAACACTTGTTTTACAGGAACGGTCACGTTTTCTTTAACAAAATCAATAAGAGTGCTTTCGCGTAGCCCCAAAGCTTTGAAATTCTGAAGACGCTTTTTCAAAACAGGGAATGTTTCCTCATCAAAGATTGCATCACCAAAACTTGCAGCATACGAAACAGAATATCCGTTCTTCATACAATCATAATTTGCAAAGTAACCGTCGTCAAAACCATGAAATTCCAAAATACAAAAAATCGTGTCACTTCCGCAGACAAAACCGTCCAGATTCTCGTAAACAACTATTGCGTTGAAGTTTGCTGAAGTATATTTTTTTGCAGTTTTGTCAAACCTCTCATGATAAAACTTATCGAATTTATAGAAATTTTCTCTGATTGCCGGCATTGTTAGCTCGCACATACGTTGAGATTCCGCATCCTTATCCCACATATGCTGAAACGGATTCAAAGGGTCTTTGTCTGCAAGGATATCTGGACAATAATCAACAAGTTTTGCATGATAACCAAGTTTGTTGATTGCTTGAGCCAACGCCCAAGATTGAAGAGCCGAACCGTAATTCGTAAAATTGCAGTAGATATTGTAACTTACAATGCCGAATAGCTTGTTCATTCTGTTTCCTGTGAAACAAAGGTTAACATCTTTTGTCTCAAAAAGTTATTTGTTAATTCCGAGGATTTTCTTGATAAGATTTCTTAGGCTTTTAGGAATCATTCGAATAAAAATCTGATCAAAATCTCTTCGCAAAAAAAGAGGAAAATAACCTTCTTTATTTTGCGGAATCCTCCAATTTTTACCGTACAACATAACTAATATTTTTTCGTGTTCTTTAGGAATAAAAAAAGAATCTCCCAAAAAATCAAAGGGTTGAGTGCTGTCTATAAACGATTTTGGGATTTTTGCCCCACCTAAATAATATTTGTTTTCATTTACGCTTTTAGCGATATAAACATCAATATAAACCCCGTCTTTGGAAAAAGAATAGGTTGTTCTCATTTTGCTTGAGTAGTAACGGATAAACAAAAAGCCGTTTTTCTGTAATAACGGAATAATATTAAGTAAACATTCTTCGTCATTTGATACGAGATCAATGTCTGTATCATTTTTAATAAAGTCATGTTCCCTTATCGCTCCCAACAAAGTTCCACAAAACAAAATAAATCTGAAATTATTTAAATTTGCGATTTTGTTAAAAAGCAGAAGATTCGATTTCGCAACCTCCAAATCAATTTTTTTGCCAGTGTCACGATCGAGTTTCTGCGGATTATATGTGAATTCTCTATCTTTTATGGTGATTTTCTGTTCAGAATCAGACATGAAGTTTGCCTCGTATTTTGCCGATAAAATTAAAGACTCTTATTGAAAAAGAAAAATGTGCATCTGAGATTTTTTGTTCAAAATCTTTGTCGAGAGCAACATATTTCGGATGATTTAATGGAAAACTCATTTCTTCTGAAGGCAAGTTGTTGAATTTGCTGTAAATATTGAATGTGTGGGTCGCATCTTCCCCAAAGCCGATATTGCTGACAAGGTTTTTTGCTGGAACTATGGATAACCCATGGTTTATTCGTTTAGTAAAACCCCACTGATAATCCCACCAGGAAACTTTCGGATTTTTAAAAGTTTTATCATAAATATTTGCCAAAATTTGGTAATACTGATCTTTTAAAAAAGTCTGTTTGATGATTTTTTTAACATTTTTATCTTCCCATGCAGAAATTTCAAAATCGTAAAGATTCCAAGCTCTTCTCCATGTTCCCCAGCCCCATTCCGACGCATAGTTTGCGAAATAATAACTTTGATCCGAATCTTGATACTGGTATTTTCCCAAGCGGTTTGTTCCGCTTATCTGCATGATCCGATTGTCGTTTTTATAGCGAATGAGAAGTTCTTCCATAAACTTGAAAAAACTGTCATTCGGTAGACAGTCATCTTCCAGAATGATTCCCATTTCGACCTGATTAAAGAACCAAGATATCGCTTCAGCCGGTCCTTTCCCGCAACCGAGATTTTCTTCCCGGATGAGTGTTTTTAATTCACAATCCCAATCAATTTGCGAAAGCACCCAATCTCGAACTTCGCGACACTTTTCTACTTCTCCCTGAACATCTTTTCTCGGGCCGTCCATCGCTATGAACAAATGTTTTGGCTGAACTTTTTTGATCCTTTCAAACACCTGCTTCGTAGGTTCTATGCGATTGAAAACTATAAATAAAATAGGGGTTTTATATGCCATAGTTAGGCTCCTGGTGTTTTAATTTTTGATCCATTTCAAAATAACCTTTTCGATATGCGATCTTTTCTTTGAGAATGACGGATCTAGTTGTTATCTTTTTAGAAAAAATGCTGTTTAGTGTATCAGCCAGAATCATTGCCGAATATGTTAAGTATTTGAAGTAATGGCTGAAAAACGGTTTCCTGCCGAAGATGAATCTTGTTGTCATTCCTGTTTTCTTGGCTTTTTCTTTTCTTTTTTCAATATCGTAATTGTTGCTGTTCATCCTGTGATAGATGATAATTTCCGGGTTGTAATAAAGCTTGAATCTGACATTTTTTGCCCTCTGGCAGATGTCGGTGTCTTCACCCATCATCAGGAAACCGTCTTTCATATCGAAATTATTAGAGAATCCGCTCAGTATTTCTAGAATTTCTTTTTTGAAAGCTATATTTCCGCAACCAAGATAAAAATCTGTTCTGTGGTTCAATAATCCTTTTGGCCTGGTTCTGTTTGTTCCACCCATTGAATCCGTGAACCACTCCGGCGGAATTTTATCATACTTAACTTCACAAATTCCGCCAATGATATCAGGTTTTTCTTCAATTTGAAAAGTAGCAAGGATACTTTCAATCCAGTTTGGAGCGGCGATTTCATCATCATCAATATAGGCGACTATTTTTCCAGAAGCATTTTTCCAACCGCAGTTGCGTGGAGCGGAATAGCCCGTGGTTTCTTCAAAAAAATATTTAATATTATTGTGATTCTTGCAAAATTTCGTGGCGACTTCTTTGGTGTTGTCAGTCGAATTGTTGTCAATAATCAGAATTTCAAAACTCTCAGAATCAACGTTCTGATTTAGCAGGGAATTTATACAGTCTGCAAGCATTGAAGAACGATTGCGGGTGCAAACTGCAATGGAGATTTTTATATCTTTACTCATACTACCATCTCATTTTTACAATCTTAGACATGAAAAAAAATATTTCTAAGCAAATAATAAGTATATCTCAATTTGGCCGTTGAAGTTTCAAAACTTTTTAATCTTCTGAATTTAGTAAAATACAACCTCAAAAATGTGCCGGTATCAGGGAACCCTTTTTTTGCAATATTCATGATAAAATTTTGGATTATTTTTAGAAAATGTTTCTTGTAACCGAATTTCGTCCCTTCAATCGAAACAATATTTAAAATTTCTATGGCCGAATTTAAATCTTTTTTGTTTTTTGGAATGAAAACACCGTTGATGATTCTCAAATAAATCATTTTTTCTTCTTCCGACAATATTACTCCTATATTTTTAAGATTTCTAATTCTTATATCGTCTGCATCGTTATTCTGTTCTAATTTATTCAGTTCGCCGATTTGATTTTTATGTATACGATAGCGCAACAATGCCTCGGGAATATTCGCGAAATTCAAATTATCAATCTCTCTGCACCACAAATCATAATCTTCGGCTCTGGGAAAATCTGAGAGGTATTGAAGTTTAGCGTTTGTTTTGAAAATAATTGTTGGATGAAGCATGGCGCAGGAAAAAAAATTTAAATCTTTAATATCAACATGTTTTCTAGGAACTCTTATAATTTTTGTTTTTTCTCCAAAAGTTTGTACCCAACTTCCGCAAATATCAATATTCGGATGTTTTTCCATAAAATCAAATTGAGTTTGAAGCCTTGTAGGCATGGCAATATCATCGGAATCCATTCTTGCAATGTATTTTCCGCGAGCAAAGGAAATCCCAATATTTAATGATTTAGCAACACCTTTATTTTGCTCGTTATTTATAAGTTTTATGCGAGGATCGTTATAAAATTCAATGATTTGTTTTGTGGAATCTGTTGATGCGTCGTTGATTATTATAAGCTCAAAATTACTGAATGTTTGAAACAAAATACTATCTATCGCTTCTGTTAAATATTTTTCCGCATTGTATGCAGGCATAATAACTGAAATTTGTGGTTCAGACATGCAGCAGATTCCTAAAACAATGATAAAGATATCTCAAATTAGCTCGTGGAGTTTTAAAGACTTTCCATTTTCTGAAAATGGTAAAATATAGTCCTAAAGATGTAACTTTATTTTTTACACCGTTTTCTGATATAAGAAACAGAAGCTCTTTTATTGCATTACGCAATTTATTATCTTTACAAAGAGTATCAGCTGTGAAAAAGATTTTTTGTGCCATATTAACAGCATCAAAGAGATCCTGTTGCGATTTAACAACTTTTTTGTTGTGCATCAAACCTAAATACATGTTTTCTTCTTCCGCCGTAAATATAATACCCAAACTGCTCAAATATTCTTTTCTTATTAATCCAAGACCTGAATCAACCCAAGAACCATCAAAATGATGAATGGAATAAGTGTTTTCAGTTAAATTTATTTCTCCTGAATAAAAATCTTTAGGACAGAAATATTCTATGGGATATATTGTCAAATCGTTAACTGTTTGCTTGGTATTATTGAGAATCAGTCCCTTTTTTACAAGACATTCCGTTTGATATTGGGGACTAGGTATTTTATTAAGAGTTCCATCTTCTTTAACAAAATGCAAACTAACATAACAATCTCTAAGTTCCTTAATAATTGGAAGTTTGGGAATTGCACCGAAACCTTGTCCAAGATTACAAACTTTTTCACTTTCAAAGCCTGCAAATCCTTCCAAATTCAGCAAATCATCCAAAGGTTTTACCAATTCAACATCAACATCCAGATATATGCCACCATGTTCATATATTATGTCAAGTCTGGCATAATCAGGCGCAAAAGCCCATTGCTTGTTTTCATAAGCTTCTTTCATGTAACGATTTTTTGTAAAATCATAATTGGATTCGTTCCATTCAATGATCTCATAATCCGGACAGAACTTCTTCCAACTTTCCATGATTTTTCTGTTATGTTCCGGAATAGGCTTGCCGCCTATCCAGCAATAGTGGATTATTTTGGGGATTTTTGGTTCAAACATGCAACAGATTCCTCAAAGAATGATAAACATATCTTAATTTTGCCCTTGGGGTCTTAAATATTTTCCATTTTCTAAATATAGTAAAATAGAGTCTTAAAGAAGTTATTTTGTTTCGGATACCTAACTCCGAAATTGAAAAAATAATATCTTGAATAGCTTTATAAAAATTTTCAGTTTCGTAATAATTTTTTCCTATAGCAAAAATTTTTTCCGCCATATTTATTGCAACATAAAGTTCATGCATGCTTTTTACAGTGTTTTTGTCACGCAGTATGTTATAATATATGGCTTCTTCTTCAGTGCTTAGAGTAACTCCCCAACTATTGAGGACATCTTTTCTTATCAGAGCCGCTCCGCTATCAACCCAAGAAGCATCAAAATGATGAATGGAATAAGTGTTTTCAGTTAAATTTATTTCTCCAGAGACCAAATCTTTCGGACAAAAATATTCTGTCGAATATATTGTCAAATCATTAATTTTTTGATTGATATTATTTAAAATCAATCCTTTTTTCACAAGACATTCCGTTTGATATTTGGGACTAGCTTCTTTATTGAGAGTCCCGTCTTCATTGACAAAACGCAGATTTTCGTAGCAATCACGAAGTTCTTTAATGATCGGGAGTTTAGGAACCGCTCCGAATCCAAGTCCGAAAGCACAAAATTTTTCACTTTGGAAACCTGCAAATCCTTTCAAATTCAGTAAATCATCCAAAGGTTTTACTAATTCGACATCAACATCCAGATATATTCCTCCGTATTCGTATATTATATCGAGTCTGGCATAATCTGGAGCAAAAGCCCATTGTTTGTTTTCAAAGGCCTCTCTCATATAGCGATTTTTGGTAAAGTCGTAGTTAGATTCGTTCCACTCTATTATTTCATAATCTGGACAGAACTTTTTCCAACTTTCCATGATTTTTTTGTTGTGTTCTGGAATTGGCTTTCCGCCAATCCAACAATAGTGGATTTTTTTGGGAATTTTTTGTTCAGACATATTGTTCCTTGCTAAGCTTAATTTTATTTGCATTCTCCAAGTTTGAAAAGAGTTCCGCTTACGGTTTCAACAATAATGTCCATTTCACAAATAGCTTGCAATTCTTTCAATTGAAACACCTCCTTTCTATCATCAACATTGAAATAAACCAAATAACTATTTTTTAAATCGGGGTATTTAATTACCAAGTTTTCCAAATTGGCCCCTATAAATTGGGCAGAATTATTATTTTTCTTTGAAGGAATCATTTTGGGTCGAAGACTTCTGTCAATTAGAAAAAATGGAGCAATGTCGTTTGTATATATGTTCTTCAAAAAAATCTTTTTGTCTTTCTTCAAATAATTCAGCAACTCGTTTTCCTGCCAAAAAGCTGAGGCATACTGTCCCGCTCCTTCATCCATTCTCATAATTATTTCTTTCACTGTTGTTTTAGCAAATGATAGAGCAAAGCAAACAACAAGGACTACTAAAACAGTTCCAGAAAAAATCTCTTTTTTGGATACAATATATGTGATCACATACAAGATAAATATTGTAGTAGATAAAAATATCGGTGACATTAGCCTGTCATCTATCAAATCGTATGCCGTTACCGTAGAAGATAAAGTTATAAACAAAAAATAAATTAAAAAATAACAGGCTGAAAATTTTACGATATTAGGTGAAGTGAAAAAATATTGTGTTAATTCTTTCCTGTAATTCCATGTAAAAGCACCTAAAACAAAAAAAACAGAGAAAAACATAAAATTGTAAGAATTGTTCCACCAAAAAACAACTGTTGAAATTGCCCTGTCACAGTTTGAAATTAAACCTGTTGCGGATGCCGGTCTTTCCCCCATAAAAGTTTTTGTAAAACAATAATTCCTCGCGATATAGACAATATAAATTAAAACTGGAAGAGTCGCATAACAAAAACATTTTTTGATTTTTTCAGCAAATTCACTTTTTTGAATGAAAATATAAAGACACATCGCTGGAATAATTGCAACACCAGCATATCGCGTCAAAATTGCCAAAGATGTCAATAAACCGCATAAAATCGATCTCTTGCAAGTTGTTGTTTCAATAGAAAAAGTTATGAGTAAAATTATAAAAATAAACAACGGCTCACTCCATGCATAGCAAAAAACAAGATTTGTCGGTTTCGAAAAAGCGACAATAAGACCTAGAGCAGGCAATATCAAAAGATTTTTTGTGAGCTTTCGATATAAAACTAAAGACAAAAAAGAGAAAAGAAAAGCCAAAACAATGTTGAACCAACGCGCTATGATTAAAATATCAATATTGAACAATACAGAAACGACAGACAGCAAAAGCGGATAAAACGGAGGAAAAGTTGCACTCGGATTATTTATTATAAAAACAAAACCTTCTTGGGAAATTGCATTTGCCAACTTTAGATAAGTGATTGAATCAGGCGACAAACCGATTCCGTATTTTGAAGTTTGAATATATATCAAAAATGAGAAAAACATTGATATTAACAAAGATTCAAGACAAAACAACACTTTGTTCTTACTTGCCGTTCCCATTATAGTGAAATTTCCCCTGGACAACAAATGTAAAATTTATATAAAACCAAATCCATGGAACAAAAAACATCTATCAAATTCGGCAGTTGACCCATCAAACAAGTTTCTCAATCAATTTTACAATTCTTTCGCTTGCATAACCGTCTCCGTAAGGATTTACGGCACAAGCCATTTTGTTGTAAGTCTCAGCATTGTCAATAAGATTTTCCGCTTCTGCAAAAATTGTTTCTTCCTCTATGCCCACAACTTTTACCGTACCGGCTTCAACAGCTTCCGGGCGTTCAGTTTCTGTTCTAAGCACCAAAACAGGTTTCCCAAAATGCGGTGCCTCCTCCTGAATACCGCCTGAATCAGTCATTACCATAAAGCACCTTGCCATAAGGTTGTGCATATCCAAAACATCTATCGGATTTAAGAGTAACACGTTGGATTTATTGACAAGAAACTCTGTCGCTGTGTTTCTTACAGCAGGATTCAAATGAACCGGATAAACAAACAATAAATCTTTGTGCTTTTCCGACAATCGCAGAATTGCATTGCAAATGTTTTCAAGCGGTTTGCCAAGATTTTCACGGCGGTGAGCTGTCACAAGAACAACTTTCCGCTTTTCAAAATCTATTTCATTCAGTTTGTCTTCGTGAAATCTATAACTGCTTTTTACTGTGTATGCGAAAGCGTCTATAACTGTGTTTCCGGTAACAAAAATGTTTTTTGAGATTCCTTCCCTTTTTAAATTCTGCTCGTTCAATTTTGTTGGGGCAAAATAAAAAGAAGAAATCCTGTCAATCATGATTCGGTTCATCTCTTCAGGGAACGGAGAATAAATGTTTCCCGTGCGAAGCCCGGCTTCGACATGACCGACAGGAATCTGCTGATAAAATGCAGCCATTGTTGCTGCAACTGATGTCGTTGTGTCCCCGTGGACCAGAACAAGATCAGGTTTTTCAGCCTTCAGAACCGGCTCGAGCTTAGTCAAAACAGCAGTTGTTATAGATGTAAGGCTTTGTTTTTCTTTCATAATATCAAGATCAAAATCTGCCTTGATACCAAAAGCTTCCATAACCTGATCCAGCATTTCCCGATGCTGACCGGTTACACAAACTATTGTTTTGAAATCTTTATGCTTTTTAAGTTCAATCACCAAGGGAGCCATCTTTATGGCTTCAGGACGAGTACCAAAAATGAGGAGTATTTTTTTGTTTTTTTCAAACATTCAAAAAATTCCTAAAACAATGATAAATATATCTAAAATTAGCCCTTGGAGTTTCAAACACTCTCCACTTTCTGAAAGCTGTAAAGTAGAGTTTTAATGAAGTAACTTTATTATTAATTCCGGTTTCGGCAATTTTTTTCATAAACAATTTTACCAAAATTCGCAGATTATCATGCTCATAATGTTGATTCCCTGCTATAAAAATTCTGTCCATTAAATTTACAGCTGTAAAAAGTTCTTGTTGGTTTTTAATGAAAAACTTATACTGCAACATGTTGGCATATATAAATTCTTCCTGCGGCAACAATTCAAATCCCCAGCTATCCAATCTGCTCTTCTTAATTAATGCGACCCCTTCATCTAACCAAGAAGCATCAAAATGATGAATGGAATAAGTGTTTTCTGTTAAATTTATTTCCCCGGTAGCTAAATCTTTCGGACAAAAATATTCTGTCGGAAAAAACTCAAAACCGTCAACTGATTGAAGTTCTCCGTTTGGAATAAAGCCGTGTTTGAGACAAATATTTGTTATTCGTATAACATTCGTAGTTAAATCAAGAGTTCCATCATCTTTAATAAAATGAAGACCGTTATATTCTTCCAACCATTCTTTAATAAGCGCGTTGTGCTGGGCGCTGGCCATAAGACCGGTAGGAATTTTAGTCGTAGACTCAAAACCCGAAAACCCTTCATGTTGCAAAAAATCATCTATATTTTTCAACAATTCTACATCAGTGTCCATGTAGATTCCGCCGTAATGATAAAGTACATACAAGCGAACAACATCTGTTACAAATGCAAATTTTTTATGATCGTATGCTTCCCGGGCATAGGGATAGACATCAAGATTAAAATTACTTTCGTTCCACTCTTTTATTTCATAATCAGGGCAGAATTTTTTCCAAGAGACGATGCATTTCTGAGCTAAGTCCGGTAGTGGTTTGCCACCAAACCAACAATAATGGATTGTTTTTGGAATTTTAGTTTTGGTCATTTTGCTGCAATCCAATTTTCTTCAAGACTTTTCCAATAAATCTTTTTAGTGAATATCTTGGTTTTTTATTCAACGGAACTATTTCTGCCAAACTATTTTTCAAGAAATTCAATGACTTATCTCTTTCAAGCTCCAAAATGATGTTTACTTTGTTCCAATCAATTGGTGCTAAAATTTTTTCTTCTGTTAGTTCTGAAGCAGAAGTAATGAGCCTGTCTTTAAGATTAAATGTTTCCAACAAAGATAAGAATCTCGCATTTCCACGTTTTTTATTAAAAAAAGTAACAAAAGGCCTGTTAAAAACAATAGAAAGAGCGGTACCGTGAAAAGAATCTGTAAAAATAAAATCTGATCTTGAAAAATTTGAAAGCCAAGTTTCCATTTTGGGAAGTAGCAATCCGTTTTTGATAGAGCCCGAATAATTTAAAATTTTTGTTTCTTTTTTAAGAAGTTTTGAAATCTTGTTAATTATTGTATTTCTTTCTTCGCTTTCATCCAAAATATAACTAAATACAAAACCGTCATTATCGTTTTCTGTTTCAACATCGACAAAATTTTTTTCATAAAAATCTTTCGTCAACAACATTGTTGGGTCAAGAACATGAGTCGCTTGACGGTTGAAATATTTTTGACACTTATTGACTCCGTCTGCTTCCCTGACAGAAACAGATTCAAATTTCTTCAACAGATCTCGACATCTTGAAGTTTGTTCTCTTGTGTATCTCCAATTGTCAAACCCGAAAGAAGGAGCATAAGCAATCGCTTTTATGGAGGAATCTCTTAAAAATTCACAAAAATAATCATATATTTTTTCACGAGATGCTTCAGGTGCCCAGACTTGATCACTACCTACAATTATAACATTTAAATCTTTAGTATTCGTTTCCAAATCTTCAGATGTTGCAGCAACTTTAGTTTTGGGGTATATTTTTTTATCGATAAAATCGTCGAAACATCTGAAAGTATTTCTTTTTTTTATGTACAACTGATTTGCCAAAATTGATTTTTTTAAGGATATATAAGCCAAACTGTCGCCACGAAATAAAATCATTTTTTTTACAAATTGTCTCAAGAAAGCCCTTATTCGAGTTTTTAATGAAATTCTAAAATATGTACTCGAATATTCGCGGCTCACAAATACCGGACTATGCCCCAACTGTTTTAAAATCTCAACCAACGCATATTCTTGAAGAATTGTTCCATAATTGTCTTGCCATGGAGGAGCCAAAACACCTATTTTCAATGGATTAAAATTGCAGGAATCATTTTTTAATAAAAATCTGTTATCTGTATTTTTATAAAAATCTCTCCTTCTCTCCGGTTTGTCCGCATTCTTTTCGATCATTTGATTATATTGCAAAACTTTTTCATAAACGGTTTCTTGCGAAATTATTGAAGAAACAGCGTTAAAAAATGATTTGCCTTTTTCTGAATTCAGCAGAACAAGACTTACACCGTTCTGATCGTAAAAATCAGGTAAAACATTCTTTATTCCCCAAAAATCACCAATGGTTAAATCACTTCCAGATTTCAATGATCTAAACTGGCAGTTATAACATGAGTTTCTGAGAGTTAATCCCTTTAAAAAATACTGTAAGAACTTGTTGCCTGATATAAAATCAGAAAAAAGTTCAATTTCTTTATTTAAATATTCGGAATAGACACAAAGAGAGAAGTTGTATTTTTCCCACCCATTCCTTTTATTCCTAAAAAATGCTTTTGTAACTTTAAGGTCAGGAATTTTATCCTTATATTTGCTTATTATACTTTCGAGATATTCTTTCCAAAGTTTTGGGCTTGGCACCCCAAAACAAATCAGGTCTATTGTTAAAAGATTTTCATAATCTTTTTGAAGAAACGATTTTAAACCGGCAGTTTGACAAGGAGTTCCTGTAAAAAGTACCTTTCTTCCACAATCAAGAAAATCTTTGGCTTTCAGATAAGTATCACCTATTTTGCCTTGTACATATTTTGACCCGCGAAAATCGGCAAGGCCCTCGATTGTTTCAGTAAAACCATGGACGACTTCCATGTTTTCATTGAATTTTGCGCCGAAAACAACTCCGTTTGCAGCAATGATTCTTTCAGCAAAGGCAGAAAACATTCCGCCTGAAGAACTTAAAAGTTTTGTTTCTTCATTTGAATGCTTGGCTGCAAAAACAGCAAGAGGTTTTCTTTCAGTATTTTTGAGATTTAATGGGCAAACAGATTCACAAATACCACAATTTGAACATTTGTTTTGATTGATATTAGGAACCAGAAATCCTTCATCGTCCTCAACCATGGAAATGGCTTTTTGTGGACAGGTGGAATAACAGGCAAAGCAGCCAATGCAATTTTGACCCGGGTTAATCATCGGTCTGGCTCCAAGTGCTGGGGAGAATAAAATCACACAGAGCTTTATCCGGCAATTTTCCGCTTCCTAATATGTCGTTTTCCTTTACTGAAAAAGTTGCTATTTTTTCGAGCCAGTCAAATCCACACTCATCGTTAAATATTGATGCATTTAAATAATATGTTCCTACTTGTAATGGCATAGAATTAAAAGAAGAGACAAAAAAGTTTTTTCCTTTTTTTAAAGATATTTTTTTTCCTGTGGCTGTTAAAGTGCTGGTATGGATCAATCTGTTACCGACTCTGCTGTATATTGTATAAGAAACCTCGACATTTGAATAACAATCTTTACTTTCTATTGTTATTTTAAATGAAATATTGTCACCAGTTTTAATCGAATTTGTCGGATTTCCGTTTGAAAAAATCTCGAATTTTACAAATTTTGCCAGTTGGTTACCTATTCTGTTTTCCGTTCTTGTTGAAATATCTCTTTCTTCAATCTTTGTCCCGAAATAAAGATATTTATTAATGGTCTGTTCCGTTTCTCCATCAAACACTATCTTGCCGTTCCTCAGCAGTATACCTCTCGTGCACAACTGTCTTACCGCCGCCATATTATGGCTGACAAACAGCACTGTCCGGCCTTCCTTTTTGCTGACATCGTCCATTTTTCCGAGGCATTTTTTCTGAAAATCTGCATCTCCGACTGCCAAAACTTCGTCAACGACGAGGATTTCGGGGTCGAGGTGTGCCGCGACTGCGAATGCGAGGCGGACATACATTCCAGAAGAATATCTTTTCACGGGCGTGTCTATGAACTTCTCAACTCCGGAAAAGTCAATAATTTCATCGAGTTTCCTGTCGATTTCGTGTTTTCTCATGCCTAGGATGGCGCCGTTGAGATAGATGTTTTCGCGCCCTGTGAGCTCTGGGTGAAAGCCGGTTCCGACTTCAAGGAGCGATCCGATGCGCCCTTTGATTTTGATGCAGCCGCTTGTTGGGGAGGTTACTCGTGACAAAATCTTGAGAAGGGTCGATTTGCCGGCACCGTTGGCGCCGATGATCCCTAAAACTTCGCCCTGTTTGACATCGAAAGAGACATCTTTCAAGGCATAGATGAAATCGTTGTCGGAATTGTTCTTTGCGGATGAAAGCAGCGAAACGCGGGAATTCGGGTCTTCCTTGCCGCGGATCTTCGCCCACCATCCCTGCAGATCCTTGGCGAGAGTGCCGTGGTTGATAAGCCCCAGCTGGTAAAATTTTGAAATATTTTCAACTTTTATGACAGTGTCACTCATTTTTATATCAAAATCCGACTCTCAACAACATCAAATTAGCATAAACGGTATTTTTTACCAATTTTTATGTCTTACTTTTGGTTTTCAAAAAAATTTTATCCAAAGTATTGGAAATATATTTTTCAAAAGGCTGCCTGCAAAATTCTATAATTATTCCGGCAAACATTAGAACAACAACAGCACATATGATTCTGGGAAAAAGAAGATTATTGTTTTCAAGCCCTGTAAACACAAATACTTTGTGCCAAATATTCCATTTAAATGGTCCTTCGTGTAACAGATATATTCCAAAAACACATGTTGCAATACGATTAATTCTGGGGTGATATCCAATATGCAAATCTTTAAAGAAACAGAAAAGCGAAAGACTCAAGATTACTTGGAAAAGTGAGTTGTTATCAAAAAAGCGAACTGCTGAATCGGTGTCATGAAAGAAAATTTCCGTCAGCAAAATATAAGAAAAAAGCAGAACTGCTGTTCCGGCAAAAACAGAAAGGCTTTTTAAGACTGTACTAAAAACAGAAAAACCGTAAATCCTTATGTATGCTCCTATAAATATAAATAAAATCATAAAAATATAACGTGAATAAAATTCCATCGAGGCTGTTGGTTTCCCAACAAATGACAAAAATACTGTCGGAAAAACACACCAGATAAACAATTGAGAACAAATTAGTATCTCAAACTCTTTCTTGTTCATAGCAAGAATAAGTTTCTGCAAAAACGGAGAGATAGTATAAACCAAAAGATATGCTGTAACAAACCACCATTGACATTGCAATATAGGAAAAAACCAACTTGAAAAGTCATATGTGTCTATAGGAGCTTTTGTGAAAAGAATTGTTGCGGTTCTGCAACCATAAAAATACACATAGACTTGTAAAATCATCAAAATCAATTTTTTTAATTTAAAAGTTGTTGTCGGCAGAAAGTAACCACTTATTAGAATAAAACAGTTTACACCCAATTCACCGCCATAATGAAAAATATCATATAGCAGCTTGTTTGCAGAAATGTTTCCATCAAATAACAATGTTGTATTATGGTAAATAGAATGACAAGCAATAATCATTATAATGCTAACAATTCTAAGCATTTCTAAATTGCTTTGTCTTAGTTTATTTTCCATATTTTTATAAGTTTCTATCTTACACCGTATCCACAAAATTTTTTTCTACAAAATTGAAGACAAAAATTCCGGTAAAAAGGAGGAAAAGTGTTGTTACGACACTGATTCCGTATTCTGTCACCGACGGCATTCCTGTCGAGAAAAAGGCGTGTTTGAAGCTTTCGAGAATCGGAACGACCGGATTCAGCACATAAAGCGAACGCCATTTTTCGGGGACCATCGAAAGCGGATAGACTATCGGGGTCGCGTACATCCAGAGCTGAACAGCAAATCCGACGAGATGAGTCAAGTCGCGGTATTTTGTGGTCAAAGAGGTGATTATAAGTCCGATCCCAAGCCCGAGAACTGCCATCTGAAGCACAAAAAGCGGGATCGCAAAAACAGCTGCACTTAATTTGAAATCCGCACCATGGATTTTATAAGCAATTAGGATTATTATAAAAAGCGCGAACTGGATAACGAACTGGACCAATGCCGAAATCACATTTGAAATCGGAATTGTAAGGCGTGAAAAATAAACTTTTTTGAAAATTCCGGCGTTGCTTACAAAGGTGTTGGATGTCGAAACAAGACACTTGGAAAAATAGTTCCACAAGATTATGCCGTTCATGTAAAAAAGAACCTGCGGAATACCGTCTGTTGGAATTTTTGCTATATTTCCAAAAACTATGAGAAACATTATTGTTGTGAAAATCGGCTGGATGAAAAACCAGAGCGGGCCGAGGATCGTCTGCTTGTAAGTCGCGGAAACATCTCTTTTCACAAAAGATGTTATCAAATCGCGGTATTGCCAGAGTTCCTTCAGATTCAGCCTGAAAAATTTGTTTTTCGGCGTGATTATCGTTGTCCAGGTTTCTTTTTCGCTCATAACTTGCCTCAAAGAGTCAAAAAACACCGTAAAATTCCACATCCTGAACAAGTTGTCAAGATTGAATCCATTTTTATTGCCGAAATAGTGGATCAGCTAACAACTTGATCTTTTGAGAAAAATCTCTCTTTATTTCCTCTCTTTAAACATTTTCATCATTTCGTTGGTTAAGCTGATACTGTCCGGCTGCAACTCGATCTCATCACGTTTAAGCCACTGCGCGAACTTCAGTTCGTTTTCATCAAGGCGGATCTCGTTGTCACCGTCGGCTTCGCAGAAAAAACCGACTAAAATATCCTGCGCGATCCCCCACGGCTGCGATTTGTAATAGCGGATGTTTTTCACCTTTATGCCGGTTTCTTCCATGACTTCGCGGGCCACGGTCTGCTCCAGAGTTTCGCCGATCTCCGTAAAACCTGCAACGAGTGCGTTGTGATTATATCCGTTGCGATACCTCGTGACCAAAAGGGATTCGCCTTTCGTAACTGCCACTATGACGGCCGGATTTATGCGGGGATAGACGGTATTCCCGCATTTTTTGCAGACAAGAGCACGCTCGGTTTCGGAGAATGAAAGTTCTGCCGCGCACCTTCCGCAGAAGCGGTTATCCATGTACCAGCGCCACAGGTGATACGCCGTAAATGCAACAAGAAGATCGGCATTTAGGCAGGTTCCGCGCAGCTGACGCAAGCTATGATAGCAAAAACCTGCGAGCGAAATTTCATCCCGAGTTATGTCTAGAAAATAGCGTTTATTGTCCACGGAAAAGAGGTAAATTATTTTTTCTGTTGCCGACGAATTTTTTGCAGACGGAAACAAAATGCGTCCGCATTCCGCTTTAACGAGGATCTCACCGTTTTTGTTGAAATGTAGAATAAAATCAGTTTCTTGAGGCTTTAGATTTTTAAAAGTAATATCAAATTTACTCGGATCTATGTCCTGGATCATGATTTTATCCTCAAACCTTCTATTTCTTTCTGCAGCCGTTCGAGAAAGCCCGCCGCGTCTCCGCCGTCCATCTGGACATGGTGGAACTGGAAAGAGACCGGCAGAGTGGTTTTGAAGAAGCCTTTCCGGTATCTTCCCCACATCACCATCGGATTGCTGAATTTATCGGTGTACTGATTTATGATGTAGTCGAGTTCCGTCTGTATCATCGCCGATGTTCCGATGATCATACACCCGTCAAGATAACTGCTTCTGCACTCGTCAGCAGTTTTGACTGTAAGTTTCAGATAGTCGCTGTTAAACTGCCGCAGATCATCCGAAAATGGAATGTCGCAGGAGTTGATCCCGCCTTTGACGTTTCTTACGACGACATTTACTGCAAGCGTGTCGTAGCGGAAGAGCTTTCCTCCTTCCGGCAGCGTATAGAATTCCTTCATTCCGCTTGCAGCTCTGACTATGCACCAGCACATCAGCGTATTGAACTTTATACCGCTCTTTCCGCTCACTTTGAGCAGACGGCTCACATCCATCGTTTTTACCAAAGTCACCATTGGCACCGGTGCCGTCATCCAGAGCCTGAAGGCTTCGAAACGGCTGCTTTCTTTGGGATTTATTTCTGTTTTCATGTCTCTTCCAAGATCTGTTTGTTAAAATTTCATCGTCAAACTTAATCCGTTTCCCGTCACGGCGACGTTCATGTCGTTTTTGGTCTTCAAAGTGTGAAGGAAAGGCACCATGACTCCGACAACTGTTCCGATCGCAGCACCGGCAAGGACATCGCTCAGAAAGTGTTTTCCGCTTGAAACACGCAGAGCCGCGACTCCTGTTGCAATGGCGTAACTTCCGATGGAAACGGGGATCCGCCACGGTGAATCAGGGAAATATTTGCAGAAAGTGTAGGTCAGAAAAGCTGCGCTTGCAAAAGCGAAAGTCGTATGTCCCGAAGGCATTGATTTTGCCCAGTTGCCGTTATCGATCTCGTCTTGCGGTAGATCTCGGTCGGAATACATATATGGCCGTTTGCGGTTTACGGCAAGTTTTGCAAGTTCTTTCAAACCGTTGGCGATCAGAAGAGTCTCGATGTACATCACGCCGTTTGTGAACCACTCTTCTTTATCGGTTGAAAGCAGTATGACCGGAGTCGTCAGCGACGCTATCAGCAGAAAATCGGCTGCTCCGTCGTGGATTTTCGAATAGGGCTGCATCAGTTTGCGGTCAAACGGGTTGACATCGCTTTTGTCGTAAACACTTCCGTCATATTTTTTGCGGTTGAGTTCCAGCATATCGTCCAGAATTATTTCACTTCCTGTAAGAATAACGCCGCTTCCGAGCAGGATTCCGTCGGTCAGAGGGTCGAGAGCAAAAACTTTTCCGCTTCCCCAGATGTTGAATTTTTTATCCGCTTTTTCGCTGCTTTCTTCGGCGAACAAAAAGAGCGTCGCCAGGATCAGAAAAAATATGCAGACGATTTTTTTCATTTCTCCACCAATCCGCGAAAAACAAAAACGCGGGAATTATAGCGGAAATCTATCTGATTGGAAGATATATCAGCGGGAAACATTTTTTGAAAAGCGCAAAAACTTCGACCAAAATAGCATCACAATGTTGATTTGGTCGAAAAATTATGATATTTAAAGTTGTATTTTGTTTCGGAGGAGAGCGTGTATATCAAAAGAACTGTTGAAAAAAACATTGAAAAAGTTGCGGGATCGTTTCCGTGCATCGTGGTTTACGGGCCGCGTCAGGTCGGGAAATCTACCACGGTCGATCATCTTTTTGGCGAAAAATACAGGCGTGTCACGCTGGATGACACTGACGACCGCGCACTGGCTGAGAGCAACCCGAAACTGTTTCTGGAAACTTACGGAACGCCTCTGGTTATCGATGAAATCCAGAAAGTTCCGCAACTGCTTGACGAAATAAAAAAGATAATTGACGAAGAGCGTTTGCGCATTATCAAAAATGGCGGCGAGCGGAAACTCATGTATATCCTGACAGGTTCAAACAGATTTGAGCTTCAGCAGGGAATTTCTGAATCACTTGCCGGAAGATGCGGCATAGTCGAAATGCTTTCGTTTTCTCAGGCTGAAAAACAGGGCGCGGAAGGTGCAGAATTCACGCCGGAAATTGCGGAACTTCTCAAAAGGGAGCGCGAAAATTCGTTTAAATACCGCACAAAAAAGGAGATTTTCGAAGATATTTTTACCGGCGGAATGCCGGATGTCTGCCTTGGGAACTCGGAACGCGATGCTTATTTCAAGTCATATATCGCGACTTACATCGAAAAGGATGTGAGAGAACTGATTTCTGCCGGAAACGAGACGACTTTTAGAAATTTTATGTCGCTCATTGCCTTGAGAACAGCCTGCGAGCTGCATTATGACGAGATTTCAAACAGCGTCGGCATAGATGTCAGAACCTGCAAAAAATGGCTTTCCGTGCTTGAAACTTCAGGCATAATTTATTTGCTTCAGCCTTTTGCGGCAAAGGCTTCGAACAGAATAATCAAAGCTCCGAAACTCTATTTCACCGATACCGGACTATGTGCATACTTGTGTAAGTGGCCGAATGCCGAAATGCTTGAAAACTGCGCGATGAGCGGCGCTTTTTTCGAGACTTATGTCGTGAGCGAGCTTCTCAAAAATCTGCTTTCGCACGGTGCGGATCCGAAGGATTTTCTTTTTTACTACCGCGATAAGGATCAGAAGGAAATTGATATAATTTATCTATCGCAGAACAAAGTTTATCCGATAGAAATCAAGAAAAATGCTTCCCCGAAAAATGCGGCTAAAAACTTCGGGGCTTTGGACAAATACGGTCTCGATATCCAGACAGGTCTGATAATCGATTCATGCGACAAAATAAGGCCGCTTAATGAAAAAGTTTACTACTATCCGGTATTTATGCTGGGGTTTTGATTTTTTTTGAGGAGGTTCAAATGCAAAACGAAGGAAAGATCGCGATTCTGGATGTGAGTTCATATATTTTCAGGGCTTTTCACGCACTGCCGCCGATGACTTCGCCTGACGGAAAGCCGGTGAACGCGATATATGGTTTCATAAATATGTTTCTCAGGACGATTTCAAAGTTCGAAGGTTTCGCCGCAGTCGCCGCGCTTGACAGCAAAACGGAGACTTTCAGAAAAAAGGCTTATCCTGAATACAAGGCAAACAGAAAGGAGGTCGATCCTGACCTGAAATCGCAGTTCGAGCTGATCGAACCTATGCTTCACGCGCTCAATATCCCCGTTTTTGCTTCAGACGGCTTCGAGGCTGACGATGTTATTGCTTCCATCGTCGCGAATAATCCTGAAAAAGAGATCATCATCGTCTCTTCCGACAAGGACTTGATGCAGCTTGTTGGCGGAAACGTCAAAATGTACGACAGCATGAAAGATAAGATCATCGATACCGACGGCGTTAAGGAAAAATATGGCGTTCTGCCTGATCAGATGCTCGATTTTCTCGCACTTTTGGGCGATAGTTCCGACAATGTTCCGGGAATGCCGAAAGTAGGTCTTAAAACCGCGGCTGAACTTCTCAACAAATACGGCTCGGCTGACAACATTTACCAGAATCTGCATGAGCTGAAACCCGCATTGCAAAAGGGTTTTACTGAAAATAAGGAGCAGTTTGAATTCTCAAAATTTCTTATCAAACTTGATTCGTCGGTAAATTTGGACGGCTGCAAGAAATGTTTCGATCCTTGGGAAAAACCAGATGTCGAAAAACTCGCCAAACTCTGTTCGGAACTGGGTTTCAGGTCGATTATGAAAAAAATGGAAAGCGATTTTTCTAATGAACCGAAAACGGCTCCCGAACCTAAAAAAGTTTTCGAACTTCACGAAAAATGGGAAGCTGGCGATTTTGAGCTGAAAAACGCTGGAACCCTTTACGGAAGCGCCTTTTACGGCAGTTTTTATGTCGCGAAAGATGGAAAATTTATGCAGTGCGACATAAAAGATCTGCCGCAAAACTCGACAGTTTATTCTTTCGATGTGAAAGAGTTCCTCGATGCGCCTTTTCCTGAAGGAATCAACTTCATTGATCTGCAGATTTACTACTTCTGCCACGACAGCGGCCGTCACGGATATACGCCTGAAGAAATCGCCGAAGCGCTTGGTTTTGAGCAGGTAAACAGAGAGTCTCCTGAATCATTTTTCGCGTTTCTGGAAAAACTACGCGCCGAAATAGAGCAGAAAGAATCCGACAAATCATTTTTGATAAACGCTATCGAAATGCCTCACCTTGAAGTAGTCAGGGCGATGGAGCAAAGCGGAATAAAAGTAGATCTTGCCAAAACAGCCGCTTTGAAAGCCGAATTTGTAAGTAAAATAAATGAGCTGACCAGGCAGATTTATGAAGCTGCCGGAACAGTTTTCAATCCGAATTCACCGAAACAGCTTGCCGAAATTCTGTTCGAAAAACTTCAGCTCAAGGGTGGCAAAAAGACAAAAACAGGATATAGCACAGGGCATGATATCCTTGAAAAAGTTGCCGAAGAAAACGATCATCCGCTCCCCAAACTGATTATCGAAAACAGAAAATATTCCAAACTTGTATCTACTTACCTTGAGCCTATCGCCGCAAAAACGGCATCAGACGGAAGGCTGCACACTTCATACATTGTGACTTTCGCAGCCACAGGCCGTCTTGCAAGCAGGGAACCGAACTTGCAGAATATCCCGACAAGAACTGAAGACGGGCAGAAGATCCGCGGACTTTTTGTCGCCGAAAAAGGATTTAAACTTTTGTCTCTGGATTACAGCCAGATCGAGCTCAGGATTCTGGCGGCACTCAGCCAGGAGTCTGAATTTATCGAAGCTTTCAAACACGGCGAGGACATTCACACACGCACCGCAGCCGCTATTTTCGGCACGATCCCCGAATTTGTGGACAAAGAGATGCGCCGCAACGCGAAGGCGGTAAACTTCGGAATAATCTACGGGATGCAGGCCTACAAACTCTCGGTCGATACGGGAGTAGACATCGCTTTTGCGAAAAAATACATTGACAACTACTTCGCGTGCTACCCGAAGATCAAACAGTTTATCGACGGTACAATCCGCGATGCGAGGGAAAACGGATACGTCGAAACTTACTTCGGACGCAGGCGCTACATCCCCGAACTTGCCGAGAGTAACAAAAATATCGCGAAATCGGGCGAAAGAATGGCTGTCAACACCGTGATTCAGGGAACCGCAGCCGACATCATCAAGCAGGGAACAGTCCTTGTTTACAAAATGCTTCAGCAGGAATGCCCCGAAGCAAGGATCCTGCTGCAGATCCACGACGAACTCATCATCGAAATACCTGAAAACAGGTCCGATATCGCCGAAAAATGCGCCGAAAAAATGCGCGAAGCGGGCAAAGTTTTCGATGTTCCGCTCGATGTCAACTACGAAACAGGCGAAAGCTGGGCTGATTTGAAGTAGGAGAAAAGCATGAAAACCAAAACACTTATTTTAGGTGCCGGGCTTACCGGTTTGTCGGCTGCGTATTACGCGAAAGGGCAGGATTTTATCGTTGTTGAAAAGAGTGACCATGTCGGCGGGATCTGCACGAGCGAGCACAAAAACGGCTTTGTCTTTGATCAGACCGGACATTGGTTTCACGTGAAAACATCCGAGGTTCGTTCACTGATGACGCGGCTTTTCGGGCAGAATACGGTTGAAATAGAGCGCAAAACTTTTGTCTTTTCGCACAACGTTTTTACGCAGTATCCTTTCCAGTCAAATACTTTCGGTCTGCCGCCGCAGGTAATTAAAGAGTGCGTTTTAGGCTTTGTCAAAGCATACTATGAAAACGACAAGTCAAGGGCACATGAAAACTTTTACGAATGGTGCATGGCCTATCTCGGAGAGGGGATCTCAAAGCATTTCATGATCCCCTACAACACTAAAATTTATACTGTCCACCCGAAGGATTACGCGAGCCACTGGTGCGACTACTATGTGCCGAAACCCACGCTGGAGCAGGTGATAGAGGGTGCCGTCACCGCGCCGGAACAAAAGAATATCGGCTACAATGCAAAATTTTTCTATCCAGAGGAAAACGGCATCGGAGAATTGCCGAAAAGACTTTTTGACCTCTGTGAAAAAGAGAAATTCATCTTCAATGCCGAGCCTGTTTCGATCGACACTTCGAAGAAAGTTGCCAAACTCTCTGACGGTACGGAAATCGGGTACGAAACGCTCATCAGCACGATCCCGCTTAACAAATTTTTGAAACTTCTTACCAATTTGGCATCTCTTCCGGCACACGAAATTTCTGACAGAATGAAAATCGCGCATGTCAGCTATTTCAACGCCGCTTTCAAAAAACCGTGCGGACATCCTGGACACTGGTTTTATATTCCGGAAGAAAAATTCATGCCTTATCGAGTCGGCTCTTTTTCAAATATTTACAGCAAGTTAGCGCCACAAGGTAAAGGAAGTGCCTATATCGAATTTACACATCAGGAAGAAACAATCGACACGGAACTTTTCTACAAAAAAAGCGTTGAACTCCTTCTTGCGATGGGACTCATCACTTCCGAAAACGACATCGAATTCATGGATTACCGCAAAATCGATGCCGGATATGTGATTTACCACAAAGAATACTTCGACGATATGGCGCTTATCGAAAAATGGTGCGCTCAGAACTCCGTCAAACTCGCCGGAAGGTACGGAAAATGGACATATTCCGCGATGGAAGACGCCATTCTCGATGGAATGAAAGCGGTTAACAACTAGTTTTTCAACAGTGCAAGCAGTTTTTCTTCAGCGGATCCGGCGACAGCAGGGATGAAAGCGGTCTCGTCGGGTGTGAATCTGCCCAGAACGAAAGATGCGACATCCCCTTTTTTCGGCCTGCCAACACCAAGCTTTATGCGCATGAAGTTTCCGCTTCCGATCGAATTTGCTATGGATTTCAAGCCGTTGTGCCCGGCAAAGCCGCCGCCTTCCTTGCAGATGACGCTTCCGAATTCAGTTTCGATGTCATCATGGACAACAACTATTTCACGGTCTTCCAGCTTGAAAAACGATTTTGCCGCCTGAACGCTTTTTCCGCTCAAATTCATAAAGGTCTCCGGCTTCAGAAAGCAGTGCTGGCGCCCCTCTATTTCGGTCTTTGCAAACATTCCGTGAAATTTTTCAGACCATCTGACGGAACTCAGAAAACTCATCTGTTCCGAAACAATAAATCCGAAATTGTGCCTTGTAAGTCTGTATTCGATGCCTGGATTACCCAGAAAAACGACAAGCATTATTCTTCAATGTCTTCACTGTCTTCCGAATCTTCTTCGGAATCACTGCCGTTAGCGGCTTCTGATTCTTCGCCGTCTTCCTCTTCAGGAACAGGAAGCTGGTTCGCAAGAGCGCCTTTGTGCCAAACACCGTATCTTACCGCTCCGTCAGAGCCGGTGAATTTTCCTATCCCATGATAAGTTCCGTCAACGAATTCGCCTGTATAAACGCCGGATTTCGTTGTTTTTTTACCTTTACCGGTCATTTTTCCGTCTTGCATATGCCCTTCGTAGACATCACCATTTCTGTAGGTGTATTTACCTGTTCCGTTCGGCATGTCTTTTTTGAACGAACCTTCATAAACCTCACCGTTCGCCTTGGTCAGTTTCCCTGTGCCTTCGCGCTTTCCGTCGACAAACGAACCTTCGTAAACAGAACCGTTGCGGTATTTCATCTTTCCGTGTCCGCTTCTTTTGTCACCGTCAAAATCGCCCTCGTATTCAGCGCCGCTCGGAAAAATCATCACGCCGTGCCCGTGCCTCATGTTTTTCAGATAAGTTCCGCGGTATTCCCTTTCGTCGGCAAATCTGAAAACACCTTCGCCTTCCATTCTGTCATCGACGAACGAACCTTCGTATCTGTCTCCGCTTTTAAAAACAAGTGTCCCCTGCCCGTGGCGCAGACCGTTCTTGAATTCGCCGGTATAGACTGTACCGTTTTTCAGCGTGAGTTCACCGTTTCCGTTGTAACGGCCGTTTTCGAAATTACCTTTATAACGGTCGCCGTTCGCATAGATATACTCGCCTTCGCCGAATTTTTTGTGGTCCTTGAAACCGCCGATATAGCGGTCACCGTTCGGCAGATTGTGAATGCCGCTGTCTTCTATGCCGTCTTTTTTGGCATCGTCCTCGCCTTCATCAGCGCTTTCTACAGCTTGCGGGCGTTCTTTTTTGGCGGGAGCTTTCTTTTCTGCGGTTCCGCATGAAACCAGCAGAAAACACAAAAATCCGCAGAAAACACAAAAAGATTTTTTCATAATCCGCCTCTTAATAGATCAGTGAACATGGGGTAACACCGAGAATTTCCGTTGCATCGCCGCCCAGCGCAGGAATGTTTTCAGGATAAAAAAGTTCCGCCGCGCCGGCACTGAATTTCAGTCTGCCTGCAGTTCCGGTCTTTATAACGGCTTCCTCTATCTTGAAAGAACCGATCCCGAAAGCGTGATGACATGCTATGTTGTAACTTGAATCTATATCGACAACGATAAGTTCAGCCTCCCATTCTTCGCCGACACCGACAGCATGTTCGCCTTCGACTGCGGCATCACTCTTTATTCTAAGCACTACAGCCGGATTCCCGGGTGTCTTCGACGAAGTGTTGTACGGGACCTGATAAACTTCGACCATATTGCCTGAATCCGGATCCTCAACTGTTCTCACGAAAGAAATAATCGTTCCGCCGGGATTGATAGATGTCGTGGAAAGCGTTCCGGAAACAAAACTCTGCATAACGACTTCTTTGTCATTTGTCGGAGCAGGTTTGCTTAAAATAAACGAAAAATCACCTGCAAATTCGGCATTTCCGTAAGGCGCCGGAATAGAATATTCATATTCAAAAGCCTCGGCGATATTGCAGATCTCGTCATATTCCGCACATTGCGCCGCCGAACATTCCGCAGTCCGGTCCTCGGCGCATTTCTCGTCGAAACACTCCCGCCAGCGCCGGTAGTTAAGCTGTCCGTCAGGGCCGCCTTTGCTGTAACAGTTGTTTACGCATTCAAAATCGTCGTCGAGGCAGCCGGTGGAACAGGCGACTATTCCTTCACAGGTCGACCAGAAATCACCGGAATCAGCCGTATCGCCGGAATCGCTGTCGTCATTTTCCCCGCTGTCAGAAACATCACCGCCGTCAGGCGTTTCGGTATCGCTGTCGCCTGAAGTGCCGTCGGTGTCGCCGTCAGGTTTTACATTGTCGGAATCGCTGCTTTTATCGGTGTCATGTGTCTCGTTGTCAGTGTCATAACCGTTGTCTCCGCTTCCGCCGCATCCGACCAGGAAAAACATAAGTACAAAAATTGCATACAATGAGATTTTTTTCATATTTTTCTCCTAATTTAAATATCGTAATAATCTTCGTTTTGCGGATAATAATTCTGCTCAAGCACGATTTTTTCTATATCTCCGACTTCCCTTTCCCCCTCGGCCGCTATCAGTTCACGGACCTGCGCCTGAGTGGTGCCGATCACCGGTTTCACATATCCGTCCTTAAAATAAACCAGAAAAAGCATCTGTTTCAAATCGTCGCCGACTTTGCTTACCGACATTTCAACCTCCTGAAAAAAGCCAAAAGATTCTAGTAACTTCCGTTTTTCTGTCAAGAAAGTGCGCAAAAAGCACGATATTTTCACAATTTTTGCCGAAAAACAGGAAATTTTTTTCAAAGTGACTATAATTTTCCGTTTTTCGGTTTTTAACAATCTTTTTCGGAGGGAAAAATGGACAAAAAAATCCAGGCAGTTCTTGATCTGTTTGAAGAAATCAACAAGGTTCCGCGTCAGAGCAAACACGAGGAAAAAATCAGCGCATGGCTCGTTGAATGGGCTGAAAAGAACGGACTCAAAGCTGAAAGAGACGAGTCGATGAACGTTCTTATGCACGCTCCGGCAACTCCAGGCTATGAGGACAAACCGACTGTCGTTATCCAGGGTCACATGGATATGGTCTGCGAGAAAATCGCGGGCAGCAGCCACGATTTCAGCAAAGATCCGATCAAATGCATCGTTGACGGCGAATGGCTGAAAGCTGACGGCACGACGCTCGGAGCTGACGACGGCATCGCCCTTGCAATGGGAATGCTTCTCGCGACAGACAAGGATGTTGTCCACCCGCCGCTTGAACTCCTCTTCACTATTGACGAAGAAACAGGACTCACCGGTGCGAACACCCTCAAACCCGGCTGGCTCAAAGGCAAGATCCTCCTCAACATCGACACCGAGGACGAAGGTGTTTTCACGATCGGCTGCGCAGGCGGCAGAGACACGAAAATCGAGCTGGAATACACTCCTGTTGAAGTTCCGGCCGGTGATAAAGTCTACGAGATCAGAGCTTGGGGGCTTTCCGGCGGTCACAGCGGCGTTGATATCAACCTTCCGAGAGGAAATTCCAACATCATAGTCGCAAGACTTCTTGACGAAGCGGCAAGAAACGCCGAAACAAAACTCGTCTTCATCGAAGGCGGCAGCGCACACAATGCGATCCCGCGCGAAACAAAGGCTGTCATCTCGACAGACAAAGATATAGCGGCTGTTCTGGGAACTCTCCGCGAAAAAATAATCGACGAAATCGGCTACGCTGAACCCAATATGAAAATCGACATAACTCCGGTCACAAACAACTACCGCAACGAACTCAACGCCAAAGACACGGAAAAACTCATCGGAATAATGATGGCTATGCCTCACGGCGTCGCGGCTATGAGCAAAGATATCGAAGGTCTTCCCGAAACTTCGAACAACTTCGCGACGATCAAAATGGTAATGCCGGCAGGCAAAGGCGGTATTCTGAGAAGCGAAACAGGCTCGGTTTCGATACTTTCAAGCCAGAGAAGCTCCGTTGAAAGCAAGCTTGACTGGATCTCGAGAAAAATCGAGGCTATCGCTGTCGCGGCAGGCGCAAAAACGGCTACAAGCGACGGATATCCGAGCTGGGAACCGAACATGGAGAGCCCGCTCAACAAAAAATGTGTCGAGATCTACACAAAACTTTTCGGCAACGCTCCGAAAGTCGAAATAATCCACGCCGGCCTTGAGTGCGGGATCATCGGTTCGAAAAACGAAGGAATGGATATGGTTTCGTTCGGTCCGACAATCAAAAACCCGCATACTCCGGATGAAAGACTTGAAATAGCAACTGTCGGAAAAGTCTGGACTTTCTGTGTCGAACTTCTCAAAGAACTGAGCAAATAGCGGAATCAGCCGATTCTGCCGCCGGCACATATCTTTACGGAGCAATCAATGGAACTAATACGCATTTCTCTCGAAAAACTTTTAAAAAGTGCTGTCAAAACGGTAAAACCCGATTTTGATGACTGGAGCAGGCTCGTTCTGCAGCCGGCAACCGACGAAAAATTCGGCGACTATCAGACGAATTTCGCGATGACAGCTTCCAAAATATTCAGGCAACCGCCTAAAATGATTGCTGAAAGCATAATTTCGGCGATTCCTGAAAACGATATTCTTGAAAAAGCGGAAGTTGCAGGTCCCGGTTTCATCAACTTCTTCCTGAAAAACTCGTTCGTTGCGGAAACTGTCGGAAAAACATTCGCTGAAAAGTGGGATTTCTCGCACATAAATACCGACGGAACTGTCGTTATCGACTACTCTTCACCCAATATCGCAAAACCGATGCATGTGGGCCACCTCAGAACGACAATAATCGGCGACAGCATAAAAAGAATAATGAATTTCATTGGTTACAATGTCATTGCCGACAACCATTTAGGCGACTGGGGAACACAGTTCGGAAAACTTATCGTGGCTTACACCCGTTGGCTCGACAAGGAAAATTTTGAAAAAGACCCTATTTCGGAACTCGAAAGGCTCTACATCAAATTCGGCGACGAAGCGGAAAAAGACCCAGACCTTGACGAACTTGCGAGAGCGGAACTCAAAAAAGTGCAGGACGGCGACGAGGCGAATCTCGCGCTCTGGAAAAAATTTGTTGAGATAACGCTTAACGAGTGCAAAAAAATTTATGAATATTTGGGAATAAAATTCGATACTTACTATGGAGAATCCTTCTATCACAAACTTATGCCTAAGGTCATCGACGAGCTTGTCGAAAAAGGGCTTGCGGTCGAAAGCGAAGGAGCTCTCGTTGTATTTTTTGACGAGAAAGAGAACCTCCATCCCTGCATCGTGAGAAAAAAAGACGGCGCTTTTCTCTATGCCACGAGCGATCTCGCGACGATAAAATTCAAATACGAAAATTACAAAATGAACAAGGCGCTCTATGTCACAGACGACAGACAGGCGGTCCATTTCAAGCAGATCTTCAACATAGCAGAGCGCGCAGGCTGGAAGATGGAATTCGTCCACATTCCGTTCGGAGTCCTCTCCTTCAACGGCGAGATCCTGAAGACACGCGCCGGAAACACGATAAAACTTGCCGACCTTTTCAAAGAGGCTGAAAGCAAAGGTCTAAGCGTCGTCGAAGAAAAAAATCCCGAACTTCCCGAAGACGAAAAGAAAAAAATCGCGAAAGCTGTCGGCATCGGAGCCCTCAAATATTCCGACCTTTCGCAGAACAGAACGAGCAACATCGACTTTTCGTGGGAAAAGGCGCTCAGTTTCGACGGCAACACCGCGCCCTACCTGCAGTATTCCTACGCAAGGGTACAGTCGATCAAGCGCAAGGCTGCCGAAAAAGGGGTAACTATCGATTTTAATTCAGAGATCACAATCGAAAACGACATCGAAAGAAGCATCGCCGCAAGCATTGCGAAATTCCCCGAATGTGTCGAAAAAGCGGCGGAACTCTATAAACCGAACTTCATCGCAGACCACATTTTTGATCTGGTCCAGAAATTCGGCACTTTCTACAACTCTACCCCGATCCTCAAAGCAGAGCCTGCCGAAATGCAGTCGCGCCTTCTTCTTGCCGAAGCAGTCGCGCGTACTGTCAGAACAGGTCTTGAACTTTTGGGAATAGAAACGCCGGAAAAAATGTAGGCTTTTCGGATATTTTCAGATTATTCAGCTTTCTTTTCGTCAGCTTTTTCAGGTTCTTTTTCGGTGAAAACCATCTTTTCGACCATCTTGTCGAGAACTTTCTGCTCTTTTATCTCATATTTTTTCGCGTTGATACGCTCTTCACCGGCATATTCACGGAGTTTGTTCGCGAACTCAGCCGGAAGACCGTACTGCATAGCTTCCTGTGCAAAAGCGATGTCAACGTCTTTGTCGGTTACGGTAATGTCAAGTTTGTCTGCGAGAGTGTTGAGGATGATGTATCTCTTGATCGCGAATTTTGCGTCGTCTTCGATCTTTGCAAGCTCTTCAGCGGGAACTTCTTCAGCCTTGAACTCGCGTTTGTAGTCGTCGATCCTTGCGTTTTTCTCGTTCAGCATGAATGACGGCGGAACTTCGAAATCGTATTCTTTGACATAAGTTTCGATAGCGATGCTCTTTTTGCCCTGCATCGAAATGTCGTTGAGGTAATTTTCGATATTTTTCTTGATCTGCTCTTTAAGTTCCGCGACTGTATTCGGATAACCTTCTTTTCCTGCAAGGAATTCGTCGGTAAGTTCAGGTGCATTCTCGCATTTTTCGACTTTTGTAACGTCGATCGTGAACTGAACGGTCTTTCCTGCAAGTTCTTTCGACCTGTAATCTTCAGGGAATTTGACGTCAGCGGTGAAGGAATCGCCCTTCTTGTGGCCGTAGAGAGCTTTTTCGAAATCGGGAACGAATTTGCCGTCGCCGACAATGACCGTAACGTCTTTTCCTGCGGTGTTTTCAACTTCTTTATCGTCGATTTTTCCGACGAAGGAAATAACGATCCTGTCTTTTTCAGCCGAAAGCGCGTCTTCGCTCTCTTTGTATTCTATGAACTTCGCCTTGATCGCCTCAAGTTCGTTCTCAAGCATTGTTTCGTCATATTTTATCGGAGTGAAATCGTGTTCGAAAGGTTTGAGTTCGATATCGATTTCGGGGAAAACTTCTGCGCGGAGTTTGAAAGTGAAAGCGCCGGTTTCGGTAAGTTCGACTTCGTCAAAAATCTCAGGATTCGTAGCGAGTCTGAGTTTTTCCTTGAGCACAGCTTCCTGCATGCCTTCGGAAATGAAATGTCTCTCGACATCAGCCTTTACGTTTTTGCCGTAGAACTGCTTCAGAACGTTGAGCGGAGCCTTGCCCGGCCTGAAACCTTTGATGTTTACCGAGTGCGAAAGCTGCGAGTATTCCTGTTTGAACTGAGCCTGAACCTCTTCTGCGGAAAAGCTGACTTCGATCTCTTTTTCCACTGTGCTGAGATGATTGATTTTGTAATCCATGTTTTTCTCCGTTAAACTTGTTTATATTAAAAACCCAGTCTTAATAGTGACTTGGTGCGAAGGGGGGGACTCGAACCCCCACGGTTTCCCGCCAGATCCTAAGTCTGGTGCGTCTGCCAATTCCGCCACTTTCGCAAGGATAGAGTTTTATCCTTTTTTAAAAAGTTCCAAAAACTGTGTGAGGATGTTCAAAGTAGAAAAAAAGATGGTAGGCCCTAAAGGATTCGAACCTTCGACCCACTGATTAAGAGTCAGTTGCTCTACCAGCTGAGCTAAGGGCCCACATTTGCGTAATGGGGTGGGAGGTGGGGCTCGAACCCACAACGCCCGGATCCACAATCCGGTGCTCTACCATTGAACTACACCCACCACGTCTATTCAAATTAAAAAGAACAATCAAAATGGTACGCCCAAGAGGATTCGAACCTCTGACCTACGGATTAGAAGTCCGTTGCTCTATCCAGCTGAGCCATGGGCGCACACTCAAAGCATCCGGCTGCCAATGACCAAATGGTCGGGGTGAGAGGATTCGAACCTCCGACCCTCGGTTCCCAAAACCGATGCGCTAACCGGCCTGCGCTACACCCCGAAAGGCGGACGCATACTACGAATATTTTTTAAAAAATCAAGTTTTTATTTTGTATTGGAGCGTAAAGCTACCGCAAGTTGCGGTATTCACTGAATTTTTTCATCATCAAAAAGAAATTTGCAGTGAAATGAAAACAAAAAAACGGCAAAACAAGCGCCCTTTCTACCGCAAATTTGCAAAATAATTTATTATTATTAAACTCTTGCGGTTTTTTGGTTTTTTAACTTTTTTTTGGAGGATAAAATGTTGAATCTGAAGTACATCCCGAGCGTTGACCCGGAAGTTGCAGCAATCATTGAAAAAGAGGCAGAGAGACAGGAAGGCGGTCTTGAACTTATCGCCAGCGAAAACTTTACGAGCAATGCAGTCATGGAGGCTCAGGGCTCGCTGCTTACCAACAAATATGCCGAAGGTTATCCGAAAAAGAGATACTACGGCGGCTGCGAAGTTGTTGACCAGGTCGAAAAACTTGCAAAAGAGAGAGCTTGCGAACTTTTCGGCGCTGAGTGCGCTAACGTTCAGCCCCACAGCGGCTCCCAGGCAAATATGAGCGTTTACTTCACCGTCTGCAAACCAGGTGACACGGTTCTCGCGATGAACCTCAACCACGGCGGCCACCTCACTCACGGCAGCCCTGTAAACTTCTCAGGAAAACTTTACAACATCGTTCCCTACGGCGTTGCAAAGGAAACCGGCAGGATCGACTACGACGAAATGGAAAGACTTGCAGTTGAACATAAACCGAGAATGATCCTTGCAGGTGCTTCGGCTTACCCGAGAATCATCGACTTCAAGAGAATCCGTGAAATATGCGACAAAGTCGGTGCGATCATGTGGGTTGACATGGCTCACATTGCCGGTCTCGTTGCTGCAGGACTTCATCCAAGCCCTGTTCCTTACTGCGATTTCGTAACTTCGACGACCCACAAGACCCTCAGAGGTCCGAGAAGCGGTCTCGTTCTTGCGAAGAAGGAATACGAAAAAGACCTCAACTCCGCCGTATTCCCCGGAATGCAGGGCGGCCCGCTTATGCACGTCATCGCTGCAAAGGCTGTATGCTTCAAGGAAGCGCTTGACCCGAGTTTCAAAGTCTACATGACCCAGGTCGTCAAAAACGCTGCCGCAATGGCTGACGAATTCAACAAAATGGGCTACAACCTTGTTTCGGGCGGCACAGACAACCACCTTATGCTCATCGACCTCAGAAACAAAGGCAAAACCGGCAAAATCGTCGAGAAAGCTCTTGACAAGGCACACATCACCGTCAACAAGAACATGGTTCCGTTCGACGATCAGTCACCTTTCATCACGAGCGGTATCCGCGTAGGAACTCCTTTCCTCACCACAAGAGGCCTCAATGAAGACGATGTCCGCCATGTCGCAAGACTTATGGACAAAGTAATCATGAACATCAAGAGCAACGAGTTCAACCCGAAGATCGGTATCGATGACAGCATCATCGACAACAAAGTCATTGAAGAAGTTCACAATGAAGTTGTCGAGATCTGCAAAAAATACCCGCTCATCAACAGATAATTTTTTCCGTAAACTTTTCCAGGTTGTCACATGAGATGTCCATACTGCGGTTCAATTAAAGATAAAGTCATTGATTCCCGTTCAACGAAAGACGACTGTGAAATCAGAAGAAGACGCGAGTGCGAGGATTGCGGCGGCAGATTCACGACTTACGAACGGATCGAGGAAGTCATGCCAGTCGTTAAAAAGAAAAACGGCGAAAGAGAGCCTTACGACCGCAATAAAATCAAAAAAGGGCTCATGATCTCGTGCCAGAAACGCCCCGTTTCGGCCGAGACGATCGACCAGATGATCGATAAGATCGAAAAGGAGCTTCAATCCTACGAAAAGAAGGAAGTCGAAACGAGCGTCATCGGCGACCTTGTCATGGATGCCTTGAAAGAAGTCGATAAAGTCGCGTTCATCCGCTTTGCGTCAGTCTACAAAGAGTTTGGCGAACCCAAAGATTTCATTGCGAAAGCGAACGAAGTCAGGGAAGAAAAAAAGTGAGGTTTGGGAGGTTCAAATGAAAAAAATCTTTTTTGTTGCGCTGTTTTCAGCTCTTTTTCTGATCCTGAACTCGTGCATCGCGATGAAAGACGATGTCGATATGGCAAAATCAGAACTCCGCGCCGAAACGACCGCAAAAATGAAGATCCTTGAAGAAAATGTGGCAAAATCGGTTCAGGATGAGATCGCAAAACTTAATGCACGCCTTGACGAAATCGAAAAATCCCAGCAGACAGACAAGCAGATGCAGAAAAACAAGATCGACCTTTCATTCAACAATCTTGAGGAGTTGCGCGAAACCATCAAAGAACTCAACAACAGGATCGATTCAGTTGATCTTACCGCACAGAAAAGCAACGCTCTTGCGGAACAGCTTTCCGCTGTTGAGAAAAAAATCTCTGAAGACGAGCAGGAACTCGCCAAGCTGAAAGAAGAAATAAATGCTCAGATCGAAGGTCTGAAGCCGGTCGACAAGTTCACCGTGACGAAAGAAGGCATCGTCAGACTGCCGGAAAGCGAAAGCAAAAGCTACAACCAGCTTGTCGAATACACGAAAAGCGAAAACTGCGACCCGGCGATCGCGAGAAAAGCGTGGGAAACTTATTCCGACAAATGGCCTGAAAGCAGAAAATGCGACGTCGCTTTCTGGATCGGCGAGACATACTACATGGAAAAAAGCTACAATAAAGCGATCGAAACGCTGCAGCCGATCGAAAAAACTTATCCCGGTTGCCCGAAAATCGAACGCAGTTATCTCCACATCGCCTTCTCGCTTTTCCACACCGGCAAAGTCGAAGTCGCGAACGCCATCTTTGAAAGCATGAAGCAGAAATTCCCGCAACCGGCATTCCCGGACGAAGTGAAAGAACTTGAAAAACTCATCGAGTCAAAGATGCCGAAAAAAGCCGCTCCGGCGAAAAAAACTCCCGCTAAAACACCAGCAAAAACTCCTGCTAAAACCAAAAAATAATCTGAAATTTTCCTGAAAACCGCCCGATTTAGGCAAAAAAAATGGCTCCTCGTGACGGACTTGAACCGCCGACCTAGTGGTTAACAGCCACCCGCTCTACCGACTGAGCTAACGAGGAACCTCAAAAAATTGGATCAAATGTAACGAACTCAAACGGGCGCAAATATACACATTTGAGCCAAAAAGTCAAATAAAAAGTGATTTTTTTTAAAGAAAAGCGTTTTTTTTAATTAAAACGGACGGTTACGCCGGCAAACCGCGGGGCCTGCATTGAAAGCTGTTTTCATGTTCCGGATACAGTGCACAATTTTTTTGTCGAATACTGCGCTTTATTTATAATGGTGCGTTTTGGAGGCGTTATGAACGGCGGCACAAAGGAAAGCAAGTGTTTTTTAAGCATGCACAAACTGCTTGAGGCGGCAATCGCCGACTACGGCATGATAAATCCGGGCGATCATATTCTTGTCGGTCTTTCGGGCGGCAAGGACAGCTCGATGCTGCTCAGACTTTTAGCCCGGAAAAAAGTGCAGACAACAAACGACTATAAAATTTCGGCGGTTTTCGTGAAGATGGGCTTTCCGAAAGATAATGAAATCTCCGAATATCTGCGCGGATTCAGCGAAAATCTCGGCGTGAAATTTTTTGAAATCACAAAATCACTCGAAAAAATCATGGCCGCCGAGAAAAAACAGGCATGCTATCTCTGCTCAAGAACAAGACGGCTCGCCCTTTTCGATTTAGCCGACGAGATCGGGGCAAACACAATAGCTTTCGGCCATCACCGCGACGACTTCGTCCAGACCTTTATGATGAACCTTTTTTTCAACGGAACGCTTGAGGCAATGAAGCCCGTGAACCCGTTTTTTGGCGGAAAATACCGCATAATCAGGCCGATGGTCTACATCAGGGAAAGTTCCGTCGTTGCCGAAGCCGCAAACACAGGCCTCAAAATTTTTGATGCAGGATGCCCTTTCGGAAAAGTCTCCGAACGCGCCTTCATCCGTTCGCTTCTGGAAGACATCTATCGGCACGACAAAACTGCCAAAAACAACATTTTCAAGGCATTATACAACCAGAAACCCGATTTTCTGCTAAAAAAACCATCGAAAAAAATTTAACAGACTCGGATTTTACCAGACCATCCCTTCAAAATTATAGGGAAATTCGTATGAAAGCAGCTCTTCGGGCGTTCTGAAAAGTTTGTAGAGAAAAAGTCCGCTTCCTGGCAGAGTGTGCGGCACGAGATTGCGGTTTTTTGCTTCGATGAGCCCCGGAATTTCGTAAGGTTCGATCCTTCCGCGGCCGACACTTGCCAGAGTTCCCGCCATTATGCGGATCTGGTGCTTCAAAAAGCCGTCACCCGAAAAATCGAGAGCCAAATATCCTTCAAATTCGGTGATCTTTGCCTTGTGGACGGTGCGGACGGTCGTTTTGACATCGCTTCCGGCCGCCATAAAAGAGGCAAAATCGTGTATCCCGACAAAATGAGCTATTGCCTCTTTCATTTTGGCAATATCAAGCGCATATCCGCTGTGCCACGAAAAATCCGCCGCGAACGGCGACGAAACAGGTTTTGTGCAGATCATGTAGCGGTAGTGCTTTCCGGCAACAAATTCCCGCCCGTCATGGTTCCCTTCAACTTTTTCGACTTTTGTCACACGGATGTCACCCGGAAGAAGCGAATTGAGCCCTTTTCTGAAATTTTCCGGCGGAATATTGCGGAGTTCCGGCACTGTCGCGATAAATTCAAGGGCATGGACACCAGCATCAGTCCTGCTGCAGCCTGACGGGAAAGGGGTTTCGGTACGGAAGATCTCCGAAACGACATCTTTCAGTACGCGCTGAACAGTTACCGCGTTTTCCTGCGACTGCCAGCCGTGGTAATTTCTTCCGCAGAAAGCTAAAGTCAGAACATACATTCCGGACTCACATCAGCAGTTTCATAAGGAAAGGCAGTGCGGCGAAAGTTCCTATCGCGCTGCCGATCGAAGAAAATAACGAAACAAGAAGGGCGCGCGAGATTTTGTTTTTCCACCACCCTTTGAGTTTTGTGGTATCCTGCGAGAGGTTCTGCAGGTCGAGGACTTTAGGTCTGACGAGGTAAAGCTGGACCAAGCCCGTTACGATCCCGGCTCCGATCGTGGGGTTGAGACTCGTTATGGGAGCTGCGACAAATCCGGCTAAAATCGTGAGCGGATGACCTAAAGCGATTGCGCAGCCGAGTGCCGAAAGGGTTCCGTTTATCAGGATCCACCAGATCGCGGCTTCAAGCGTGTCAGGGGCGTTGCCGTTAAAGAATCCGTAGACGAACATCGCGATGATCGCAAGCGGGATGAGCCACGGAACGAGTTTCGTGACTTTGGAGCCTTTGGGAACGAAGTTTATGTCTTCGAGGCTGTCTTCAGCCGGTTTTTCTTCCTGAAGTCTGCGCAAAATGCCGGGAACATGCGCCGCTCCTACTACCGCGACAGTTTTTTCGCCTAAATTCTGCGCTATATTTGCCGCGAGATAGCGGTCTCTTTCGTCAAGGATCGTCCGTTTGAGCGAAGGAAACTCGCCCTGCATCTCGCCGATGAGCTGCATCAGCATGTCGCCTTTCTTGAGATCTTCGATCGCCTTCTCGTCAACATCCTTGTCGTCGCCGAAAAGCATTCCGGTGATGAATTTCACCTTTTCCCTGAATGTCATCGAGTTGAGAGTGCGCCTCAGCGTTACCGAGATGTCACGGTCCGCGTTGACAAGTTTAAGCTCCTTTTCTTCCGCCATTTCGATCGCTTTTTTGAATTCCGATCCCGGTGCGGAACCTGTTTTTTCGGCGATTTTTTTCTGATAGCTCGACATCATGAGCTGGACCGTGAAGAAGAGGACTTTTTTCTTCCTGAAAATGTCGAAAATATCGGTCTCTTCGAACTTTTTGCGGTTTTTGAGGGCGTCCATCCTGTTTTTGTCGAGTTCAACGGCGACCGTGTCGGGTTCGAATTCGGTTATGCACTCCTCGACAAAGTTGACGGAATCGCCTGAAACATGCGCCGTGCCGATGAGATAAAGCACTTTTCCGTCGTCGAAAGTTATTTTGTTAAGATTGCTTTTCGGATTTTCGATTGAAGAGACAACTGGCATTTTTTCCTCTCAAATGACAAAAAAAACGGCGGTTTATAGCATATTTTTCCGAAAACAAAAGCAAAGAGAGCGAAAAATCGGCGATTTTGCAAATATATTTTGACATAAGGCGTTTTTGGATGATATGTTTTCCAGTTTTTTTATGTTGGAGGCATAAATGAGAGTTGAGCAGATTTCAGTGCTTTTAAGGAATGAACCCGGTGTTCTGAAGAAAATTCTTGAATCGATAAGTGAAGGCAACATCAATATTCTCGGTCTTACAATCAACGAGACCGCGGCTTTCGGCGAACTCAGACTTGTCGTCAGCGACACCAAAAAAACGACGGAAATCCTCAAAAAAATGGATCTTTCGCACAATGTCGTGAAGATAATCGTCGTCGATTTGAAAGACAAACCGGGCGAACTTCTTGAAATCGCGCGGCTTCTGAGCGAAAACGACGTCAACATCGATTACATCTATACTCTGGCATCCGGTAAACATTCGGCTTTGATTGCAATAAAAACATGGGATATGGCCGCAACGGAAGAGATCCTTCTTGCCAACAAAATAAAAATCGTAACCCTTGAAGATATCGTAAGATAGGAGGGTTTTATGGCTAGAATCTTTGTTTTTTTGATGGTTTTCGCTTTCAGCTTCCAGCTTCTGCCGCAAACAGCCGCTGAAGAAGAAGCAAATACGGGCAAAACAACAGACGAAGCTGCAGCGGAACCGGCGGCAGCACCTGAAGCCGCTGCAAAACCGGAGGAAGAGCCGGCAGAAAAAGAGGAAAAGCCGGCAGAAGAACCTGCCGAAGAACCGGCCGAAGCAAAATCCGAAACGGAGGAAACTGCAGGCGATCCGGAAAATCCCGCGGAAAACAGCGGTGAATCCGCAACTGTCGAGGAATTTCAGGAAGGTCAGGAATTCGTTGCCGAAGACGAAAAAAATGATGCTCCGCTTGTCAAGATCCAGCAGGGCAAACCCGTAAAATATTTCGAACTTTACGGATATTTCAATGTCGCCGACACATTTTCGTACAACATGAAGCTCAGCGGAAACAACCCCTACATGGCTTCACGGAACACCGTAAACAATGTCTCGACTGACGAAACCACAGGCGAAAGGGTCACAAGCCCGACGAACGAGCATGTTCTGAACTGGGCATGGCTGAAACTTCACCTCGAACCTGTCATCAACATTGCCGAAACGATGGAGATCCACACGAAACTTTCGATTTTCGGAAACACCGCGATGGGTGCGGACAACTACGAAATCGACAGGAAAGAGAACGGACTTATGCGGGATGCGCAGCTTGCGACTTCGGCAAGCATCGTTTTTGAAGGTCTTTGGGGCGTTTTTGACACACCGATCGGACAGCTCAAAGTCGGAAGAATGCCTTTTCACTGGGGCTTGGGGATCCTTTACAGCGACGGCAACAAGTTCAACACTCTTTCGAGCGGCAACTATCTTGACAGAATCCAGCTTACGATCCCGATCATGGGATTCAAGATCATCCCCGCTTTCGACCTTGCTTCAACCGGACTTCTCGACAAATATCACGATTATTTCATCGATGCTTCGCAGAAAGACGACGGCTTCAATGTCAGCCTTATGTTCACAATGCAGGAAGACGATCCGGCCGTTCTTGAAAACAAACTTCTCAACGAAAAAACCGTTGTCGAAGTCGGCGCGATGGTCATGTTCTCCTGGAAAGGCGACACAACCGGCGAATGGGTCAAATCGGAAGAAGACGGCGGCGATGTCCAGCCGACCGGCGACAAATTCGTCGACCCCGACAAAATCTACGCATACACCGGGCAGAGCGCGAAACTCTGGAAACTTGACGCTTGGCTGAACCTGCACTACAAAAATTTCTCTTTCAAAACAGAACTTGCGTTCCTTACCGGAAGCATCGGCAAAATCAGGCTTGACGACGGCAAGGATGCATCGGTCAACGCTCAGATGGTAGGCTGGGCGGCTGATCTGGAATACCGCATAATCCCCAAAAAGTTCCACATGGGATTCCTGACCGGTATCGCATCTCCCGACGATGCGGACTATATTCAGGGCGATTCTTGGAACACCCCCGGAAATTCAGTCAACAACTCTTCTACAAACAGCGACCGCACAGTCGAGAATTTCCGCTTCAACAAGGATTACAACTTCAATTCCGCTCTCTGGAATCAGTTTCTGGGAAGATTTACCGGCGGCTACTACGCAAGTTTGACAGCGACTTACTTCTTCCTTGACGACCTGAAAGGATATGTCGGGACCACTTACACAATGGCTCTTAAAGAAAACAACTCTCTCGGAGGCAAAGGCCTTCCGAACGCGCTCGAACCTTTTATCGGTATAGATTATGCGAACAAAAGCGGAATGCGCCTGGGTACAAGATACCAGATCGGCATCCCCTTCTCCGGTCTTGACACCGACGAACACGAAACGACCCTCTTCCACTACCTGAACGTTTATCTCGGAATGGTTTTCTAAGCAACCTGTTGCATTTTTTCCTGTTTTGACGAAAATAAATTGTTTGTGATCATTTTTAAGGAGGTCAACCATGTCAAAGTTTCTTAGGTTTTTTCTGATCTCGGCACTTTCTGTCATGTTTTTTCAGGCATGTTCCAACAGCAGTAATTCGGACAACAAAGAGGAATATCAGGGAGACGGCACCGAAGAATTCGTCACTGTCGGGAACTCTCATTCCAAAAGCAGCGACGAAGAAGATTATTCCGATACTGCCGACGGCGAAGCCGCACCCGAACAAGATGCAGGCGATGAAAACGGCGGCGATGCCGAACGGGAAATCGTCGAATCGGATATTTACAAGTTTGACAGCAAAGGCAATGTCCTCTGGCTCGCAAACCAGTACAAGGGCTTGATTGCCGTTGATATAAGCGACCCGGAAAACCTCAGGATTCTCGACACCGTCAAATTCAAAGGGTATGTCGGCGAGATGTATCTTCAGGAGGGCAGAGCCTATATTCTTGTTAGCAACACAAACGAAAAATACGATTCCGGTGAAATCTATTATTACGGCAGGACCTATTCCAAAATCATTGTCGTCAACACCGAAGATCCGGAAAACCTTGAGATTCTCGGCGATTTCGAGATGGACGGCTGGATCGCCGATTCAAGACAGGTCGGCGATGTGATCTATGTCGCGGCGACACAATACGCCTACAGCTGGAACAATTGCGAAGGCGAAAGCGGAACAGAGGGCGCGAACCAGATCATGATCAAGTCGATAAACATCAAAGATCCGAAACACATAAAGGAAATCGACTCAAAAACCCTTGAAGGGGTCAGCTACACTTTCTATGTCTCGCAGAAATCGATTTATGTCGCGGAAGCCGACTCATACTATTGGAACGAAGACTACAAAGAAGGTTATCCGGTAACGATGTTCGACATCAGCGATCCTGAAGGAAAAATCGTAAAGAAAGCCGAGTTTGAGACTGACGGATTTATGAGCGACCGCTGGAAAATGCACGAAGTCGGCAACACTTTCTTCGCTGTCAGCTCGTCTTCGCAGTGGGGCAACGGCGATTCTTTTATCGAAAGTTTCGATATCAGCGATCCTGAAAAAATTGAACGGCTCGACAAACTCATTTTCATGACAAACCAGCAGCTTTACGGCACGAAATTCGAGGGCGACAGAATGTATGCCGTCACTTATTTCCAGCAGGATCCGCTTCACATCATCGACATTTCCGATCCGGCAAACCTGAAAGAGCTCGGCAAGCTTGAAGTTCCCGGATGGTCGGATTTCATTGAAGTGAGAGGAACCAGGCTTCTTGCCGTCGGACGCGACGGAAACAACTCGAAAATCAGTCTTTACGATGTCTCGGATCCAAAAAATCCCAAGGAAATCGATACCGTACAAATCGGTTCGGACTACAGTTACAGCGAGGCGAACTACGACTGGAAAGCATTCAAAATTTTCGACGATCTCGGACTTATTCTTTTCCCGGTCACCGATTACGGCGATGCGTGGGATAGCACCTACAAGCTTTATCTCGTTGATTTCGACCTTGACAAAGGTCTGAAAACTCGCGGATTTATCAACTCTTCAAGCTACATCAGACGCGGCGTTGCCATTCAGGACCTTATTTTCAGCATCGGCGAAAACCACCTTGTCACAGCTGACGCGACCGACAGAGACGATCCGAAAATCCTCTCGGAACTCACCCTTGCCGAATTTGTATATGAAATCAACAAATGCGGAAAATTCCTCTGCAGCCTCAACGACTCGAAACTTGTCGTCTATGACAAAAAACTCAAAAAACTGTGGGAAAGCAAACCGTTTGAAAACTACAGCGATTACTACAGCATGAAGATGATGAAAAACAGCAAATACGCCTATATTTACAACGGCACTTCCTATTATTACGATTATGCAATGGGGGATTGGAACGAATCCGGCCCGAAAATCAAGATCGTGAAATTCACTGATGACGGAAATTTCAAGGAGATCGGCGATTTTCCGTTTGAAGGATCATTCCGCTACAACAGCTATCCGGTTGTTTCGGAAAACAATGTCCTGGCCTTCTACTCCGCCGATTATATGTATTACAACAAGATATACTTCCTTGATATGAACAAACCTGCTGACGGAATAAAAAGGACAATATTTGATTTCGACTACGAAACTCTGAGCTACGAACAAAACCTCTTTGCCTCTGGAAATACTTTCTGGTCAAGCGGATGCAAACTCAAAAAGGAATCAGAGGACGGCGACCAGTATTACTGCTATGCCGTACAGTTCGATGTCAGCGACCCGTCGAATCCTAAGCAGAAGGCAAGAGTCAACATCCCCGGCGAGCTGGTCGGGATCAGCGACGACGGAAAATATCTCTACTCTCAGACTCCGAGAATCTACGGATACTACAACGACTGCGCTAAAACCGACGCCGACGACTGCTGGGGTTACGAATACTCTTCCGATTTCTACATTCTCAAACTCAATGACAAAAAAACAGCTGTCAGCGTCGTTGAAAAAAAGAGTTTGAGCTATTACGACAAATATGAAAACGGAAAAAGTGAATATGTCGTTGAGTTTCCTGTTGTCAAAAACGACAGGGTTTTCTTCATAAAATCGGTTTACGGTACGGAATGGAATGTTTGTTATTACAGAAACGACGAACATTTCGATATTACGCTCGTTTCGGCTGAAACAGGAAAAGAGCTCGCCAAAGAATCTTTCAACGATGTCTATAACTACAGCGTCGTTAAAGACGGAGGACTTCTTGTCAACACGGCAAAAGGGCTGAACTACATTGACAAAAACGGAAAATCCAAAAAGATTTCGGATGATTCAAATTTGAGCAGCATCGGCATTTCCGATTCGCAGCTGTTTGACGAGAAGGTCTACATTTCCGCCGGCTGGGACGGTTTCTACAGCATAAGCGTCAAATAATTTTTCGCATTTTCGTATCAAAAATCCGTTTCGATTTCGATAACTGCCTTAAAATTAAGAGAATTTGACAATCTTTTTTCAAACAATATCATTATAGTGTTTGTTTTCGGGGAGGCCGCCATGAAATTTCTTTCATTGAGTGTCACAGACAAAGGTCTGAGGAGAAAAAACAACGAGGATTCGCTTCTTGAAATGCCTGAAATAGGGCTTTTCGCGATTGCCGACGGCATGGGCGGCGAACTTTGCGGAGAAGTCGCTTCAGCGCTTGCAGTCGAAAGTCTTCGAAGTTTTGTCATGGAAAACCGGACGGTGATCGACGCCTTTCAGATGAACTCAAGCCCGGAAAACAAAGCACAAGTCCTTGATATGCTTGCCGATTCACTTCGGAATGCCAACTCAAAGGTTTTCAAGGAGGCTGAAAAACGCGGAATCGACGGCAAAATGGGAACGACCCTCACCGTTCTTCTTCTCCTTGACAGCACAGGTTTCATGGTCCACGCCGGAGATTCGCGGCTTTACATGATCAGATCGTCAGAAATCACGCAGCTTTCGACAGACCACACGCTGATCAACGACTACCGCCACCAGTTCGGCGACTATTCGGGCGTTTTTGACGAGAAATTCAGCGGGATCCTGACAAAAGCGGTCGGGATTCAGGAGTATGTCGAACCGGAAAAACTCACTTTCACAGTTTTTCCCGAAGATAAGTACCTTCTCTGCTCCGACGGACTTTACAACGGGCTTGCAGACGATGTCACGCCGATAAAGGAATCTTTTTCCGGAGCTTTCGAAGATGCCAGAAAGGAAAAGGAACGGATCAAAGAGGCTATGCGCAAACTCACCGACATCGTTTATCAGAACGGCGCACCCGACAATGTTTCAATGATAATGGTGTCAGCGTTCAGCCTTGACGAGGAAGAGGCGACCGGTCAGCGCGAATTTATCAAAAAGTTCGATAAAATCAGAGAGATAACCCTTTTCAAAGAACTCGATTACCGCGAACTTCTCACTGTCATGGCACAGGTCGAGATCCGCACCTACAACAAATACGACGTCATATCGAAAATGTCCGCCGCCGACCGCGAGCTTTTCATAATTCTCGACGGCAAAGTCTCCGCTTTGAAAGGGGCAAAACTGCTCAAAACTTTCCGCAGCGGCGACCACATCGGCGATGTCGCGTTTCTGAGCGGCGAAATGCCTTCCTACAACCTTTTTCTGGATAAAACTTCGTCGTTTCTCGTCATCAAAAAGTCGGCTTTTGACAAAATCGTCGCCGAAGAACCGGCTATCGGCGTGAAACTTCTCACTCAGCTCGCCACAGTTCTCGCAAAACAGGCGAATATGGCGGCAGGACTTATCAAAGAGCAATGATTTTCCCGTCCGTTTTTCTTTTCCAGTTATTTTTTTCATCCCTCACCCTTGATTTTGCAGGCAGCGGGATCGAAAAGCACATCGAGCAGAAGATTCTGTATTTTCAACAGTTTACTGACGAAGAAAAAGAGGATTTCTGCAAAAACGGAGACAAATTTTCGTGCCGGATCCTCTTTCTTGAAGCTTTGAAGTCGAAAGATCCAGCAAAAAATCCCGAAATTTATCTTGAATCTATGAGCGACCGTGAAAAAAGCGCGGGACTATATCTTTATGCAAGCGAAAAATGGGAAGAGATTTCTATTGACAAATTAAAGAGTTATATCGCTGTTCTGCCGGAAAGCTCGGCAAAAAACATCTATTCGGTCTACCTCAAAAAACTCTATCTTTCGGGGCGGACAAAGCAGTTCATGGAGGACTACCGGCAGACTGCCAACCCTCTTCTGACGCAGTATTATGTTACCGAACTTCTGAAACAGGATCCCGAAAGCGGTCTTGCCTATCTGCGGACGCTGAATGTCGCTTTTTCCGAATCTTTTTACGACACTTTGTCAAAAATCGTCGAGCAGCACTCAAAAAAACTGAGTAAAAAGGCGCAGAGCGAATTCAAAATCTGGAGTCTGGAATACAATTTCCGCAAAGTGCGCTACAAACAGGTTATCCAGATGGCTTCCGGATGGTTCCCAAACAAAAATTACGCAAAAGTTTACGACTGGCGCGCCCATCTTTATCGAGCAATGGCCTATACGAAACGGCGCGAACACACTCAGGCCGAGGCTATCTACGCGAAACTTGAACCTTATCTTTCGAACGAGGAGCTTTCCGACAGCGATATTTACAAATTTTACAGCGAATACGCTTATTCTGAAGCCGCTCTAGGCAAAACAGAGAAGGCAAACGGGCTTTATCTTGCGGCTTACGAGCGTTTCCGCAACGATGAAGAGGCTGCCGGCGGATTTCTCTACATGGCGGCCGACATGGCGCGCCTGGCAGGGCTTTTTGACGATGCCGAAAAATATTACGGTGAATTCATTCAGAATTTTCCGCATGCAGGAAAAATCGAACTCGCGAAATTTTTAAATTTCTGGATCGATTACAAACGCGGCAAGTTCACAGAGGCTCAGAAGCTGCTTTCTTCAATAATTTCAGCGACTAACGAGATGAGTTACGACCATCAGCGGGCATCCTACTGGTTTGCGAGAGTTGCCGAAAAACTGGGTGAAAACGAAGTCGCGCAAAATCTTTTCTGTACCCTTGCGACAAAAATCCCGGCATCTTTCTACGGCTCGCTTGCCGCCGGAAGAATCAGAAACAACAAAATCGAATGTCCGGCAGTTGAGGAAAAAACAGACGAAAAAACAAAATTCCACGACGACGAAATGCTTCCCGAAACCGAGTGGATCGTAGCGACTATGGTTGCAGGCGACCAGAACCTCGTTTCAAAAACGCTGAGAAACAATTCGGAAATCATCGACAACGACGGACGTGAGATCGACAGGCTCGTCGCCAGTTATGCGGCAAAAGCCGTCAACAATCACACACTTGCGGCAAACATGCTTAAATCGATAAGCAATTTTTCGGCTACTTCGAAAGAGTATTTCAAACTGCGCTACACCGTCGCTTTTGAAGAGGAGATCCTCGCCCACTGCGATTTTTACGATGTCTCGCCGATATTCGTCTTTTCGATAGCGCGTCAGGAAAGTCTCTTTGATACTTCAGCGATTTCAAGCAGTTATGCAATTGGTCTGCTGCAGCTTCTGCCCAGCACGGCGCAGGTTCTGGCGACCCGTGAAGGTTACGGCAAAATAGAACCGTCAGACCTTCAGAAACCGCTCACGAACATCAGATTCGGAGTAAAATTCCTTTCCGATCTGATCAAAAAATTCGACGGCTCGGTCGCGCTCGCATCGGCATCTTACAACGCAGGACCGAACAGGACTCTGAAGTGGATAGCCAATGACCCGAACCGTGAACTCGATGAATTTATTGAAGATATTCCGATTTTTCAGACACGCAACTATGTCAAGAAAGTCATGACGAACTATGCGGTCTACCACTACATTTTTTACGGAAAAGTTTACGACGGCATGAATTTCAAACTGCCGGCAGCATCGGAAAAAAAATAAGAGACACTCTTTTAAGATAAATTTATTTCTGAAAAATTTCTGCTAAAATGCGGCGTTAAATTTTCTTTGAGGCAAAAAATGGAAAAAATCTACCCCGTCCTTCTGCTCGCTGCAGCGAATATTCCCATGTGTTTCGCGTGGTACTGGCATTTAAAGGGCGACAACAAAAACGCACCGATTCTTTTAGTGATTTTAATAAGTTGGAGCATTGCTCTCCTAGAGTACAGCATTCAGGTTCCGGCTAACCGTCTTGGCCACAGATACTACTCTGTCGGACAGCTCAAAGTCATGCAGGAAATTATCACAATGGTCGTTTTTGCCTTTTTCTCGCTGTTTTACATGAAGGAAAAACTGACCTTGGATTTTCTTTATGCAGCACTCTGCCTTGTCGGCGCCGCATTTTTTATGTTCAGACACGCTTTTTAGTCAAATGTCTTTATATGTATTTACAAAAAAAATATTGATATTATAATAATCTGATTTTGTTGTTATTAAGGAGAAGCTGAAGTGAAAATAGGAATTTTTATTTCCGGCACGGGAACAAACATGGCTGCTATATGTCGGAATTTTGCGGAAAACAGGCTTGAAGGGGTTGATGAGATCAGTTTTGTCCTTTCGGATAAACGAAACGCTCCCGGGCTCGAAAAAGCGGCCGCTTTCGGAATAAAAACAATAGTTTTGCCAAAAAAGAAAGATGAACCGAAAGAGGATTACGAAAACAGACTTCTGCAGGAAGTCCGGCCTTTCGGCACCGGTCTTATTGTTCTTGCCGGTTTTATGAAAGTTCTCGGGCACACTTTCCTTTCGGGTTACGACGGCAGAATCATCAACATTCACCCATCCCTGCTTCCTTCTTTCAAAGGTGTCGATGCACAGGGGCAGGCTTTTGATTACGGCGTGAAAGTTTCCGGCTGCACGGTTCACTTCGTCGATGAGACCCTTGACGGCGGGCCGATCATACTCCAGCAGCCTGTTCCGAGGCTCGAAGGCGACACAAAAGAAACTTTCAAAGCGCGCATTCTGGAGCAGGAACACATTCTGCTTTCAAAGGCTGTTTCCATAGTGTGCACAGGAAAATACTCGATATCCGGAAGATTTGTAACGCTTTTTTAAGGCAGAAAATGATTAAAGAAAAGTCCTTAAAAACAACATTATACAAACTTATTAAAAGGAGAAAAAAATGAGTGGACTGAACAAAGTTATGCTTATCGGACGACTTGGCAGAGATCCCGAAATGAGATATTCCGCAAACAATACCCCGATATGCAATTTTTCGCTGGCAACATCAGAAAGAATCAGAAAAGGCGATTCTTTCGAGGAAAAAACCGAGTGGCATAAAATAGTCATTTTCGGGAATCAGGCTGAAAACGCTTCAAAATTTCTGAAAAAGGGCTCTCTCGTCTTCATTGACGGCAAAATCCAGTCGAGATCGTATCAGGACAAGGACGGCAACGAAAGAAATGTTACCGAGATTATTGCAAATTCCATAAACTTCCTTGATTCGAAAGATACAATGCAGCCTTCTCAGCCGGAACGCACCTACCAGCAGACTCCGAAAGATTCCGGGCAGGCACAGTCGGCAGGAAACGCTCCGAAATTCGATAGCGAAGACGATGATCTGCCGTTCTGACAGACCGCGCAAATATCCTGAAACAAAAATTATCTGGAGAAAGAGATGAAACTTAAAGACCGATGGATGAAGCTCAGAAACTATCAGTCGGACGATTTCTGGGCAATGCTTTTCGCCCGCCCGCTTACAATTCTTTTTCTGCTGCCGCTGGTCGAAAGAAAATGGGTGACACCGAACAGAATAACCGTTGTCAGCATTCTTACAAAACTTGCCGGAAGCGCGTTTGTTTTCTTTGACAGAACCTATTCCGGCGGAGTCACAGGCGCAATCCTGCTCAATCTGGGGCTCGTTCTTGACAACATGGACGGAACAGTATCGCGTTTCCGCAACTGTCCGACAAAATTCGGCTTTTTCTTCGACAAAATCTCTGATGCAGTCACAATGACTCTCATGTTCTGGGCAATAGGATTCAGGGCTTATGAAATGAATTATGAAGCTCCGTTTCTGCCCGGCAGATTCATTGACTTGATCATCCCGCTCATGGCGGCGACAGCGACTTACATTGCCGGCTACGCGAAATGGGTCAGCGAAAGGGTCCTGCTTGACCTCAAAATAATCGAGAATCACCGCAAAGGAACTCTTGCGGATTTCGGCGCATCAATGGACCGGTGTCCTGTATGGTCAACTCCGCCGAAACGTACTTTCACCGATTGGATAAAGTGGTTCTGCTATGCACTATTCTCTATTTTCAAAGTCAACGAAGTCGACATCTTCTTCTGGGCAGGATTAGCCTTAATTACTGAACAATATTGGCTTTTCACGCGTCTTGACTGCGGGCTTATACTCTGCGGGATAATAGTCGTACCGATCATGTTCTCAGTAAAAGTCATCAGAAAAGAAAAGGAAATCTCAAAAATTCCCGCGAAATAAAAAGAATAAAATCAGATTTTCAAACCGGATCCTGTTGAAAAAGACTACTTTTCGGAACCTTCAAAAAGTTTAAGGAAATCTTTGTTGATTTCGATCGTCGCTTTCGCTCTGAGCTTTTCTACATAAGATTCATAGATCTGGCCTCTTTTTGCGTTTGCGAGGCTTGCCTTAAGGTTTTCCTTCGAGCTCATAAAATCAGCCATGTCGGCTTCAGTGTGCTTTGTGATCTTAGCGACGACATATCTGTTTTCCTCAGTTTTGAAAACTTCGTTCATAAGCTTAGGTTCCGGGTCGGAGAAAAGTTTTTCTACGAATTTCGGGCTGAAACCGATTCCTGCCGCGAAAGTCGATTTCTTTGAGACCGCGATCTCTCTGCCGAAAAGTTCCCAGTCGGGAAGCGCAGCAGCGATCTCTTCAGCTGAAAGTTCAGGTTTTTCCTTAAGTGTTTCAAGGAGTTTTGCTGAATCAGCCTTGATTTTCTCCTCAAGTTTCGGAGCAAGAAGAAGGTCTTTTGCAACATCGCGTTTGACATTGTCGAAAAGAGTCTGGCCTTCGCCTTTCGAATACTTTGAAACATTATCGTCGAAAGCAAGTCTGGCCTTTGACTCGTTTTCCTTCAGGTATGCGTCAGCGGCATCGTCCGTGATTTCGGCAAGAAGAGCGTTCTTCTTCTCTGCCTTGAGATTAGAATCGGAAAAAACATAGACCAGAGCTTCTATTTTTTCATTCGCAGCGACATATTCGTCTTTTGCTTCGGTATCGGAAACAGTAATGTTTTCAAGCATATAGTTTCTAAGTTTTCTGGCAAGAAGCTGCATTCTTACACGATGCTCGTAAGCCGCGATCGTCGTATTCAGAGTGAATTTGACCATACTGTCATAAGACTCCTTGTCAAACGCACCGTTTTTCTGGAAATACGGATTTCTCTGAATTTCCCTGCTGACCTCTTCGTCAGAAACCTTGAATCCGAGACTTTTCGCTTCCTGAGCGACAAGAATCTCGCCGATAAGGCCGTTCATTGCCTTGTCCGAAAGATTGTACTGCTTCGCCGTTTCGTTATTGAAATCCCTTAAAATCCTCTGGTAGTAATCAAAAAGATTCGAGTAAGCGAAACGGAATTCCGACATGGAAATAACCTCTCCGTTTACCGTTCCGGCATTGTTTTTGGTCGAGCTGCAGCCTGCTTTGTCACCGGGGCCGAAAGAAATTACAAATGTCACGATAATCGCCGCGAACATAAGCGTTATAAGCAGCGAACTTCCTTTTTTTCTGATGTCCTGAAACATTTAAAACCTCTAATTTAAAAGTCACCAAAAAATAAACGCGGGCATTTTACGGAAAATTCTCAAAAAAGCAATATTTTTGATTGCAGAAAGAGATCGCTGCTGATAAAAATCAGAAAATTTTGTCAGATGTTATGAAGATTTTTGTTTTACGATAGAAACAGGGTTATTTTTTATCGTTCTTTTTAAGAAGCTCGTCCCACTCGTTCGTAGCTCTTTCCAAAATTTCGTCTTTGAGTGCTTCGCTCAAATCCTGCGCATTTTTAATCGCATTGATAAATTTTTCACGGTCAATGCAGACAAGAACCCAAACCATATCAACATCTCCGTTTAATGTTGTGTCTGCATCCACTCTTTCTGAACCAGAAACTGTGACATCAATTACTTGGCTGACGGAAGCATCAACTATAGCAGCTTCATCATATCTGCCGCCTTTTGCTTTCAGCTTTTCATGGTAATCTTTATGAACAGCGTTGACAACAACCTTCATTTCTCTTGCAAGTTCAACTCTTCCGCTCTGTGTTGCGTCATCAATGTCTGTGTTAACGGTTTCCGGGGTCGTGTCTTGTCCGTATGCTGCACAAATTTTGTTAGCCGGCCAGTATTTGCTGCCTTTTGCAAAATCCGGACCAAGATCAATTTTACTTTTTTTCTGCGGTGCACTGCCGCAAGAAGACATAACCAAAGCAAGAACAAAAACCAAAACTGTCAAAACGATGGATTTTTTCATAATTTCCTCCATTAAAAAATAGTAAAAAAGTTCTTTATTCCAAAGAACAAACCTTCATTTTTTCATTTGCCGGAATCATAAGTTGCTCCTTTCCCATTCTCTCAGCTTCCTGGCACCGTCACTCTCTTTCTTATTCTCTTTTTTCTTATTCTCTTTTCTGCGCTCTTCCTGCTGTTTCAATTTGGAAATCGCAGTATCGGCTTCATATTTGCAGGCACCGTCAGGGAACATTCTCAGATATCCCTGCCAAATTTCAAGGTCATTTCTTTTCTTGGCATGGGCGCAAGCCTGCTTGTCAAGAGTTTCCCTCGCTTCTGCCGCACAGATTCCTTTCGGATAGTTTTTAAGGTAGCTCGTCCACCCTGTGGCAGAGTTGCTCTGGCGGGCTTTTTCGCAGTATTCCTCTTCCCTGGAGTTTTTCTTCTCATATTCCGCCCAGTCTTCTATTTCTTCCATCTGGCTTGCGATATAATCCATATTTTTTGCAAGAACGGCACGGAGTTTTGGCTGCAAATTTTCGCCGCCGAAATTTTCGCTCGTAGCATCGACATTGCCGCCTGTTTTTATGTCGATCAAAGTGGATGTGACGGTAAAATTCGCTCCGAAAGAAGAGATAACAGTGTAAATAATCTGTTGTGCTGACATCATTTTGCCGAGAGCAATCTGACCGTTTCTGTCTCTGTCCATCCGATAGGAATCTTGTTTCATTTTGGCTACCATCTTTTCCTGATCATCAGTAGAGACAACAGTGAATTTTTTCTTTCCCTGTCTTATAAGACGGGTTCTCATTTCCCGTTCTTCTGTTTGAAGAATTTTGCCGTCGAATTTACCCGTTTCATCAATTATTTCCATCACTGCAATTCTCGGAGCTCCGAAAACAAGCTGAAAACAGAACAAAACGGCACAAAAAATCAGAAACCTTTTCATAAAAGCACCTTCAACAAAACTTTTCCTTTCTTCAAAAAATCTTAACAAATCATTGGATTTTTTCTTGACTTCGTAAGCGCAGCAACTACACTTCCCTGCGGTTGGCAAACCAATTAATCTTGAAAAAATTTACCAATGAAGCATTAACACGAGGATGATATACAAAAAAGTGTGTTTGTCTATTTTTCTGTTTTTTATTTGGAGGAAAAAAATGAAAAAAATCGTATCGCTATTGTTTGTTTGCCTGCTTTTGTTTCTCTGCTCGTGCGGAACGGCAAATTCCCGGGGAGATGATTATGAGGCTATTCGCCAGAGAAGCAACGGAGAAATGCCGTCATCAGTCAGCATGCCTGACTGGGCAAGAGGTGCCGGAAAAATCGACGAAGGCGACTACATAGCCCTTATAGGCTCTTCATCAAACGCATCAACAAAAGAAAAAGCTCTTGACTCTGCAAAAAATAATGCTTTAAAACAATTAAACGAATATTTTGGAGTTTCTGTTTCAGCTACATTTGAAGAAAAACGGACAAAAATCAACGGTCAGCGCAACTCCCAGATCGAAAGTACCACTCGTTCATCAACTATTAATATTATAATCAAAGAATCTGAACTCGAAGATCACTTTATTGAGCGTCGCGGAAACGGCTGGACAGCTTATGCCAAAGTTGCCGTTCCGAAAAGCGAACTTGCAAGAATCCAGATTGAGCTTGACGCCGCCGGAGTTTGGGCAATTCAATCCGATGTTCCTCAGTGCGAGTCAAAAATCAGAGATATTTTTCCTGTTTTCGGAAGACACGGTGTCAATATGACCCAACAGATAGAATATTCATATAAAACTCCCGACCAAATTTACAGGGAAAACGCTAAAATGTTTTATCTCAAAGTCGAATGCAAAGAACAAAAATCTGAAGAATACAACGGCGAATTTTATTCGATAATCCAGGTCACTGCTGAACTTTTCAATCTTATGACCGGCACAACAATAAACCGCTGGCAGCAGGAAAGCAAAGGTGCCGCTTACAGCAGAAACGACGCTCTGACCGATGGCGTTTCGAAAGCGGTTGAAGAAATTATCGGCCAGATTGAATAACTGATTCCTGGGAAGATTTTAAAAAATATTATTTGGTGAAAAACAATGAAAAAATTCTTTTTTGTTTTTATCTCATTGATTTTATTTAGTTTTTTGGTATTTGCAGAAGAGGTCGGGCAGCAAAAACCAGCTGTTCAGCCTGCTGCAAATGCGGAGCCTGAAAAAGGCAAAGTCTACGAAGGAATGCCTATAACTCCCGAATTTTCAAAGGAAGTCATCGACAAGATCACGGCTAAATACTCGAAAATGTATGAAACTTACGCCGGAGTCAAAAATACGCGCCATGTCACGGTCGAATACCGCGATCCCAAGACAAACGAGCTGCTTGAGACCGAAAAATATGTCTACACGCGCTGGGACTACTGGTATAAGGATCTCAAATACGAGCTCCACTCCTGCGAATCTGACGGTAAACCGAGAAGCAAGGGTATCATTGCATGCGATCCGCACGAATCGGCGCCTGGAATCCCCCACTTCGACAAAAACGGCGAAAAAGAATACATTCGTGAACTTGTTGCAGTCGAGAAACTGAACGGCAGGCTTGCATACAAAATCAAAATGACGGCAAGGAAACCGAAAGGAGAACACTTTGTCGGCCATGTATGGGTTGCCGTTGACAATCTCGAATATATGCAGAACGAAGGCCGTGCCGGCAAAAAAAGAATGGGCGAAAAGGAGCTTTACGTCAAATATCAGGCTAAAGACTTCAACAACGGTCAGTTTTTTCACTTCACGAGCGGTTACACCAAAGTAAGAATAAGTATTTTGGGATACGAAAAAATCATGATTTACAAATTCGAGAACAAAGACATAAAACTTATGCTTAAAAACAAATAGGTTCTGCAATGGAAAAACTATACTTCTGGACACTCGTCTTCATCTTTGTGAGCGGATTTTTCACATGGATCTCGCTCTATTTCGTCACGGCTGGCTACGGCAGGCACGGCAGCAAAAAGTGGGGTCCCGCGATAAATCCTAAACTCGGCTGGATGATAATGGAATCGCCTGTCGTCATTCTTCCGATAGTTTTCGCGTTTTTAGGAAACGTCAACGCTGTCACCGGAGTAATGCTCGGGATTTGGCTTTCGCACTACATTCAGCGCGATCTGATCTATCCGTTTCTCATCAAAAACGGTGCGAAAATGCCCCTTTCGATAATTGCGATGTCGCTTTTCTTCAACTGTATGAACGGCTTTGTCAACGGCTACTGGCTGTTTTTCCTCTCAAAATATGAAACTTCGTGGTTCGCGACTCCGCAGTTCATAATTGGAGTAATCCTGTTTTACTGCGGGCTTTTCATAAACATCCAGTCAGACCACATCGTCCGTAATCTGAGAAAGGAAAACGGTCCCGGCTATCACATCCCGATGAAAGGCTTCCACAAATATGTCGCGAACCCCAACTACTTCGGCGAGATCGTCGAATGGGCGGGCTGGGCGATCCTCACATGGTCCGTTCCGGGACTCGCTTTCGTCTTCTTCACCATGGCGAATCTCGTGCCGAGAGCGCACACAAACCGCCAGTGGTATATCGAAAAATTCGGCGAAAAATACCCAAAATCGAGAAAAAGAGTTTTTCCTTTTATCTACTAAATTAATTCTAAAACCTGTAAAACGCGATGACTCGCGTTCCTTTTTCAAAATCATAAGACTTTGTGTATTCAAGTGATTTGTCTTCGAACGGTGTCTGCTGAGACGAGTAGAAAACGACAAGATAGCCGTTAGGGTTTATGATTTTTCTGCAGTGTTCAAAAATTTCTTCGTCGATCCGAACAGCCCTCGAAACGACGACATCATATTTTTCGGTAATCGAGAAAAAGTTTTCGTTTATTCCTGTAACATTTTCTATCCCGAGTTTTGCCGCGGTCAGGCTGATAAATGAAATTTTTTTTCTGCTTTTGTCGAGAAGATCAAAGTTTGCTTTCGGAAAATAGAGCGCAAGAGGAATTCCCGGAAATCCGCCGCCGGTTCCCAGATCCAAAACTTTCGCGCCGTCGAAAAAGACCTTCTTTTCGCTTGCCGGGAACAAAGAATCGGCAAAATGAACAAGCGCCGATTCGTAAAAATCGGTAACAGTCGTAAGGTTATGGGTCTTGTTCCAAAAGACAAGTTCTTCCCGGAATCCAAACGCTTTTTTTGTGAGGTCTTCCGAGACAAAAATGCTGTATTTTTCAAGAGTTAAGCTTAGTATTTTGTGCAATGTTTCACGTGAAACATTTTCGTTTTTCTCTTTATTCATGGTCCTTTTTCAAATGCATTATCAAAATTGAAACCGCCGCCGGAGTTATTCCGGGAATTGCCGAGGCTTCGGCCAGATTTGCAGGTTTATGTTTCGCAAGTTTCTGCTTGACTTCGTTTGTGAGTCCGCTGAGTCCGCTGAAATCAAAATCTTCGGGGATCTTTATAGCAGAAAGATTCTCAAATTTTTTGATTTCCTCTTTTTCTCTTTCGATGAAAGAAGAATATTTGATTTCGACTTCGGCACGGTTCCAGATTTCGGATGTTTCACGTGAAACATAACCCGTAACGGCCTCTATTGAACTGCGTGAAACGAGAGGTCTGCGCAGCAAAGTCGCAAGATTTCCTGCCTTTGAAAGCGGCGCCTCCCCCACTTCTTCCAATTTTTTATTTATCTCGGCTGTCGGATAGATCTGGAAAGAGTTTATTTCAGAAATCAGCTTCTGAACCCGCTCGCATTTTGCCTTTTCGATTTCATAAATTTTTTCATCGATAAGTCCTGCCGCGAAAGATTTTTCAAGCAGTCTTTCAGCCGTGTTATTGTCGCGGACAGAAAGTCTGAACTCTGCGCGCGAAGTGAACATTCGGTAAGGTTCGTCGACTCCTTTAGCCGTAATGTCGCTTATCATTACTCCGGTGTATGAATCTGAGCGCTCGAGGATCAGGTTTTTCCCGTTTTCGGTTGCGTAAAATCCGGCGTTTGCACCAGCGACCAGACCTTGTGCGGCAGCTTCCTCGTAACCGCTTGTTCCGTTAACTTGACCTGCAAAAAACAGGCCGCGGACAAACTTGCTTTCGAGAGTCGTTTTGAGATCGGACGGATCGTAGGCGTCATATTCTATCGCATAAGCGGGCCGCGAGATTTCTGCGTTTTCAAGCCCAGGGATCGATTCCAGAATCTTCTGCTGAACGAAAACCGGAAGCGAAGTCGAAATTCCGTTCGGATAGTATTCCCGGCAGTCCCAGCCTTCGGGTTCTATGAAGATCTGGTGCGATTCTTTTTCTGGAAATTTCATGAATTTGTCTTCGATCGAAGGGCAGTAACGCGGGCCTATTCCTTCAATGGATTTGCAGCTTCCGTACATCGGAGAAAGGTCCAAATTCGAGATTATCGCTTCTCTCGTTTTTTCGCTCGTCCGTGTCAGAAAACACGGGATCTGCTTCTGCAAGAAACCTTCGGTCCGTACCGAAAACGGAGTGTAATCCGTTTCTCCGGGCTGGATCTCCATCTGCGAAAAATCGATCGTGCTGCCGACGATCCTGACAGGCGTTCCTGTTTTGAGGCGGAATTTTCTGTGTCCTAAATCGACTAAAAAATCGGAAAGTTCGACTGACGCCGGTTCCCCTAACCTGCCGCTTGAAAAAGTGTCGCGGCCGATATGGATCTTGCCGTTGAGGAAGGTCCCGCTCGTGATTACGACTGACTTTGCCGAGAATGTAAAACCGTCTTTCGATTTCACGGTGAAAGTTGAATTTTCATGCTTAAGCGAAACGATCTCGCCCTGGAAAACGGTGAGGTTTTCGACTTTGAAAAGGAAAGCCTGCATGAAATTTTTGTAGAGATTTTTATCGCACTGAGCGCGCAGAGCCTGGACCGCCGGGCCCTTTCTTCTGTTCAGAACGCGGTACTGGATCGCGGCAAAATCGGCAGCACGACCCATAACTCCGCCAAGCATATCGACTTCGCGGACAAGCTGTCCTTTTGCCTGTCCGCCGATCGAGGGATTGCACGACATCTCCCCTATTTTGTCGATCGAGATCGTGACGAGCAGAGTTTTCGCTTTTGTTTTTGAAGAAGCATAAGCGGCTTCGATCCCGGCATGCCCTCCGCCGATGACAATGACATCAAAATTTTTCATAAAGACCTCTGAAAAACGGCTTCCAAATTTGAGTTCTGACGCAAAAATACGCCCAAACGCTTATCGACAGTCGTCTGATAAAAAATCGTCAAACATACGCCAAATGCGGCGTTATTTTGAAAATCAACTGTTCTTCCCATCATTTCCCCAGGCAGAAACCGCCGAAAATCTGTTCATAGACATCGTGGCTTGTCAGATCGCCGGCAAGATCGCGGATTTCGTTGAAAATTTCCGAAATAAAGAAAAGTATAATTTCGATTTGGTCAGAGTTTAGATAAACTTTGAGCTCTTCCATCTTATCCAGAATCTCTTCCGCTTTTTTCTTCTGCCAGTCGCTGAAAAATATCGCCTCGTTTTTGTCAGGCATGTTTTTTTCGATGTTTTCGCAGATCTTGTCTATTAAAATATCGATCCCCCTACCCTCTTTGCAGCTTATTTCTATCGCTCCGTCAAGTTCGGGATTCTCTGCCTGGGCGAAATCGCACTTGTTTTTTACGAGTAACCTAGGTTTCATGCAGGTTTCACGCAATAATTCCAAGTCTTCAAGGTCAAGCGGCTTCGAGCCGTCAAAGACCAAAATCAATAAATCCCCCTTCTCAAGCAGGTTTCTGCTCTTTTCTATCCCTTTTGCCTCGACTTCAGATGAGGCGATCCTGAGCCCTGCAGAGTCTGTCAAAAGTGCCTGAAACCCCTTTGCATAAAAGGTTTCAGAGATATAATCGCGTGTCGTTCCCGGCAAATCGGCGACAATTGCACGGTCGCGTTCGATTAAGATATTGAAAAGAGAGGATTTTCCTACATTTGGCTTACCTAAAATGACAATATGGTAGTCCAAAAGTTTGGAAAGAGCCTCTGAATTGGCTAAAACCTTGGAAATATCTAGGTTTGAGCGTTTTATAAGATCTTTCAGTTTTTCAAAATCAATGTCTGTTGAGACCTGATCCGGGAAATCCACTACAGCAGTGGCCAAAGTGTGGAAATATTCCCACTGCGGAATAAGGTCGTTAAGCTTTTCCAGCGGATTTTTTTCAAATGCTGCCTTGCGTGAAAGTTCGGTCGAAAAAGGGTTTTCCGATGTTATGACCGTATTTAAAGCGATCGCCTCGTCGACGTTCATTTTTGAATTGAGGACCGCTCTGAACGAAAACTCCCCTTTTAATGCGGGTATTGCGCCGTTTTTAAGTATGAGCTTCATTATCTCGGATGCGTTCTCGGCAGCTCCGTGAACATGAAATTCGGCGACATCCTCACCGGTGAAGCTGAAAGGTGCATGAAAAGTAAGTATCAGGCACTTTTCGACAACTTTTCCGCCGTCAAAAATCTTTACGAAATCTGCCTTTTTGTGCTCAAAATTTGTCTTACCGGTAAGTTTTCCGGCGATTTCAAACGCTTTTTTTCCGCTGACTCTGATTATTCCTATGCTGCTCCCTTTTGCCGTGGCAAGGGCGCATATTGTGGTGTTTATTCTGTCAAAATACATTTTTAGAATTACTTTGACGGGCAGAGCGGATATTTAAGAACTTCATCCGGAACAGGATCTTCTTCGGCATCGCGCCCAGGAATTTCAGTCGGATAGTAGAAATCCAGATCGTTTACAACAACATCGATCTTTCCGCCTTCAAAAAGCTCGACATTTTCAGGATCTATGGAATTGACCTTGACTGTGCCTGAATAACCGATCCCCAAAATGCATTCCTGACCGTTCTGGTTGTCTATAAGTCTGTAACGGACAAGCTTCAGTAGATTATCGATCAGTTTGTAAGTTGTAATAGCGTCTATTCTATATTCGTTTCCTTTTTTTATTCCTCCCGGCGCAAATTCAAGTTCGTGGCGAGGATAACCGGAAGCAGGACTCTGCCTTATAAAAAGCTGACGCCTATTCGCCCCTAAAGTTCCGCTGTAACTTGTTGTGACCGCAACGGAAGTTGAACCGTCACCGAATACAGGGAAAAATTTGATTTCATCGCCGTAAAGCCCGTTAAAAGCGGCGTAGGGGAGGGCACCCTGGGCAAAATAGTCTGAATTATTTAATTTCGTACTGTCAAGAATAAAGTCTGTTCTGAAACTGATGTTAACGACACCCCACGCCTTGTCTTTTCTGTCACATGCAGCCATATCATAAGCCGTGCAGTCGCTGAGACATTTTGTTACCGCTTTATCAGTCATATTGGCATTAAGGCTGGAACAGATAACGGGAACTTCCGAATCGCATCTTTCATTATAGTCGACTTTTCCGTTGCCGCAGCCCTGAGGCAGTTGATTTTCATTGCTGCCTGAATCACCTGTATCCCCAGAATCACCTGTATCACCTGGCTGAACAGTGCCTGAATCAGCAGAATCCGCCGAATCAGTTGTGTCGGAACTGCCGGAATCCGTTGAAGTATCGCCTGTATCGTTCTTTTCTTCGTCTGAAACTACATTTGAATAGTCCCAATCCGGAATATCGGAAATTTCTTCAGGATCGCCGCCGTTTCCGTCACCGCATGAAACCGCAGCAAACAGAGTAAAACAAATTAAAAAGATAAAAAACTTTTTCATTTCAGCCTCCAGCCAAAAAAACAAACGCAAAATTATATTAAAAAACAGTTTTTTTTCAACACAAAGCTGTTAACAGCCGACTATACATAAGACAGGATGTTTTTTTATGCTGTCAAAAAAATTTTTTTCTTGAAAAGTATTGAATGTCTGGCAAAATAAAGAGAATTTTTGTAGAGGTTCACAACTTAATGTTTAAAACGATTCTTGACGAACTAAAAAAAGCCGAAAAAGAGGACTTGATTTTTTATCCTCTTTATCCTGTAAAAGAGACAAGAGAAGAAATAATTATAGGTTGCAAAAGTCAGTTTGCATATGAATTTCTTAATAAAAACAAATATATAGACAAAATAGAAAAAATAGCCCGAGAACTCTTCGACAAAAATACCAAAGTAAATTTCATAGTAAAACAGGAAGAAGAGGAAGAAAAAATCCAGCTTAAAATAGATTTTGACGAAAACAAAAGTGAAGAAACAAAAGTAAACGAACCAGAAGTCAGGGAAAATGACAACTGCGAGAATTATACTTTCGACAATT
>Ga0310696_10000236_pt1:0-92500 | contig 94108 bp, 74 predicted proteins | sample AusTroGonzalo_MG_4_FD_203885 | JGI IMG/M metagenome (GOLD analysis project Ga0310696, IMG submission 203885) | Bovine rumen microbial communities from tropical cattle in Woodstock, Queensland, Australia - Gonzalo_02 (v2) (version 2) | ecosystem: Host-associated > Mammals > Digestive...
TGTATTTTTTCATTTCAACACAAAGGTAATCATTTTTCCCGGATTGTGCCGATTAATTTCGGCACTTTCTTTTTACCTAGTGTTGCACTTACAAGTTGAATTTAAGACCGACAAATGTTGAAATATGCGCCAATTGGGATTTTTCTTATTAGAATATCAATTTTCCAAGAATCTTTCAATTCATTCATTTCTATCCATTGTTTCTATCAAGAAACTAACAGGACGGAAGCCGTCATTGCAACTCAACATGGCACTCTCAGGGTTTTTCATCCAGCCGTTGTAGAAATTACCGCCGCCATTTGCAAGGGTTTCAACGAATGGTCGCAAAGTATTCCATGCTTCTGGACATAATCCAATTGGGCATTTCGCATTACGACTCACCCATTGCATACCTTCCACAATATCACAGGTATGTTCGATTGGATTTTCATAAAGGTGCTGCAAATCTTTGTAATCAGCCTTGCGAATGGCGGTTATTCGGACAGGAAACATATTATAATTGTCTGATTGTGTGAATGTTTTGTGATATTATGATTGTTGTTAGCAGCCTTATAAATTGTGCTTTGAACAAAACAAACCACCTAAGATGATAGCAACTTCTCAAACTCTGCTGGATAGGGTGTTTCAAACTGCAACTTCTTTCCTGTCACCGGGTGGATAAAACATAGACGAAAAGCGTGGAGTGCGAGACGGTTGATAGGAGCATTGTCATTCTTGTAACCATACATCGGGTCGTGCACAACTGGATGCTGCAGCTCACGCAGGTGTACACGAATCTGATTGCGCCTACCCGTGTCAAGTTTCAACTCCACAAGGCAGAACCGATGGGACCTTTGCTTTACCTCATAGTGAGTAACAGCTAGTTTGCCACCGTTGTCGATTGGGGAGGAGATTACACAATATTCACCGTCGGAAAGCCAACTGCGAATCTCACCACAAGAAGGCTCAATGTTGCCCCAAGCCACAGCAACATAGCGACGGTCATAGACGGTACTTTTCCAATCCTCCTCAAACTTACGGCTAACCTCCTTGCTTTTTGATACCAACAAAAGGCCGCTTGTATCGCGGTCAAGTCGGTGTACAACGTGCGCGTGGCATCGCTGACCCGAGGCCTCAAGATAGGAGTTGAGTTCGGTAATAACCGTCTTGTCGTTTGGATGTTTGCTGTAAGAAAGCAAGCCTACGTGCTTGTCTATCACAAACAGATGGCGATCCTCGAACACTATGTCAAGGTCACGAGGACGAAGCCTATCTTTACCCACATTGCGTTCCACACTCACGGACATTCCTGGCCGTAAACGATGGTCGAATCGTGTAGTACGCCTACCATCAACAAAAACGCAGTGAGCAAGCAATTCTTTCACCTTGCTGCGGGAAGTGTCAGGCATATTTTTCAAAAGGAAATCCAGCAACTGAGAATCTTCTGTAACTTTGTATTCCTTCTTTTTCATAGTTTCAAAAAGAGTTCTGAGGGTTCAACAATGAAAAATAATACCCTCCCCTACTCCACTTCACGAGCCACACAGCGGAAACCATAAGGCTGTTCGGGGGTTGCGGTTGCATGGATTTCCGCAACATTGTCGTACAAGCCGTATATTTTCCCATCATTCTTTTTTGGAATAGGGGCTCCTGCTTCGTGCTTTGTAACCTTAGCCTTGCAGAGTGCACGTTCGTAGTCATCATTGTCAGGCAATCCAAATACAAGTGCATGTCCATGCGGATGGTAGTTTTTTGATTGAGAACATTTTTTGGTTCGCCAAGCACAATATTTTGATATCTGATCCCGGCTCAACCCAACAATTGGACACCTACCGTATGAGTTTTTTAGTTCTACATATTTTTTTATTGCCTCATAGTCTTTACCATAAAGCGAACGGAAAACTTTGCTGTCCGGGACCACCGCCCTACGTTCAGGTGAATTCTCGCCATATTGTTTGGAAATGTCCCAGTCATATTCAATCCATGCCTCAATACTCATCTCCGTGTTGTCCATATAGGTGTCTTCCTCTATCTTGACCATATACGGTACTTTCTGCCCACATGCCATCATCACACCCAACCAAACCATTAAAACTAACAATAGACCTCTTTTCATATTCTAAATTTTCTTCTATTCCACCATGTCCATTTTCCAATAACAATGTTTCACGTGAAACATTAAAAAACTTCGATATTAACAATTTTTGTTATAGATATCAACAATCTCATACGGGTTGCCAATAGTGGTTATGAAGTTCATCATATCTTCTCTGCTAATGACCAGCGAGGCACGATTATCGTTAGGATGGAAGCTGACTCGATCCGCATCCATCAAACCTCTGTCAACAAAAAGTGTCACCTCATGCTCTTGGTCATTGACGAGGCCAAACAATGAGACACTGCCAGGCGTAAGTCCAAGATATCTCATCATTCGTTCAGGACTTGCAAACGACAGCTTACCCTGATGCAGACGGTGCTCCATATCATGGATATCCATCGGAAAACGAGCGTCCATAATAACCAAATAATGACGATTGCCCTTATGGTTGCGAAAAAAGAGGTTCTTGCACAGAGTTGTGCCCTCGCCACGATAAAACTGAGACGCAATTTCTATTGTCGGCGCTTCTGGGTGTTCGTAGTAATCAAACTCAATTCCCATGCTCCGTAGAGCTTCATAAACCTGTGGTTGACCTATCATGACCTTACTTAATAATCCCCAACTCCCGCGACATATCCAGCATCCTTACTATAGGCCTCTTCGCCGCCTCTATCAACTCCTCGCTCATCACTATCTCCGGTTTCTCTTCCTTCAAGCACGCCTGAAGGTTCTCCAGCGTGTTCATCTTCATATATCCGCAGTCGTCGCATGCGCAGCTCTTCTCGTCTTTCAGTGTGATGAACTCTCTGTCCGGGTTCTGCTTCTTCATCTCATAAAGTATGCCGCTTTCCGTCACCACGATAAACCTCTTCGCGTCGCTCTTCTTTATGTAGTTCAGCATCGCCTTCGTCGATCCCACGAAATCCGCCACCTTCAGCAATGCCGCGTTACATTCTGGATGCGCAATCACCGGAGCGTCCAAGTTCTCCGCTTTCAGTTTCAACACAGCCTCCGCCTGCATCGCGTCGTGTACCGTACACACTCCGTCCCACAGCAGCATCTCCCTTCCCGTCTTCGAGTTGATATATCCTCCCAGGTTCTTGTCTGGTGCGAAGATGATCTTCTGCTCTTTCGGAAGGGCATTCACCAGCTTCTCTGCGTTCCCGCTCGTACATATCAGGTCGCTCTCCGCCTTCACCTCCGCCGTACAGTTGATATACGAGATCACAATATGATCCGGATGTTCCGCGTGAAACCTTCTCAAGTCTTCCGCCTTGCACGACTCCGCCAGCGAGCAGCTCGCCTCCATCACCGGCAACAGCACCTTCCTCCCCGGGTTCAGTATCTTCGCCGTCTCCGCCATGAAGTGTACTCCGCAGAACACAATGATGTCTGCCTCACATCTCTGTGCCTCCTGAGCCAGCGCCAAGCTGTCTCCGATATAATCCGACACCTCCTGTATCTCCGGCCGCTGGTAGTAGTGCCCCAAAATGACAGCATTCTTCCGCCGTTTCAATTCGATTATCTCTTCCTGTAGTGTTTTTACATTAGACATATTTCTATTTTTATTTATGTTTACAATAATATTAATCTGCAAAGATAAGAAAAATTAGTGATATCGAAATAGTTTTGTATTTTTGCACTTGCTTACGAGAGTTTATGTAAGCTTGCGAGAAAAGCATTGCAATAATATCCTTTCATTGAAATTTCGCCAAAATTCTTTACTGGAGGAGTGTGCATTGATTATATCGCTTGATTGACTATGCCTAATTCTGGCATATCGTCAGGCGTGAGATTTGTTCCCCAGTATTCGTTCCAGTAAGGGTGTTTGGCGATACCTCAATGAAAACGATATGAGCACATAACCTCATGCCTTTCTTTTTCCAAGTATCTTTTCTGTTGGAGGTTCAGAAATAGAACCGTTGCGCCCGACACACAATAGGGTAAGTAAAATGAAAAAGTACTATTTTCTTTTAGCGATTTCATTATTTGTTGGCTTTTCATCCTATGCCCAAGATACCATCATTTTCCGCAATGGTGACGAACTTCTTGTAAAAGTAACCGAAGTAAGCGATACAGAAATAAAGTATCAAATTTGGGCAAATCAAAGCGGTCCTAGTTATAGAAAAAACACCTCCGATATTTGTATGATTAAATACAAAAGCGGATACAGAGAGGAGTATAACAAAAAATTCTCAGATAAGAATTCCATAAATAAAGACAGTATAATGGTATATACTGGAATGGATTTTAAAATTGGAAATATGATAATAGATAAAAAAGATTTGGAAAAATACTTTACAAGTGATGAATACGAAACTTATATGTCTGCAAAAAGACAATTTCTTGCAGGAGGAGGATTATTATTTCCTGGTATAACTTTATCAACTATAGCTGCAGTATTACTTATAGCAAATTCAAATGATAATACCATCGTTACTGATCCTACATATCTTTATATCTCTATTCCTTTTTTGGTTGTAGGCACATTAACATTTAGTGCTGGTGTTCCTCTTTTATGTGTAGGAAATGCTCGTCTAAAAAGGCTTGCAGAAAAATATAATAGAAGAGAATTTGGTGTTGATATGTCTTTCCACCCATCTCTCATATCATCACCTGACAAGACAGGCAGCAACAATTACTGTTATGGATTAGGCGTAACTCTCTCTTTCTAATCCCCCATCTTCCAATAAGTCGTCTTCGAAAACCTGTCAACCTCGCTGCTGTACGCAAACGCGTATATATGCAGCTTCTCTCCTTCCCAATCCATAGGCACCCCGAAAATTCCCTCTCCGTCGGACATCTTCCCTCTCGTCACTCTACACCTCAACGTCTCCTCGCAAACCGTACACACAATCACCACATCTCCCTCTTCTATCTCCCTTCCCGTTGACTCATATCTCACTCTCACCTTACCATCTTCTGTCATCTCCGCTCCTTTTATCCGCACTTCCGACACCGATCCCCAACTCAACATCAACTTTTCCCATTTCACCTCTTCCTTGTCAAAACATTCTTTGTTCAACTTCTTGAACAAATCTCGCGGCTTCATCTTTTCTCTCCTCGCTTTCTTCTCCAACCCCATTTTATACGCATCCCTCAGAGCCGAACTAACCTTACTCATCGTCGTAAACCTCTTCCTCTGACTCGTCTGGTTTTCTGTCCAGGTTTTCTCTTTCCCCTTCTCCGACTTTTTCTTCCTCTCAATCGCCGCCGTCAGTTCCCTTACGGCATCCGTCAAAACAGCCATCTGCTCCTTCAACGCCGCCATCGTTTCTATCATCTGCTCCTCTTTTTTCTTTACCATAATCATAAATATTAAACCGTTTAACCATCATTTTACTTTACTCCATCTTCCTCCAACCAAATTTTCAGTTACCACCTTTCCTTTACCCAACCCTCACCTCGCCTTCACCTTTCCCCCAGTATGTATTACAGAAGTATTACAGAAACAATACAGAAGTAATACAGAACTATTAGAGAAAATTTCAATCCCTAATAATCAACCTCCTTAAAACCAACAAATTAACCTAAATCAACCCTCCAATTTTCCTCTCTCCACTCCCCTATCTCACTAATTTTCACCATCATTACAGAAATCCAAACCTCATCCAACCGCCCTACAAAGATACGAAACAAATTCCCCGCTCTACGACAAAATAACTAACTTTTTTTTCCCATTTTTTTTTCTTCGAGACATTATCCTACTAACCCCACACTATAAGTGTGGGTACAAAGAATCCCCACCCCAATCCTCGCGTCTCTACGAGACGCTACTACAAAGAGCATATTCAAAAAGAATAATAAAAATTAGATTAAAATATTTTTATTTTTTTCTTTGCTTGTCAATTTGGTTGATAACTCCATAACTGCGCCAAATCGCACTTTCCTTACATTCAGTTTAAACAGAGATATCAACCCGCAAACCCTCTCACCCACACCATTTTGCCACCTTTTCAACATCTGTTTATTACTCCCTAACCCCCGTTTTGTTAGCATCCACTTACGCTCTAATTTCTTTGGTTGAAACCTTTGATAAATCGCCACTTCTTCAACATGGGTGCCTTTTCCACCACCCCTCTTAACGCCTCTCCCCAAGTTTTCAACAACATTCAACAAAAATCGGTTTAAAACAAAATCCCCTTTGCCCCTTGTGTCGCAATAAAAGTTGGTACTTTTGCAAAGTATAAATTATAATAACTATTATGGCAGAAATAATACCTATCGCCTGCGACCATGCAGGTTACGACTTGAAACAGAAGGTGATGGCTCGTCTCTCCGAGATGGGATTCGAACCGAAAGATTTTGGCACCTACTCCTCCGACAGTTGTGATTATCCCGACTTTGCCCATCAGGTCGGCTCCGTCATCAACAACGGCACCTATCGTCGCGGCATCGTCATCTGCGGAAGTGGAAATGGTGTCCAGATGACCGTTAATAAGTATCCCAACGTACGTTGCGCCCTCTGCTGGAATGTCGAGATTGCCCATCTCGCCCGTCAGCACAACGACGCCAACATCCTCTCCCTTCCCGCCCGCTTCATCTCCGAAGACCTCGCCCTCCAGATCCTCAAAGAATACATCGAAACCCCCTTCGAAGGAGGCCGCCACCAACGCCGAGTAGAGAAAATCAACAAACTCATCTAAATAATCCAGAAAATCCGGAAATTCCGAACACTCTGAATAATCCGAATCCTCACAACTCCCCAACCCGTTCCCTTTTCAACCTTTAAAACCCTTCAAGCAAAGCGAACCTTTTAAACAAACTCACTCATTCACACATTTACACATTCACACATTCCCACATTCATGTCCGACCTCCAAACCCTCTTCTCCTGCATCGATCACACCTCCCTCAACGGCACCGATAGCGAGCGCTCCATCGAGGCTTTCTGCAACGATATCCTGCAGAAGTGCGACACCATCGGCCAACCCGTTGCTGCCGTTTGTGTCTATCCCGCCTTCGTAGGCATCGCCTCCAAGCTTCTCAAAGGCAGCGGTATCGCCGTCGCCTCCGTCGCCTGCGGCTTCCCAGCCGGCCAGATCCCCCTGCGGCTCAAACTCGAAGAGGTGAAATACGTCATCGACCAAGGTGCCGAAGAGGTCGATATGGTCATCACTCGCGGCGACGTCTTCGAGGGCAATTTAATAAAAATCTACGACGACATCGCCGCCATCCGCGAATACTGTTTCAGCCAGAAGCTCAAGGTCATCATCGAATCGGGCGAGCTGCAGACGGAAGCCAACATCACAGCCGCCTCCCAGACGGCCATCGCCGCTGGTGCCGACTTCATCAAGACCTCTACAGGCAAGTGTCCCGTCGGCGCCACCATCGAAGCTGCCGAAATTATGTTAAAAGTTTTAACAAATAACATCGAAATTTCCAAAAAAACGATAGGCTTCAAGGCTTCTGGGGGCATTTCAAACGTCGAACAGGCGATGGAATATGCCGACCTCACCCGTCTCCTTCTCGGCGAGCAATGCTTTAATAAACAATATTTTAGAATCGGAGCAAGCCGCCTCACTTCGAAAGTGTATGAACTTTTGCGGCAAAAAAAGTAGATAAATTACAGGAATTTTTTATTTTTGCAAGTTCCGTAATACATCAACAAGCACAATGAAACCATTACGAAAGAAACTATCACAGTACAGAGCGCCCCAAGAGGCTAAAGCCAAAGGCATATACCCGTATTTTACTCCTATCTCATCCGAGCAGAACACCGAAGTCCTCGTTCACGGCAAGAAGGTCCTCATGTTCGGCTCCAATTCTTATCTGGGTCTTACCAACCATCCGCGTATCAAAGAGGCCGCCAAAGCCGCCATCGACAAATACGGCACCGGCTGCGCCGGCTCTCCCTTCCTCAACGGCACTCTCGATATCCACATCCGCCTCCAGGACGAGCTTTGCGAGTTCTTGGGCAAGGACGCTGTGATGCTCTTCTCCGCGGGCTTCCTCGCCAATTCGGGCACCATCCCTTGCATCACCGGCCGCAACGACTTCGTTTACTTCGACGAGCGCGACCACGCCTCCATCATGGAGGGTAAGCAGATCACCTTCGCCGCCAACTATAAATACAAGCACCTCAACCTCGAAGACCTCGAGCGTCTCCTCCAGAAGAACAACCCCGACGACGGCAAGCTCGTCGTCACCGACGGCGTCTTCTCTATGGAGGGCGATGTGGCGCAGGTTGACAAGATGGTCGAGCTCTGCAACAAATATAATGCCACCCTTATGGTTGACGAGGCCCACGGCCTCGGCGTCTTCGGACGCGAGGGACGCGGTGTATGCGACCACTTCAACCAGCTCCCCAACGTCGATATCGTTATGGGCACTTTCTCCAAGTCGTTGGCCTCCATCGGCGGTTTCATCGCTGCCGACGCCGACACCATCAACTGGATGAAACACAACGTCCGCCCCTATATCTTCACCGCTTCCATGACTCCCGCCACTACCGCCTCCGTCCTCGAAGCGCTCCACATCATGCGCTCCGAACCTGAGCGGCAGAAGTCCCTCTGGGACAATACCCACTACGCCATGAAGGCTTTCCGCGACCTCGGATTCGAGATTGGCAACACCGAGACGCCCATCATCCCGCTCTTTGTGCGCGACAACGACAAGACCTTCCTCCTCACTCACATGCTGCTCGAAGAGGGCATCTTCGTCACTCCAGTCATTGCTCCCGCCGTACAGTCGCAGGATACACTCATCCGCGTCGCCCTGATGGCCACCCACACCAAAGGTCAGATCGACTTCGCAGTCGACAAAATCCATCAGTGCTTCAAGAAACTCGAAATTCTGTAAATATTAATAAACCGCCCGCTACGGACAATGGTTGAAATCCACCCTGTTACCTCTCGTCGGGAACTCCACCGTTTCATCCAGTTCCCCAATCGTCTTTTCAAGAACGTTCCAACCTACATCCCGCCTCTCGTCTCCGACGAGGTAAAGCTTCTCACCGACAAAAACCCTTCGCGTGAGTATTGCGATCTTCAGCTCTATCTCGCCTATCGTGGCAAGGAGATAGTGGGACGTGTTGCCGCCATCATCAACAACCGCTGCAACGAGCGCTGGGAGAAGAAGGCCGTACGTTTCGGCTGGATGGATTTCATCGAGGATTACGAGGTCTTCTCCGCCCTCATGGATGCTGTCGTCGAATTCGGCCACCAGCACGGAATGAACGAGATAGAGGGTCCTTTCGGCTTCACCGATATGGACAAAGAGTGCTGGGTTATCGAAGGTTTCGACGCCCGCCAAAATATCAGCACCCTCTACAACCCCGAATATTACATAAAATTTGTCGAGCGTTACGGCATGACTACTAAGTGCCAATGGGCTCAGTACAAGATGCCGGCCAACCAGCCGATACCGCCAAAGGTGGCTCGCATCAACGGCCTCATCCTCGAGAAGTACAACCTCAAGCTCCTCAAGTTCAAGAGCCGCAAGGAGGTCTATCCCTACGCCAAGAAGTTCTTCCACACCCTCAACGACGCCTTCAAGGACCTTTACGACTTCGTCCCACTCACCGACAAGGAGATCGATGTCTATGTGAAGGAATACTTCCCCTTCATCAACCTCGATTTCACCACTTTCGTCGTCGATCAGGACGACAACTTGGTGGCCTTTGGACTTAGTGTGCCCGACCTCTCGAAAGCTTACCAGAAGGCCAAAGGACACCTTTTCCCGTTCGGCTGGATTTATATCCTGCGTGCGTTGAAGAAGTTCGACACCATCGACGGTCTTCTCAACGGCGTCCATCCCGACTGGCAGAAACGTGGCGTACACTCCATCTACTACGCCGCCATGAGCGAAGCCGCCATCCGCTACAACGTCCACACCGCCTACACCAACCCCCAGATCATAGGCAACGAAGCCGTCAAGATCTGGAGCACCCAATACACCGCCACTCCCTTGATGAAGCGCGCCGTCTTCGGCAAGAAAATTTAAGACACTCGTCAATGAAAACCATCAGAAAATATGCTCCCATTGTCTTTCTATTGATAGGGTGCATGTTTGTGGTATCGTGTTTCATAGATGAATGTGCTGACTATAAAAGTGTTCGGCAGGATTTATGTGTGGAGGCGGCGGTAGAATTCGATGTTGATGATTTAGAGTGGAGCGAGGGTGATGATGTAGATGGTTGGTATTTTGCATGTAATGTGCTATCGTCGAATATTCAATATGTAAATATCGTTGTGCCAGTTGTTTCCAGCGATATTCATAGATCTTCGGAGCAATGGATGGAGTTGGTACGAAAGCATTCACCTAGGAAGAATACAGCTTTGTGGTGTCAGTATATGCGGTATATCTCCTGAGAGGATTTGTACCGCTTTAATTTTGTCTGCACGAATATAAAGTAATATGGAAATAACAGACATTTTTATTGCAATTTTCACTTTGATGGCAGGCATAGGCGTGTTTTTGGTCGCCTGCCAGATGTTGAGTGGTAATTTGGAATCTCTATCGTCTCGTCGTCTTAAACAGTTGTTTTCTAAGACGGGTCGCAATAAGTGGATTGGCGTAGGTATAGGCACAGTCGGTACGGCTGCAATACAAAGTAGTGGTGCTGTTACCGTTATGGTAATTGGTTTCGTGAACGTGGGAATAATGTCTCTTTCGCAAGCTGCTACCATTATCTATGGAGCCAACATAGGCACCACAGTTACAGCACAACTTGTTGCTCTCGGTATGTCGGGCACGGGAGCCCTGTCCCCCACCATTTTATTCGCATCATTAGCTGGCGTGGGTGCGTTTATTGCCCTTTTCGCCAAGCAAGATACCTTAAAACATATTGGTGGCATCGTTACTGGCTTTGGCCTGCTCTTCGTGGGTTTAACCATGATGGCAGATGCGATGGATGGTTTCGCCGCACTTGACTCTGTAAAACAGTTTCTGGCAAGTATAGACAATAGTTTGATATTGGTTCTGATAGGTGCATTGCTTACAGCGGTTATACAATCTTCCTCGGTGATGACATCTATTGCTATAACAATGGTGATGACAGGCTTAGTAACATTGAACCAAGGTATATATTTAACTATGGGTTCAAATATTGGCTCATGTGTGGTAGCATTGATTGCGGGTTTGACGAGTGGGGTGAATGCCCGTAGAACAGCTATGATTCACCTTACTTTCAATGTGATGGGTGTGGTGCTGTTCATGATAATCGCTTTGATTCTTTGGATAACTACGGCTGGCGAGTGGAACTTTGGTCGAGTATTCGGTCAGCTGTTTCGAGGAGAGCCTCAGCTACAGTTGGCCATGTTCCATACTGTGTTCAATGTGTGCACAATGCTCGTAGCGCTCCCATTGACAAATTCTCTTGTAAAACTCTCCTGTCGCATGGTGAGAGAAGATGAGAAAACCATGTTGAAAAACGAGCCTCACTTCTATTATCTTGACCGTCAAATGTTAAGTATCCCCGTTGTTGCGGTACGTCAATTAAAGGCAGAAATTGAAAATATGGCTAAACTGGCTATGGAGAATTTTAATCGTGCCGTTGATATTGTCACCACGATGAACTATAAAGAGGTGGAATTATTCAGACAAACAGAAGTGGAACTCAACTATTTGAACTCTGAATTGGTCGGTTTTACGGTACAGCTCTTGGATAAGCATTTGAACCGTTTCGATAACCAATACCTCACTACCTCTATCAAGTCGGTATGTGATTTGGAAAGGATTGGTGATTATGCAGAGAACATTGTTGAATATGCTGATACTCTGAAACAACACGGCATATCCTTTTCTAAAGAGGCAGTTGAGGAAATACGATATATGGAAGGCCTCATCGTGAATCTATATGAAGAGATTAAATTGGCCTACCATAAATTGGATATGCAGGCTTTGAACCGTGCGCTTGTAATAGAAGATAATATCGACGATTTTACAGAAGAGATGGAGCGGCACCATATTGAGCGTCTTGGACGCGGTGAGTGCGACCCAACTACAGGTGCGGAGTATCTGTCATTGGCTCAAAACGCAGAGCGTGTGGCCGACCACTTGGTTAACGTAGGCAACACAATCAGAACTCTCGTTTAATTCGGTTTTCCATTTCCGCTCGTTGCCTGCCCACAGAAGCTAACGCGCTTGTCGCCCATTTTGCATTCGAAGGTTAATGTTGTGGCGTCGGCTATGCCCTTGAAATCGTGTATGGTGCGATTTGCATGAGGTTTCCCATTGCTGAGGGGGATTATATTGTTTCCGTTCAGCGACACCACTCCTTGCCGCTTGTTTGCGGTCAGTCCTTTCACTTCTACATCGACCTTTACGGGCATCAGCTTTGCAAACTTCACATGCCTCATCATAAGCGCAACCGTTGCCCCTTTCTCAGAAAGCTCCATCTTTGCGTTCTTATAGGTATATCCGTTGGTTGTAAGCTCTCCTATATATGTCTGAGCACCAGCAGCAACGAACATCGTAAGGGCGATGAGAAATAGCGCCAGTTGTTTCATAAATCACTATCGTCTATTCACAATTCAAAATTCACAATTCAAACTTTATAATACCCTCTCAGCACATCGACGAACCAATTGCCTGGCAGCACGCTATGAAGCAGTATAGAAAGCCTCTGCTCGAGGTTGGCTACTGGGTAACGCAGCTTCGGATGGCGCGAATTGACAATCTTCTCTATCGTCTTAGCCAAAACTTCTGGCTTCAAACCGCCGTTCTCCTCCTTCTCAATTATCTCCAACGACCTGCGGAAGCTCTCACCATAAGCGTCCGATTGCATAGTGGCATCCGAGTTGCGACGGCTGGCCGTGAAGCCAGTTTTAAAGTCTCCTGGTTCGACGATTGACACCGTGATGCCGGATCCCTTTACCTCGGCGCTTAAAGCCTCTGAGAAGCCCTCTATCGCAAATTTGGAGGCGGAATAGAATCCTTGATAAGGCAATCCCATCACTCCGCCGATGGAGCTAAGGTTGATAATACGTCCCCTACGTTGTTTTCTCATATACGGAAGCACCTTCTGGCACACGTTCACACATCCCATAAAGTTTGTCTGCATCTGTGCGTGGATTTCCTCATGTGTGGCCAGTTCCAGCGACCCTCCGATACCCATTCCTGCGTTGCATATCACAACGTCTATCCTGCCCTCTTTTTCTATGATTTCCTCCACTCCTGCTTTCACCGAATCCGCCTCCCGCACATCCATCTGCAGGAAATGTATGGTGGGATGTTGTTGTGGTTTACGGCTGGTTCCATATACTGTATGCCCTTTGGCCACAAGACGCTCTGCTGCGGCCTTTCCGAATCCTGACGATGCGCCGGTGATAAGTATTACTTTGCTCATGGTTACGACAAGTGATGTTGACTGCAAAGGTACTTAAAAATGTTCAAATTGCGTAAATTTTGTATTTTTGCAAGATTATACACGACATGAAGCACAAAGACTTGCTCATAGAAAGTCTGGATTCTTTTATCCGTAAGTACTACAAGAACCGTCTGATACGCGGTATATTGTATGCTTGTGCCTTGCTCCTGTCGCTGTTTATCGTACTTGTGACGGCTGAGTATTTCGGTTGGTTCGGAAGGGGTGTTCGTACCGTCGTGTTCTGGTTTTTCATCGTGGCCATCGTCGGTGTGGCTGCGGTATATGTCGTGTTGCCTCTGCTGCGTATGCATCGCCTGGCTGGCGGTCTTTCCTATCCTGATGCCGCACGTATCGCTGGCGCTCACTTTCCCGAGATACAGGATAAACTGCTCAACCTGTTGCAGTTGCAGGAGATGGGTGGGAAGGTTGATCCCGCAACACAAGAATTATTGCAGGCAAGTATTGATCAGAAGTCTGCCTTGCTTCGGGTGGTACCGATAAATAAGGCTATCAACCTGAAAATCAACTGGAAATACGTAAAATATGTTGCCATACCGCTATTGATTATAGTTGTGCTATTAGCGGTTAAGCCGTCATTCATTACGGCTCCCACCCAGCGTATCGTCCATCATAATGTTGTGTATGAAAAGCCTGCTCCGTTCACTTTCGTGGTGACGAACGAAAGCCTTGAGGCGGTGCAGCAGGAGGATTATACGCTTCAGGTCGCCGTGGAGGGTTCGTCGGTTCCGGAAGAGGTGTACCTAAACATCGACGGCTATTCCTACAAGATGCAGAACCTCGACCGCACGCATTTCTCCTACACCATAAAAAATATCCAACACTCCAGCAAGTTCAATGTCAGTGGGGGAGGAGTGACCTCGAAAACGTTCACAATCAATGTATTCAATCGCCCATTGGTAACTTCGTTCAGCGTGAAACTCTCTTATCCTGCTTATACGGGAAAGGGTGTAGAGACTCTTGCTAATGTCGGTGACATAGTGGTGCCTGAGGGTACTTCGTTGAAGTGGTATTTTCAGCTGAAATATACGGATAATCTGTCGTTTATAATCGACAGTACCGTTACCTCCTTTACTCCGGACAAAAACGGAAGGCTCGAGATATCTCATCGTGCCGGTCGTTCGTTCAACTATGCTTTCACCGTCGCAAACGATGCGGTTAGATCTTCTGATACTATACGCTACTCTGTCACCACAATACCAGATGGTTACCCGCAAATCGCGGTCATGGAGATGCGTGATTCGGTTTATGGCGACCGCCTCTTCTTCAAAGGCCGCATAAAGGACGATTATGGTTTCCGTAAGATGGACTTCGTGGTGGTGCACGGTAATAAGTCGAACCAACAAGTATTTGATACTCTGTATTATCCAATTGCTGTTTCACGTGAAACAGAACAGGATTTCACTTATTCATACAACCTCAACACCATTGATATCTCTCTTGGCGACCAGCTGTTCTACTTCTTCCAGGTATGGGACAATGACGAGGTGCATGGCAGCAAGTGTACCAAATCCCGTGTGTTCGAATATTCGGTGCCTTCCGAAGAGGAGCTGAAAGAGACCATTTCAAAGAATGCCGCCGATGTGCAAAGTCAGGCTTCCCTCTCGATAGCGGAAATTAAAAAACTGCAGCAGGAAATTGACGAGATGGTACGCAAGATGGTGGATAAAAAGGAACTGAACTGGCAGGACAAACAGGAACTGAAAAAACTGTCGGACAAACAAAAGGATCTGCAGAACAAACTGGAGCAGATGAAAAACACCATCCAGCAGAACAACCTGTTGAAAGAGAAGTATTATGAGCAAAGCGAGCAGATATTGGAAAAACAACGTGAGTTGGAGAAGATGATGGAGAACCTGATGAGCGAGGAGATGAAGAAGACGCTGGAGGAGATAGAAAAGCTGATGCAGGAAGCCGACAAAAAACAGGTGCAGGAACAGCTCGAAAACCTCAAGATGCAGAACTCTGATTTGGAAAAACAGCTCGACCAGAACCTGGAACTGATGAAGCGTCTGGAGTTGGAATCACGTGTCGATAACGCTAAGGAATCTGCCAAGAAACTGTCGGACGAGCAGCGCAAGCTCGCTGAACAAACCAATGATGCCAAAGGTAAGGACAACGAGCAGCAGAAAGCCAAGCAGCAGGAACTCTCGGACAAATTCCAAAAGTTGAAGCAGGATTTGAAAAACATAGAGCAGGAATACAAGAAGCTTGAGCCGTCGTCCAATTTCAAGCTTGATGAGAATACCCAGCAAAACATCCAGCAACAGCAGCAGAACGCCCAGCAGCAGATGAACAAGGGCAACAACAAGTCGGCCTCGAAATCGCAGCAACAGGCTGCAGATGGCCTAGACTCGCTTGCACAGCAGATAGAGCAGGAGCAACAGCGCATGGAGCAGGAAGAGATGGCGGAGGACTCGGAGCTGATCAGGCAATTGCTGAAGAACCTTGTGGGTATTTCGTTTAACCAGGAAGCGCTCATCGGTAGGGTAGGGGAGACCTTCATCCAGGATCCGCGCTATCAATCTATCATCCTCGAACAAAACCAGATAAAGGACGACTTCGCCCAGATAGAGGACTCTCTGCGTAGCATCGCCAAACGACAGTTCAATGTGGCATCGGCCATCAACCAGAACCTCGGCGATGTGAATATAAATATAGGTAAGTCACTCAACACACTTTTAGCATACAACCAATCTTTCTACGGCAATTCGAAAAACAATGCGGCTCCCAAGTGGATGCAGTATTCGATGACCTCTATCAACAATCTGGCGCTGCTGCTTGCCGAATCGCTCGACAAGATGCAGGATCAGCAGCGACAAAGCAAAAGCAGCCAGTGCAAGAACTCGTCGAAGATGAGAAGCAAGAGTCAATGCAATAATCCCGGCAAAAACCCCTCGCCCAAGTCGATGCGCAAGATGCAGGAAGAGCTCAACAAGCAGCTGGAAGCGCTGAAGAAGCAACTTGAAAAAGACGGTAAGCCGATGGGGCGTAAGCAGATTGGCGAGAAGAATGGCATGAGTGAGCAGCTGGCCAAGATGGCGGCTCAGCAGGAGATGATTCGTCGTATGATGCAGGAATACGGTCAGCGTATGAAAGAGAGTGACGCTAGTAACACCAAGCTTGCCAAGGAGATAGAGCAGCTTCAGCGTCAGATGGAGCAGACGGAGCAGGATATAGTCAACCGCACCATAACACAGCAGACAATACAGCGTCAGCAGCAGATACTCACCCGTCTCCTCGAACACGAGAAAGCCGAGATGCAGCGTGAAAAAGAGCAACGTCGTGAAAGCCGTGAAGGTAAAGAGATTTTTGCCCCATCTCCGCAGGAGCTCGATCAATACGAGCAATTGAAGAAAAGCAACATTGACGTTTTCCGCCGTTCGGTGCCCTCAATGAACGACTACTACAAGCGCAAGGTGGCGGATTATTTCTATAAGTTTAGCGATTAAACAGTCCTTCCTAAGACCTCGTTGGGTTGTCTTCCCATAACAGGAAGTCTTATTGTTCGGTAGTTGTTAATAAATTTATGATTTAATATATGTTAAATCACCTTAAAATAGTATCTTTGTGTAAGTCATATAACACACACGCTATTATGGAAGAGCTTGTTATACAGTCAAATACGGAAAATATCGAAAAGGTGGAATCCTATCTTTGGGATATCTGCGAGGCCAAGCATATCACCGACTATTTTGGCATTATCTCCGTTCCTGTGGTGCAAGCTGTTAAAAACTCCATAGAGCACGGCAACCATAGCGATGCCGAAAAACAAGTGCATATCGCTTGTAACAATACGCCAAGCGGCCTCTCCATCAGCGTTTCGGACGAAGGCAAAGGATTTGACCACACAAAGTATGGCTCATTTCCGGAAGCCGAGGGCGACAAGCAGGGTTTGTATCTTATCAAACTTCTCGCCGACAATGTATCTTTCTCCGACGGCAGGATATCAATGGAATTTATGTTGAGTGGTGTTGACGAGCGTTATGCTGCAAGTCGTCGCAACGTGCTCGAAAATTTTGGTGTCAGAAAATGTGTCACGGTTTAAGCCGCATATTTTCTTAAACCATGTTTCTCTGTTTTTTTAATTTTTTTCTGCTTGCGATAGCCGTTTTTGGTGCGATTTGTCAAGGCTGCGGTGTTGTTCGCCAATTCTATTTGATTCTCGTAAAGGAAAAAAGTGTACCACAACACATGTAATTGCTTGGCAATAAGTGCATAATAAATAGTTTTTCAGAATACGGCCTGTAACATCTAAAACCTATTCAGCAACGATGGCAATCACTTTTTCGGAAAATATTGAGGGTTTTACACTACACAATAAAAATAAAATTAAAAATTGGCTCACAGACATCATACAGAGTCAAGGCAAACATGTCGGCACCATAGGGTATCTTTTTTGTGATGACGAATTTGTGCTCGAAGCCAACCAACGTTACCTCAATCACGACACCTATACCGACATCATCACCTTCGACTATGTTGAGGGGGATTTGGTTTCGGGCGACATAATGATAAGTGTCGATAGGGTGGGGGAGAATGCAAAAACGTTCGGCGTGAGTTTTGAAGATGAGCTACACCGGGTTATAGCACATGGAGTGCTGCATCTTTTGGGACAGGGTGACAAGGGCGAAGAAGAAGCGAAGGAAATGCGAAGAAAAGAGGAAGAAGCATTGCTTAACCTGCAAGTAATCATGAATATAGAGTAGGACAATTTAATAATTAATCGAACAATAAACCGCCCAAATATACCAGAATACCCGTTATTTAACACGCTGTTGTGCTATGCTTTGGAGTCAGTATGAAATAGTAGTCGTAGGAGGTGGACACGCTGGTGCAGAGGCCGCTCATGCCGCTGCCAAGATGGGGGCTAAAACGCTCCTTGTAACGCAAGAGATTGATTCTATTGCACGCATGTCTTGCAACCCTGCTATGGGTGGTGTTGCCAAAGGACAGATTGTAAGGGAGATAGATGCTCTTGGGGGCATGTCAGGCATCGTAACCGACCATACCTCCATTCAGTTCCGAATGCTCAACCGCTCCAAGGGTCCTGCTATGTGGAGTCCTCGTGCTCAGTGCGACAAGGCTCGCTTCTCTGCTGAATGGCGAAACATCCTCGAGCATACCCCCAACCTCAACATTTGGCAGGACGAGGTGACAGATATTATAGAACAAGGGGGATGTGTATGTGGTGTACGCACCCGTATGGGCATAGAGATTCCAGCCAAAGCGGTGATACTTACCAATGGTACTTTCCTTAACGGACGCATCTTTATCGGTGAGGTAAGTTTCGAAGGGGGTAGGATAGGGGAGAGGCCCGCTGTTGGACTCTCTGATTCCTTGCGTTCTATAGGGTTTGAGGTGGCTCGACTTAAGACCGGCACACCGGTTCGTATAGATGGCCGTACCATAGACTTCTCAAAGCTCACCGAGCAACCTGGTGATGATGACCCCCAGGGGTTCTCCTTCTTTCCATCCGAGCACCGTCTTAAAGCACAGAAGCCATGCTATCTGGCATATACGAGTGAGAAAACGCACGATATACTGAGAAAAGGTTTCGACCGCTCTCCTATGTTTCAAGGTGTGATACATGGGCGTGGTCCTCGCTACTGTCCTTCAATTGAGGACAAGATTGTACGCTTTGCCGACAAGAACCGGCATCAGCTTTTCGTAGAGCCAGAAGGTATAGATACAGTTTCTTACTATCTTAATGGCTTCTCGTCATCTCTTCCTTTGGAGATTCAGCTTGAAGCCCTTCGTTCGATTGAAGGCTTCGAAAATGCCCGTATATTCAAGCCGGGATATGCCATCGAATATGATTACTTTCCTCCCACACAGCTGCGTTTTACCCTTGAAACCAAGCTTATAGAGAATCTATACTTCGCAGGACAGATAAACGGTACTACCGGCTATGAGGAGGCTGCATGCCAGGGAGTTGTGGCTGCCGTTAACGCTGTGGCGAAACTGAAAGGTTGGGATCCATTTATCCTTACCCGTGAGCAGGCTTATATCGGAGTGCTTATCGACGACCTTGTGACCAAAGGGGTTGACGAGCCCTATCGTATGTTCACCTCAAGGGCAGAGTATCGTATTCTCTTAAGACAGGATAACGCCGACGAGCGTCTAACCCCGCTTTCGTACGAGAAATACCATCTTGCATCCGAACAACGTATGCAGCGTGTAGAACAAAAGCAACAGAATGCCTCGCAGCTGAAAGAACGATTGTCCGCTTTGTCTATCACCCCGTCGGAAATTAACAAGACACTTATCAGATGTAATTCTGCCGAGCTGCAGCAGCGCACCAGGCTTGAAAGTCTTTTGTTGCGCCCCGAGATAGATATGAAGACGCTCGAAAGCTGCTCCGCCGAACTACAGCAAGCCATAGAATCGATACCGGAGGATATGCGTGCTGAAGTTGTAGAGTCGGTAGAGATTGCCACCAAATACCAGCGCTATATAGAAAAAGAACAGGAAGTGGCGGAACGGGTGGTGAAGTTTGAGAATGTGTTGCTGCCGTCAGATATCGATTACCATTCTATCCATGCCATCTCCTACGAAGCCAGAGAGAAGCTCTCTGCCCTTCGCCCCAAAACTTTAGGTCAGGCCTCCCGAATCAGCGGAGTTTCCCCAGCCGACATCTCAGTATTGTTGGCCTACACTCTCCCCTCGTAAATGAAATTGTTTCATACCAAAACGCGGAATGTTTCACAAGAAACATTCCGCGTAACTATTTTGAAATAAGTAAAATATTGTCTATTGGAGTACTTTTTTCTTGATGGGAATGTGAGGTTATATCATATTGTGGAGTGTGGCAAAAACTGCCAAGCCGGCAACGGATTTGATGTCGGTTTTGCGAGTAATGTTTTTGCGGTGTGAGTTTACGGTGTGGATGGATATATTGAGCTTGTCCGCTATCTCCTTGCTGCTGAGCCCTTGTGCGACGAGTATCAGCACTTCGCGTTCCCGTTCGCTAAGTTCATAGTTTTCATCGTCGATGTCTTTAACACGTCTCACTTCATCCTTGAGTATAGTGGCGATTTGGCTGCGTTTCTCTCGAATGTCGATGACAGCGTGGAAGCGGTTCAGTAGCTCAGGCTCCACGTATTGATAAACCAACGCGGCGATGGCGATATTGGATTTCGCCTGCAGGAGTGAGGTCATCTGTAGGGAAACGGGAGGAATCATAACCGTCGGGTTGACAATCAAAAGGTCTGGTTGCAAGGTTTTTATGCGTTCTTTCAAGATGGTGGCATCGTACATGGGGGCAAGAAAGCGGAAGGAGTCATCTTCTGCAAGGATTGACTGTAAGCCGGTGCGTATGATGTCGGATGGTTCGACAATTAAGGTGTCAATATTCGGTTTCATCTACTGGCTTTTTTGGCGAGGTTAATATAGGGTAAAAGGACGTGTTCTTCGATGGCTGCGTGGCGTTCGAAGTCAGAGGAAAGTTGCAGCAACCCGAAGATGAGTTCGTTCAACTCTTCGGTATCGGCATGACTCGGCATGTACTTGTAAAGTATCTGCAGCAAGTCGGATATTTTGTCAACCATACCGATATGGGATTCAACCAGATGGGTAGTGTTATTTGCAGTGTTTGTGCAGCGTTTCAGACGAGGATAGATATGTTGTTCCTCGTAAGCGAAATGGTCGTACATCTCTTGTTTGTACTGCTTGAAGAAAAGCATCATGGCATCGGCATAGCGCTGGTCGGAATTGTGTAGCACCCCGTTGAGGTGACGTTCAAGATGGGGCATGCGTTCGTTGACATAGTATGCGTGTGAGGCCTGCAGGTAGGGTATAAGCATGCTCATGTCAATTGAGCGGAGCTCTTCTTCGGTGGGCACATAGTCGCGGAAAGTATAAATGTTGCAGACAAGCAGCACAAAGTCGGGAGAGACATTGTGGCGCACGCAAACCTCCTGAACGGAGAGGTTTCCTACACCGAGACCTATGCCCAAACGCGGCATCAGAAGTACCAAGTTGTTGTTGGCCGAAAAAAGGTCGGCGAAACGAGTTTTTCTTGTAAACACGGATATACGGGTTTGATGTTGTTTTTAACGTTGCAAGACAATCGTCAAGCTGCCGGAATCGTCAGTTGAAACGGATTGCAAATATAACATTTTTTGAGAGTTATAATAAACTATTCTTTGAAACATAAGAAAATCACGTTGTTAGAACGGCTGCTTTGTATCAGCACCGCTTTTTTAGATACACCTTTGAGACATAAAAGCGTACAAAATACTTGATGGTTGCAATAAAATTCCCCGAAAAGCGTTACAAATTATTATTAATGTTAATTATTTAAACTATGGAAAAGTACGTTTGCGAAGTATGCGGTTATGTTTATGACCCCGCAGTAGGCGACCCCGACAATGGCATCGCCCCAGGAACCAAATTCGAAGACCTGCCCGCCGACTGGGTATGTCCGTTATGTTCTGTCGATAAGACTAATTTCAAAAAACAATAAAACACATTAAAATCCCAATCATTATGCTTAACAAGAAAGTTTCCGACCTGCTCAACGAGCAGATCAACAAGGAGTTGTACTCGGCTTACCTGTACCTTGACATGAACAACTATTTCGACAAGCGCGGCTTGAACGGCTTCGCTAACTGGTACATGATTCAAGCTATGGAGGAGCGCGACCACGCCATGCTTATCTACAAGTACATGCAGAACAACGACTGCCCCATCGTGTTGAAAGCCATCGCCAAACCCGACAAGAAGTTCAAGAAAGATATGGATGTTCTGAAAGCTGGCTTGGAGCACGAGGAGTATGTAACTGCTTCAATACATACTATTTACGATGCAGCCTACAAGGTGAAGGATTTCCGTACGATGCAGTTCCTCGACTGGTTTGTGAAAGAGCAGGGCGAAGAGGAAACCAACGCCCGCGACATGATTACCAAGATGGAACTCTTCGGTGGTGACGCCAAGAGCCTCTATATGCTCAACCAGGAGCTCGCCGCCCGCGCTTACAGTGCTCCCAGCTTGGTACTTGACTGAAAAACTGAAAACTAGAATAATTAATCCATAAAACGAAGAACTATGAGTAAGAAATTTATCTGCCCCGTGTGCGGCTATGTTTATGAAGGCGACGAAATGCCCGAGAAGTGCCCCATCTGCGGCAAACCTATGCAGGAAGTGAAAGAGGATATCAAGACTTGGGCTGCCGAGCATATCGTAGGCGTTGCAAAGGACGCACCAGAGGATATCAAGATGGACCTCCGCGCTAACTTCGAAGGTGAGTGCAAAGAGGTTGGAATGTATCTGGCTATGGCCCGCGTGGCACACCGCGAGGGTTATCCCGAGATTGGTCTCTACTGGGAGAAGGCCGCTTTCGAAGAGGCCGAGCATGCTGCCAAGTTTGCCGAGCTGCTGGGTGAAGTGCTGACCGACAGCACCGCCGAGAACCTGAAGATGCGCGTCGATGCCGAGTACGGCGCCACCGCCGGCAAGACCGACCTCGCCAAACGTGCCAAAGCGCTGAACCTCGATGCTATCCACGACACCGTTCACGAGATGGCACGTGACGAAGCCCGTCACGGCAAAGCCCTCGAAGGTCTCCTCAACCGCTATTTCAAGAAATAAGAGCGATTGTATAGTTTGACAAGGCTACCGTCTGGATTCAGGCGGTAGCTTTTTTTTATGTCTTAGGATGTTTACGGGAGGGCACAAAAAAGCGGCCGCCCGTTTCACCGAGCGGCCGCCTCCCGTTATTAATCCACAAAACCAAAACATTAGCAGCCTCTACGGGCAAAAGCATAATGGCAAAATGCACTGTTTCAGTTTACGATTGCAAAAGTACAACCGTCAGACGAAACGGTAAATAACCAGAGTTAGGCAAAATTACCCCCCCGCGCTCACTACTTTTAGTAGTCGCATCCTTTTTTCAGCTCAAATAACCATCTTTCGACGACCTTTCGACGACCTTTCGGCGATCCTTCGGTGATCCTTCGACGAAATCCATGTATCGCTCTAGATATCAACGGATTATGCAAAGTGTCTATTTTTACTTCAAACATCTGATAATTAGCGAATTAGGATCGGATTATGAAATTGACATGTGGGAGCGTATAGAAACCGTTAAGTTGTAGTTAAGTCGTGGTTAAGTCATGGTTAAGTCGAGGTTAGGTCATGGTGAGGTTAACGAAAACGAGGGCAGCGGAGCTGTGGTTTGCTGGTTTAGGATGTCACTTTTGATTCCTGCGACTGGGTCATAGTTTACTGTTTACCGTTTTTTTTGTCAAGGGTCTAGAGTCTAGGGTTTTGTGATGGGCGAAGGTTCAATGTGTGTTGACCAAGACGAAAAAAATAGAGAATTTTAACACAGTCAGTGACTAATTTAACATTTCGCAGGGTCATTACATATATGGGAGCACGCGAGTGTTGGAATTGCCTGTTCGGAATCCGTACGAAATCTTTTGTAGAGGCCGGTGAAGCGAGACGTGATGTGGGTTGAAAAAAAGGCGGCTCGATTTGAGTCGCCTTTGGTTGATTCCTTAGTTTGCTTTGTGACTGGAGATAATCACTTGGCATAATTATCTCACCACCACCTTCTGCGGTTGGCGGTTGCCGATTTTGACCATATAGACACCCATGTTGTTCACGTGGATGGGGCCTTCGATGCGTCCTTTGTGGACGATGCGGCCCATGACGTCGTAGATAAGGGCGTCGGAGTTTTCGGCACCTTCAATCACAATCTCGCTCCCGCGAGAGTAAATTTTTACATTGTCGGATGTGATCTCCTCAATGGATTCGGTGCCGCCTGCTGATGCGAAGTAGGCGGTGAGTTCAATGTTTTCTGTAACGGTTATTGTACGCGGGTTGTCGGTGTTGCCGTCGTTCCATCGGTCAAATTGATAGCCACTGTTGGCTATTGCCAAAACGGTTGCCTGCGGATTACTGCATGTCGGCATTGTGACAATCTGCACTGTGCCCATCGATGGATTTTCCGACACGGCGGAGAACTCAAAACCTCCCTCTTCGATGAAATTGGAGAAATAATCCCAGCGGCTATAATATGAAGACCAGCTGCCACAGGGTATGTAAATCGGGATTGTGTTGCGAACATTATAGAACGAGTTGTAGTTACCGTAGCCATACATTTCATAATCGTCCCATACAGACGGTGCTTGGATTGCCGCTGAGTGAATCTCGGCTAACATCCCGCAGTAGCCAAATGCCCGCTTACCTATATATGTCACGGAACTTCCAAGCGATACCGATGTCATGTTGCTGCAGAAGTAGAAAGCTTCATCGTCGATTTCGACAACAGAAGGCATTGCAACAGAGGTTATTCCGTCGCAATCGTAGAATGCTTTTGCGCCAATGGTGTCAACGGTCGATGGAATGGTTATGTCGCCCTCCACGAATTTACAGCAGCTGACAAGACAGGTCTTCGCGGCATTGCTGTAGATGAAATCGCCCTCGGTGTAGCCGGTTTCCGTACTGTTGTTGGCTCCCCATGGCCTCCCCGATGCCGAACCGTTGTAGATCACGCATCTTACCTCATAGAATGCGCTGCTGCCGATGCTGACGACACTGTTTGGAACCGACACACTGCACACGTTGTCGCATCCCCAGAATGCGCTGTTGCCAATGCTCGTGACAGAGGTGGGTATGGTGATTGAAGAGAAGAAATCTGCTCCACAAAAAGCATACTGCTTGACTGCAATCACACCGCTGGGAATTACAAGGTCGGTGACAGCCGTCGCGTAGTTGACATACATATTGTCTGCGTAAAACAACGGGTTTGACGTACTGTTTTCAAAATCAATCTGACACCAGTCGGCCACCGTTCCCCCGTAATAAACTGTCGTCAAATCAAAACAACCTTGGAAAGAATCCGCTTCCATGTGTGTGACAGAACCGGGTATTTTAACATTATCAAGGCTCTCGCAGTAATTGAATGCCCCCTCACCTATGTCATTAACAGCGTCGTCGGCTATAACAAGGGAGGTCAGCCCGTAACAACCGCTAAAGGCATAGTCCCCGATTTGGAAAAAATAGGTGTCGTTGGCAAGTATGGTGAGGGTGCCGGTCAATCCAACGCAGTCTCTGAATGCACCTTCACCAATGTAGTACACTGTGTTTGGAATTGTGACGGAAGTCATTCCCCTACAGTCCTCAAAAGCATTGTCATAAATCCCGATCACAGTGTAAGCGTTGCCGCCATAGGTTACACTGGATGGTATGGTGAGGGCACCAGTCAGATTAGAGTAATCGTCATTGTTAACCACAACGACCATCCCATCGTCATAGATTGAGTAGTACAGCGTCTGGCCGCTTGGGGCGACGGAAGAGAAGTCGTAAGCCATGGTTTGGGTTGGCACCATGATTGCCATTGCCAGAAGGATGGCTGAAAAAAGTAGTTTTTTCTTCATTGTTTTGGGTGTTTTTTTTACTGTCGGCGGCTCGGCTGACGGTTTTTGCAACGAAGAAAGTGGAGCCAATCCAAATTCCCTATCCAAAAAGGTTGGGCTTGGACTCCCTTGGGTATGTAATAGCAATAAGGTTTTGGATGACTCCACACACGTACACTGTCTTACGACATGAATACGAAATGAGAGTTTACAAATTCCTTGTTCCAGCTATTACATTCGTGAATGTCCAAGTTCACCTTTTTGCAGAACAGCGAAAATGCGCTTTCTCGGCAAACCATTGTCTTGCGGTTTGCGAGTGCAAAGGTACAATAAAAATTATACATGGCAAATTATTGCCTATACTTTTTGAGTCCTTATAAAGCGGGTGGGGGCGTGCATTGTTGCGCGCCGTCGCTCGGATTGATGTCGGGTGGGGTCTGTGTGTCGCGTGCCTTCGGGACGCGGTTGCGCGGGGGTCTGACAGAATACGCGTGGCTCTTCGTTGGCGGTATGGAGGTATTGGCTCTATGTTTTTTCTATTTTTTCTCTATGCTGGCTCTATGTTTTGTCTATGCATCCTCTATGTTTTGTCTATGTTTTGTCTATAGTCGGGCTATGGATGGGCTATGGATGGGCTATGTTATCTATAGGCTTTTTGTAGGGCGGGATAAACCTAAACGCAGGGGAAGGAGGTGAGGGTTGGGGCATGCGTGCGGGTGACGACGCGGTTCGGTAAAAATAGAGACAAGAAACTGCAAAGTTTTCGTACTTTTGCATTCGGAACTTCAAAAAAGTCGGTTATGATTGAGATTGAGATTTGTGCTCCGGGACGGGTGTCGGCGGAGAACGCCAAGGCGGGCGGCGCCAGCAGGATAGAGCTGTGCGAGAACCTTAACATAGGCGGCACCACTCCGAGTATGGACGACGTAGAATACTGCGTTCACGGGCTGCGGCTGCGCACTCACGTGCTGATTCGTCCGCGTGGGGGTGATTTTTGCTACAGCGACGAGGAGTATAATCGAATACTTAGTGATATAAAACGTTGTAAGGAGTCTGGCGCACAGTGTGTTGTGGTGGGCTTTCTGACTGCCGACGGGGAGGTGGATGTGGAAAGGACGAAGGCTGCGGTGGAGGCGGCAGAGGGAATGGAGGTGACTTTCCACCGTGCGTTTGACCGCGTAGAGGACCCTTACAAGGCTTTGGAGGAGGTGATTGGATGCGGATGCCATCGGATACTGACCTCGGGCTGCAAGCCTACGGCAGAGGAGGGAATAGGGGTGCTGAAGGAGCTGGTGAGAAGGGTCGACGGGAGAATAAAAATACTCGCGGGCAGCGGGGTGACGCCTGAGAACGCCGCCTGGATAGTGAGGGAAACGGGGGTGAGGGAGATTCACGGGTCGTGCAAACAGTTTGATTGCAAGGGCGTTGCCGTCACCGATTCGGAAAAAGTTAGACAGTTGATTTCAAATATAAAAGATTATGAATAAACAGATCTGGTTATTGGTTGTTGTCTTTTTCGCAGTTTGCTTGCTGTCGGGTTGCGGCAAGAAGAAGCATTTTATAACCGACAAGAGCTACCGTGCTCAGGTTCATGAGGATTACCTGAACCGTACCAAGCTGGCGGAAGGTCGCAGCGAGGTGCTTTTTGCGGGTATGGACACTCTCTGTGTCAAAGAACGTGAGGCGATGGAGTTCCTGTATGCCTATATGCCCTATAGCGATTTGGCCGACTACGACTTCGTATATTTCTTGAAACATGTGCGTTACGCCTTCAAAGCACAGCAGGAGATGGCTTGGGGCAAGATGGTGCCGGAAGACATATTCCGTCATTTCGTGCTGCCATATCGTGTTAATAACGAGAATCTTGACACTGCGAGGATGTATATGTTCTCCGAATTGAAGGAACGAGTCGAAAACCTCTCGATGGAGGAGGCTGCATTGGAGGTAAACCACTGGTGCCATGAGCATGTGGCTTATCGCGGCGCCGATGCCCGCACCTCGGCTCCGTTGGCAACGCTGCGCACTGCACTCGGACGCTGCGGTGAGGAGAGCACCTTCGCCGTAGCGGCGTTGCGCTCGGTGGGAATTCCTGCGCGTCAATGCTATACGCCCCGTTGGGCTCACTGCGACGACAACCACGCTTGGGTTGAAGTGTGGGTGTATAACGCTGATACCAAGCAGGGTGAGTGGAAATTCCTCGGTGCCTGCGAGCCCGATGCGAAGCTCAACATGGGTTGGTTTGCCGAACCCTCGAGTCGCTGTATGATGGTGCATACCAAGGCGTTCGGCCGCTATCATGGCGACGAGGAGGTGGTGAAAGGGACGGCTATGTACTCGGAGCTGAACCTCCTATCTCACTATGCACCCGTCTGCAAGGCGGTGGTGACGGTAACGGACGAGTCGGGCAAGCCGAAAAGCGGAGCTCAGGTGAGGTTCAAACTCTATAACTATGCTGAATACTACACACTTGCGACGATAAAAAGTGACGAGCAGGGGAAAGCCTGCCTTACTACGGGATTGGGCGACCTGCTGGTGTGGGCCAGCGACGGCGAACGGTTTGGATATGCGAAGATGGACACGCGGCAGAACAAAGAGTTGACGATAAAGCTCGACCATCAGGTTGGGGAGGAATATGTGGAGAACGTGGACATTGTGCCTCCGTCGCCGAGCTGCGAGCTGACCAAGGCGACCGACGAGGAGCAGGCAGCCAACGGCAAAAGGATTGAATATGAGGATTCGGTACGCGGAGCTTATGTGGCGACCTTCTGGTGCAACAGGGAGAGAAGCGAATGGGGGGTGAAAGCCAACGCGAACATTACGGAGGAGCAGATGGCTGAGATCATGCGAAGGTGCGAGGGCAACTACGAGGAGATAGCCCAGTTCCTGAACCGACATACGGAAAAGATGGACTTCCCGCTTTACAGCTATCTGCAGTCATACAGCGACAAGGACATGCGCGACATCAGCGCCGATGTGCTGGAAAACCACATAACTGATGTGCCTTCGGATTTCAACCCCCAGGTTTATGAAAAAGGTTTGATGCCTGCAAGGGTGAGCAACGAGATGGTGAGGGCTTGGAGAAAAAGCCTCGAGGAAGCGATGAAAGGAGAAGGTGTGGAGACGCTCAAGCAGCTGATTGAATGGGTGAAAGAGAACGTGAAGGTGGATGATACAGGCAACTATTACAACTGTCCTATATCTCCGATGGGAGTCTTTGAGCTGAGGCATTCCGACGCTCATTCGCGCGATATCTTCTTTGTCGCTGCCTGCCGCTCACTCCAAATACCCGCATATCTCGACAACGCCACCGACGAGCTCTTTGTTTATGCTAACGACCAATGGAACACGGTAACCTTCAAGCAATCAGCTCGGAATGAGGCATCTGTTTCCGCCAAACTCACGGTGACGCTACCTTCTGCCGTCGGCAAGGAATCAGTCCCCCAATACTGGTCGCACTATACCATCCAGCGGTTCCAAGACGGTGATTTCATGAGTCTTGACTACGAAGGCGACTCGAGGGTGGCGCAGTTCCCGTTCACCCTTGAGCTCACTCCCGGATATTACTGTCTCTCGACGGGCAACCGCAATAGCGAGGGTTCGGTAAGGTCTCGGCTGCAGTTTTTTGAGCTCAAAGAGGGCGAAAGTCGTTCCATTAAGTTGATTCTAAGGTCGCTCGAGGATGATGCCGACGAAGCGGAGTTTGCCATCGACCCACATTTCGAAGTGATAGCCGATATGGCCACCGTTGCGGATTATGCCGGCGACAAAGGGTTTGTATTCATCTCGTTAGGCGACTACCGCGAGCCTTCCAAGCATCTGGTAAAAGAGCTTCTGGAGCACAGGAAAGCCCTCTCTGGTTGGGGCGGGATGGTCTATATGCTTGCACCCGAGGGCGTTCCGGCTATGAGTTGGGATATTCCTGGAGCCGACATCTCTGTGTGGCGTAGTTCCGGCGACGACCCACTCGAGCGGGAGCTGAGCAAGATACTGCAGCTCAAAGCCCCCGTCACCTATCCCATATTGGCGCTTGTAGCGTCCGACGGCCGCATAAAGTACCACTCAGTAGGTTACAAGATAGGAACCGTCGAGCAGCTTCTGCGGCAGGTGGATACTTCTCGTTAATCTAGGAGAGAAATAGGTCAGATTTTTGAAGAAATATTCCAGTCACCGACCACCAATATTCAACATCCTTTTGATTAAGGCGATTCGAATGACGCCGAAAGGCAGTAAATTTCAAAAATCTAATTTCGAAATTCAATTCTGCGATTAAGGTGAGAGAAAAGCAAGCTCGCTTGTTTTTCCGAACCGAAGCAGAATGACGCCGAAGGCGGCAACATTAGAAAATCTGCCTCCCTAGTAACTCCGTATTAACTCCCTACCAACTCTCTACTAACTCCCAGTATCGCCCATTCCCTTCTACTTATTGCTCATCTGCGACTTAGTATGCTGAGAAATAATAGTATAGCTTGTTTTCTTCAAGTTTGCCGTTGCACCGTTGCAGTTCGACTCAAAAATTTCCCTTATTGAAAAACTAACTGCAACGGCGCAACGGTGAGAGTATATTTTACTGGTTTATAGATAGTAAGGTGCCGTTGCAGTAGTTCAATTCAGCCTTCCGAGGGTCCAAAATGGGGCAAAAAACAGGGTTTTTAACACCAAAAATCGGTCAAAAAAGAGGAAAAACCACCGAAAAAACAACAGAAAACTGTCAACCAAATCAAGAAAAGAAAAATTTTGATTTCTGGTTTTGTGGTTGGAATTTTTAGCAAGAGATTATTGATTGTTAGATGGTTGATGATTTTGGCTCGGGTTTTTCTGTATTAGTTCTGTACTACTTCTGTATTGTTTCTGTAATACTTCTGCAGGGAACATCGCTGGGAAGATGCTGGTTAGAAGGGAGGTAGAGCGAGGTTAGAGGGTCGGAATCAGGGTTGTAGCAGGTAGTTCGTTGGGTTGTGCTGCGGAGTGAAAACTGTCATTAAGTGTCAATAGTCAATAAGCGTTGGATCTTGATACGGATATCGTTGATAAGTTAAGGTGTGAAGAAGTTAACTAACTGCTAACCCCCTGACCACTCAAAACTATTTCGTATCTTTGCAAATTGAAAAAGAACGATAAATATTAACCCGGATTATGAAGAAATCGCCTGTGGCTATTTCGGTGGCGTAGCGGAGAATAGATAGACAACCAACGACAATTTAATAATTTAGAACGTTTTGCATGTATGGACATTCAAAAGATACAGCAATATAAATCGGCTTTCGACCTGATTGTGAAAGAAGTCAAGGATGATGAAGGCAACTCTATTGAGGTGTGGTATGCCCGCGAACTGCAAGAGGTTCTGGGTTATGCCCGTTGGGAAAATTTTGTGGGGGCGATAGGTCGTGCGATGGAATCGTGCAAAACACTCGGTATCAATGTTGATGACCATTTTCGTGAGGTCACGAAAATGATAGCTTTGGCCAAGGGTGCACAGCGCGAAGTGCAGGATTTTATGCTCACCCGATATGCCTGCTATCTGATTGCCCAAAACGGCGACCCGAAGAAGGAAGAGATAGCCTTTGCACAGAGCTATTTCGCCGTACAAACCCGTAAGGCTGAGCTCATCGAGGAGCGACTCAACGAGATTGCCCGTCTCGATACCCGCGAACGCCTTCGTGCCTCTGAACGCCAGTTGAGCAAGAATATCTATGAGCGCGGTGTTGACGACCGCGGATTCGGACGCATCCGCTCCAAGGGCGACCAGGCGCTGTTTGGCGGACTTTCCACCGAGCAGATGAAGCAACGGCTGGGAATCAAGAGCGGTGCGTTGGCCGACCACCTACCCACGCTGACTATCGCCGCCAAGAATCTGGCCACCGAAATGACCAACTACAATGTGGAGCAGAAAGACCTTCATGGCGAGGCGAGCATCACGGCCGAGCATGTGCAAAACAACCGCAGTGTACGTGGAATGTTAGGTCAGCGTGGTATTAAGCCAGAGGAGTTGCCGCCTGCCGAATACATCAAAAAAGTCGAACGGCGTGTGGCAAAGGACGAGAAAGAGATGCGGAAAGAATCCAAGAAACTCCCCAAAGGAGAGTAAAATATTCAGTACTTTTGCAAAGTGTAAACAAAACTATAAGTATTAACAAAAAACACAACGATAGAGATAGATAAACAACGTTAATTTAATAATTTGGGAACTATATACGTGTTGACAGAAAGTCGGTCTAAACAAGACTAGCTTTTTTGTTTTTCCGAACTATTTATTATATATAATTACAACACAATGTTTGTCGAATCAAAGAAAGACAAAAAAGCCATTCGAAAGAATCCATTAGGTAGACCTAAAGTCACTTGTACCTCTCCTTCAAATGGCGGTACAAAAATACGAATAAATCCTCATTTAGCGATAACAAATCTTCAACAACTATTACCACGCCCAGACGTTTTTTTTGTGTGGGGAATATGAGAACTGGTATAAATACATTCCTATCCGTGAAGATTTGAGCCATTTGTGTTCGGTAAAGTCCTGCTTTGATTTGAGTGAGTTTTTCCCGAATGCTATTCGGGGGGAACTGCCAAGAAGGGGGCTAGAGGTGTGATTAACGGCCATTATGAAGGGTTGTTGCTGGCTTTGTTTATAAGATTGGTTTTTGGTGTTGGGTAGAAATTTCAATCTCGTGAAGATTCGTGCCATTTGTGTTCGGTAAAATCCTTTTTCGATATGCACAAGTTTTCTCAAATGCTATTCGGGAGAAACTGACAAGAAAGGGGCTAGAGGTGTGTTTAATGGCCTTTATGAAGGGTTGTTGCAATAAGATGATCCGGTGTTTGGTTGAAATAAACAAAGGTTTTCTGCGTTTAAAAGATGGTTGCAGGAATGGGAATGAGAACTCAGGAAAAATGGCAATGGCAAGAACTTGGCACCTCATGGAAAGGTGTCGGCCTTTATCATGTCACCCTTACGATCCCAGAACGTCGGCCTTTATTGGGGAATCTCATCGTCCCAGAGAATGATCCATCAAAAGCAAAAGTGATTCGTACTGCCCTGGGAAATGCTTTGGTTGATCGTTTATTGGGCATCCCCAACCATCACCCAGAGGTACAGGTTTTGCATTTTTGTATTATGCCCGATCATCTCCATCTGGTGCTCTATGTAAGACAAGCTATGCCTAAGGGCATAAGGTTGGTTGTGCGAGGTTTTTGGCAGGCGGCAAAAAGGTTTGGCCGGGCATATTCTGAGATGTCCGAGGCGGGGTCTTCTTCTATTTTCCCGAATGGCATTCGGGGTGACAATCGAGAAATGGATGCGAGAGCGGAAATTCTCAGAGCTGAAACCTCACAATTGGAGGCTTTTTCCCGTGTCTTGCGCAAACAGATAGGTGATGAAGCCTATTACCACTTGTCGTCCATCTTTACAGAGATGCCTTTTATACGACCTATGGGTCGCAACACTCAACTTCCCAATACGATACGCTATATAGATATGAATCCTCAACGTCTGGCGACAAAACGTCTTAAGCCTGGTCTTTTCCGAGTGCAAGAGGGAATAAAAGCTGGCGGGCGCAGTTATGACGGAGTTGGAAACACGATGTTGCTTGTGAATGAATGTTTTGATACGGTGCATGTGCGTAGAACGATGGTAGATGCAGCAAAACATGGTGACGACGCAGAGTTGCGAGATTATATGAATTCTTGTGTACTGAAAGCTCGTGCAGGGACGATATTAATTTCGCCATTCATTTCTCCACATGAAAAACAGGTTATGAGTGTTTTGTTGCAGGAGAAGCTTCCGTTTATCCTGCTTACAGACAATGGATTCCGTAACTATTATAAACCTTCTGACAAACTTTTTGATGCCTGTGCTTCTGGACGTGTGTTAATACTGAGCCCTTGGCAGTACGATTCAAACAAGCGACGTATCAGCCGAGACGATTGCATAGCCCTCAACGCTATGGCTGAGGAATTGTGTAAATTGTGTTAGGTAAAATCCTTCTGCGGGTTGAGTTAGTTTATCTTCCCGAATGCCATTCGGGAGAAACTGCCAAGAAGGGACGTTGTGGATGCGTAGGATTAGTAATGGTTTAGGCTTGATTGGCTAGTGCTTTGAGGTAGTTGCGGCTTTCGGCGGGGCCTAGGTTGAAAAGGAGGTCGATGATGCTGAGGTTGGGACAGAAGCCGTGACGGTCGGCCCAGATTTGGTAATAAGGAGGGTGAGATGTTGAGATGTTAAGATGTTGAGATGTTAAGATGTTGATGGGGGACGGGGTGGATGGTTGCTCGATGGGGTTGATTCCTTTGTTGTGGGCGAACATGTCGCGAAGGTCTATCAGCTGAGTGCTGTCTGCCGCCTGCTGACCGATGAGATACTCTTCGCTATAGTTTAACTGACATTCTATGGAGAGTTTCGATAACAGATAGTCCATGAGTTTGGCATTCAGGTCGATAAGCTTCTCGTGACGTTCCAGCAGTATGGCCTTGAGCGGATCCCAGAGATATAGGAAGTAGGGGGCGGTATTGTAGGCTGATTCTATGGCTCTTATGTGTTGTATATTCCAGCGTTCAGCGTAAGAGACGGTGATGTCCTGGGTGAGGGTGTGGTTGCCGTTGGTGCGAACGACAGGTACGCTGAGCCGCATGATGCCGTTGGCAGTCATAATCTCGCAACGGTTGCGGTGAGTTTGTTTAGGGAAGGTCTCGTGGATCTCTATGACGGCGCAGGAGCTCTTGAGCAGGAGCGCAACATAGTTCAGCGGAGGCATATAGGAGGTAGGCAGGAGTAAGGTATTCATGGTGCAAAGGTATTAGATTTTCGGTGATAAACGCAATTTTTTTGGAGGAAAAATGTTATTTTCTAATAAACCGTAACAAGTTCGTCATTTCATGGATGTAGAAGTATTCAAATTCGGAGGAGCGTCGGTCAACAGTGCTCAGGCGGTGCAGAATATGGCGTCGATAGTGAAGAGGTATCATGATGCGGGGCGACCGATGGTGATAGTGGTATCGGCTATGGGAAAGACCACGAACGCATTGGAGCAGCTTGTGCCGGGAGTGAAGCAGGAAGACGAACAGGATATTGTCTATAAGACACTTGTTGACTATCATCTGCAGATTGTACGCCATCTCTTTCCAAACCCCGCAGACGGGATATACGACAAGCTGCGCACCCTCTTTGCAAACCTCGACAAAAGCCGCGAAGCTTCCTCGGGCGACTACAACTATGACTATGACCAAGTTGTCTCCTATGGAGAACTCCTCTCGACCACAGTCATAAGCGCCTATCTTGCCCAGTGTGGCGTCGAAAACCAGTGGGTTGATGTGCGCAAAGTCATAATGACCGACTCCGCACACCGCTGTGCCCAGGTTGACTGGGAGCGCACGATGGCGCGCAAGCAGCAGTTGGCAGATATCCTTGTGGATGGGCGTTCGGTGGTGACACAGGGTTTTATAGCCTCTGCCGCCGATGGATCCACTACCACGTTGGGGCGCGAAGGCTCCGATTACAGCGCCGCTGTGCTCTCCTATATACTTGATTCCAAGCGTATGACCATCTGGAAAGATGTACCGGGTTTTCTGAATGCCGACCCCAAGTATTTCGCCGATACGGTGAAGATCGACGAGATGCCATACGACGAAGCCATAGAGCAGGCCTACTATGGAGCATCTGTCATCCATCCCAAGACCATCAAACCGCTTCAAAACAAGCAGATACCACTTTATATCAAGTCGTTTGTCAAGCCCGTTGCCGATGGCTCGGTGGTGGGGCCGTTCCCGGTCATAAAGCCCGAGGTGCCGCTCTATATCTTCAAGGAGGACCAGATACTCATGTCCATCATGCCCAAGGACTTCTCTTTTATTGCCGAAGAGAACCTGCAGCGCATCTTTTCCATCTTGTCGCAGGTGGGCGTGAGCGTGAACCTGATGCAGAACACAGCCCTAAGTTTCTCGATATGTATCGACAGCAACAAGATACTTATCGACAAGCTTATAGCACTGTTGGGCGTTGATTTCAAGGTGCGTTACAACAGTAACATGGAGCTGCTGACCGTCCGCCACTACACCCAGGAGGTCATAGACAGTATCGTGGCCGGCCGTCAGGTGTTCCTCGAACAGCGCAGCCGCGATACCGCACAGCTGGTAGTCGAAAACTGAATCAAATCTTCGCGGCGCAGAGCAGCGTATCGCGAACCTCGTTGTCGCTCACTGCCACATCTATCACAGGCACCCCCGGCGCTTCAAGCAACACGCAGAGGGTTTCATCGTTGGAACGTTTCTTGTCGTGGTGCATAAGCTCAAGCAGCTGTTCTATCTCTTTGAGGGATAGCTGGGGAAGAGCAATACGCTTTGTGAGCCAGCTGCGGTATTGTTTGTAGAATGTTGAATTGAGGCCGAGTTTCTTGTTTGACAGATACAAGGCATAAAGCATACCTATGCCGACGGCTTCGCCGTGACTCATTGGTTTGTTTTGGCCGAGGCTGTAGGCTTCCAGTGCGTGACCTATGGTGTGGCCGAAGTTCAACATCTTGCGTATTCCGTGCTCTTCGGGGTCGGCCTTTAACACTGATTGCTTGAAATCTATGCAGTAGGGAATCAGTTCGGAATAGTTTGACAGGTTTGTACTATGCCAAGCTTCGTGTCCGGTCAGCAGCAGGGTTTTCATTATCTCGTATTCACCCGACCGCAGCTCGTTAGCGGGTAGAGTCTCCAGGAATGCTGGTTCTATGCAGGTTATGATTGGGTTGTGGAAACAGCCAATCTGGTTTTTAGCGCCGCCTAAGTTTATTGCCGTCTTGCCTCCTATAGCGGCGTCTATCATAGCAGTGAGCGTAGTCGGGATGTTTATGTAATCAATACCACGCTTGTAGGTGGCGGCCACAAACCCTCCTACATCGCTCACGCTGCCGCCTCCGAGGTTTATTATAATGGCATTACGGTCCGCTTCACTTGCAATTAACGATTTCCATACCTCGGTTACAATCTCGGTCTCCTTGCACGCTTCTCCTGACGGCAATTCCAGAAAATCGGCCTCCTCGAGTTCCGTAACATTGCATATTAGCGTCGGCATACAGTGTTCCAGCACATTTTCGTCAGTTAGTATGAAATACTTGCGGCTGTGGTCGCTGTTGAGTTTCTTTAGTTTGCGGTCAAGCTGTTTAAGTGCCGATTGACGGTTGGAGAGAATAATCTGAGTTTTAGCCATGATATGTGAAAGTATTGATTCAACGGTTAGAGTTATCTGAAAGGCAGTTTCTATCCGGCAAAAGCCAATGAAGCCACGCTCACCCTTACTCCTTCCGCTTGCGTCAGAGCGGCATAGCAGGCTTTCACGGTTGAGCCAGTGGTTATCACGTCGTCAACCAGTAGCACATGTTTGCCATTGAGTTGCTTCAGGTTGTGTGGTTTGAATGCTCCAGATACGTTTTTTGAGCGTTCGTGGTGGCTTTTTCGCGTTTGTGATGTGGTATAATGTGTGCGTGCAATCAGGTGGTTTCCTATCGGGATGCCAAGCTTTCTGGAAATGCTACGGCTGATTTCACGGCTTTGGTTGTAGCCGCGTTGCATCCATCGCAGAGGATGCAAGGGCACAGGGATAATCATGTCCAAGTCGTCAAAGCGGTGTGATTCGATGATGGATTCTCCCAGTTGTCCGCCGAACAATTTTGCCAAATGCAGGTTACCGTAGTATTTTATACCGTGTATGATGCTTTGTGAAACTTCGTTTTTCTCGAAATACATCAAAGATGTTGCCGTAGCGTGTGGAATGGTGTCTTCCAGCAATTTTTCCAGCGGGTTGTCAGGCATTGTGGCGAAGTTGGTGTAAGGAATGTGGCTCAAACACTCTAGGCATAGCAAATGTTCGTCCCCCACCAGCGCTTCCCCACACGCTACACACGTTGGGGAAAACATAACATTCAGCAGATCTTTAATCGGACGGAAAGCGTACATTGCATCAACTTCTAATCTCACTAACAATGGGTTAATTACAGAAATATTTTCTGTTACGGTGCTTTGTAAATTTCCATCTCGCAGCGGGTGCAGTCGAAGCGCAGCTGGAGTCGGCGACCGTTGTTTTCTAAGTAGAGGTCGGACTTGTAATCGGACGCAACCTGCTGATTGCATTTGTGTTTCAGACACTGACCGAGTTCGTACCTCAGGCAGTATTTTGTGGTCATCAGCGGTTTATGGTCGTAGTCGTGGGTTTGCTCAACACCGTATTCTATGTTGGTAACACCGTGACGACGGTAGAAGTGCTCTGCCTTGCTGTTGACGATGTTAAGTCTGAAGTCAGTATGTCCGCAATTATAAACAATATCTTTGTAATCAACCCTTTCGGATGGTGTCGGACGGAAATGTTTTATCCTTGCCTCCACAAGCTGTTGGACAACATCGCGGCGCATCTGGTTGATAACCGATACGGGTATGAACGAAGGCTCGAACGACTCTAAATCAACCCGAACGGCGTTGAAGGGTGTGCCGCCAAGCTTTGAAAGCTGTCCGCCGATGGTTTCGAGAACTTTCTCTGGGTTGTTGGCGACTGTTTTTGCGCTAGGTTCCACTACCTTGGCTTCGCATCCGTCCTCGTCCACAGCATGCAGCATAAAGCCCTCGGGGGTATCGGTGAATGTCAACGACACACTCACTTTGCGCTCCGCCGACTTGCCCTTGAAAATCTTCTCAAACTGCACATCGTGGTTGCGCCACAGCTCCATATCTGGTTTAAGGGATGGCATCGTATTGGGAAATATGGACTTATCCTCAACGCGGTTTACAAAGAAACCCGTCATCTCACCCGTCTCGGAATCGTATGAACATAAGCCGTCGCCTGCGGATAGAGGCTCGTAGATGTCTGCAACTATGGCGGAATGCTCGACTTTCAGCACCGTTGCGACCTTTTTGCCGATGGACTTCTGCGTGTAGAACGACGCCATCTTTTGCCGCCCGTTGAGAAAATAATCGGTATATCTGCGGGAGAAGGTTCGTTCGGGGTCGGGATTGAAGAATAACGTGGTCTTACCCGACGAGAGAGGCTGATGTTCAGGGCGTTGTTCAAGTATTCCGTCAAGCAGACGACGGTAATAGGCGGTGAGGTTGCAGACGTAAGCCTCGTCCTTCAGACGTCCCTCTATCTTGAACGAGCAGATGCCTGCATCAATCATGGTTTCAAGATATTGCGAGGCGTTGAAGTCGCGCAGAGAGAGCAGATGTTCGTTGCTGCGCAGGAGTTTCCCCGAGGCGTTGTAGAGGTCGTATTTGGAACGGCAAGGTTGGGTGCAACATCCGCGGTTGCCGCTGCGGTCGGTAAGGTATTGACTCAGGTAGCACTGGCCGCTGAACGAGACGCAGAGGGCACCGTGGACGAATGCCTCCAGTTCGACGGAGGTCTGCTGTCTTATCTGCCGCATGCTCTCCAACGATGTCTCGCGAGCGAGGATGACTCGCCGGAATCCCGCTTGCTCAAGAAACTGCACCTTTTCGGGTGTGTAGTTGTGGGTTTGGGTACTGGCATGCAGTGCGATAGGCGGCAGGTCGCACTCGAGCAAGCCCATATCCTGAATAATAAGAGCATCGATGCCGACATTGTAAAGCTGTCGTATAAGTTTTACCGCTTCTTCCAGCTCGCTGTCGTAGAGTATGGTATTGAGTGTCACATAAACACGCGCGCCATAGGTGTGTGCATGCCTTACAAGCTGCTCAATGTCCTCAACCGAGTTGGAGGCAGCCTGCCGAGCACCGAACGCGGGAGCACCGATATAGACGGCATCGGCGCCGTGGTTTATGGCAGCGACGCCCTGCGTAAGGTTTTTAGCCGGAGAGAGAAGCTCGATTTGCACGATTATTTCATCTGTTATTCGTTATTACGCAATTCCGAAACAACGATTGATTTTTACCTTCTCCCAATCTCGCGCTGCATGTCGCGACGAGTGTCTTTATCCTTGATTGTCTGGCGTTTGTCGAAGAACTTTTTGCCTCGAGCGAGGGCAATCTTCAACTTTGCGTAGCCACGCTCGTCAACAAAGAGCAGTACAGGCACTATGGTGTAGCCTTTCTCCTTGGTGCGTGCTTGAAGCTTGCGCAATTCGCGACGAGTGAGGAGCAGCTTGCGGTCGCGCTTGGCAGGATGATTCATATAAGAGCCAAAGCGATACTCGGACACATGCATCTGTCTTACAAACAACTCATTGCCTATAAAGGTACAGTAGGCATCCGTGAGGTTTGCCTTGCCGTCACGTATGGATTTTATCTCTGTGCCAGTAAGCACCAAGCCTGCCACATACTCGTCTATAAGGAAATATTCAAACGATGCCTTCTTGTTCTTTATGTCAACTACATGCTTCTCTTCCATCTTTTTCGCTGTAATAATCAGAAATCCGGTCGAACAACGGCAGCAACTCCTCCATTGTTCTGGCCTCCATTAATAACGTGCGGAACTGCTTGAAATTGTACAATCCTTTGAAATAGGCGGCGTAATGACGTTTCATCACAATCAATCCCGTATGCTCACCGAAAAAGTCGATACTGGCTAACAGATGTTTGAGGCATACATCAACTCTCTCGGCTACCGTGATTTCCCTTTCGGGCAACCCCTGCATCAGGCGCTTTGTCTGCTCGAATATCCAAGGATTTCCGATGGCACCGCGACCTATCAACACCCCGTCAACACCGTAACGATTGTACATCTCCACTGCCTGCCGCGCCTCGACTATGTCGCCGTTGCCGTATATCGGTATATGAATCTGCGGGTCGTTCTTCACCTCACTGATTGCCTTCCAGTCAGCCAACCCTCTGTACATCTGAGTCTTGGTGCGTCCGTGGATGGCAAGCATCGAGATACCTACGTCCTGCAGCTGACATGCCAATGTGGCAATGCAGCGGCTGTCATCATCATAACCCAAACGGGTCTTTACTGTAACGGGAACAGTCGAGTGGCGCACCACCGATTGGGTGATTTTAAGTAGTTTAGGTATGTCTTTAAGCATTCCGCTGCCAGCACCACGCGAAGCAACCTTGCTCACAGGACATCCCCAGTTGATATCTACGAAGTCCGGCGACACACTCTCAACTGATTCCAAGCATTTTATCAGCTCTTTCTCGTCTGCCCCGAATATCTGAACGCCTACTGGACGCTGTACGTCGGAGATGGTCATCTTTCGTTTGCTTTTGAATGCGTCGTGGTTAAGACCCTCAGCGGCGATGAACTCGGTATAAAGTATATCTGCCTCGAACTCCTTACAGAGTGACCGGAAGGGAAAGTCCGTAACGTCATCCATAGGCGAAAGCCCTAATATGCAGCTATTTGAAGAGAAGTCCATAATGCTTGAAAGAGTGGCAAAGTTAGCAACAATTATTGATATACTCCATACAAATATAGAATGTTGTATCATAAAAAACTGATGAATTACGTTATATGTTCAAGTATTGTTTTATGACCATTGAAGAAAGCATAACTAAATATGAGGCGTACCTTCGGACGGTGAAGCGTCTGGCAGAGGGGACGGTGAAGAATTATGTGACGGACTTGAGGGGGTTGGAAGAGTGGTTGACGGAGGCAGGCGTGACGGAGGTGGGAGAAATATCCGCAAGAGACATAAGAGGATGGCAGATGGCGCAGATGGAGGCAGGCATAGGAGAAGGGACGATGAGAAGAAAGCTGTCGTCGTTGCGCCCGTGGTTCAGATATATGAGGAACATGAAATGGGTGGAGGGCGACGTGATGATTAAAGTGAAATCGCCGAAGGTTCCCAAGAGACTGCCTGTGTTTTTCAAGGAATCGGAAACGGAACGGCTATATGAAGACGGAATGTTTGAAGAGGGTTACGAAGGGGAGCGAGACAAGCTGATTCTAAGGATGCTGTATGAGACGGGGATGCGTCGTTCCGAACTGGCGGGTCTGAACATTGGTAGTATAGATTTCGGAGGAAAGAGGATAAAAGTGCTCGGAAAGGGCAACAAAGAGAGGTTTATTCCAGTGGAAGAGGAGTTATTGGGCAATATTGAGAGGTATTTGGCGTTAAAAGAAGAGACATACCCTGGTGCGGAGGCGTTGTTTTTGAAAGGGAAAGGAGTGGCGATTAATGCGAACGACGTCTATAGGATAGTGAAGAAATACATGTGTTTGCTGTCAAGTGCTGAAAGGATAAGCCCCCATGTTTTCAGACACACATTTGCGACTCACATGCTGAACGAGGGTGCGAACATCGACGCTATAAAAGAACTACTGGGACACGCTAACCTTAACGCCACGGAGATATACACTCACAATACGCGCGAACATTTGAAAGAGGCCTATAAACACGCACATCCGAGAGGTGATAAATAGCCGACAAAATCAGTTGAGTTGTTAAACTTTAAAATCATATCGTTATGAACACTGTAATCAATGCCGTAAAATTCAAGGCCGATCCAAAACTGGAAAACTTTGTTACAGACAAAGTGGCAAAATTGGACAAGATGGTAGATAGCGCCACCAAATGTGAAGTGACGTTGAAAGTGGACAAGCCTGAGAGCGAAAACAATAAAGTGGCAGAGATTTCCATCTCGCTGCCGCGTCAAACGCTGTTTAACAGCAAGCAGGCTGACACATTCGAACAGGCAGTGCTCGAATGTGTGGATACCATGAAAGTGCAGATTGAAAAATACAAGGCCAGCTTCAAATAAGCCGCCCGTACAATAGTACAAACCGAAAGAGAGAGCCGCCCCACGATTGCAGGGCGGCTCTCTCGCTTAATTCATTCCACAGTATTATTCGTTGTCTGCCTCGTAGATGAGGAGTTCGTCACCGGTGTAGATGAAGAGGAGCGGGTCTTTGTCGTTCTTCTTGAATATCCAGCATCCACCGTTCTCGCGGTCAACTTCGAGCTTGCAGTACTTCTTGTTGACATCCTGTTCGGCCAGAAGTTTGTCCTCCTTGCTGTAAACCTGGAGGTAGGTCTTGCCGTCGGAGTTGACGAGGGCGTACATGTAGTCACCGTTCATGGCGAAGTCTATCATATCGACCTTGTAGTTGTCGCGTACATATTCGCGAACCACAACGACATCGGTGCAGTGGTAGTCATACCAGTAGCTGTTGCAGTAGTACCAGAATCCAGGCCAGTACCAAGGACGCGGCGGCATGGGGTGCCAAATTACGGGGTGCATGTGAATCATGCCGTGATGGTGCGGGTGATGGAAGTAGGGAGCGGGACGCACGGGGCGTGCAGCCGGAGGCGTGACACCGCCAGGACGGCCGGGGCGTGCATAGCCTGTATAGGCAGGACCGCGTGAACCAACGGGTGTGTTGGGGTTTTTGACTCCAGGCCGTGATGCACTGACAGCGTTATGACCTCTCTCTGGAGCCGTCGTCGGGCGCGTTGTGCCAATGGGTGACGATGGATGGCGCTCTCCGCTGTACGTGGCCGCTGGGTGCGAACCTCTGTATGTACCGCGAACCACACCGTTGGTTGAGGTGCCACGATGTGGTGTCGCATAAGATGAAGTGCTGCGGGTTTCCCCTTGGTTTCTGCTCGGAGCAGCACTGCTGTGCATGGGTGAGCTGTAAGAACGGCTACTGTTCGATGACGAGTAACTGTTCCGCGAGGGAGAGCTGTAGCTAGACGAGTGGCTGCTACGCGAAGAAGAAGGCGAACTGTAGGAGCGACTACTGCTTGACGACGAGTAACTGCTGCCACGTGATGAAGAGCCTGAATAGGATGAGCCGCTGCGCGAACCACCCGAATAGGATGAACTGCTACGGGAGCCACCCGAATAGGACGAACCGCTTGACGAATGTCCGCGACCGCCACCACCGCCACGTTGAGCATAGGCAGGGGCGATGCTTACGACGATTCCTATCAGAACTGCTGCGATGAATTTTGAGGTTTTCATAATGTCTCCTTTCTTTTTGTTTTGTTTTCGATGCAAAGATAGGAGCATTCCCTCACGGTTTTCCCCGAAAAAAAACATATTTTCCCCGCAGAAACCCTTGAAAATCATAAATATCTATAACACAGGCTATTAAGCCATCTGTAAAGAGTTTGATTGTTCTTTAAGTATTTTTGATATACTAAATATGTCTATCGACCGCCCTAATCTCCCACTACTTTTTTGTGGCGAGAAAGCTTCTCTCGCAGCTTTATGTACCAATGAGAGTTACTTGGGGAGGCGTCGGTGGTGGCGTAAACTGTCAGGAACAAACCTATAGGTATAAAAACGATAGTGGCGATCCACATGCCGTATTCGTTGAGCGCTCCACCGCGGACCGATTTTTCGTCAATCATATCTATAACATAATAGAGTACAAAGAAAAGAACCGAGGCAACCAGAGGCAATCCTAACCCACCTTTGCGTACTATGGAACCGAATGGAGCTCCTACGAAAAAAAGCACAAGACAAGCTATAGAAAAGGTGTATTTGCGATACCAAACAACATAGTGCCGAGATAGGTGTTCGTTGTCGGACTTCATCACCTGAGAGTACACACTGTAGTCGCTGTTTATTTGGTCCGCTATGTTACAGGCACGGTTCAGTGTACGCAAACGTGCTAATTGTTCCAATTGATCGATATTTTTTACAAAGTCGAATGGGCGAGCATTTTGAGTCTTGAGTTTGCTATTGCGAGATCTATATGATTCCATTGTATCGAGTTGTGTATAGCGTTGGTAGAGGGGTAATTTGGAAATAGTGGCACTGGCAAAGTCGGTATAACGCTTGGACATCTCTGACTTGATATGGCGTGTGGTGGAATCGAGTTGCACAACGTTCATCATCTGACAGTTAGAACGGAAACTTTCTTTATCTGACTTGTCGAAAGCAAACGACGAGAGGTCAAAAGTAAGAACCTGTTCCTTGAAGTCTATGGAGGTGAAAGGTAGAGACTCTTTGTTACCCTCTTCTTTTTCCTCGGTGTAAGAATGTCCGTTGTATAGTGTAAAGACGAGATAGCCACCATCTGGGCTGGTCTGCATAATGCCTTTTTTCGCCAATATAATGCTCGATTGGTTCGGTTTCTGTGTGTGGTCGTATATGATTATGTCTTTAAGCACACCCGTTTCTGAGTCTTTCTCGTTAACTCGTATCACATAGCCCTCTATCTCGCTGTAGTACTCGCTGGGGCGTATGTTCACCGCAGGCTTCTTACGTGTCACATCATACAGGGTCATGCGGTAGCGCAGGGTGGCTGCCGGCAACACGTTGTTGGCAAAGTAGAACGCCACGCCCGTGAGCAGTGTCACCACCACCGCCATAGGCATCATTGCGCGCCTCAAGGATATGCCACCCGCTTTCATCGCTATAAGTTCATACTTCTCGCCAAAGTTGCCCATCGTCATGATGGAGGCAAAAAGTACCGCTATAGGTAGGGCCATGGGTACGAACGTGGCCGACGCATAGAAAAGCAACTCTGCAATAACTCCCACGCTCAAACCTTTGCCCACCATGTCGTCGATATACTTCCACACAAACTGCATCAGCAGCACGAACACCGCTATGCTGAACGTCAGCAGCAGCGGCCCGATGAACGAGCGCAGTATGTGTCGGTCTATCTTCTTCATTAAAAGAGTCCCTGTAGCAGCCTCCAGATGTCGTTTCCGTTAGCCAGTATCAGCAGCGCCAGCAAAAGTCCCATGCCTACGTTCTGTGCATAGTTCAGGAACTTGTCGCTCGGCTTCTTGTGCGTGACCATCTCCCAGAGGGTAAACAGTATGTGTCCACCGTCAAGTCCGGGTATAGGTATGATGTTCATGAACGCGAGGATGAGTGCCAGAAGTGCCGTGATATCCCAGAAGGCGTGCCACGACCAGTGGTCAGGGAAGATGCTGCCTATCGAGATGAAACCTCCGAGGTTTTGTGCCCCGTTCTTTGTGAAGAGAATTTTCAGGCTTGTGACGTATGTAACCAGCGTCTCCCATCCATGCGAGATACCGGCTGGAATGGCTTGGAATATGTTGTACGAAAGATGTTTTACCTGGAACACCTCGAGTGGGGATTTCAGCATCACGCCCATCTTGCCGTTTGAGGGCAGGTTGAACGACATCTCCGACTCCTCTCCGTTGCGGAAGTACCCTATCGTGATGGTCTCTCCGGCGTGTTCTTTCAGTGCAGCGCTGATTTCGTTGTATGTTGCCATCGCCTCGCCGTTGATTGACACCACGCTGTCGCCTACCTGAACACCCGCTTTCACAGCTGGCGAACCGGGCGTGAAGTCTTTCACCACAAAGGGTTGCCGCGGTGCCATGAGCATCTTGGGACGCTCCATGTTGACGTTTCCTATGAAATCTTCACTAAGCTTTAGCGAAAGCAAGCTGTCGCCTCGTTTCACAGTAAGAGTAGGCTGGTCGGCAAGCAATATTTGTTTACCGAGGCTGTCGAAATCGAATATCTCTTTTCCGTTGACGGCATATATCACATCGCCGTTCTGCAGGCCTTCATCGAGCAAAACTTGGTGGTAGTCGTATCCGAGAGCAGCATTGCGCACAGGCAGCTTATCCTCGCCCCAGTGTGCGAAGATGAGGGTGTAGAGCAATAGTGCCGACACGAAGTTGACCAGCACACCTCCCGAGATTATCAGAAGCCGCTGCCAAGCTGGCTTGGTGCGATATTCCCACGGCTGCGGTGTAGCTTCCAGGTCCTCTGCTTTCTTGGTCTCGTCAATCATTCCTGCTATGTCGCAGTAACCGCCGAGCGGTATCCATCCGATACCCCAAAGCGTGTTGTCGGGCTCTTTCTCTTCCCACTCCTTAGGCGTCGTGGTGTTGAAGAAGAGGAAATGCCACTTGCCATCGAATTTCTTGGCTTTCAGAATCGAGAATTTCCAGTTGAAGAACATGTAGAACCTGCGCACTCGGGTCTTAAACAGTTTGGCCAATCCCAGATGTCCGAACTCGTGGGTTATGATAAGCAGCGAAAGGCTGAGAAATAATGCTAATACTTTCATGGGAGGTTTAATGCTAAATTAATTTGACAGTCTTATGTTTTTGTCGGTTTCTATCAGGTCATCCAAGGTTGGAGTTGCAATGTACTGGGCTTTCTGCATAGTTCTTTCCACATGGTCGGCAATGTCCAGAAATCCTATCTTGCCGTCTATAAACCGCTGCACCGCCACCTCGTTTGCAGCGTTCATTATGCACGGCATGTTGCCACCTTTGGCTATCGCTTCAAAAGCCAGCGCAAGGCATCGGAAAGTCTCTGTGTCGGGCTTGCCGAAGGTGAGCTGCCCGTATTTGGCGAAGTCCAGTCGTGGCAACGGACTTCCAACTCTTTTCGGAAAACTGAAAGCGTACTGTATGGGGGTTTTCATCGATGGGATGCCGAGCTGTGCTTTCACGCTCCCGTCTTCAAACTGCACCATAGAGTGTATCACCGACTGTGGGTGTACTACCACTTCTATTTTTTCGGCCGGCACATCGAACAACCACCGTGCCTCGATTACCTCAAGACCTTTGTTCATCAGTGTTGCCGAGTCTATGGTCACTTTGCGCCCCATCGACCAGTTTGGATGCTTCAGTGCTTGCTCGAGGGTCACGGCGGATAGGCTCTCGCGACTGCGGCCATAGAACGGGCCTCCCGATGCCGTGAGCAGTATCTTCTCAACAGGAGAATATTCTCCCACTAAACTTTGGAATATGGCCGAGTGCTCTGAATCGACAGGCAGTATCGGTGTGTGATGGCGTGCTGCCGCATCGGTCACAATTTCTCCCGCAACCACCATGGTCTCCTTATTGGCCAGCGCTATTGCCTTTCCCGCCTCTATGACTTTCAACGTGGGTTTCAGACCGGCGAAGCCTACTATGGCGGCAAGCACCATATCTATCGATTCCATACTCATCACATCGCACATAGCGTCGGCTCCGGCGTAGGTTTTGATGTCTTCATTCGATAACGCGTCGCGCAGTGTGGTGTATTTAGATTCATCGGCTATCACAACTGCGTTGGGCTTGAACTCAAGCGCCTGCTCTATAAGAAGATTGACATTCGAACCTGCACACAGCACCTCGGCTGCGTATTCGTCGGGATGCCAGCGTATGACGTCGAGGGCCTGTGTCCCGATAGAGCCGGTGGAACCTAATATGGCTATATGTTTCAAGTTTTTTGTATCTATTATTACTTAAAAATTTATGTCGTATAAATAAGTCGTCGCGAGTGCGGTAAACGTTCAACTTAAAACGATATATACGACAGCGGATCAACTGTTTTCCCGTTCATCCATAATTCAAAATGCAGGTGCGGGTTGTTTTTTACAGACGTATGGCCAAGGTAGGCAATCGGCTCGCCAGCCTTAACCATGTCGCCATTGCGCTTTAACAGGGCACTGTTGTGTTTATAAACGGTGATAATATTGCCAGGGTGTTGTATTGCCATCACATAGCCGTCATCAACTGTGAAACCCGCAAAAAACACTGTGCCGTTGGCGGCGGATTTAATTATCTCATTCACATTGCCCGTTATATCCACACCCCAATGACCCTCTTGGGGGTTGTAGGTCATAAGTACCTTACCTTTGATGGGAGGGAAAAAGAGTTGTCCGCCAACCATCGGCTGCTGACCACTATTTGTTGTTTGTTGTGTACCATTTGCTGTACGACTTTTGGCCATATCCTCACGCAACAAACTATCGGATTTGCATCGTTTATCGTTTTCGCCTTGGACCTTGGCGCGACTTTCTCCATCGTTATCGACGGTATCGGCTATTTGCTCTCCCGAAACTATTGCACTCAGCACTGCCATCATCTCCTCTTGACGCTGCACCTTGGTTTCGAGTGAATCGAGTATATTAACATTGTGGTACGTCTGGTCTATTACGTCGCTGTTGGTATAACCAGGTATAAGGTTGTGTAGCGGTGTGAAAGCGATAAGCAGGAAAGTAATAATCATCAAAACAATGCACACTATGCCTATGCCAACGAAGAGGTTTTGAGCTGAAAGTCGGAACGACCAGTGCTCTCTATAGGTATCGGCATCCATGACCACCAGCCGTTGTTTCGTGCGCATCTTTTCGCGCAACAACCGGAACCGCGACTTCGGTTTTGGGCCGTCGCCAGTATTAGAAGGCAAAGGGCGCAACCGATTGGCTACGCCCTTTGCGAATTGTTTTATTTTGTCAAAAGCCATTTTTAGGGATTCCTGTTTCTAATTAAAAGAAACGACTGCGGTTGTCCTTAATCTTGGTGGCGTTCTGCAACACTTGGATAGCGCTGGATACCTTACGCCCGTATTCCCGCGACATTGTAGTCTTAAGACTCTCAACATCATTACGCTCGTCGGTCTGACGGTTTATGACTTTCACAAAATATACACCTTGTGCTCCACGAATTGGACCAGATACTTCATTGGGTCTTGCCATAGAAATGTGAGCCTGAACCTTTGGCTCCATACCATAACGTCCCATATAGTAATCCCTCAAACCAATGTTGGTTAAAGTATCAACGGATGTATTAAATTTGATTGCCAAATTATTCATGTCTTTTGTCCCTTTGGCTGCTTCACTCGCCTCGGCCATAAGATATTCGGCTCGTTTATCCAAACGCACCTGCTGTTCAATGTCGGTACGAACTTTGTCAACAGTTAAGTTCTTCTTGCTATAGACTTCCTTGAGGGCGACCACCACGTAGTTCTCGCCACATGAATAAACCTCTTCCGACACATCGCCGACTTTGCGTTTCTTGTCGAAGACCCACTGCATGATGCCGCGGCAGTTCTCAAGACCGGGCAGCTGGTCCATCATCGGCGTAGTCATGGCTTCGCGCACTGACAGGTTCTCCTTGGCTGCCGATGCAGTCAACTCTTCTTCCGTACGGTTCTGCCCCACAAACCAGCTGGCTTTGTTGTATATCTGCGTGCTGGTGTTGTTGCTGGGTGCTATCTCGCGCACTAATTTCGCCACACGGTATTTGCGGTTGGGCGTTGTCTTACCAGTCACCTTCACTACAACGTATCCATAGTTGTCAGGACGTTTGTATGTGAATACGCCGCCTTCGGGGGTGTTGATGATATTGTCGTTCAAGAAACCGTAGGTTGTGCCGTCAAGAGCCCAGCCCATATCTCCTTTGTTGCTGTTCTTCTGCGGGTCGTCAGAATAGCGGGCCACGATATCTTCAATGTTGGCTTCTTTCATCTTGAGAAGAGCCTCCACGGTGTCGGCCACCAGTTTGGCCTCTTCGTCGGTGCGCGTTACGCTCTCAAGTCCAGCTGTGCTGTTGAGAATCAGCACCACGCTGGCACGCACACTGTCGGGACGCATGGCCGAGGCCATAACCTTTGCCATCACCCATTCGTTGCCTATCTGGCGCGGGGCGATGAATCCTCCGACTGGTGTCTTCTCTATGATGGTGTCCAAACCTTTCACCTGCGATGCTTTCACGTAGGTGGTGTCGTAGCTCTGGGCGGGTTTTGAGTTGCCATACACAAACTCTGAGATATTTGCGTCTTCGATGGTCTGGAACTCTTTCCAAATGGTGTCAACTTCTTCTGAAATCTTGGTTAGGTCTTCGGCAGAAGGCACAATCGGATAGGCGATGTACTCGATTTTGCGAATCTCGTTGTACATACGCAAACCCATGCCAGTCTCGATTTCAGCACGGTGCTCGTTGAAGTAGTTTTTGTAGTCTTCGTCTGTGGGGGTAGCATTCTCCTCACTCACGTTCTGGTATGACGCCATCGCCACAACAACATCGGAGCGGTTGGCCGCTAACTTGGCTTCGTTTTTGGCCAAAGCGGTCGGCACATAGAATGCTTTGCTTATCAAGTTATTGTATTTCTCCTGCAGACGGTTGCTCGCCACCTCATGGCGCATGGCGGTAATGTCGTGCTTCATTGCATCGTCAAGTTGGTCATATTGGTCGCGGAAATAGCGGGCTGCAGCCTGTGCGTTGTATTGGCCGGTGCTGGGGTCGGTGAACCACTGTCGCATATATGGATGAGTATATGCTCCATCCTCATACATCATCGAACTGGCCTCATCCTCCGAAATCATAAGGCCGAGTTTTTTGTATTGTATGCCCATTAGGGTATCTTCCAACAGACTCTGCCACACCTGTTCGCGGAGACGGTATTCCACGTCGTTTGGCACTTGATCCACGCCCTGATTGCGCATATAGTTGTTTTTCACTTCCTCATATCGGTCGTTGAAATCTTGAATGGTGAAAGTCGCCTTGCCGATTTTTGCTATCTCAAATTGGCCAGCACCTCGTTGCTTTGTCAAGTCACCTATGATAAAGGCTACAATTGCCAAGCCAACGATTGCCACGGCAAGACCCGAATGTTTTCTAATGCTTCCTATTGCTCCCATTTTATAGAGTTATTACTTGTTAAAATTCTAATTTTAAGTGTGCAAAAGTACTAATAAAAACTTGACTATTAAAACTTTTGCCTAAAATTTATGCTATCTTATATGTAGTGTTTTGTAAATCAGAGCATTATCATTACAATCCTTGTTGTCCCGTCTTATCCAGACTCCTAGACATTTTCTCTTCAAGTTCCTTTTTTGAAGAGTCGCGTTATTTTCTCCCAGACAGATAATGGCTTATATTCGGATATCTCATCTGAAACTCTGTTATTTTCATTTTCAGATAAGTTATCTGTAAAATATGGTTTGGGAGCTGAATTGAATGCCTCCCCTGGTGATTTCAGAACCGTTGCAACGAGTTTATGATGCCAACCCTCGTATTCAAGTCCCAGTGATAGAACAAGATATATATTAGACAGTTCCGTTCTTTTCTCTCCGTGGCTTTTAAACCACGCTAAAAACAATGGATCGGTAACGGGCAGACTGTATGTGAAACCGTTGTGGTCAAATGTGATTTTTGTTTTTGCCTTTTCCCATACAATATCGCTGTCAACAACGGTTTTAGCTGGTCGTATAAGCATCAATGAATAGTTGGTTCCCGTTTCTCTGTCTGCTTTGAGTGCTTTTCCATGATTGCCAAATGGCGATCTATGCATATAATCGATAAATCGGTCAAGGACTTCTGCTGTGGGTTCAAGTTGTCCTATAACTTGCATTTTCGAATAGTGTATGTCCTCTGTGTGCATGTTATGGGGACATTGCTCTATGTTGGATAGTTTAACAATGGAGTAATGCTTTATTGGAATGGCTTCTGCAGTAGGTATTTCTCCATATTCTGTCCGAGCAAGTGGACGGATCCATTGCGGGGTGTTGTCTATAGTGGTGACAATTGTCCAATCGTTTTTTGACCGATAATCTATTTCTATACCAGCTACACATCTACCCCCGCGTTTATATGAGTTGGCAAGACAGATGAAAAATTTGTCCATGATATCGTTACTGCAAGTGAACTATTTTCACCATTTCCGATGAATTGGCCTTTAAAAACTCCACCAGTAGTCTTCGGTGACAAAATTCTGGAGTTTCTTCGCTGCATAGAAAACATGCGCTATGGTATTGCTCAGCCGGATATTTTCTAGCCACATTGCGTTCTTTTAGCAATCCATTGTATATTTGTGTGTATTCTTTCCAGGTTACCTCTTCGCGGTGCCATTTATCTAGCAAATCCTTTGTTGGGGCGAGTTCTGTTTTATGGACATAAGGTATATGGCAAATCTCTTTCACAAAATATTCTAAATCTTTACCTTTCGCAAATCCTGCCAATTGACTGCTATTGTTTATACGAACATCTACAAGTTGTTGCACATGGTTCTTTTTAAGGAGTTCGAAAAACTGTTGTGCCGTTTTTTTTGTGAAACCAATCGTATAAAGTGTTAGCATCGTACTTGGTTTATGGTTTGTAATTAGTCCGCAAATACACCTTCCAATAGGGTCGAATAGCCGATTTCTTTGTTTTTCAACTTATAGGCATCGCATAGCTGTTCTTTTTCGCTATATGTGCCAAACATATAATCGACTTCGCACAGATGATATTTCTTCGAATGTAGATATGACTTAATCATCTCTTTCTCCAACTCTGAGTGTGGTGTCAGTGTGGCGTCTTTGCGTATATGTTGCACATCATAACCTCTCTCATGAAAATAACGTGATACAAGTGCGAACCTATGGCACTCCAGAGGTTCTGCTTCGGAACACATTAAGGCAATATTGTATCCCTTTTCCATCCCATCCAATACTCGTGCCACTCCTCGTTTGAAGTTGGCACTTTGCGCCGCCGATTCAAAATCTACTTTACCATCCTTGTCAAGACTGTCAGTTCGTCTTGCGCCAAACTCTTCCCCGAAATGGAGATACAAAATACCGTTGATTTGTAGGAAATTGCGCAGAACTTCTTGGTTGAACTGTGGCGAATATTTGCTTGCTGGGATGCTACGCACATCGATCACGCAGTTTATTCCGAATGCTTTAAGTAACTCAAGGAATTCTTCTTGCGTCTGATTTGAGTGTCCTATACTGTACAACCTGTTACCCATTTCCAATGGCATTTGTATTGCAAAGATACAACTTTTTTCGCAACCTACAGCTCCGCAGCAAACACAAATGGCAGCAGGTCTGCCGCACTGTTGTATTCTCGCACTCTCCCGTCGTTAAGTGGCAGCAATATTCTCATATTGCATCTCTGCCGTTGCTCTTGTTCAATCATCACTTGGCGGCATGCTCCACAGGGCGAGGCTTCCGCTGCTTTGCCCTCGCCATCTACAGCGGCAATGGCAAGTGCTTCTATGGTGCAGTCCTTTCCATGTCGGGCCGACGCACCGAACAGCGCCACCCGCTCGGCACATAGCCCTGACGGGTAAGCTAGGTTCTCCTGGTTGCTCCCTATCTCTATTGCCCCATCTTTCATACGCACGGCCGCTCCAACACGAAAATGTGAATAAGGCGAATAGGAGTTCTTCGTGGCTTCGCGCGCGGCAGCCAGTAACTCGCGGTCGGTGGCTGTAAGTTCCTGTTCCGATGAGTATTCTTGATAGTTTATGGTCAGCGTTTTCTGCATATTTTTGTGTTCTTATAGTTCGCTCCATTCCGGCATTGACGCCATCAGCTGCAACGTGCCTTCCTCCGTCACTTTCAGTACTAGGCTTTGTTTTCCGTTGGTGAGCAACAGCCACGGCACCTGCAACACTGTGTTGTATCGGCAGGCTTGGTCTGCCACCTTCTGCGTGATCGCCACATCGGGACGCTTGCACTCCACTATCATCTTCGCCGCCATCGCTTTGTTATAAATCACGATGTCACACCGTCGGCTCATCCCGTTTAGTGTTATCGACCCCTCCACCTGCATAAGCTCCAGCGGATAGCCTTTCTCGTTGTGAAGATATCGTAACACCGCCTGCCTCACTCCCTCTTCGGGTGTCAACGCCACATAGCGTCTGCGCACGATGTCCAATATCTCATGCCCGTCGGCAGTTTGGCGTATATGTGGCTGCTGTTCTTCGGGCATAGTGGTGCTATTCTACGATGTAGTTGTCGTCATCGGTGCGCTGTTCGGATTTCTTCTCTTGTTTCAATCCGTTGTTTATCTTGTAGGTGAAACCAAGCGTGATCGTCGGTGCTATACGGTTGCCGCGGAAGATTCGGCTGAGCTGCTCATTCTCGGTGTCGTGACCGAATCCACCTGTGCAAAAGACGTCGCTGACGCGGAGGTTGATCGAGCCTTGTTTCTTGAGCACATCTTTACGCACCGCCAGGTCAAACCAGTACGAGCCGCGCATTTTGGTTTGCAGATCTTGGAAGCCTGGACGGAACTGCCCCGAGAACTGTATCGCCCAGTCTTTGGGCAGGTTCATGTAAGAGCTCAGCTTACCGCTCACCCTGAGGGCGTTGCGGCTGGTGTTGTTCAGCAGCTCGGTGCCTTCTATATATTCGCCGTACAGGTTCACACTGACGTTTATTTTCCACCATTTCAGTATCTGCTGGTCCCAAATCACCTCCAATCCGTAGTTGATACCTTTGCTCAGGTTCTGCCAGGTCGACGCCCAGTAGCCGTCATAGTCGGAGTTGTATATCATCCACGGCGAGTAGTATGCCGCCGATGCCGAATCCCACACAAATCCGTACATCGTCATCTTGTTATTTGTCTGGCGGAAATAGGCCGACGTGAAGATGTTCGTCTGCTTGAACCCCACATTGTACGACAGCTCGATAGCGTGCGTGTATTCGGGGTCGAGGTTGGGGTTTCCGAAACTCATCTCCTTGCCTTGGCGGATATTGATGAACGCGTCGAGCGACTGCATCCTCGGCCTTCTCACCCTCTTGCTATAGCTCAGCTGTATGCTTTGGTTGTCGTTGATGTTGTACGAGAGGTGCACCGTTGGGTAGAGCTGCCAGTAGTCTTTATCGACCACCGTGTTGTTGTGCATCCTGTCTTTGCCTCCGATGTTTGAGTATTCGCCGCGCAAGCCCACCTGGGCCGACAGTTGGTCAACTATCTTGCCTCCGAAGGTGGCATATATGGCGTGTATCTGCTGGTTGTAGTCTTCGTCCACCGACGACTGCGAGTCCATAGCTCTATTTAGGGTCCCATTGGTATCGTAGGTGTTCATGTAGTAGAGCGACTGCAGCGTCGAGCGGCTGATGAAACCCTCGTATCCCACCTCCAGTTTGAACCTGTCGGCAAACGGGTGCGTGTAGTCCAATTTGGCGTTCAGCGAGTTGCCTCCGCGCGTGTTGTCCGTCTCTCTCCTGTAGTAGTTCAGCATGTCGATGGAGTCCAGGTCGTAGAACTGGCGTTGGTCGCCGCCTCCTTTGCCATGTCTGTGCGTGTATGTCAGATCGAAGGTCAGCTGCTGGTCGGCTTTGTCGAACTTCTTCACAAAAAGCAGATATGCTATGTGGTTCATCCTGTGTGTGGTGTTCGTGTCTGTCTGGCGGTAGTTGTAAAGGCCGTCATTCAGCAGGTCTTCAGCGTCTATGTAGCTTCTCCTGATGTGCTTGCCGCCGTTGTATGTATAGGAGAGCAGCAGCGAGGCGTTGCGTTTGAAATAGTATTCACCGCCCAACTTTATGCTGCTCATCGTATTGGAGTGCCGGTTATATTCATACAGGCTGTCGTGCGAGATGTCCATGCCGCTATTTTTGCGGGTAATGTCTGTCGTGCTGCGGTTTCCGCGTCCCCTCACTCCGCCGTCAGCGTTGAAGAACACACTCCACCGCTCGGTGGCGTAGTTCAGGTTTATTGTCCCCATCGCGGTGGGGATGAACTTACTGTAGTCAGGATCTCCGGCTTGGCCGGTGTTGTAACCTCCGAGGTTCGGTATCTGGAAGGGTAGGGGGGCTCCCAAGTTCACGTTCACCGTGCCGCTCAACCCAAGTGCTCCGCTCGTCTGCTCTTTCAACTTGATGTTTATTATGCCCGACATTCCTTCGGGGTCGTACTTCGCCGACGGGTTCGTGATGACTTCCACGTTCTCAATCGAACTTGCCGGTATCTGTTCCAGCAGCACGTCCAGCTCGCTTCCCATCAGCTCGTATGGACGTCCGTTGATAAGCACTTTCACGTTCGACGAGCCTCTCAGCGACACCTCGCCGTCACTGCTTATTGCCACGCTCGGCACATTGTCCAGCACGTCCGTCGCCGTGCCGCCTCCTGTCACAAGGTTCTTATCCACGTTTATGACTCGTTTGTCCAGCTGGTATTCCATCATCGACCGCTCCGCCGACACCTCCGCCGCCTTCAGCACTGTCGAAGTGGGCGACAAGGTTATCTTTCCGATGTTCACTACGGGCTTACCTGCTGAAAAAGTCACATTCTCAGGGTGATAGTACGGCTTGAATCCCATCAGCGTGATACGCACGAGGTATGTGCCGTAGGGTATCTTCTCCACCGCGAAATTTCCTCCTTCCAGCGACACGTTTCCCGCCACCAGCGACGAGTCTTCCGTCTTCAGGACAGCTATGGTGGCATATTCGATTGCCGCTCCGCCCGACTTCTCCACCACCTTGCCGGTCAGCTTGCCCTGTGCCGCCGCACTGCCGCAAAGCACCACCGCCAGCACCAAAGCTATATATTTCAAGTGTTTCATAACGCTAAATGATTTTGCATTATTTATCACTTGCAAAAGTACTTCCTTTTCTCAAGGGTTTTCCCCAAGAAAAAACATATTTTCCCCAAACAGCTCCACCCTTAGACATTGTATAGCCCATCCATAGCCCATCCATAGCCCTACCTTAGACAAACCATAGAGCTACCATAGAGAATACATAGAGAATACATAGAGGAAGCATAGAGAAAATATAGACATTACGTTTTCACTCCGTTTTCGGCTGCCTCACATAGTGCGGCATCTCCATCGGTATCGGCAGCGACAGCTCTATCAGCCCGCCGAACTCCTCGCCGTCATACCACGGCACCTGGTATATCAGCTTCTTCACACCGTTCTTCTCTATCGTGTAGGCGTTCAGTTTCTGCTCGTCGAGCAGCTCCCTGAGTATCTTTGCTGCTCGCTCCGGGTGGCAGTCAAACAGGTTGTTGCCCACAATCTTATGGCCGTGGCTGTTCACATCCGCCGACGTCTGGTTCATATCCAATATGTTGCCCTCTTTGTCGCAAACCGTGATAGCGACCTTCTTAAGTCCTTCGAAATATTTGTCCATTATGAGAAACTGTTAAAATTTGTTCCACTTTACCCGTTCCCGCCCACCCAAAACTCAAAACTTAAAACTCAAAACTTAAAACTTAATGTGTACTATTCTGCTCTTTTTCAGTTTCGACAGGGTCACAAACCAGTCGTCGTCCACCCTCTGCAGCCGTCCGGTGAGGAACAGCATTTTGTCTTGCGGTGAGGTGTATTTGCTCACCTTGCCCCCGTCGTCGATGGCATAAACCGCCAGCGTCGCCTTCGAGGCTCCCATTATTGCAAGCATAGGCAGGTGCTCGCTTATGTCATAATTTGCAGGTGCTTTCGCATTTTCTGTCTGCACCACGTATGTGCGACCGTTAAGATACGTCAGATGCTGACGTAGCGGTGACATGTCGTTGGTTGTCCTTATGTTTGTCCTTATGGGTACCCGCCACACAAAGTTGGCATCCTTGTCAATCGCCACCATCAGGCTTCCGGTCAGGTCATACACATACATTGTACCGCCTTTCGAGTACATCACCGTGGTCATTAACGTCCAAAGCTGCATAACTCCGCCAAACGGCGTTGCAACTCCGTCCTTTGTCGTCAAACCTTGCATCTCCGTCACCTTGCTGCGTCGCGACTCCGAATCCACGTTCTTCAACACGCCGAACTCTGTCTCCGTCAGCGGCTGGGGGTTGAACACAAGCTTCTTGCTCTCGGTATTGAACGAGAGGGCATATATGCCCGAATACTGTATGTTATGTAACCCGCGGCGTTTTTCACCTATGGTACCTCCAGCCACGAAATGCCCGTCAACATAGTTCAGCATCCGGCACGAGCACAGGTCGCCGCGCCCCACCGAATCTACAAACGTGTCGTCGCTCATAGAGGTGTGGTTGGCAAACAGAAAATAGGTGCTGTTCTCCGAAGCTCCCACCAACATTGCGTGTACCGCCTCTTCGTCGTCTATTGTCATCATGCTGTACCAGCCTGGCAGGTCGTCCCTCCGCCACAACTCGGCATAACGGCTGTCTGTCACCACCAATGCGTCGTACTCGGCGTCCTCTTTGCCGAACGCTTTGGCTATACGCGAGTTGTTGCTGTATTCCTTGATCGAGATGGCTTTGACGTGGCCGTCTGGCGAGGTGGCCACCTTCCAATCCATCATGTTCGACTCTTTGTTCTTGCGATTATAGAACACCTTCGGCTCGCCAACCAGCGTCCAGCTTGTGAGGCTTGCCTTGAAGACATGTATGTCACTCGGTTCCCCTTTCACTGCACCGCATATCATCATATACACAGTGTCTCCTATTGTGTTGACATCCACCAGCATGCTCTCTTTCGCCTTCGACACCACCAGCTTCTTCTCTGCCTTTCCCGCTGTGTTGAGCCCATATATCGCCACCCCGGTACTGACATCTCCGTTAAAGTAGTATCTCACGTTGGTCACCATCACCGAAAGGCCGTCTTTCTTGCCAATAAAATAGGCCCCGCTGGCCTGTCCGCTTCCAAGCCCTTTGAACTCTTCAATGCTCATCTCCACCTGCTGGGCAATACCGCTTAAAGCCATAAGCGTCATAGCAATAACGAATGTCAATCTTTTCATATCGGCTTCTTTAAAAACTTGAAACTAAAAAATTGGAACTAAAAACTAACTACCTACCACCTGAATCCGATGGTGGCTATCGGTGTCAGCGTCACCGGCACCTTGGTGAGGTATGCGTCCGCGCTGTCCTCTCCTGTCGAGAAGAAGTCAAACAACGGATACCGCATCTTGAGTCGCAACGACACAAAGAAGGTGTTGGTGATGTAGTAGAACGCCCCAAGCGAAGCCTCCACCGAGATAGCTCCACCCATCCCGTATTCGCCTTCCATCGAATACCGTCCTTCGCTTAACATATTGCCGTTCAGGTCCAGCAAGTCTCTCTTGTGCGCCCGTCCGAACACCAGCGACTCTGCAAATCCTACGCCTGCCATTATGGGCAGTTTCTCCGTGAGATAATAGGCAAGATATACCTCCTCCGCTATCTCCACCACATTCGATTTCTGCTTCATCGCCGTAAGGCTGGTGCTGTCCATATACGTCGCACTCGCCCTTTCGCGCGAGAAGCTGGCGTCAAACATAAATCCGAAGTCCAGCCTCCCCTTCAGTTCTCTCTCCATCCCGTAGGTGAACGCAAACACCGGCGACACCGACCGCTTCAGCGTGCCTGGTTTCACATTGCTTCCTGGCTCCAACGTCGGCTGCGGAACACTGAACGGCATCACCGCACCCGCCGAAAATCCCATCATAAAGTCACCGTCCCATACGAAATACTGCGCCCTCGCAGCTCCAAAAGAGACAAACAGCGTAACAATCAGAACAAGTAGCCCCTTTTTCATAGGTTAATCCCATTTATACCCAAAGGTAAGCAACGCCTGTATTCTACGACGATGGTCACAGGCGGCATACATTATGTTGCCTATTGAGTATCTGTGCGCAAAGTCATTTGCGGCCAGCGAGTTGTAGAACGGCCACGCATCGGCTCGTCCGCTAAGCCCTACGAAGAAATGTTCTCCAATAAAGTAATTCAGCTGTAGGTGTGCAGTGAGACCTATGGTGACGTTCGTTTCCTTCTGGTCGGCATACAACCAGTTGACAGGATCTTCTCCATAGTCGGTTCCGTTGGCATCTACAATTGAGGATGTGACGCCTATCTTTGTCATGCCTCCCAGATAAAGTCCTACCCCGAGCAGTATTTGGAACTTTTCGTCAAAGGTGTAGTTCATGTTCAATCCCGCGGCTCCGCATAACCCCAATCCCGACATCGTGTAGTTGTAGGTATATGGCGCATACTTGGCTCCGTAGGTACTTCCTCCGTCAAATGTGGCATTCCAGCCGTCGCGGTATATGTCCATATAGAAGAAGCACCCGCCTATGCCGAATCCATCTTCGTTTCCCACCATATCTATACCAAAAGAGCCTACTGCCGAGCCATAATTCTTGAAATCCGAAGGCTTTACTGTACCTATGCCATCTACAATGAATGTCGGTACACCCATTGTAAACTGATAGCCAACCCCGGCAAACAGGCGTTTAGGTCCTTGCCACGGGTTCACCCATACTCTATGCATATACTGTGCCGATACCGGCAACGCAAGTATAGTTAACAATGCGGCAATGTAAAATTTTCTCATACGTCTTAGTTTTATGATTTGTAAGTTGTTAATATAGATTGGCGGAGCAGCATCACCCACTCCGCCAATAAAAACCACCTGTGACCGACCACATTCTGGTCGCTGGTCACAGATCACTGGTCACTATCTCGCATTCAGCGCAGCCAACGCGATGCTGTAAAGCTTCGTGTTGATGCTGTCGCCGCGGCTGGTCAGCACACACGGCACCTTTGCGCCCACCACCATGCAAGCCAGCTCGGCGCCGCCAAACTTCGTGCAGGTCTTGTAGAACACATTGCCGCTCTCGATGTTCGGGAACAGGATGCAGTCGGCATCGCCGGCCACCTCGCCGCCCACCTTCTTCGTCTGTGCGCTCTCCTTGTCGATGGCCACGTCAAGTGCCAAAGGTCCGTCTATGATGGCGCCCTTTATCTGGCCTCTCTCGCCCATCTTGCTGATGATGGCAGCCTCCACGCAGGCGGGCATACCCGTCGAAACCTGCTCTGTGGCGGCAAGCACAGCCACCTTCGGCTTCGCAATCTCAAGGCTCTTGGCCGTGCTGATAAGGTAACCCAGGATAGCCTGTTTCTGCTTCATGTCGGGAGCTGGCACGATAGCCACATCCGAGCACACCAGCAGCTTGTGGTATTTAGGCACCTCAAACACAGCCATGTGTGTCAGCATGTCGGTCTTCTTGCCAGGCATCAAGCCCTTCTCCTTGTTCAGGATGGCACGCATATATTTGTCGGTGCTCAGCAAGCCTTTCATAAGGAACTTGCCGTCGCAGCCGCCTTCGTTCACCAGCTCTACGGCCTTCACTCCGGCTTTCGTCTCGTCGGCTTCCTGCACCAGCTCAAACTTGTTCACGTCTATGCCCTCTTCGGCGCACACCTTCTTTATCGTCTCGATGTCGCCCACCAGCGTGGCGTCCACGATTCCGCGGTCAACAGCCATACTCACAGCTCCGATAGTGTGTGAGTCGTTGGCATAAGCAGCGATAAGTCTTTTCTTGCCTTTGGTCTTAACCAATTCCAGCAAATCGTCAAGTTTTGTAATCATTGTTTTGTAGTTTTATATGTGTTAATTGTTTAATCGTTACCCCGTTCGATAGCGGATTGCAAATATACAAAATAATTTCATCACCGCAAAATCACAATCCCTTATCATCCTCCATCTCAAAAATATTCCTCCCATATTTCATCTTTTTTACTATCTTTGTAGATATTGTGTGGACACTCCAAATATATGTTTCCGCATTGTAATAATTTAAAAACCAATAATATGAAAAAGAAACATAATTCTTCTTCCCCCATATTTCGCATTGTGATAACTTTGGTGCTTGTAATCCTTGCTGTTAATTCTGTTTTGTGTCAAGATACGGTTAGATTAAACGACCCAAGGTTTTTATATCCACAGCTTCCTCATAAAAATTTTTATTTTTTTAGAGGAGAACTGTTTATTGGATGTAATTATAATGTTATGTCTCCCACCAGCGGCATCGGTCACGAATGTGTTTTGAATAGAGAATCGGCCACAATATACGGAATAGCCGTTCCTTTAAAGGATATTGGCTCCTACTCCAACCGAGGGGATTTAGACTTTAATGTGTTATGGTTGAAAATAGCGGACTCCATACCAGAAAATGAATATAATCCAGTGTTGGATTCTGTGAAACTAACACAAGCTTCGGAACAGAAAACATTGCTTTTGGATGAGATTGTTATTACCGAAAGTGGCGAAATTACGGATAGTATCGTTAGAGATGCACACACTTTGTATTGTGGATATTTCAGTCGCCCGATTCATATAACCGACAGTTCTTTTTTTATATGTGCTCGTCCTGAGCGTGGGGCTTTTTCAATACCTGTATATGGTATTAATTCACCGGAAGTAACAGCTTATCAATGGGAACAACTAGATGGATCTCATCCAGATGAATATCATTGGGCTGAAAGAAGCGATCGAAGAGTATTATGACTGCCAATACTTCCAATAATTGCTCCGCATCCAGGTTGGACACCTGACCTCGAGCCGGATTCAAACGCTGTTCGAACAGTTGATAGGACTGCCAATCAGACTATTTCCGTTTGCCCCAATCCTGCTCATAATGACTTCTCTGTGAAATCTGACAAACGTGTTATGCAAATTGAACTTTACAATGCCAAAGGAAAGTTGTGCTGACGTTGGGACAACTGCTCCGAACGCTACTCTTTATCTAGTATAAACTCTGGAATTTATGCCCTTAGGATAAAGACATTGGATGGTGTTGTAACAAAAAAACTTATCGTTCGAAAGTAATCTCTGCTAATCAACGCTGAACTTAATCGTTTCATTACACCCAACTAAACAAGAATAAAGCCCTTGTCACAAAAATGACAAGGGCTTTCCTTACAAATTATGAAACAGTTTATTTACTACGCTGTTGCGCAGCTTCAACCTCTGCCTTGTTTCCTACAACAAGGTTCTGGTATTCGCGCAAACCTGTACCGGCAGGTATAAGGTGTCCCACGATGACGTTCTCCTTCATACCTTCCAGAAAGTCCTGTTTGGCATTGATGGCAGCCTCCGTAAGAACCTTGGTGGTCTCCTGGAACGAGGCAGCGGAGATAAAAGACCTGGTCTGCAACGAAGCACGGGTGATTCCCTGTAGTATCTGCTTCGCCGTGGCGGGACGTGCGTCACGCACGGTGACAAGTTTCTTGTCTTGACGGCGCAACTGCGAGTTTTCATCGCGCAACTGACGTGCCGTGATCATCTTTCCTGCCCTGAAATTCTCACTGTCACCGCTGTCAGCAACTATCTTCATACCGAAGATTTCATCGTTGACTTCGTGGAAATCAATCTTGTTGACCAATTCTCCCTCAAGGAAGCGAGTGTCGCCCGGATCCTCTATCTCTACCTTGCGCATCATCTGACGAACAATTATTTCAAAATGTTTGTCATTGATTTTCACACCCTGCAGACGGTAAACTTCCTGAACTTCGTTGACGATGTACTCCTGAACCTTCATGGGTCCCTTGATGGCCAAGATGTCGGCAGGAGTGACTGCTCCCTCTGAAAGCGGTGTTCCAGCCTTGACGTAGTCGTTGTCTTGGGCAAGTATCTGCTTGCTCGTGCTTATAAGGTAGCTGCGCTGCTCGCCCGTCTTGCTGGTTATGGTGATTTCACGGTTGTTGCGTTTCAGCTTCTTGGCTACTGTAACGATACCGTCTATTTCGGCCACTGTTGCTGGGTCGGACGGGTTGCGAGCCTCGAATAGTTCAGTGACACGCGGCAGACCTCCTGTGATATCGCCAGCCTTGCCGAATGAGCGCGGAATCTTGGCCATAATATCACCAGCCTTGAGTTTCTGCCCTTGCTCAACACCGATATGCGCTCCGACCGGAAGGTCGTAGGCCTTGAGAACATTGCCCTCGGCGTCAATAATGTTGAGTGCAGGATTCTTCGTACGCTGACGCGACTCGATGATAACCTTATCCTGAAGTCCTGTCTGCGCATCTGACTCAACTCGATATGTGACATTTTCTATCACATTTTCAAACGATACCTTACCGTCAACATCAGAGATGATAACAGCGTTATACGGATCCCACTCTGCTATCAAGTCTCCCTTGGTGAGAACTTCTCCAGAATGTTTGTAAAGTTTCGCTCCGTATGGAACAAGGGCGGAATATAGCGTAACCTCTGTCTTTGTATCGACGATTCTCATTTCGGCCGAACGACCTATAACCACATCATACTTGCTGCCATCGGCATCAGTATATGGAATGGCTCTGAGTTCGTCTATTTCAATTCGTCCGTCGTACTTGGCCTGCAAGCTCGAAGTGGTACCGATGTTGCCGCCGGCAACACCTCCGACGTGGAAGGTTCGCAATGTAAGCTGTGTTCCTGGCTCACCTATAGCCTGTGCTGCGATAACTCCCACTGCTTCGCCTTTTTGAACCATATGACCTGTGGCCAAGTTACGGCCATAGCACTTGGCACAAACGCCGTGTTTGGACTCACAGGTGAGCACCGACCGGATTTCGACCTCTTCTATTGGAGATTCTTCTATCTTACGGCATATTTCCTCGGTCAATTCTTCGCCAGAGTAAGCAATTATCTCACCCGTATGGGGGTTGATGATGTCGTGAACGGTAGTACGACCAAGTATCTTCTCGGAGAGCGACTGGACAATATCCTCTCCCTTTTTGAGTGCAGTGGTTGGAAGACCACGGAGCGTGCCACAGTCCTCTTCGGTTATAATGACATCGTGAGCCACATCAACAAGACGACGTGTCAAATATCCAGCGTCAGCGGTTTTAAGTGCCGTATCGGCAAGACCCTTTCGGGCTCCGTGCGTGGAGATAAAGTATTCAAGCACTGACAAACCCTCTTTAAAGTTTGAAATAATCGGGTTCTCGATAATCTCGTTGCCTGCAGCTCCTGCCTTTTGCGGCTTGGCCATAAGTCCTCGCATACCGGAAAGCTGACGAATCTGCTCCTTGCTACCACGAGCTCCAGAATCATACATCATGTAGATTGGATTGAAGCCTTGGTTGTCAGCCTTGAGACGCTTCATCAACGTCTCGGTGAGCTGGTTGTTGGTGTTGGTCCAAATATCGATAACGTGGTTGTAACGTTCGTTGTTGGTTATAAGACCCAGCGAATACTGCGCCATAACCTCCTCAACCTCTTCATTAGCCTTCTCTATCATCGTCTCTTTCTCATTAGGAATGAGAACATCTCCGAGATTGAAAGAGAGTCCGCCTCGGAAAGCCTGACGGTATCCCATATTCTTGATATCATCCAGAAATGCGGCTGTGACGGCATTGCCACAGGTAGTGAAGAGGTCTCCGATGATGTCGCGTAACGACTTCTTGCCAAGCACCTGATTGATATATCCGTATTCTTTCGGCACCACTTGGTTGAAGATAACACGTCCGACAGTGGTACGTATGCGGTCTGTCTTGATATAGTGACCTTTCTCGTCGAGGACCGGGTTGCCATCCTTGTCTCGCATAATCTCAAACTCCGTACGGCTGCGCTCGACTGTTTCCTGCTTGTTTTCGCAGTCTCTGTCCGTAAGCAACTTGCCGTCCTTGTCCTTTATAACCTCGGTAAACGTGCCGTCTGTCTTGATATAGCTATATTCATCCCTGCCATGTATTGCTGTCATCTTCATCGAGATGCAGGCATTGAGGTCAATACGTTTCTCATTGTATGCAATGATAACCTCTTCAGGAGAGTAAAAACGGTATCCTTCTCCCTTGACGGTCTCGTCGGCAGTAGTACGGCGGGGTTTGGTCATATAGTACAGACCGAGCACCATATCCTGAGAAGGAACGGTGATAGGAGCACCGTTGGCAGGGTTAAGGATATTGTGAGTCGAAAGCATGAGGAGCTGAGCCTCCAGTATGGCTGCATTGCCCAGCGGCACATGGACAGCCATCTGGTCTCCGTCGAAGTCAGCGTTGAAACCGGTACAAACGAGCGGGTGCAGACGTATAGCCTTTCCCTCAACCAAACGAGGCTGGAAAGCCTGGATACTCAATCGGTGCAGCGTAGGAGCACGGTTGAGCAGTATGGGATGTCCCTTAAGGATGTTCTCGAGAATCTCCATCACAACGGGCTCCTTGCGGTCAACGATGCGCTTGGCAGACTTGACGGTCTTCACGATTCCACGCTCAAGAAGTTTGCGGATGACGAACGGCTTGAAAAGCTCGGCAGCCATGTCTTTAGGCAGTCCGCACTCGTGCATCTTCAGCTCCGGACCCACAACAATAACCGAACGACCCGAGTAATCAACACGTTTACCAAGGAGGTTCTGACGGAAACGTCCTTGCTTTCCCTTGAGTGAGTCGCTGAGCGACTTGAGCGAACGGTTCGAATCAGACTTGACGCTGCTCACCTTGCGACTGTTGTCGAAGAGCGAGTCAACTGCCTCCTGCAACATTCGCTTTTCATGTCGCATTATGACTTCCGGAGCCTTGATCTCGAAGAGACGCTTTAATCGGTTATTACGGATTATTACTCGACGATAGAGTTCGTTGATGTCGGACGTGGCAAAACGACCACCTGCAAGTTGCACAAGTGGACGCAACTCTGGCGGAATGACGGGCACTATCTTTACAATCATCCATTCTGGACGGTTGTCAAGACCTCGTGCCTGCATCCGTCTCTGAGACTCACGGAACGACTCAACTACATTAAGACGCTTTAGTGCATCCTGCTTGCGCTGAGTTGAGTTCTCTTTGGAGGCTTTGTCGCGCAAATCGTCTGAAACAGCTTCAAGATCAATCTGGCTGAGAAGCGTATATAGCGCCTCCGCTCCCATTCCTGCAATGAACTTGTCTGGATCACTGTCGGGAAGCTGGTCATTACCCTCTGGTAAAGTTGAGGTTATTGCATAATACTCATCATCAGTGAGTGTGTCAAGCTTTTCAACTGGAGCGTCATTAAGCTTGGCCTTACCTGGTTGGATGACAATATATTTTTGATAATATATAACCTGTTCCAACTTTTTGCTCGGAACATCAAGCAACGTACCGATTTTGTTAGGCAGCGAGCGGAAAAACCATATGTGAGCAACAGGAACGGTCAGTTCGATATGACCCATACGCTCACGACGAACTTTCTTCTCGGTCACCTCTACACCGCAGCGATCGCAAACAATGCCCTTGTAACGGATACGCTTGTATTTTCCGCAATGACACTCCCAGTCACGCGTAGGACCAAATATTCGCTCGCAAAACAAACCGTCGCGTTCGGGCTTGAATGTGCGATAGTTTACGGTTTCAGGCTTTGTCACCTCGCCGTACGAGCGTTTTTTTATCGATTCTGGCGACGCCAAACTGACAGTTATGGAGTTAAAATCGCTTTTTATCTGTGTATCACTATTTCTAAATGCCATTTTCTTTTTCAGTTTTAAGATTATACGAACATGCTAATGCCTTCTTGATAACGCCTATTCAAACGTGATCTCAAGGCACAGACCGCGCATTTCGTGAATCAACACATTAAACGATTCGGGAATGCCTGGTGTCGGCATATTGTCGCCTTTGACTATGGCTTCATATTCTTTTGAACGTCCATTGACATCGTCGGATTTGACAGTGAGCACCTCCTGAAGCACATGAGATGCACCGTGAGCTTCGAGAGCCCATACCTCCATCTCTCCGAAACGCTGACCTCCAAAATGGGCTTTACCTCCAAGCGGTTGCTGGGTAATTAGCGAATATGGCCCGATGGAACGTGCATGCATCTTATCGTCAATCATATGATGGAGCTTGAGCATATAGATGTATCCCACTGTTGCTGGTTGGTCAAAACGCTCGCCCGTCTCTCCGTCGTACAGGTATGTACGACCATTTTCGGGGAGACCAGCCTCTTGCATATAACCGTTTATCTGCTCAAGTGTGGCTCCGTCGAAAATTGGGGTTTGGAATCGTTTGCCAAGTTTCTTGCCTGCCCAGCCAAGGACTGTTTCGTAAATCTGACCGAGGTTCATACGTGAAGGCACACCAAGTGGATTCAACACTATGTCAACCGGAGTTCCATCTGCAAGGAATGGCATATCCTCGGGTCTGACTATACGTGAAACGATACCCTTGTTACCATGACGACCTGCCATCTTGTCGCCTATGCGCAACTTGCGCTTCATGGCTATATAGACTTTTCCAACTTGTACGGTTCCTGTCGGGAGGTCGTCTCCGACTGTAAGCGCAAATTTCTTTCGTTCACGTCGTGAGTATATTTCACGATACTTGATATTGTAATTGTTTAGAAGTTCGCGGATGAGAGCGTTCGTGTCCTTGTCGGTAGTCCACTTGTTTGGATTGACATTGGTGTAGTCGATATTCTTCAGAATCTTTGCTGAGAACTTGACTTTCTTGGGCACAAGTTCTTCTTTATTGTTTGAATATACACCGCTTGAAATCTTGCCGTTAAGGATGACTATGAGACGGTCGATAAGCTTGTCTTTCAACTCCTCTGTCTCATACTTAAACTCTGCTTCGGGCTTGGCAAGGATATCCTTGCTCTTGGCGCGAGAACGTCTATCATGGACAATCCTGGAGAAAAGTTTCTTATCTATAACAACACCCTGCAACGAAGGAGGTACCTTCAACGATGCATCCTTGACATCACCGGCCTTGTCACCGAAAATAGCACGGAGCAGTTTTTCTTCGGGCGTCGGGTCTGTCTCACCCTTTGGGGTTATTTTACCTATAAGGATATCGCCCTCCTTGACCTCGGCTCCGATTCGGATTATACCATTCTCATCAAGATCCTTGATAGCATCATTGCTGACATTTGGAATGTCACGGGTGAGTTCCTCTGAACCACGCTTTGTTTCACGCACTTCTGTAGAGAATTCCTCAATGTGGACAGACGTAAAGATGTCCTCTCGTACCACACGCTCGGATATCACCACAGCATCCTCAAAGTTGTAACCCTTCCACGGCATGAAAGCCACCATCATGTTGCGACCCAGTGCCAATTCTCCACCTTGTGTGGCATAGCCTTCGCAAAGAACTTGACCTTTGTGAATCTTGTCGCCCTTTCGTACAATAGGACGCAGATTGATAGCTGTACTATGGTTGGTACGTTGATATTTGGTGAGTCTGTACTCTTTTAGGTCGTCCTCAAAACTGACAAGACGCTCTGTTTCGGAACGTTTATGACGGATTACTATTTTTGTGGAATCAACATATTCAACAACTCCGTCGGCCTCGGCGTTAAGAAGCACACGACTGTCTTCTGCCACTTCCTTCTCAATGCCAGTACCAACCAAAGGTATCTCAGGATTGAGCAGCGGAACGGCCTGACGCATCATGTTGGAACCCATAAGGGCTCGGTTGGCATCGTCGTGTTCAAGGAACGGAATAAGCGATGCTGCAATAGATGCAATCTGGTTGGATGCGATGTCTATGAGGTCTATTTCATCAGGCGATACTATTGGGAAGTCGGCCTGACGGCGTACTTTCACCTTGGAGTCAAGTATGTTGCCTTTCTCGTCCTGACGAGTGGTAGCCTGTGCAACGGTCTTGTTCTCTTCCGCTTCCGCAGAAAGATAGATTGGAGCCTCATTGAGCTGAACCTGACCGTTTATAACTCGCTGATATGGCGTTTCTATAAATCCAAGGTTGTTAATCTTTGCATAAACGCACAACGAAGATATAAGACCAATGTTTGGACCTTCCGGAGTTTCTATAGTACAAAGACGACCATAGTGAGTATAATGAACGTCACGAACCTCGAAACCTGCACGCTCACGCGACAAACCTCCGGGACCAAGTGCCGAGATACGACGCTTGTGCGTGATTTCGGCCAGTGGGTTGGTCTGATCCATGAACTGGCTGAGCTGGTTGGTACCGAAAAACGAATTGATAACCGACGATAGCGTTTTGGCATTGATGAGGTCAACTGCTTTGAAATTTTCGTTGTCACGCACGTTCATACGCTCGCGGATTGTTCGCGACATACGGGCAAGACCAACGCTGAACTGTGCAGCCAACTGCTCCCCTACCGTACGGATTCGTCTGTTACTTAAATGGTCTATATCATCAACCTCCGCCTTTTGGTTGATCAGCTCAATTAGATATTGTATTATGGAGGTGATGTCCTCCTTTGTAAGCACTCGCACATCATCCGGCACAGATAGGTTCAACTTTGTATTGATACGATAGCGACCTACCATGCCAAGATCGTAGCGCTTGTCTGAGAAAAATAACTTCTCTATAATACCTCTGGCCGTTTCCTCGTCTGGCGGTTCGGCATTGCGCAACTGGCGATAAATATATTCGACAGCCTCTTTTGCATTGTTGGCTGTATCTTTCTTGAGTGTATTATATATGACTGAATAGTCTATATTGTCACGTTCCTCGTTCTTGACAAGGATTGATTTTACGTTGAGTTCAAGGATTTTCTCAATGTTTTCCTCTGTCAACTCAACATCGCGTTCGATGGCAACCTCTGTACGCTCCATCGAGACAACCTCTCCAGTATCTTCATCCACAAAGTCCTCTATCCATGTGTCAACGACACGCGCAGCGAGCTTTTTGCCTATGACTTTCTTCAGGTTCGCCTTGGTGACCTTGACCTCCTCGGCAAGATTGAATATGTCAAGGATGTCCTTGTCCGACTCAAAGCCGATGGCTCTGAGTAATGTGGTTATCGGCAGCTTTTTCTTGCGGTCGATATAGGCATACATCACATTGTTGATGTCGGTGGTGAATTCCATCCAACTGCCCCTGAATGGGATGATACGAGCCGAGTATAGCTGTGTACCGTTTGAATGGAACTGGGTGCCAAAGAATACACCCGGTGAACGATGCAACTGTGATACTACCACTCTCTCTGCACCGTTGATTACAAAGGTACCCTTTGGCGTCATATATGGAATCAATCCAAGATAGACCGACTCGTCCGTCACCTCGAAATCTACATTTTCGGGGTCGTTGCAAGAAAGCCGCAACTTGGCTTTGAGCTGGACACTGTATGTCAAACCTCGCTCTATACATTCCTCTATGGTGTATCTTGGCGGGTCGATATAGTAATCCAAAAATTCTAATGTGTAATTATTGCGCGCATCCGAAATGGGGAAATTTTCCTTGAAAACCTTGAAAAGACCTTCATCCAGACGGTTGTCGGGATTGGTCTCCAACTGGAAAAACTCTTGAAACGATTTGAGCTGTATATCAAGAAAATCCGGGTAATCAAATTTGCGAACAGATGCAAAATTTACGACGGTGGGTTGTTTTTTAGCCAAAGCGATATCTATTAAAAATGTAATTTGAAAAAGATAGATAGTCTTAAAGAATACAACTGGGCCACTTAAATATGGCTTACAGTCGGGCTGAGGTGGCCATTCATAGCAACAAGGAATAGGCACTCCGAACATGTCGGAGGCCCTATTCCTTTGAGAAATCAAATAGTTTCAAAACTATTTAACCTCGACCTCGGCACCAGCCTCTTCGAGAGCTTTCTTGAGAGCATCGGCCTCGTCCTTGGTGACACCTTCCTTCACAGGCTTGGGAGCACCGTCAACAAGTTCCTTCGACTCTTTCAGGCCAAGGCTTGCGAGATCCTTGACAGCCTTCACAACGGCAAGTTTCTTGGTTGCATCGGGTACACCCTTAAGGATAACGTCGAATGAGGTCTTTTCCTCTGCGGCTGCGGCTGCGCCACCAGCGGCGGGAGCTGCTACTGCAACTGCGGCAGCTGCGGGTTCAATACCGTACTCCTCTTTGAGAAGGTCTGTGAGTTCTTTTACTTCTTTAACTGTCAAATTAACCAGTTCTTCAGCGATAGCTTTGATATCTGCCATGATATTTTTTGTTTAAAATGTTTTTACAATGATTTAATTGTTCTTGGCCGTTAGGAAACGGTGGCCAACCGCGTTTGTTTGCTTATTCAGCTTTTTTCTCTTCCAAAGTTTTCAGTACACCAGTGATAGCGTTGGCACCCGACTGAAGCTGTGATATAACGTTCTTGACGGGCGACTGGAGGAGAGCGACGACGTCGGCAATGAGCTCGTTCTTGGACTTGATGTTGACAAGAGCGTCGAGATGCTGTTCTCCGACATAGAAGCACTCTTCAACATAAGCACCTTTAAGCACAGGTTTCTCGGCATTCTTATTGGCCGTGCGAAACTCCTTGATAAGCTTGGCGGGTGCATTGTTGGTGTTGGAAAGCATTATGGAAGTTTCACCCTTGATCACCGGGAAAAGCTCGGAATAGTCAAATCCTGACTTTTCCATTGCCTTGATGAGAAGAGTGTTTTTGACGACTTCCAGCTTGACTTCCTTGCGGAACGCGGCACGGCGTAGCTTGCTGGTCTGAACCGAATTCAAGCCTCCGATGTCGGCTATGTAGAGATGCGGGTATGCCTTTATCTCTTCACACAAAGCGTCAATCAGCTGGTCTTTCTGTTCTTTTCTCATAATGTTTTATTACTATTTTTTAAGATAACCGGCTGTAGCCGAAAAAATACATTAACCTTAAAGGGTTGCTGCCTTCGTGTCAACCTTTACACCGGCACTCATGGTGCTGGAGATTGCTATGCTCTTCACATATGTTCCTTTTGCGGCGGCGGGTTTGAGCTTAATGATAGCCTGGAGCACCTCTCGGGCATTGTCAACGATTTTTTGGCTGTCAAATGAGACTTTGGCGACGGCGGTATGGATGATACCGAATTTATCGACCTTGAAGTCGATTTTACCTGCCTTTGCCTCTTGAACGGCCTTCCCTACCTCCATTGTCACTGTGCCTGTTTTGGGGTTTGGCATAAGACCACGGGGGCCGAGGATTCGTCCCAGAGCTCCTATCTTGGGCATGCAGTTGGGCATCGTGATGATAACATCAACATCGGTCCAACCTCCCTTGATTTTGGTAATGTATTCGTCGAGGCCATAGTAGTCGGCTCCGGCGGCTTTAGCCTCCTCTTCTTTGTCAGGAGTGCACAGCACGAGAACACGTACGGTCTTGCCAGTGCCGTGAGGCAGCGTAACACTGCCGCGAACCATCTGGTTGGCCTTGCGCGGATCGACACCCAGACGGACATCAATATCAACGGATGCGTCGAATTTCGTGTAAGTGATTTTCTTGACAATCTCAACGGCCTCCTCAAGGCTGTAGAGCTGTGTCTTGTCGAACTTGGCTAAAGCTTCTTTCTGCTTTTTAGTTAATTTTGCCATTTTGATTGATTTTTGTGGTCACCGCACACGTCTATGCATGTGCTACCACGGTTTCCCAATTAGGTTGATTACTTCGCGAGAGGATTCTCTCCTGTTACGGTGATTCCCATGCTGCGGGCCGTGCCGGCTACCATGCTCATTGCTGACTCTATTGTGAAACAGTTCAGGTCGGGCATTTTGGCTTCGGCAATCTGACGGACCTGCTCCCAAGTGACAGATGCCACCTTCACACGGTTGGGTTCGGCCGAACCTTTCTGTGCTTTCGAGAGTTCCTTCAACTGGACGGCCACAGGCGGAGTTTTAATTACAAAATCAAAGGACTTGTCGGTGTAAACAGTTATGATGACCGGAACAACCTTCCCGGCCTGGTCCTGCGTACGTGCATTGAACTGCTTGCAGAACTCCATAATGTTGACACCCTTCGCTCCAAGAGCCGGTCCCACTGGAGGGGCTGGATTGGCGGCGGCGCCTTTGATTTGCAATTTAATCAATCCTGCAACTTCTTTTGCCATTAGATTAAATTTTAATGCGTTAGTTAAACCTTTTTACAGTACGTAACTACTGTTTGTCCACTATGCTTTCGATACCTGGTTGAAACCGAGTTCAAGGGGCGTTTTGCGACCGAAGATTTTAACGGTAACCTTTAGTTTTTTCTTCTCATCGTTAACCTCTTCTACAATACCCTCGAAACTGCTGAACGGGCCATCAACCACTTTCACGGATTCGCCGATTATGAAACGTTCCATTACGGCATCGCCGGTCATCATCATATCGTCCATATTGCCAAGAATCCGGTTAATCTCGGTCTGACGCATGGGGATAGGCTTACCTCCGACATCACGCAAAAAATCTAAGACATTAGGAAGGTTTTGAATCACAGGAATGATTTCATCACGCATCACAGCTTCGATAAGGACATAGCCGGGAAAACTGTTGCGTTCCTTGATAACCTTCTTGCCATTGCGGATTGAGACAACAGGCTCGGTCGGTACCAAGACTTGAGGGACTTCCTCGGACCAGCCGCGTTTGACCATCTCAGCCTCAATATATTCCTTAGCCTTTTTCTCCTTGCCGCTTATGGCTCGGACGACATACCATTTGGTAGATTGTTTATCCATAATGTCGTAGAACTTATGAAAACAGTGAACTTATACTGAATTCGCTCATCTTGGGGTGTCTGTGCTGCAGCCTCAATATGTATTGGGAAGCAAGGCTATGCGCTCAGACGGAATGAAACTATCAATTGACGATGAGTGAATAGAAGTATCCTAATAAACCTTTCCAGAATCCCATTCCCTCGCCTTCGCGGATGCCCTGTACTCCAAAAATAACATCCATAATAAAAACAATCAGTGCGAGAATCAATGCAGCAACCGCCACAACAACGGCACTGTTCTGGAGCTCTTTGAAAGTCGGCCACGATACCTTGTGCACAAGTTCGTCGTAGCTCTCTTTTACGTAATTAACGATTTTCGACATTTTATAACTAGTTATTTTTTGCGCTGCTAACCTCATTCCCATTTGAGGTCTTCTTTGCAGGGGCAGAGAGAATCGAACTCCCATCTAAGGTTTTGGAGACCTCCATTCTGCCATTAAACTATGCCCCTGTTAAAGGGCGGCTGTCCACCACCCTTATGTCGAACAGTTATTATTCGATAATCTTGGTCACCTGACCCGAACCAACGGTGCGGCCACCCTCGCGGATAGCGAAGCGGAGGTTCTCATTCAGAGCGATCTCGCTGATCAGCTCAACGGTGATGGTCAAGTTGTCGCCAGGCATAACCATCTCGCGGCCTTCCGGCAGGTGGATGGTACCGGTCACGTCAGTCGTACGGAAGTAGAACTGAGGACGATAGTTGTCTTTGAACGGGGTGTGACGACCACCTTCTTCCTTCTTCAGGATATACACGGCAGCCTCAAATTTCTTGTGAGGATGAACCGAACCGGGCTTTGCGATAACCATACCGCGACGCACCTCGTCCTTGTCGATACCGCGGAGCAGCAGACCTACGTTGTCGCCAGCTTCACCTTCGTCAAGAATCTTGCGGAACATCTCGACACCGGTAACGGTCGATTTCAGTTTCTCGGCGCCCATACCAATGATATCAACGGGATCGCCGGTTTTGATAATACCAGTCTCGATACGACCGGTGGCAACTGTACCACGACCTGTGATTGAGAACACGTCCTCAACAGGCATCAGGAAATCCTTGTCAACCAAACGAACGGGCTCAGGAATCCAGTTGTCAACAGCTTCCATGAGGTCCTCAACGTTCTTCACGCCAGAGGGCTCACCGTTAAGAGCTGCGAGAGCGGAACCACGGATAACGGGGATATTGTCACCGTCAAAATCGTATGAGCTGAGGAGCTCGCGGATTTCCATCTCAACGAGGTCGAGAAGTTCGGGGTCGTCAACGAGGTCGCACTTGTTCATGAAAACAACCAACTGAGGAACACCAACCTGACGGGCGAGCAGGATGTGCTCACGAGTCTGAGGCATAGGACCGTCGGTAGCGGCAACCACGAGGATAGCACCGTCCATCTGGGCAGCACCGGTAACCATGTTCTTCACATAGTCAGCGTGACCCGGGCAGTCAACGTGAGCATAGTGACGTTTTTCAGTCTGATACTCAACGTGAGCGGTGTTAATGGTGATACCACGCTCTTTCTCTTCAGGAGCAGAGTCGATAGCATCAAATGATTTCACTTCAGAAAGACCTTTCTCGGCCAACACCTTCGTGATGGCGGCGGTGAGGGTGGTCTTACCATGGTCAACGTGGCCGATCGTACCAATGTTGACGTGCGGTTTAGTGCGTTCGAATTTTTCTTTTGCCATTTTTAATACGTATTAAATGTTAACAATTAGTTTTAACTTTCACATTCATAGAGGGCGAGCACTAATACTCGTCCTCAATTTTTTTGCATAATTTAGAGCTACAGACCGGATTTGAACCGGTGACCTCATCCTTACCAAGGATGCGCTCTACCAGCTGAGCTACTGCAGCTTTTCTCTCTTGGAAGCTTGGCGTCTCTCTTGCCTGCTCCCGCTTTTTTCTTTCTTTTGAGCGGAAGACGGGGCTCGAACCCGCCACCTATAGCTTGGAAGGCTATCGCTCTACCAAATGAGCTACTTCCGCTTGCATTCTTTCTGGTCGTGGGGGAGATTGGACTCGAACCAATGAACTCCGAAGAGGACAGATTTACAGTCTGTTGCAATTGCCGCTATGCGACTCCCCCATCATTTTTCTTTCTCCTTTTATTTCGAGCCGATGAAGGGACTTGAACCCCCGACCCCGAGATTACAAATCACGTGCTCTACCAGCTGAGCTACATCGGCTTTTCAACCTTTTCAAACGACTCTTTTTTCTCAAATTGAGTTTGCAAAAATACAAATAATATTTTATCCACCAAATATTTTTTCTAAATAAAAATAATTTTTTATACGGATTAGCTGTCTTTCAACTATTTAAAACTAATCACATTTTTTTTACAACGTTTTAATTGTTGATAAATATTCGCAACATCATTGCGTGTTTCCGTAAAAAAAGAGGCTGTCATCTCGACAGCCTCCGTTTATTAAATGGCAATGTTGATTATTGTACTATGAGTTTACGTACTATGTTTGTCTTTTCTCCGCTGAGACGTACAAAGTATGTACCTTTTGAGAGCGATGTGATATTGAAATGGACCGTATCATTGCTATTCGCTGTGTCGGTAATAATTACTCGCCCATTCATATCTATTAAAGAAACATCGACTTTGCCACTCTCTCCATCGATACGAAGCGCAAACTTACCATTGGTGGGATTTGGGAATAGCGAGACTGTGTAATTGCCATTGACCTCGCTGATACCAGAACCATCGGCAGTGTAGAATGTCAAGGGTTCCGTCCAATCTGTGTACTGCCCATCGCATATGGCACGCACTTTGACATTGTATGTACTGGCAGGTGTGAGTCCTTCTATCGTGCAACTGTTGTTGGTAATGCCTGTGCGGGTAATTGGCATATCGCCACCTGACACTATAACCTCATACTCGGCTGCATAACCAGTCCATGTTACAGTGACTGTTGTCGATGTAGTTGTGGTTTGGACATTGACAGGCACTCCACACTCAGGCTGCGTCGTCGTGAAACTTGATACCGCACTCCAGTCACTAGTAAGATCGGTGTCGCAGAGTGCTCTCACCTTTACTGTGTATGGTGTTTCCGGCGTCAGTGCCTCGGTTGAGAATGTGTTTGCACTCACTGTCTCCGTGATGGTCTGCGTCCCTCCGCTAATCTCTATCTCATACTGCGGTGCTGTACCATTCCACGTAACCGTCACCGTGTTGGCGGTGAGATTCAAAGTCGTGACGTTGGTGGGGATATCACAGGTTGGAACAGCCTGACCTTCGGCGGAGAGGCTTATGGAGTCGATAGCAATGCCTCGTCCAAAGCTGCAGGTCGCCTTGAAAGCAATCTGGAACTGCGAGCTAAGCGTCGTCAATTGGAAAGTTTCACTCCGCCATGTAGGAATATCATTAGTATAGGTTGCCAATGTCTGCCATTCGCTGGTGGGACCAAGACGGTATTCAACGGTTAGTTTATCTTGGTCATCACCCCATTCTGCTTGCTGGTGGGCAAACTTAAGGGTAGCCGTCTCGAAGCTTGAGAGGTCGAAAATCGGACTGACAAGACGGGTTATATCTGGATTTTCGCTATCTTGATTTAGTATGCCCATATAGGAAGATCCCTCGTAAGCACTGATCTGAGTGTAGTTTTCATCAGTAATATCTGCGTCAATCTGCCATTCTATGTTTCCAGAAACAAATTCCTGGTTCCAACAGTTTGCGTCGCCTTCGAACCCTTGGAAGTACGGCATATCGGCGGCAGCAACCACATCGCAGGCGGTGCGAGCGGTTGTGGTTGCCCAGGAACTGGTATCGCCAACAGAGCAGATAGCTCTCACCCTGAACTGATACGCGGTGGAAGAATTCAGTCCGGTGACGGTAGTTGTGGATGCATTCACCGTGCTGGGCGTCCAGTTGGTTCCATCCGTGCTATATTGGACTTCGAATTGCGTCGCATCGCTGGTCCATGTCAAGGTTGCCTCGGTATCGGTGGTAGCCACAACAAAATCGGATGGGCGTATGCAGGTCGGGGCTGCCTCAACAACAAATTCGTCGATATACATGTACATGTAGTAGTAGTCATACTCACCTTCGGCATCGACTGCAATCTGATAGAATCCGCCGTTGACGGAGTTGGGCAAGATTGCGGAGAATTCCGTCCAATCAGTATGCTCGGCATCGATTTCACCTTCAGGCAAAACGACCCATTCCCCATCTGCCGAGGTCCGGTAGTAAACAGATGCGGTCATCGTTCCGTTGTAGCCGGAGGTGTTTTTGTACCAGAAGCTGACTTGCGCACCGTTGTTCAACGAAGAGAAGTTAAACACGGGGCTGATTAACATAGAACTATTCCCGTTGTAGTCACTGAATGAGAGGCAACGCTCGGAGTATCCGCTCGCAGATGATATCCACTCGGAAGTTGACGAAGGCTCTTGCTCCCAGCACATAGGAATGCCCGATGTAATGTCGTCAAAGGTCTGGACGTAGCTTTCATCAACAGTGACAGACACCACTTCACACGTGGTAGCAGCGGTGACGCTTGCCCATGTACTGGTATCACCAACTGTGCAGACGGCTCTCACTTGGAATTGATAAACTGTAGCTGCACTCAAACCAGTGATGGTGGCTGTGGTCGCATTCACCGTGGTGGACGTCCAGTCTGTTCCGTCGATACTGTAACGGACTTCAAATTGGTTTGCATCGCTGGTCCAAGTCAATGTTGCGCTGTTTTCGGTGGTGACAGCGTCGAAACCGGCAGGACGCAAGCATGTCGGGGCAGCCTCGACAACAAATTCGTCGATATAGGCATAGGTGTAATATTCATCATCACCCGTTGCACGAACAGCCACCTGATAAAAAGCGGCATTGACTGATGAGGGAAGAACAAGTTCGTATTCAGTCCATTCTTCTGCCGGAGACGTTATGGAAGCATTCGGAACAGCAATCCACTCTCCCGAATTGGATGTACGGTAAAGAATGTCGATAGAAGCCATATATGTGTCACCACTCCACCAATCTTCCTGCTCCGGAAGTTCGTACTGAAAACGAATTTGTGCACCGTTTGAGAGTGCCGAGAAATCGAATCCCGGTGTTATCAAATCTGCGGAAGAACCGTCATCGCCACTAAACACCATACCCCTTCCGGAGAATGCATCCGATAATGAACCCCACTGGTTGGTGTTTTCAGCATCCTGATTCCAGCACATAGGGATACCTGATGTAATGTTGTCAAATGACTGTTCGTAACTGTTGTTTACGGTGACTGAAACCACGTCACACTCAGTGGCTGCGTTCAGAGTGGCATAGGCCGTCTGTCCGCCACAGTTGGCCCCTATACGTATTGCATAATAGGAACTCGGAGCCAAATTGGAGAATGTGTAGGAATTGGCTGTTACATTATTGTCTGCGTTGCTCCATTCCGATTCCCCCGCAAGGCGGTACTCCGCCGACCAGGAAGTCTCGTCGCCAAGAGGAGACCACGACACGGTGATGGAATTGGTGGTTGCGTTGTCAAAAACAACTATAGGAGCCGTGCATGACGGATTGCAGGTGGTGTTGAAACGGATGTTGGGTACCAAGTCTGAATTATTGGCCGTCCCCGGATTTTCAGGATTGTAAGCGTTATTATCGTTGTATAGATATGCACCGCTGCCACTGTGACAGGCAAAGGATCTGTTGATACCATAGCCCGAAACATAAGAGCCGGTCTTGTCGTTGATGGCAACGACTATGTCCTTTCCAGCTGTATGTTCAAAGGCTGACGAGAGCGGGATGGAATTCCAACCGTGGGAGACATTCCACTCGTAATCGCTCGCAACCTGCGTGAACTGTGCTATGTCAATGAACCCATTGGAAAGCGATGCCCCTTCGATATCAGCAATATAGACGTCGATTGTGCGGGTAAAATTGCTCGCACCTTTGTGATAGAAGGAGATATTGTCGAACGAACCATACGAGCCTGTCTCGTTGGCAGTATAGATAAATTGGGTATAAGAGTATTTGTAGTAGTTGTAAACAGGTAAATAGTCGGAGGAGTCAGAACCCGTCACCTCGCCACATATAGGAGTGGTGACATTCAGGGTGACGGCAGATGCGGTGTCGGTGCCGCAAATGTTGGTGATACGGATGTTGTATGAGGTGCCTTCTGTCAAACCTGTGAAAATATAGTTGTTATTGGTAGCCGTAGCGGTTATCCAATCCGTCGCGCCCGCCTCTTTGTAGCTCACTTCGACTTCGGTGGAGGCGCCTCCGACCAAGTTGTTGATAGTCCACTCTACGGCGACGGCTGTTTGAGAACTGTGGGTCACTCGGGCATCAACAACCTGGGCACAAGCAATATCGGTTGTGAAGGATGTGACCGAAGCAAAACTTTCGTTATCGACACCGCAAACAGAACGCAACTGGAGCGCATATTCGGTGTTCTGTGCAAGCCCCGTAATGGTGTATGGTGATGGGGTTGTAATGTCTGTCCATGCGGTGCCGTCAAGCTTGTATTGCCAAGCGGTGGCCGAACCGTTCTCTGTCCAAGCAACAGTGGCAGAATATGCGTCGGCTGTGACTGAGCTGATCGTGGGGGCAGCGCAACTGACCGGGACGATAAAACCCGTCTTGGGCAGGAAGTCGCTGATTGATGGCTCTATAGCGGCATAGTCCTCATAGTCGCTTCCCACAAGGGTGGCACCCTCTAACTCAATACCTAAAAAATAAGAATATCCATAATTTTCGCTTACACTTGTTTCGGAAACCTCTATCACCAAGTTTCCGCCCGTATAGGTGAAAGGCGTTGAGAAGTTAATAATCAGGGTTTCGCGGGTGCAATCCAGTTCGCCGGTATAGACCGACGCCAATGATGATGCGTCAAGCCATTCCTCGTCGTCGAAGGACGCGGAGGTGCAGGTGCCGATTTTTATCTCAAAAGTACCGTTGGTTGGCTCATCGGCAGGCTGCGAAAGGTAGTAGGTAATACCCTGGATTTCCTTGCCGACAATGCTCGCCAGCATAGATTCGGGATAAATTGTCTGGCAGCGCAGGAAGAAGTCGGCATAATTCGTGTTGATGGGAACCTCGTCGTTGGATTCTGTTCCGTTGGCAACGACAAAAGTGCCGGTCTGTGCATTTGCTGCCACTAAACCAAGCATAGCGGCAACTAAAAATAGCATTAACTTTTTCATAATATTATATTTAACTATTATTCTTCATAAATTGTCTGACTGCAAATGTACATATAATATCTGGTACAAAAAAAAATCTCCAAATTATGTTTCCGTTGTTCTGAATCCCCTCAAAATAGCAAAGCCTATGAACAAAATACCGTAAGAACGTTAAACCGTGATTCCATTGTTCACACCTCCAACACTCCAACCACAATACTATCAGCCCATCCTATGAACAAACCCTATAGGTATTTACTGTCACAAAAAAAGAGGGCACCTGTCAAGGTACCCTCTTCCCTAAAGTGTTGCGCTCTTCCGTGTCTTAACGGATCACGAGTTTACGCACTGTTGAGATGCTCTCTCCACTGATGCGGACAAAGTATGTCCCCTGCGCAAGCGACGAAACATTGAGCTTCACAACGCTGGCCTCCATCGGCAAGGTCATAACCGTGCGGCCGCTCATGTCTATAACGTTCACTTCGGCCTTGCCTCTCATGCCTTCAACACTTACTGTTACATTCTCTCTGGCGGGGTTGGGATAGATATTCACGTTGTAGGCACCGTTTACATCGCCTATGCCCTGCTGTTCCCCTTCTTCTGGCGTGGTGAAACTGAATACTTCGCACCAATCACTTGTAACACCCGGCTCGCAGATGGCACGCACGCGTATCGTATATGTGGTGGCCGGTGTCAAAGAAAGGGCGTCATAGCTGTTTTCATAAACTACTATTGTAGTATTGCGGAACTCAACCTCATACGATCTCGCCTCCCCTTCCCAGGTAATAGTCGCCGAGGTCGGTGTGAGGTTCAAGGTGGCCATGTTTGTAGGTACATTGCAATTATCGGTTTCTCCTCCCTGTTGAAGCGTGGTCAGGTTCACAACCGGACTCCAGTTGCTTGTAACGCCGTTGTCACAGAGAGCGCGTACTCGCACCGTGTAATTAGTCGAAGCTGTAAGACCTTCGACCGTGTAGGGACTGGCCGATACTGTAAGTGTAAATGTGTTCCCCGCTCCAGAAACCTCTATCTGATACTCGGAGGCGCTTCCTGTCCAGGTGACTTCAGCGGTTGTTGCCGTCACAGCCACATCCACGTTGGTAGGCACATCGCAGGTATCAGGTTCAACGCCCTGATCGAGAGTGGTGAACGGAACAACGGCCGTCCACTCGCTTGTGGTGCCTCCGTCACAGATGGTTCGAACTTTGACGGTATATGCCGTTGACGCTGTAAGATTTTGTACAGTGTATGGACTTGTAGCGGGATTAACGGTGGTTTCGACTCCTGTATCTGGATTAGTGACAACAAGCTCATAAACACGGCTGTCGGCTGTCTCGCTCACACGTGGGCCACGGGCACTCAACTGGCTGCCTGTCATACTGATTGTCACGCTGCCCGACATCGTCATTCCATACATGCTGATCGTAGTATCGCCATAACCGCTTATGTCCATCGTTGCAATGCCGATAGTGAGGTTTCCATCTATCGGCAGAGCGGTGGGCTGCACAAAGGTGACAGTACCAATGTAATCGATAGCCATGGCATCCATGATAAGTACCGTCTCGTTAATGTTGGCAGGAGCAATTGTCAAGGTGTTATTGGAAACCGTACCTGTTGTGGCAAAATGGAAAGTGACGGGATCATCGACTCCATACATATCCATGTCAAACGAACCAGAGATATTCATCTGGTTGCCTGTACCAGGTTCTATGGTTACAGGTACCATTGTGCCTGCAACGGACACATTCTCATCTATGTTATCAATATCATTGCCTACAAACTGCAATATTGCGTGCATTCCCTCGTCGGGAGTGATGACCATATGTACTGAATCATTATCGGCCAATACGAGGTTCCACTCTCCATCGAACGTCTCATTTGCAACGCCCGCCTGCCAGCTTACAACAGCAGAGTTTGTTGTGATATCTGATACAGTCACATTTACTGGAGTCGAACATGCTTCTGGCTCGTCGCCACCTGCAAGCGTGGTGAAACTGATGGCTGTAGTCCAGTCGCTGGTCTCTCCGTTGCAGAGTGACCGCACACGCACTGAATAAGTAGTGGAAGCTGTGAATCCCTGGGCATCGTAACTATTGGTGGCAACCTGTATGGTCTGATCGTTGATTTCCACCTCATACTGCGGAGCAGTGCCCGTCCAACTTATTGTGGCTGTATTGGCGGTAACATTTGTAGCAGTTACATCTGTCGGCTCATCACAAGGCTCGGGCTGCTGACTGTCAAGAGTGATGAATGGTACTGCCTCACTCCAGTCACTGGTTGTGTTCTCGTCGCAGATGGTACGCACTTTAACCGTGTATCCTGTCGAGGCTGTGAGGTTTTCTGCAGTGTAGGGACTCGTGACATCCGACACGTTTGTCTCAACATCGGTGGCCGTGTTGGTTATAACAATCTCATATTTCGGATATTCGCTTGTGGTGGCCTCCTTCGTACCTGATGCCTGAATGTCAGTGCCAGTAATACTCATGGTGGCGGTGCCGCCCATCATCGTACCGGTACCATCAACATCAAGTGAGGCTATTTCGAGCGTAAGAACACCGTTTTCTGGCAACTCTGTGGGCTGAACAAAGGTCACTGTTCCCGTCAAATTGACAGGCATTGCCCCAAGAAGTGTTATGGACTGGGTTAAATCTGCCGGTTCAATGGCAAGACCATTGCTCGACACCGTTCCAGTAGTGGCAAAGTCGAATGATATCGGATCTATGCCATCCATTAGTTCTACAGAGAATGTACCGCTAACGTTCACCTGATCTCCCGTGCCCTGCTCTATCGTCACCGGCATAGGTGCGCTGGCTATGGAAGCATCCTCGTCTATATCGTCAATGTCGCGACCTGCATATCCCAACATTGTATGGAGGGTGGCATCCAACGTGACTGTACGGTGAATCTGTGCTCCGGCAGCCATGGTCAAATTCCATTCTCCTACAAAACCTTCGTCGGTGGCGGGGAGTTCAACATCATTCCAACTTACAACTGCCGTGTTTTCTGTGATGTCATTTACTGCAAGGCCTGTCGGCACTTCGCAAGTGGCTGGCTGTTCGGGCTCTATACAATTTGTAGTAAAGCGTACATTCGGAACAACCGTGGAAGGATTACCACTGCCCGGGTCGGACGGGTCATATTGTGAGCCGTCATTACGTGCATATAGCCCGACACCAGAATGACTGACAAACATCGAAGCGTATGTTCCAGGATCGCTACCCGTCTTGTCGTTGAGAGCTATCACTATGGACTTGCCTGCAACATGGTTGAACGGCTCGTCAAAGACTATTCCGCTCCAATCGTTCGAGGCAATGTTCCATGGATAGTCAGTGGCAACCTGTGTGAAAGCCGTGATGTCTATAAAACCATTATCAAAAGATGGATTGTCCATATCGGCTATATAGACATCAACCGTACGGGTAATGGCACTGGAACCATTGTAAAAGAACGACATACCGCTTATATCACCAAAACTCTCAACAACGGCAGCGGGATAGATGGCCTGCGAGTAGGTGTATTTATAATAAGTATATGTCGGGATATAGCCTGTGGAGGTGCCATCGGCAAGCTCGCCACATATTTTTGATGTGGCAGTGATAGATACATAGTTGGCCGTGTCATTGCCACACACATTGCGCACACGGAAGTTATATGTCTCTCCTTCGCCAATGTTCCCCAACGTGAAATTGTTTCCCGTGGCAACAGCCTCCGTCCAATCCGACGCGTCTGCTTCCTTATATTCCACCAATACGGCGGATGACTCATATCCTGTGCTTCCGTCAATTGTCCAACCAATGGTTATAGAACTGGTCGTCACAGAATTTATACTCAAAGCCGTCACATCGGCACAAGCTATCTCTGTGGTAAACGTTCCTGCAAGAACCTCACTGCTGTCATTGCCTGTGCATATAGCACGTATCTCTACATCATAGTCCGTCGCAGCCCTCAGCCCCGTCAGCGTAACCGATGTAGTTTCGGATGTGGCAGTCAGCCATTCTCCTCCCTCGGCACGGTATTTTATCTCAAAGTCGGTGGCATCATGTGTCCACGAAAGCTCTGCAGAAACGGGCGTTATCGCATCAGCTGCAAAAGCCGTCGGCGCAAGACACGATGGTATTCGTGACACCACGAGATTGTCCATATATACGTAGCCCACTGGGAGTTTGATGGCGATGTTACGGCCCGAACCGGTGTAGTTGTTGAACATCACCTCGTAGGCAGTCTGGCCGGAAGTGACGGTGACAGTCTCGACGAGCTCAAACGACTCGATGCCGCTCTGGTCGTCAACCACGCCTATCTGCACCGTGCAGGTGGAGTAGCCGGTGTATTCCGCATCGAAATTGATGCGCAGAGTGTTGATGGCCTCCGAAAACGGCGGAAGAATGGCAAAACCATTGGTGTAATAATAGTTATAGAGGCGTCCGTTATAAATATAAGGGGCATTGGTGCCGACCACCCAGCAAGGACTCAACTCGCCTGAATTGAAGTCCTCTGTATAGGGTACATCAAATATACCACATCCAGTAACTCCGGTTACATTGCAGTATGCATGGTCTTCTCCACAGTTTGCTCCGATGCGGAACTCATAGTATGTTCCTTGCAACAAATTGGTGAAAGTGTATGATGACGTACCGGAAATATTGTCATTGGCCACCGCCCATTCTGTTGCACCGATAACACGGTATTCGGCAGTCCAGGAAGTTTCGGTTCCAAGGGCTATCCAACTTACGGTCGCCTCATGCTGCGTGGTATTGGCTAGTGCTACCACGGGTGCTATGCAGCTGGTGTTGCATGTTGTGTTGAATCTGATATTGGGAACAACTGTCGATGCGGTACCATTGCCGGGATTGGCCGGGTCGTAGGCTGTGCTGCCGTCAACATGTTGATACACCCCAAGGCCTGAATGTCCAAGAAATCTATCTGAATAGGACCCAGCATAACCACCTGTCTTGTCGTTGACGGCTATGACTATTGACTTCCCTGAAACATGATGGAATGGTGCATCAAACACTATCTCACTCCATTCGTCCGAAGCGATAGACCATGAATAGTTTGAGGCAACCTGTGTAAATTCGTTAATATCAATGTAGCCATTTTCAAACGACGGGTCATCCATATCGGCAATATAAACATCCACCGTGCGTGTGGTGGAAGTACCGTTATAATAAAACGAAATGCTTGCTATATCACCGAAACTCGCAACCTCGGCTGCTGGATAGATGGCCTGCGTGTATGAATACTTGTAATACGGACGTGCAGGGATGTAACAGTCCGTGTTGCCGTTGGCAATTTCACCACACATGGAGGTTGTTGCTGTAAGCGTTGTAGCCGTTGCTGTGTCGTCTCCGCAAATATTGTTTATGCGAAAATCATAGGTCGTACCTCCCGTTAATCCTGTGATAATATAGAAGTTGTCTTCAGTGTTTGCCGTAATCCACTCGGTGGCTCCAGTCTCCTTGTATGCTACTTCAACCTCTGTAGAAGTGTATCCTATTGTTGTGTCTATAGTCCATCCAAGGGCTATGGCCGTCTCCGCTCTGTTGGTTACATTGGCATCAACTACCTGTGCACACGCAATCTGGGTGGTCATATTGCCGATATAACGCCATGTGGACTGTGCTCCTCCACACTCCGTAGCCACCCACACATAATAGGTAGTCTCTGCTCTAAGTCCAGTAATTGTCTTTGAATTGGTGGCGGATGTCACAACTGTTGCTGCCTCCGGGTCATTCTCTGTTCCGTATGCAACCTTGTATCCCGTTGCACCGTCCACAGCATTCCATTCCACATCGGCTGTTGTAATGGCAACATTGCTTATGCTACCGCTCTCTGGACGCGCACATCCTGAAGAAACCGTTATACTGAGATCGTCAAACCAATAGTACCAACTACTGGTGGCCTCCACTTGTTTGAACACAAGGTAACCGGTTGCCGCACTGTTAGTGAATGTGAAGTCGTAGTCATAATAGACCGCGTTGCTTGCGGGTTTGATGGTGTCCTGCCATACAGCTGTGGTGAGGTCGTTGTAGTCAGCGGCAAGACCGACAAGCATATAGCCTGAATTATCCCCTTCTTTCCTAAGGGAGAATATCACATCTATATTGCTTCCATTCAGTGCGAGAGGGCTGGTCGCCACCACTCCAGGACCTTGTATATGCAGAGACTGGTTGCCGTTGGCAGCGTAAGTGGTGTTATTCTGCACAAAGTTGGTACCTGATATGGAATGCCAGCAATCGGGCATATCTCCTGAATAAGCCCCACCAGTATAACTTTCAAAATCCTCTGTATATGGAAGAGTCTGTGCACCGCAGGCCGTGCGGAACGTTCCGGTAACGTCCGCGCTTGTGTCGGAGCCGCAGTAAGCGCGTACCCAGACGCTGTAGTCGGTGTTGGGATCAAGAATTGAAGTAATATATGGATTGGCATCGACAAGTTGATAGTCGCCGTCGCCGACTTTCACGAGCCATTGGGTGGCCGAGCCGTTCTCTGTCCAGGAGAGGACGAGAGAGGTGTCGGTGGCTACAGCGGCCAGATTCGAGGGGCGCAAACAGCTGGGGGCTTCCCCTATCGTCACGTCGTCGAGATAGACCGGGACCTTCGGATAGGTTTCCACGCCTGTTGCGAGAAACGACACTTGATAGGTAGCCGCGCCAGCCGATGCCGGCAGGATGATGTCCACTGAAGTCCAATCCTCGGTGGCCGCAGTGAGTGACCAGTCGCTGACAACAGTCCATTCGTCGGACTCAGAAGTGCGATAGTAGATTGCGAGATTGGCAAAAGAGCCGTTGCTGATGGCGGGATTCTTAAAGTAGAAACTCAACTGCGCGTTGGCACCGAGCGTGGAGCAGTCAACCACTGGGAGTATCAAGCGCGAGTTGTAACCATTGTAGTCTTCAAAGAAAACACAGTTGCCAGAACGCCCCGTGCTGCTGAAATCCCATTTCGAGGAGGAAAGATTCGAGGCCTCCTGGCTCCAGCAGTCGGGTATGCCGGAGGATATACCCTCAAATGCCTCGGTAAAAGGAATGGTCTTCACGCACTCGTTTTCACCGCTGCCACCTCCGGTATCACCAGTGACGATATCGGCCCCAACCGTAGCATTGTAATAGCAGCTGTTGAATGTTGCACGATAGTCGCCACCCTCTTGCGTCATGGTGTATTCAGCCCAGCCATAGTGCACACCGTCGGCCAGGCTGATACGGAGGCCGAGGTAGTGGGTGCCAAGCGTAATGTTGGTGCCGTCGAAATAGGCATCGCCATAGCCAGCAAAGAGCGAAGTGCTGGCCGAGCCAACCGTGACGCCTGCATCAAGAACTCCGACATAGTCCCATCCATTCTCGTCGGCGAGGATGTTGGTGCCATTGTCGGCGTAGTCGTAAGAGAAGGCTCCGTTGTAGATGGTCGGTGTGCTCTCGAAATCGCTGATACGTATTTCGAGGGTGCCGTCGTTGTCGAAGTCAAGACCATAGACATCATTCCAGTCGGTACCCCAAATGGTGATGTTGCCTGTGCCTATTCGCCCCTGTGTGATCTGAGCGTTAGCTTCCACAAAGCCCACCAAAGCGGCAAGCACGAAAATCATTAGTTTTTTCATATTGCGAATGTTTTTTGTCGTTTGTTACAGATGCGGACACTTGTCACTTCACAATGAGTTTGCGCACAGTGGAGATTTGGTCGCCGCTGATACGGACAAAATAGGTGCCTTTTGCGAGTTTCGACACGTTGAGCTGTGCCGAGCCGCCGTCGATTGTAGAGGTCATCACCGTGCGACCGCTCATGTCGATAACGCTCAACTGAGCCTTGCCACTGAGTCCCTCGACGGAGACAGTGGCTCGGCTGGTGGCTGGGTTGGGATAGATGCTGCAACTCTCGGAGGCGGTATTCATCACATCGCCAATGCCTTGAGGCTGCGGTGCGGCTGGAGTATTGAAAGTGACAGGTGCGCTCCATCCACTCGTGAACCCTCCGTCACAAACAGCACGTACTCGCACACTGTAGGTCATTGATGCCACCCCTTGGAAATTGTAGCTGTTGGCATCTGTCGTAAAGGTTGCCGGTTGCCCACCACTGGTGATTTGCACATCATACTCGCTTGCTTCTCCTTCCCATGTGATAAGGGCGGAAAACGGGATGTCCTGCGACTCTTGATCAACTGCTACATCGGTCGGCGTATCACAGGGATAATCACTTCCTTCGAGGGTGGTGAAGGGCACTGCGGCACTCCAATCACTGTATGTACCTCCACTGCAAATAGTGCGTATGGCAACTGTGTATTCAGTCTCTGACTCAAGGTCATAGAAAAGATAGTGACTATAATTGGAGGCAACAATTTCCTCTTCGCCGGTGACGGTATTGATAAGCTGTATCTCGTAACCCTCCACCCCAGGTATAGCCAACGAACCCGTGGCATGCAATTGTGTTCCAGTGAGGACTACCGTTATAGCATTCGGCAAAGACATACCCGATACAGATAGATCGCTGTTTCCATTTACTTGAATTGTGGCAATTTCAATGGTTAGAATTCCATTTGTCGGTAACGCTGTGGGCTGCACAAACGTGACACTGCCGGTAAATTCAAGCGGCAATTGACCCATAATCATTGTGGATTCGCTTATGGTAGCTGGCTCTATCGACAGACCGTTGGTACCCAGTGTGCCGGTGGTGCTGAAATGGAATTGGATTGGATCAACCATGCCGCCCAGCTCCATATCGAACGAGCCCGAAACCGTGAACTGGTCGGCACCTACCTGTTCTATGCTAACTGGTACTGGCATACCGTTGACTGATATGGTGGTGTCTATGTCATCTATATCCTGCTGTTGCGCACTTAACAACATGTGAAACATGGTAGAAAAGACTATGGATATTTGCATTTCATCACCCTCAGAGAAAGACAAATCCCAGTCTCCCTCAAAACCATCGGTGGTTGGAGCCTCTCCTCCTAACCAATTGACTCTGGCAGTATTTGCCGTGACGTCTGAAACTGCCACGTTAATGGGCACTGAACACGGTTCATCCTGAGCTTTCACCGATACGAAGGCTAACAAAGATGCTAATGCAAAGAACATAAATTTTTTCATAACTTTATGATTTTTAATTAATAATTATTACTATTCCTTTGGTTTTCAATTTGTGTACAACAATATATATAGAACCGCAAAATTACATCTTTTTATCTGAATTTCAAAATTTCTGCAATAAATTACAACCGGCGGCGTTAAACTTATTGCACAACGATGTAGCAAAACGCTATGTCACCAACGCATTCAAGCAATAATACATCAAGTAAAATACATGACACGCAACGAACTTATTGACCTTATCCGCGAGCGGCGCTCATTCCTCTGTGTCGGTCTCGACACCGACCTTAACAAAATGCCTAAACACTTGGCTTCTCTGCCCGACGGCGTATTTCTTTTCAACAAAGCCATCATCGACTCAACCATCGACTATGCCGTCGCTTACAAACCAAACCTCGCCTTCTACGAAAGCATGGGCATCGATGGACTCCATCAACTCAAACTCACCCTCAACTACCTACACTCCCTCGACAAAAAAGCCTTCCTAATCGCCGACGCAAAACGCGGCGACATCGGCAATACATCTCAACAATACGCCAAAGCCTTCCTCTCCCCAGACGGCGACTTCAACTTTGACGCCCTCACCATCGCTCCTTATATGGGTGAAGATTCTGTTGTTCCATTCACCGCCTACGATGGCAAGTGGGTCATCCTCCTCGCCCTCACCTCCAACAAAGGCGCTTTCAATTTCCAGCTCTTGGAAGACAAAAACTCCGGCAAACGCCTTTTCGAGTGTGTCCTCGAAACCTCTAAACAATGGGGCAATCCCGACAATATGATGTACGTCGTGGGAGCAACCAAAGCCGAGATGCTCGAAGATGTACGGCGTATCGTCCCAGACTCGTTCCTCCTCGTCCCAGGCGTCGGCGCTCAAGGGGGCAGCCTAGAAGAGGTCGCCCGCCACGGCATAACCCCAGAATGCGGACTCATAGTCAACTCATCCCGCGGCATCATCTACGCATCCACCGGTGAAGACTTCGCTGTACGCGCAGCAGAAGAAGCTCGCAAACTCCAGCAGCAGATGGACGTTCTACTCAAAACTCTCTGCCCGAAACTGTGACCTCTCTAACTCAAACCGTTTTCTTCATTTTTGAATTTACAAGTGGACGACAAAGAATATAAATCGCGCCTGCGCACTCTCCACATAGTTCTTGTGCTCAGCCTTGTAGCCAATGGACTAGGGGTGTTCTCCAACTTCGTCCTGAGCCTCCCAAGTATGCGCAATATGATACACAATAACATGCAACTGATACCCGAAGTTCTGCATGAAACTTACGAGATGATGTTCAGCATACCCTCTGCCTACTATATCGCCACTGCTATCCTTTCGACAATTGCTTTCATTGGCTGCTTGCGTATGTGGCAGGTCAAACGGCTGGGATTCCATTACTACACACTCTCCAAACTGCTACTCATTGCCACCCCTTTGGTGTTCATCGGGCGTCAGTACCTTAACATTGGTGATACAATGATGAGCCTGCTGTTCATAGTATTCTACTATATCTCTCTCCGCACACTCGGTGCTTTCGGAAAAGAAACACCCAACGAAGACAACAGCAACGAATCACACAATGACTTTACGGATAGCAATACTTTCTAATGCTGCCGTAAAACAAAAAAGGTGTTTAAGCCGACAACCTCAATCTCAGCCACCAAATATAGCCATACAATCCTGTGCCAACGGCACACTATCATAATATTTTTTTTACTATAAGCAAAAAAAAAGAGCATCACTTTTAGGGTGATGCTCTTTAGAAGGATGGCGGCGACCTACTTTTCCACAAATAAATGCAGTATCATCGGCGATGTGAGGCTTAACTTCTCTGTTCGGAATGGGAAGAGGTGTACACTCACTCTATAGCCACCAGAGGTTTAATGGTTTCCTTGCGGAGTGCAAGGTGACTCATGGGCTGAGACACATAAGAGAGATGCTTGTACGGAAAGTCTTCGGGTAATTAGTACCGCTCGGCTTTGACATCGCTGCCTTTACACCTGCGGCCTATCAAGGTCGTAGTCTTCGACCACCCTGTGACGAAGTCTCATCTTGGGGCGGGCTTCGCACTTAGATGCTTTCAGCGCTTATCCCTTCCAGACATAGCTACCCGGCGGTGCCACTGGCGTTACAACCGGTAC
>Ga0310696_10000238_pt1 | contig 94021 bp, 85 predicted proteins | sample AusTroGonzalo_MG_4_FD_203885 | JGI IMG/M metagenome (GOLD analysis project Ga0310696, IMG submission 203885) | Bovine rumen microbial communities from tropical cattle in Woodstock, Queensland, Australia - Gonzalo_02 (v2) (version 2) | ecosystem: Host-associated > Mammals > Digestive system >...
ACCGATCCCAGATATCTCGCCAGGGGCTTTATGTCTGTGCTCAAGGAGCGTCTGGTAGATAACAAAGACGCTGTCCTGCTTTATCCCGAGCAGGAGATGTGGTTCAATTACCGCAAGCCGCGTCCGCCAAAGAGCGGTGCGTACTTCTATGCCTCAAAGCTGGATGTGCCGATCATCTCATGCTTTGTCGAGATAGTTGATACCGATAAGGATGATACCGAAGAATTCCGCAAGGTGCGCTTCATCCTCCACATACTCGGCGTGCTATATCCCGATAAGGAAAAGACCGTCCGCGAGAATACCGAGCTGTTGGCTCAGCAGGACTATGAGCTCAAGAAGGCTTGCTATGAGCAGGTATATCACAAGGAACTCAGCTATGACTTTGAGCCGTCGGATATTGCCGGTTGGAAGGGCAGCCTATGAGTGATCGCCGGACAAGGTATTACAGCTCCTTTACGGACGATTTTGAACACAGCGCGGAGCAGGACTATCGTCTGCCCGACAACTACCGATGGGTGCGCACGGATATCAGGTCGCGCATACTGTCGGCGGTCATATACGGCGCGGCGGTAGCTATCTCCGCCGTTTATTGCAGACTTATCCTGCATATGAGGATAAAGGGCAGAGAGAAGCTACGCGTCCTCAAGGACGGATACTTCATTTACGGCAACCATACTCAGCCGGTGGGGGATGTGTTCATCCCGGCTCACGCCGCCTTTCCGCGGCGCATATATACCGTGGTGAGCCCTGCGAACTACGGCCTGCCGGTCATAGGCAGGATCCTGCCGTATCTTGGAGCTCTGCCGGTATCGGATGACCTCAGCGGTATGAAGAAGCTGCAGCAGGCGATTGACCTGCGTGTTGGTTTGGGTCATCCTATCGTTATCTATCCCGAGGCTCATGTGTGGGAGTATTATACAGGTATAAGGCCGTATCCAGATGCTTCGTTCAAGTATCCTGCGCGTATTGACAAGCCTGCGGTCGCTATGACGACTGTTTATAACAGGTCGCGGATATTTCGCAGACCGCGCATGACGGTATATATCGACGGGCCTTTTTATCCCTCCGGCGACAGCGTGAGGGAGAAGGCTTCATCTTTACACGACAAGGTATATTCAGCTATGACTGAGCGCGCCCGGCTCAGCGACTGTGAGTATATCGAGTATCGACCGAAAAGTGAATGATAACATAGCCGCCGCAGAGCTACTGCGGCGGCTTTATGTATATAGCGATTGTATGTCGAAGATAATATTGACGGTGATGTGTTAAGATGGTATAATTCCTACAGATTGTGACATTATCCGACAGGGAGGTATAGATATGTCTGATAACGTAAGGATAACCTATTTCAGCGGATACATCCGCAACTGGAAGAGCCTATGCGGCGAGCTGGGTCTTTCAACCGACCTCAGCCGTGAGGATCGTGAAAACAGCATACTGGTCAAAGGCTATGAGCGATGGGGGATGGAGCTCATCGAGCGTATGTACGGAGCATTCGCTTTCGTCATCCGCGATGAGCAGAAGGGGATCGAATTCGTCGCGAGGGATTATGTAGGTCAAAAGCAGATGTTCTACACTGTATCCGGCGGCGAGCTGTACTGCTCCGGAGATATCGACGAGGTTGTTTCACGCTCCGGTATAGAAAAGCGTCTGAACAAAGCCATGCTGCAGCAATATCTGTTCTACGGATATCCCATAGGGGATCAGACCTTTTATGAGGGAGTGTATAAGCTCCTGCCCGGTCATTATCTGGAGTGGAACGGAGCAGAGCTCAAGGATCACACATACTTCAAGCCGTTCTTCACGCCTGACCGATCCAAGTCGCCAGAAGAATTCGCAGAAGAGATAAAGGCGGTAGTGGAAGAGATCCTGGGCGAAGAGCGAGAGGATAAAGAGGTACCGTATAAAGAATCTTTCCTGTCCGGCGGAGTGGACTCATCATATCTGCTGGCGGCAGGCGACGCCGCGCGCGCCAACACCGTAGGCTATGTTGAAGAGGGCTTTGACGAGTCTAAGCTCGCACGCCATACAGCCGAGATACTGGGCAGAGAGTTCGGCGTCAGGATGATCGGTCCCGAAGAGTATTTCGCGCGTATACCCGATGTGATCAAGGGCATGGGTCAGCCGCTGGGTGACGCCTCAGCTGTAGCGTTCTCGCTGGGATGCGCATCGGTAGCCGAGCGCTGCCGTGTGGTATATTCCGGCGAGGGTATAGACGAGTTCTTCGGCGGATATAATGCTCACAAGCGTGTGCTGGATCCCTCGTGGACTTATCTGACCTGCTCTCATATCATGAACAAAGACGTCGTCAGATCGCTCATGCGCGACTATGATGACAGCATAAATCCCGAGGATCCGATAGCCGATCTGTGGGCTGAGCTCAAGGGATATGATCCGCTGGCTCAAAAGTTGACCGTGGATATCTCCTTATGGCTCGAGGGCGATATATATCTCAACACCGACCGCACCTCCACCGCCTGCGGCATAGAACTGCATACACCGTTCAGCGATCAAAGGCTGTTCAATGTGGCTCGCAGGATCCCTGCCGAGTATCAGTTCAAGGGCGAGTATAACAAGTATGTGTTCAGGCTCGCGGCCAGTTCAAAGCTCCCTGACGAGGTAGCTTTCCGCAAGAAGGTCGGCTTCGCCGTACCGGTCAGCAAGTGGATAGCTGACGCGCAGTATAACGGCGACGTCAAGGCTAAGCTGTTCGGTGATAGCTCAGCGGAGCTCTTCGACCGCGATTATCTGAGCGATATGTGGGACGCCTTTATGAACGGCGACGGAAAGCTCTGGAACCGTATATATGCTATTTACGCCTTCCTGTTGTGGTATGATTTGAAGTTTAAAGCATAAGAAAAGCGACGCATCATGCGTCGCTTTTCTTATGTAAATCTGATTATCTGATACCTATCTTATCGGCTTTTTTATCCAGCAGCAGCGTTAACGGGATGCCCAGTACGAAGAGTACCGCGAGCTCTCCTAAGGCAACAAAACCTCCTGCTATCAAAAACGCCGGGAAGGTGAAACCGCCGTCGGTGAAGAAGAACGCGATCTCAAAGCCGACGATAAGACCGTTGAACACGGCCGGCATCAATAAGCCGAGGATCGGCAGCTTGAACCAGCGGACGTTACGCAGCGCGTACATCGTAACAGCAGCGAGCAGACTGGCGAGCGGTCCGAGGATCAGGTCTACTGCGCCCAGCCCGGCTAGGAGGTTGGAGAGCAGACAGCCGATAGTGAGCCCGGGGATAGCCGCAGGGGTATAGAATGCCAGCACGCACAGTACCTCAGAAGCACGGAACTGGATGTCGCCCGATACGGTACCGGGCAGCAGCGCGCTTTGCGCAAAGGTCAGCGCGACATACATCGCGGCGATTATCGCGCCTTTGGTAATGTAGATAACTTTAGTGTTTTTCATATTTACTTTTCTCTCCCTAGTTTTGTTTTGGGCGTCGATGATATCATATCACCGCGCCGAGTCAGGATGGTTTCGAACTGACTGTGTGATATCATAGCATAAATACTGATGCAGGTCAAGGAGTCGCGGCAGATTCGTGAGTTTTGCTGTTTTCACAGGTTTTATGGCGAAGATTATATATCATATGCCTTGCTTTATCGGGCATAGTTTGATAAAATAATATAGATATAGGTCGTGGGATATTGGATTATCTGCGGCCGGTGATATTTGGAGGTCCTTATGCTTAACGAAAAATACCGTATGCTCAAGAGCGGAACAGATATCCGCGGAGTCGCCTGTGAGGGAGTGCCCGGCGACGAAGTCAACCTGACCAATGATGTTATAGCCGAGATGACCTACGGCTATGTGCTGTGGGTGGAGGATAAGCTCGGCAAGAGATCCGACGAGCTGACTATGGCGGTCGGCCGTGACTGCCGTATTTCCGGCGAGCGCATAGCCGGCGTTGTTATAGATACTCTGCTCTCCTGCGGAGTAAAGGTGTATGACTGCGGCCTGTCGTCCACGCCGTCGATGTTCATGACTACCGTGGACTTCGGGTGTGACGCTTCGGTAGAGATCACCGCCTCGCACCATCCCTTCAACCGCAACGGTCTAAAATTCTTTATCCGCGAGGGCGGCCTGGATCACGGCGATATCGTCGCGATACTCGAGCACGCTCAGGCAGGGGATAAGCCTGCATGCACATCGCGCGGCACGGTCAAAAAGGTCAATTATATGGAGAACTACAGCGCTCACCTGCGCGATCTCATCAAGCGCGGAATAAACGCCGAGGACTATGATCATCCCCTCAAAGGCTTCCATATCGTCGTAGACGCCGGCAACGGCGTAGGCGGCTTTTATGCCGACGGCGTACTGGCTCCGCTGGGAGCCGACACCTCAGGCTCGCGATATCTCGAGCCCGACGGTATGTTCCCGAATCATGTGCCCAACCCCGAGTACCCCGAGGCTATGGAGTCCATATGCGAAGCTGTGCGCGAGAGTCACGCTGACCTGGGCGTTATCTTCGACACCGACGTGGATCGCGGCGGCGCTGTGGACAGCAACGGCAAAGAGATCAACCGCAACTGTCTGGTGGCGGTATCATCATATCTGGCTCTGGAGGGCAACGAGGGCGGCACTGTGGTGACCGACTCCATCACCTCTCCCGGAGTGACTGAGTATATCGAGGGCTTTTTGGGCGCTAAGCACTATCGCTATCGCCGCGGTTACCGCAATATCATCAACAAGGCTATCGAACTCAACCGTCAGGGCGTCAACTGCCCCATAGCCTCCGAGACCTCCGGTCATGTCGCTATGCGCGAGAACTATTTCCTCGACGACGGCGCGTATCTCTGCACCAAGATCATCATCAAGATGGCTCAGCTCGCTCGCGAGGGCAAGACCCTCAACAGCCTGTTCGAAAGCCTCAAGGAACCTGTGGAGGCTGTGGAGCTCAGATTCAAGATAACCGAGCATGACTTCAAGTCAGCCGGAGAAAAGGTGATAGATAACCTCACGGCCTATGCCGAGGCTCAGCCCGATTGGATCGTCGCTCCCGATAACAGGGAGGGCATCCGCGTATCGTTCGATAAAGATAACGGCGACGGATGGTTCCTGCTCAGGCTGTCTGTACACGATCCAATACTGCCGCTGAATATCGAGAGCGACTCATACGGCGGCGTGGATATCATAAAAGAAAAGGTGTTGTCCTTCCTCAGAACACAGAGTGGGATCGAAGTCCCCGACTGAGTCTGAACGCTCAAGAATGGCTTAAACAGTGAGATGCAACCAATAGTTGCGCAAAAAATACACCACAATTGCGTATTTGACAACACGAATAGATGGCGCAACCGGGGCGATTCTGTTACTATTAGGCCACAACAAAGCCGCGGCACATCCACAGCGGCGCGAGAGGAGAATGAACATGAATATCGAAGTAGCAAACAGATTATATCAGTATAGAAAACAGATGGGCATTTCTCAGGAGGAGCTGGCAGAGAAGATAGGCGTATCGCGTCAGGCGGTATCCAAATGGGAGCGCGCTGAGGCTTCGCCCGATACGGATAACCTCATCGAACTGGCAAAGGTATACGGGCTCACGCTCGACGAGCTGCTGCAGGGAAAGGCCGAGAACGCCTCTGCCGGGACCTCCGAAGAGCCGAAGGCCGCAGATAACTCTTATGAGTATAAGGGCGAGTATCATACAGCCGACAACGGCGACAAGGTACATGTAGGCTGGGACGGTATCCATGTCATAGACCATAACGGCACCAAGGTCGATATCGACCGCAAGCACGGAGTTTTTGTCAGCGAGAACGGTGCGCAAAAGGTCTATACCGACGACAACGGCAGGATCCATAAGAGCGACGATATCAAAGAGCAGGAGCACAAGGGTCATATCAACCCATGGATGACGATACCTTATCCGATCATAGTTACCATCGCTTATATACTGTTCGGCAGCTTCAACGTTTGCGGCGGCTGGGGCTACGGTTGGATCATCTTCCTGACCATCCCGATCTATTACACCCTGATCGAGTCTATACAGAAGCGCGACGCAAACATCTTCTGCTATCCCGTGTTCGCTGTGATAGCGTTCCTGATCGTCGGCTTTGTATGGGGCTTCTGGCATCCGGGCTGGGTAGTGTTCCTGACGATACCCGTGTACTATGCGATCGTAAAGTCCTTTAAGCACAAAAAGTGATATTCTATGCGGCTCTCTGTGACAGCAGGGGGCCGCTTATGTTATATAGTTTTTAACAGTTTGACATAAGTAAAACAGGTTATTTTGACTCGACTTAATTCCAATACGGCAATAACAATTAAAAAATTGACATAATTATTGACAAAGCACGATATTACTAATAATATGATTGTGTTAGGAATGAATGTTCCGTTGATATTCAACTAGGAGGAGACACAATGGTATTAGAAAAGGTAAAGGTAATCCTTGCTGAGCAATTTGATATCGACGAAGATTCGCTGCAGAACGATACCGATCTTCAGGATGATTTAGGAGCAGATTCTCTGGACGTAGTAGACCTGCTGATGTCCATCGAGGATGAGTTCGAGATCGAGATCCCCGACGAGGAGATCGAGAATATCCGTACAGTCGGCGAGCTGGTCAACTATATCGAATCTAATATGTAAGCGTAACACGCGCAGGCGGTCGTTTGACCGCCTTATTTTTTCGTTGACGGACAAGCGGATGTGGGCTGAAATTCTGCTTGCAAAAGCTGTTTTTTAAGAGTATAATAGAAATGTTAGTATAATAATCTCACGGGCAATACGCCTGTGATACGGAGGGTATTATGGCTCAGAATAAAAAGATGGTCGAGGCTATCACAAGCCGCGACGATGACTTCGCAAAATGGTATACAGATATCGTTAAGAAGGCCGAACTGGTCGACTACAGTAACGTCAAGGGCTGTATGGTCATCCGCCCCTATGGTTACGCTATTTGGGAGAATATCCAGGCCGATTTGGATCGCAGATTCAAAGAGACCGGTCACGAGAATGTATATATGCCCATGTTCATCCCCGAAAGCCTTCTGCAAAAGGAGAAGGATCATGTCGAGGGCTTCGCTCCCGAGTGCGCTTGGGTCACCATCGGCGGCTCCGAAAAGCTCACCGAGCGTCTGTGCGTTCGCCCGACTTCCGAGACCCTGTTCTGTGAGCATTACGCTAAGGTAGTCAACACATACCGCGACCTGCCCAAGCTCTATAACCAGTGGTGCAGCGTCGTTCGCTGGGAGAAGACCACCCGTCCCTTCCTGCGTACATCCGAGTTCCTGTGGCAGGAGGGCCATACTCTCCATGAGACTGAAGAAGAGGCTCGCGAAGAGACCCAGCGTATGCTGCAGGTATATATCGACTTTTATAAAGAGACGCTGGCTATCCCGGCAGTATACGGCGCCAAGACTGAGAAGGAGCGCTTCGCCGGAGCCAGAGAGACCTATACCGTAGAGCCTATGATGCACAACGGCGTTGCTCTGCAGGGCGGCACCTCGCATTATTTCGGCGACGGTTTTGCACGCGCCTTCGATATCACCTATCAGGGCCGTGACAACAAGCTGCATCATCCTCACCAGACCTCATGGGGCGTATCTACCCGTATGATAGGCGCGCTGATCATGGTGCACAGCGACGACGACGGTCTTGTGCTGCCGCCCAAGGTCGCTCCCATACAGCTGGCTATCATCCCGATCGCTCAGCATAAGGAAGGCGTGCTGGATAAGGCAAACGCTCTGTATGACAGCCTCAAAAAGAAGTTCCGCACAAAACTTGACGACTCCGACCAGAGCCCCGGATGGAAGTTCGCTCAGTATGAGATGAAGGGCGTTCCCGTACGCCTCGAGCTGGGTCCCAAGGATATCGAGAAGAACCAGTGCGTGCTGGTGCGCCGCGATACCAGAGAGAAGATGTTCGTATCCCTCGACGGCATAGAGGATACCATTGCCGAGCTGCTGGTAAAGATCCACGACGATATGTATGATCGCGCTCTGCAGAATATGAACGAAAAGACCCATGTCGCTCATACCTATGATGAGTTCCTCGATATAGCTGAGAACAGCCCCGGCTTCATTAAGGCAATGTGGTGCGGTGATTCGGCGTGTGAGGATAAGCTCAAAGACGCTACAGGCGGTGTAAAGAGCCGCTGCATCCCCTTTGAGGAGGAACACCTTGGCGATACCTGCGTGTGCTGCGGCAAGCCGGCTAAGCATATGGTATACTGGGGTAAGCAGTATTGATATAGTTAAGAGATAATGGTTAATAGTGAATAGTTCAAGGTGGGCTCTGCCCACACCCGAATATAATGTCGCCGCAGGCGACCACCTTAACTGTTATCTTGAATCTGTTATCTGTTATCTAAAAAGAAAGGAGCGGTAATATGCCTATCAAGGTTCAAAACGACCTGCCGGCTACCAAAATACTCGAGAGCGAGAATATATTTGTCATGCCTGAACAGCGCGCTATGACCCAGGATATACGACCGCTCCGCATAGTTATACTCAACCTGATGCCCACTAAGGCGGCCACCGAGACCCAGCTGCTGAGATTGCTGGGCAACTCGCCTCTGCAGGTGGATATAGAGCTGCTGCAGATGGCCAGCCATGTGTCCAAGAACACATCTCAGGAGCACCTGACCAAGTTCTATAAGACCTTTGACGAGATACGCGACGAACGCTTTGACGGTATGATCGTCACCGGCGCGCCCGTTGAGCTGATGGAGTTCGAGGACGTAGACTACTGGGGCGAGCTGTGCGAGGTTTTCGACTGGGCGAAGAAGCATGTATACTCCACCATGTTCATATGCTGGGGCGCTCAGGCGGGACTGTATCACCGCTACGGCATACGCAAGTACGAGCTCAAAAAGAAGCTCTCAGGTATTTATAACCACAGGATACTCAACAACAAGCATCCGCTGACCAGAGGCTTTGACGACTATTTTCTCATCCCGCATTCGCGTTATACCGGCGTGAGCAGTGAGGATATACACGAGGTGCCTGAGCTTGAGATACTCGCCGAGTCCAAAAAGGCCGGAGTGGCGATAGTATGTTCGCGCAACGGCAGAGAATTCTATCTGCTGGGTCACTGCGAGTATGACTACGATACATTGGCTAAAGAGTATTATCGCGATGTGGAGAAGGGTATCAAGCCTGACATACCGTATAATTACTTCCCTGAGAATAACGTTACGCGCAAGCCCGTGATGACATGGCGTTCCCATGCATCTCTGCTGTATCAGAACTGGCTGAACTACTATCTTTATCAACAGACTCCGTATGACCTGGAAGATCTCAAGAAAATGTATGAGGAAGCCCACGGCAACGACGAAAAATAAAGGATACATAATTATTAAAACCGTGCAGTTTTTAGCTGCACGGTTTTTTATTGGAAATCAGTATCAAATGAGCATGGAGCGCATTTTTAGCAGGATGCGTTTTTCGCGGCGCGATATCTGCACCTGTGTAGCGCCCATCTCGGCGGCGGTGTCGCTCTGGGTCCTGTGCTGATAGTATCTCAGGCGGATCAGCCTGCGTTCGTCGTCGTCCAGCGAGGCGATCACCTGCCTCAGCGACAGCCTGTCGGTCAGGCTCTCTTCAGCCGACGGAACAGGAATATCCAGCTCGCCGGATTCGCCGTCGTTATCGCAAGACAGCGATATCACCGGGCGTGAGGCGTTGAGCGCCTCTTGAGCGCGGTATATGTCTACTCCCAGCCGCTTTGCTAGCTCTGTTATATGTATCTCGTCCCCAACAGCCTGCCGATATTCCTCGGATATCCGCTGAGCCTTTACGGTCATCTCTTTGAGTGAGCGCGACATCTTTACACTGCCGCCCTCACGGAACAGCAGCTTTATCTCGCCGAGTATCACCGGCACAGCGTAGGTCGACAGCTTGTACCCTCTGCTGTCATCAAAGCGGTCGATCGCCTTGACCAGACCCAGACAGCCGGCAGAGTATAAGTCCTCATATTCTATCCCTTTACCGATGAATCGCTTGGCACAGGCGTGTACCAGCCCGAGGTTCTGTTCTATCAGCTCATCTCTGGTCGGCATACGCGCTGTGGAGCTGTTTTTCCAGGGTGACGGTCGTGCCCTTGCCCTCTGCGGAACGCACCCTGACCTTATCGCAGAAGCTCTGCATGACCGCAAAGCCCAGCCCGGCTCTTTCATCCGACGAGGTGGTGTACAGCGGTTCCATAGCCTTGGCTATATCGGGGATACCTATGCCCTTGTCGCGTATCTTGATTATCACACGGTCGTCATCGGTTATGCGCGCCTCTATGTATACGGTTCCCACTGTATCGGGATATGCGTGGACGATAGCATTGGTGACCGCCTCGGATACCGAGGTCTTGAGGTCGGATATCTCTGCCACAGTAGGGTCGAGCGGCAGAACAAAGGCGGCTACAGCGGCACGCGAAAAGCCCTCGTTGCTGCTGCGCGATACAAAGCTCATCCGCATTTGGTTTTTGACATGCTTCATTTCATCACCCCCAGTGATTCTATCCCCGACAGTATGACTATCTTCTTAAGCGAATCGGGTATGTTGACGACCTCCATCCGGCCGCCAAGCAGTGTGACACAGCGGTATCGCCCCATGATCAGTCCTATGCCCGACGAGTCCATGAAGGTCACCGCGCCGAAGTCGAGTATCAGCTTAGCCGGTCGATAGCTCTCGCACCGCGAGTCTATCTCGCCGCGTATCTTAGGCGCTATGTGATGGTCTATCTCGCCGTAGAGCCGCGCGCGCATAGTGCCGTTAGCGTATGTGATATCTACCATAATTCAACCTCTCAGCAATATTTGGCGACGCTTGTCCAAAAGAAAAACGCCTGTACTAATGATATTAGTATAGGCGTGCGAATACGGTTTTATTCTGTTGTCGATATGATCATTTTCCTATGATATACGGTCGTATCTGCGACGCTAGATACAGCGAGCCGCAAATATATATGTCGTCGCCGAAGCTCAGCGCCGCTTTATATGCCTCAGCCGGATCGTTCACCACGGTCACGTCGCCGCATATTCCGCTCAGCCTGTGAGCCAGCTCCTCTGCTTTCAGCGCGCGCGGATTGTCGATATCCGTCGCTATGACGCGTGTGAACAGTCCTTTGAGCGCCTCCAGCCCTGTGCTGTCTTTGTCGGCGAGCAGGCCTATTATCAGCGAGAGTTCGTCACGGGGGGCGAAGTCCCTGACCGCCTGAGCGAATGCCGACAGACCGTTCGGATTATGCGCGCCGTCGAGGATGACAAGAGGTTCATCATTCAGCCGTTCGAACCTCGCCGGGTGGCTCACTGCCGCCAGTCCCTCGCGGATATGCTCATCAGTAATATCCATGCTGTGGATGTCCCTGAGAGCTTCTATAGCCGCCAGAGCGCAGCGCAGGTTCTCCTGCTGATGAGCTCCTATCAGGTTCAGGCGCATTTTTGCGCCCTTGTATACGAACGATGTGCCGTTGATGGACGGATCTACGTCGTGCAGGGTGATATTGTCGCCGAAGTACAGCGGATCGTTCATCGCAGCGGCGGTGTCGCGTATTACGCGCATGGCATCATCGCTCTGCGCCGATACGGCAACTGCCGAGCCGCGCTTGATTATGCCGCACTTCTGCACTGCGATCTCGGACAGGGTAGCTCCCAGTATCTCGGTGTGATCCAGCGCGATACTCGTGATGACCGAGCACAGGGGGCGGCGGATGAGGTTGGTTGAGTCCAGCAGACCGCCCATGCCTACCTCGCACACCACTATATCACAGCGGTTCTGCTTGTATATCCAGAAGGCGAGAACGGTCAAGAACTCGAACTCGGTTATGATAACGCCCTCATCGTTGAGCTCCTGCAGGATGGGCTTAAAATAGCTGACAGCCGTAGCGAGCTCATCCTCGCTGATCATCTCGCCGTTGATCTGTATCCTCTCGCGGAACTCGATGATATACGGCGAAATAAACAGACCGACCTTGCAGCCTGCCTGACACAGTACAGAGGACAGCATGGCAGATACCGAGCCCTTGCCGTTGGTACCGGCTATATGTATGAACTTTTGATCCAGGACCTCCGGAACACGGTCGAACAGCTTTTGCACGCGGTCGAGTCCCGGTCGGGAACCGAATTTGTCCAGAGAATGTATGAATCCAAGCGCTTCGTTATAGTTCATGGCGTTAAGGTGTGAGCTCACACCAGCTCCTTATAGATATCGTTCTTCTTGAGCCCCGATACCGCGGCGGCCTCTTTAGCCGCGTCGGTCGGGCGCATACCCTTGTCGATCAGCTCGCGCGCGAACGCGATAGCCTCGTCGCGAGTCATTGTGTCTGCTTCGGCGTTTTTGCGGCCCTCGAGGATGAGGACTATCTCGCCCTTTAGCGGATGATCGGTAGTATATGTTTCTGCGGCGGCCTTAGTGGTCGTGCGGATGATCTCTTCGTGTATCTTGGTCAGCTCGCGCGCTATGGTCAGCTTACGGTCGCCGAAGGTCTTATACAGGTCAATAAGGGTGTTGGGCAGTTTATGCGGAGCCTCATAGAATATCATTGTGCGCCGCTCTGAGAGCAGGCTCTCGAGGTGTTCTGCGCGGCTCTTTTTGTTGACCGATAAAAAGCCCTCGAAGGTGAACCTGCCGGTCTCCAGTCCCGACAACGCCAGAGCTGTGACAACGGCGCTGGGCCCGGGTACCGCTACGGTGCGTATACCGGCTGATTCGCACTGCTTTATCAGATCCTCTCCGGGGTCTGATACGCACGGCATACCGGCGTCGGTGACTACGGCGCAGTTCTCGCCGGCGAGCAGACGGTCGATTATATACACGCCCTTTTGGTGCTTATTGTGTTCAAAGTAGCTTACCATGGGCTTTTTGATATCAAAGTGATTCAGCAGCTTTACGGTCACGCGCGTATCCTCGGCGGCGATGAAATCTACCTCGCGCAGGGTCTCTACGGCGCGCGGAGACATATCGCCCATGTTGCCTATGGGTGTGCCTACTACATATAAGATACCGCTCTTATCCATCATAACCATCCTTATATGCGCCGTATATGGCGCGCATTTCTTCGGTGAATCCGTTGTCGTCCTCTACTATCAGGGCGGGCAGGACGTCCATATATCCGGGCTTTGCTCCGCGCTTGGCTTCAGCCAAGAACAGCTTTGGAGCTTTATCGAATTTGCCCTGCACCATCCTCAGACGCTTGGGCTCCAGTCCGTGGGCGCGCATTGAGCTCAGCACATCCGTCAGTCTCTCGGGTCGCTGACACATCACGAAGCGTCCGCCGAACCTTAACAGCCACTGAGCCGCCGCGCAAATATCGTCCAGAGTGCAGTCTACCTCGTGGCGCGCGGTCTTTTTAGAGTTGTCGGGATTCTCTATCCCGGAGCCGGGGAGCTTGTACGGAGGGTTGCTGACCACCAGATCATAGCTGCCTGCAGGCAGCAGCTCGCGCACCTCGCGGATATCGCACAGCAGGGGCTTTATCCTGCTCGCGGCGGATATCCCGTTATCAATATTATGAGCTATACTGCTTTTCAGCAGATCCACAGCCTCGCTCTGGATCTCCAGCGCGATGATCTCTTCGGGCAGACAGCCGCGTATCATCAACAGAGGGATGGTGCCACAGCCGGTGCCCAGCTCAACTATCCTGTCACCGCTTCGCGCAGCGGCAAAGTGAGCCAGCAGTATCGTATCGGTGGTGAAGTGGTGACGGTCGTTTACATATACCTCAACGCCGCTGCCGAGTGGTTCGAGCCGCATGGTATCCCTCCTTTTTTGTTCGTATACAGCCATTGTATCACAAATGACTGCGGATGTAAACCTGCTCAAAGCGCATAAAAAATAACCGAGGCAGAAGCCTCGGTTACCGTCTTAAGTACGTGTTTAGATTACTCCGCAGCAGGAGCGCCTACGGGGCATACATCAGCACAAGCGCCGCACTCGATGCAAGCATCGGCGTCGATCTCGTACTTAGCGTCGCCCTCAGAGATAGCGCTTACGGGGCACTCATCAGCACAAGCGCCGCAAGAGATGCAGTCGTCGGAAATCTTATAAGCCATTGTAGAACCTCCTTGTTTTATTTTGACTATATTGTAGCACAAATAAATAAAAATTCAATGTTTTTTCCAAAAAAGTTCCGAAAGGCCCAAAAATCGCCTCAAATCGGTGAGATCCTGCACAGACAAAAAACAGTCCGCCGTGAAGCGGACTGCGTTATGCTGTTATTCAAGACCTTTGAGTTCATCCATTTCTTTTTTGTTGAGCTTGATGTATCCGTCCTTGACCAGACGCACCTCTTTGACCTTGAAGGTCTGTGGAGCCGCGTCGTCAGGGGTGTTGTCCATCTTGACCTTGAGGACTTGGGTAAGCAGGTTGACGTCCACCACCAGGCCTCTGCCCAGAGGGGTCTTGACTATCGCGCCTACCTTAGGTGTACGCTTGAGCAGATCAGTGTAGGCATCCTGCTCGTATTTAAGACAGCACATCAGTCTGCCGCAGGTACCGGATATCTTGGTGGGCGAGAGGGACAGGCCCTGCTCCTTAGCCATCTTGATGGATACGGGATGGAACTCGCCGAGAAAGCTGTTGCAGCAGAAGGGTCTGCCGCATACGCCTAAGCCGCCCAGCATCTTTGACTCATCGCGCACGCCTATCTGGCGCAGCTCTATACGGGTGCGGAAGACTGAGGCTAGGTCTTTGACAAGGGTCCGGAAGTCTACTCTGCCGTCGGCGGTGAAATAGAATAGGATCTTAGAGTTATCAAAGGTGTATTCCACGTCGACCAGCTTCATGTCCAGACCGTGTTCGGCGACCTTCTGTTCGCATATCTTCAGAGCTTCTTTCTCTTTCTTTTTATTCTCTTCCAGACGGCGCATATCCTCTTTAGTCGCTCTGCGGATGAGCTTCTTGAGCGGATGCACGATCTCTTCGTCCGGTACGTTTTTATTAGCTATGGCAACCTTGCCGCATTCGACGCCTCTGGCGGTCTCTACGATAACGGTGTCATCGAGCTTCAATGTATTGTTGTCAGGGTCGAAGTAGTAGACCTTGCCCACCTCTTTGAACCTGACTCCGATTACTTCTGCCATGTGATCCTCCTATACTGTGTACACAGCCACGTCAATAGCAGCTGCATGTTAACGTTTGTTTTGAACTTAGCCGTCGTCTGATGAGTGAGGTCAAGCATATCGAGCAGTCGCCTGCGGTCGAGCTTGCGCGACAGCTTTTTTGCGCTGATATCGTCGGTGGCGATACCGCTCTGATACAGCAGGGCGGTGCGGAGCTTTTCACTCACCACGGTCAGCGCGCTCTCGGCTGTATCCTTGTCGGACAGAGCGTTCATCGCGAGCAGCAGGTCGTATTCGTACAGCGATACGATACCGTTCACGATCTTTTCGGCTGCCGATACGCTGTTCTCATCGGGCTCAAACGCGTGCCTGAGGGTGATTATATGGGAGCGCGAGCGCACGGTGCCCAGCATAGCCTTGGCCTTTTCGACCGCAAAGATGAACAGCAGGTTCTGGGGCGGTTCCTCGATGATCTTCAGCAGTGTGTTCTGAGCATCCTCGCGCAGCAAGGTGTCCGCGTCGCGGAAGAGATATATCTTTAGCGGAGCCTCGTTGGGCTTTATGCTGACCTGCGACAGATACTTTTCTCTGAGATCCTTCAAGGATAGTATGCCTGTCTTAGAGGTCTTGGACGCTGTGGGGATGATGAGATCGGGATGCGCCGAGTCGAGTATCTTGCGGCACGGGGTGCATTCAAGACACGGTTTATCATCGCCTGTGCACACGGCTCCTGCCGCCAGCAGGAACGCCGCCGCATCGCGCTCATCCTGGTCGTCGCCTTCGATGATGACGGTGTGGGGGATACGCCCGGAGCGTATCAGCTTCAGTATGATGCTCTCGTTATCGGGAGTCAACGCGCCGTTCATATCGTCACCGCCTTCTTAGCTGAATAGGGAGCATGAGCTCCGTCAAAATATAATTATATCATAACAGCAAGGAAAAATCCACTGTTATTTTACCTTACAGGAAACTGCTCGTTTCACGTAAGGTAAAAAGATTTGTATTTGCCGCTGTGCGGCAACGAGCAATGGCTATCCGAAATGCGCGCGCAGCGTGATTTCTTTTCAGAAGATCCTTTTGGTCTTGATGTGCGCGATATTGGTCAGCATCTGACCGTCTTTGGTCTCTACTACGGCGAAGGTAGCTCCCATGCCGCCGCACGAGCCGGGGTTGATGAGATGTATGCCATCGAACACCTCGTCGCAGGCGCAGTGGGTGTGACCGAAGAACACGGCGTTCACACCCTCGTCCTGAGCGGCGCGGATCAGCCGACCTAAGCCGAACTTGACGTTATAGGCGTGGCCGTGGGTGACCATGTACTTGAATCCGTCCAGCTCGAAGGTCAGCGTAAGGGGCAGTGGCGAGCCGAAGTCACAGTTGCCCTGCACCTCATAGTATTTGATGTGAGGATACTTTTGTTTGACCGCTTCCATCTCGCCGCGGCTGTCGCCGCAGTGCACCGCAGCGTCGGCATTGCTGTTGAGTTCCATCACCTTTTCCAGCGCGGCTGACGAGCCGTGTGTATCGGATACAACGATAATTTTCATATTTTACTCCTGTCTGCATAGTATAAGATATAAGAGAGGGGAATGTATAATGGCTGATAATGAACAGATAAATAAGCTCATCAGTAAGCTCAGCGAGCGTATGGGCACGCCCGAGAGCGATATCCGCAGCGCGGTGCAGAATTCAAACTACAGCAAGTTGCTGTCAAAGATGGATCCTGCGCAGGCTAAGCAGATAGAGGATATCCTCAGCGATGAAAACAGCGCGCGTCAGTTCCTGAACTCGCCGCAGGCTAAGGCTATCATCAAGAGGCTGATGGGCTGATGGACGACCTGAACGCTAAGCTCGATTCTATCCTCAGCGATCCTGAGGCGATGAAAGAGATCGCTCAGCTGGCGTCCTCGCTCGGAGTGAAAGCTCCGGGCGTACATAAAGAGTCCGAACAGGCTCTTGCTCCGTCGGCATCGGCGCTGTCGATGATGAGCGGACTCATGCCCATGTTGGGACAGCTGAAGGCTGAGGACGATACTACGCGGCTGCTGGACGCCATCAGGCCGTTTTTGAGCGAAGAGCGCCGCGAAAAGCTGGATAAAGCGAAGAAGCTGACGCAGATAATGCGGCTCATGCCCATGCTGCGCGAGCTGAACATCCTTGACCTGTGAACGGGGTGAACTATGCCGTCTAACTCTCTTGAACAACAGGCGCTCGACAGGGTGGCGCGTATGTACTCGTCATACAACCGCCGCAGTCAGTCGCAGCCTCACGATAACAAACAGCCGCAGCAGGATAAGCCTCAGCCGCCGGAGCCGGTCGCTCAAGCCGAGCCGGAAAAATCTAAAAAGCAGCCGGGCATGCTGGATCTCCTTATGGAGAACAAGGATCAGAGCCTGATACTCCTGCTGCTGGTCATCCTGATGAAGGACGGAGCCGACCTCAATCTGGTGCTGGCGCTGATTTATCTGCTGATATGATTGAAAAATCCTCTGATATGTGTATAATATAGTCAGTATATCATAACCGGATCCAAAAAGCTATACATATTACGGAGATAAACATGGAATATACGATAACCGAAACTAAGCCAACCCGAGCTCTGCTGGTAGAGGCGGATACAGGAGAATATGACGCCGAGGCGTCGCTTAGCGAGCTCTTTGAGCTGGCTCAGAGCGCCGGAGCGGAGGCGGTAGCTTCGATATCTCAAAAGCTCCAGAAGCTCGACCCTGCCACCTGCGTAGGCTCAGGTAAGCTCGATGAGATACGCGACTATTGTAAGGCGGAGGATATAGACCTGCTGATCTTCGATCTTGAGCTGTCGCCGGTACAGATCAGGAACATCGAACAGGCGGTGGATATGCGAGTCATCGACCGCACCATGCTCATTCTGGATATATTCGCTCTGCGCGCAAGGTCTAAAGAAGGCAAGCTGCAGGTGGAGCTGGCTCAGCTGAAGTATATGATGCCCCGACTGACCGGTAAGGGCGTTGAAATGTCGCGACTGGGCGGCGGTATCGGCACACGCGGCCCCGGCGAGACTAAGCTCGAGACCGACCGCCGTCATATCAAGCGCAGGATGGAGACCCTAAAGGCTCAGCTGCGCGAGGTTGAGGAGCATCGCCGACAGCTCAGGACACGCCGCGACAAGGACGGCGTGATAACCGTGGCCATCGTAGGATATACCAACGCAGGCAAATCCACGCTGATGAATACCCTGACCGACGCCGGCGTGCTCAGTGAGGACAAGCTCTTCGCTACCCTCGATCCCACATCTCGCGCCCTCAAGCTCCCAAACGGCGTGAGCGTTATGCTGATAGATACCGTCGGACTGGTGCGCAGACTTCCACACCATCTGGTAGAGGCGTTCAAGTCAACTCTGGAAGAGGCCGCTCAGGCGGATATCATACTCAACGTGTGTGACGCGAGCAGCGAAGAGAGCCGTCTGCACCTCGACGTAACGCGCGAGCTGCTCGCCTCTCTGTCCAGTCTGGACAAGCCCATTATCCCGGTGCTGAACAAGTGCGATCTGCTGGCGGACAATATGACCGGCATCTCGGGAGCCGTGCATATCAGCGCGAAGTACGCTCAGGGCATCGACGATCTGCTCGCGGCTATTGAGCAGAATCTGCCCAAAAAGCTCAAGAGGATAAAGCTCCTGCTGCCGTTCGATAAGGTAGGCATAGCCGCCAAACTCCGCGAGACCGCCACTCTCCACAGCGAAGAGTACACCGCTGAAGGGCTGATGGCCGAGGTCACCGTAGACGAGCTTACCTATAACCGCATCAGAGAATATGTCGTAGATTGAAATATCATGATTTATAAGATATGGAGCTGTCACGATAGTGAACAGCTCCTGTTTTTTGAAAATGATCTGTCATCCTGAGCGTAAGCGAAGGATCTTATAGTCCGGATTTATATACTGCTATCCCTGAAAAGTGTAAAATGATCTGCAGACCGGCACATTAAGATTCTTCGGCGAAGCCTCAGAATGACATTTTGTTTGTGATAGTTTGTTATTACAATAATGTTGCAAATTTGACTTTGATAGGGTTTTGATGTAAAATTATAATGTATAACTGTATGATCAAAAACAACGGAGGTGAGGTATATGAACTTTCAGATTTTTCTGGATGTAGCAGTAATCGCGCTCAGGGCGCTCATGCCCATATACGCGATCATCATCGTATACCAGTGCTTCGCATCGGCTCGGCGTCAGCGCCGCCCAGAAAAACCGCTGATAACCCTTGAAGAACAGTCGACCGGTCAGAAGATACCCGTGCTGTTCTGGGAGAACTCAATCGGCCGCAGCAAGGGCTCGGATATCTGTATCGCGGATATGTCCGTGTCCAGAGATCACTGTGTTCTCCTGCGCCGTAAGGAAGGCTGGCTGGTGTCTGACATAGGATCCAAGTACGGCACATATGTTAACGGTAAGCTGACATCCGGCCGCACTAAGGTGAATATCGACGATGTGATCACCGTCGGCGAGACCACCCTCGTCGTCAAGCGCGGCGAAGAGTATCAGCGCAAGCTGAAGCCCTCGTGGTTCTTCTCAAAGGCCTCGGACAAGGGCAGCCTGCAGCCGTATAAGCTGATGATCCTCATCACCTTCTTCCACCTGTTCATGGCGGTGGAGGCGTGCTTCTCCAACGAGCGCAAGGATTTTGTACCCCTGCTGTTCTTCGCAGGAGTAGCGGCTGTTATGTGGACGTTCTTTGCTGTATCCAGTTTTGCGTTCAACAGGGTGAACTTTGAGCTAGAGGCTCTGGCGTTCTTCCTGTCGGGCATCGGCGTTATGCTGTGTGTGCGGCAGAACAGCGATGTGAACACCAACGAGGGCGTCAGGATGGCGATAGTACAGCTCGCGGCTATGGCTGCCGGTGTTGTGCTGTTCGCGATAATAGTCAAATTCATAGAGAATCCCGATCATGGCGACAAGCTGTATCTGGGTGTAATGATAGCCGCAGCGATCATGCTGGCGGCAAGTATCCTGCTGGGCAGAGTCACTAACGGCGCCGCCAACTGGATATACATAGGACCTATCAGCGTTCAGCCCTCAGAGTTCGTCAAGGTGGCGTTCATATTCGTAGGTTCGGCGGCTCTGGATAAGCTGCAGACTAAGATGAACTTCATCGCTTATGTAGCGTTCTCGGCAGTATGCGTGGGAGCGCTGGCGTTCATGGGCGACTTCGGTACAGCACTGATATTCTTCATGACATATCTGCTGCTGTCCTTTATGCGTTCGGGCGATATAAAGCTGCTGATAGCGGCTGTGGTAGTCGCCGCGGTAGCGGCTACGGCGGTGTTCTTCATCAAGCCGTATGTAGCCGACCGCTTCAAGGCGTGGGGTCATGTATGGGAGCACGCCAGCGACAACGGCGGATATCAGCAGGCGCGCGCTATGACATACACCGCCTCGGGCGGACTCATCGGCGTAGGCGTGGGCAACGGATATCTCAAGTATATTGCCGCCTCCGAATCCGATCTGGTGTTCGCTATGGTGAGCGAAGAGATGGGTATAGGCGTATCGTTCGCGATAGCCGCTGCCATCGTAGCGCTGGCGTTCTATGCCAGAGCGATAGCTACACGCTCACGCTCGACCTTCTATTCGATATCGGCGTGCGGTGCGGCAGGTATGTTCGTCATACAGTCTGCGCTGAATATCTTCGGCGCTACGGATATATTGCCGCTGACCGGAGTTACTTTGCCGTTCATATCGGCAGGAGGATCGTCGATGATATCGTGCTGGGGACTGATGGCGTTCATCAAGGCGGCCGACGAGCGCACATACGCGGCTAAAAGGCGGCTGCCGACAGAGCCGGAAAGACGAGGTGCTAAACCATGAAACGAGTGATGTCACGTTCATATCTGGTGCTTCTTGTAGCGCTGGCGTTCTTCACCGGATTTATGTTCCTCACATTCCGCATAGCTACCCAAAGCACTGACTGGATACAACAGCCGTATAACGGTCATATGAGTGCGACCGACGGTCTGTCGGGAGCCGGAAACATCACCGACCGCAACGGCGTAAAGCTCGCCTATAACGACGATAGCGATAAACGCTGTTATAATGACGATCAAAGCATCAGAGAGGCTCTGCTCCATGTAGTGGGCGACAGCTCTCTGAACATCTCAACAGCGGTGCAGAGTATGTATCGCACTCAGCTGACGGGATATAACTTCATCTTCGGACTGGGTATGCCCAAGTCCATCAAGACCAACAACGACGTACAGCTCACCATCGACGCTAACGCCTGCAAGGCGGCATATGACGCTATGGACGGTCATAAGGGCGCGTGCGTGATCTATAACTATAAGACCGGCGAGGTGCTGGTGGACGTCAGCAACCCGACCTATGATCCTGCCGATCCTCCCGAGATCACCTCGGATAACGAGGCCGAGTATGACGGCGTGTATTTGGACAATGTTGTATCTTCCACATTCACTCCCGGATCGACCTTCAAGATAGTCACCGCCGCGTGCGCTATCGAGAACATCAAGGATATCGACAGCCGAACCTTTACCTGCAACGGCGAGTATGAGGTGCTGGGCAAGAATATCACCTGCGAGGACGCCCACGGCGATATCAGCTTTGACGAAGCATTCTCACACTCGTGCAACTGCGCCTTTGCTCAAATGGCTATCGAGCTGGGCGAGGAAAAGCTCAAGAAGACCGCTGAGGAACTGGGCTTCAATAACAAGAGCTTCACGATGAGCGGCATACCGCTCGCGCCGAGCTACTATGACGCCAAGGGCGCCGGAGATAACTATCTGGCGTGGTCGGGCATAGGACAGTATAAGGACCTTGCAAACCCCATGCATATGGCGATGATGTGCGGCTCCATAGCCAACGGCGGCCGCGCTACTGCTCCGTTCATCATACGCGACGACGGCGATCTGCTCAGCAAGCTGAACCTCAAATCCAACAAAGGCAGCGATGTCAATATGCTGCCGTCAGATGTCAGCGAGAGGGTGGCTGAACTCATGCGCCACGCGGGCGAGAGATACAGCTACAACGGAATATCTTTGGGCGGACTGGATTTCTGCGCAAAGACAGGTACCGCCGAGATACACGAGGGCGAAGCTCCAACCGGATGGTTCGTAGGCTACTGCGAGGACGCAGAGCATCCATACGCTTTTGCGGTAGTTCTGGTAGAGAGCGATTACGGCTTCTCTGCAGCGGCCCCCGTAGCTGAGGCCGCTATCGGTGTTCTGGTGAACGGCAGCGAATAAACTGAAAAACACATTACACTAAAAGAGACCGGCTCGGATGATGAGTCGGTCTCTGTTTATGTCCATCTGTATTCAGCTCTTCTTAAAGCCGTCTTTTAGGCTGACGGAGCGGTTGAAGATGATATTATCCTTTGTGCTGTCCTTATCCAGACAGAAGTAGCCGGTGCGCATGAACTGGAAGTATGCCGGAGCCTCGTACTGCTCAACTGCCTTTTCGGCATAGCAGTTCTCGGCGACCTTGAGCGAATCGGGGTTGAGATATTCCAGAAAATCTCTGCCGTCCGCCTCGGGATCCGGCACGCTGAACAGGTCGTCATACAAGTTGACTGTTGCCGGTGTGCAATTGGCGGCGTCTACCCAGTGGATAGTGCCCCTGACCTTGCGTCCGTCGGGGGTGTTGCCTCCGCGCGTCTCGGGATCATACTCCGCGTATACCTCGACTATATTTCCGCTGCCGTCCTTTTTGCATCCGGTGCAGCGCACTACATATGCGCTCTTCAGACGCACCTCGTTGCCGGGATACAGGCGCTGATACTTCTTGATGGGTTCTTCCATAAAGTCGCCGCGCTCTATCCAGCACTCGCGCGAGAAGGTTATGGTGCGTGTGCCGTCGGACTCGTTGTTGGGGTTGTTCTCGACCTCAAAGGTCTCGCTCATATCCTCGGGATAGTTGGTGATGACCAGTTTGACGGGGTCGAGCACCACCATCACGCGGCGCGCGGTCATGTTGAGGTCTTCTCTCAGACAATGCTCGAGAAAGCCGTATTCTACCGTGGAATTGACCTTGCTGACTCCGATACGGTCGCAGAAGGCTCGGATGGACTTAGGCGTATAGCCGCGGCGTCTGAGGCCGCACAGGGTGGGCATACGCGGATCGTCCCATCCGCTGACATAGCCGCCCTCGACCAGCGCGCGCAGCTTACGTTTGGACATAACGGTGTTATTGATGCCCAGACGGGCGAATTCGATCTGGCGCGGTCTGGAGGGGAGAGTAACGTTGTCGATCACCCAGTCATACAGCGGACGGTGATCCTCGAACTCCAGCGTGCACAGCGAGTGGGTTATGCCCTCCAGCGCGTCCTCGATGGGATGCGCAAAGTCATACATGGGGTATATGCACCACTTGTCGCCGGTGCGGTGATGGTGCAGGCGGTTGATGCGGTATATGACCGGGTCGCGCATATTGAAGTTACCGGAGGCTAAGTCGATCTTAGCCCTCAGGGTCATTTTGCCGTCGCCTATCTCGCCGTTCTTCATCTGCTCGAACAGTCTCAGACTCTCTTCGATCGGTCTGTCGCGATAGGGGGACTTGGCAGGGGTGCTGAGGTCGCCGCGATATTCGCGCATCTTGTCCGGAGTCAGCTCGCAAACATAGGCGAGACCCTTGCGGATAAGCTCCACGGCGCAGTCATACATCTTGTCGAAGTAGTCTGAGGCGTAGTAGAATCGATCCTCCCAGTCAAATCCCAGCCAGTGGATATCCTCACGGATAGCGTCTACATATTCGACATCCTCCTTGGTGGGGTTGGTGTCGTCCATACGCAGATTGCATACTCCGCCGAACTTCAGGGCTGTGCCGAAGTCTACGCATATAGCTTTAGCGTGACCTATGTGCAGATAGCCGTTGGGCTCGGGAGGGAAGCGCGTGTGCACCTTCATCCCATAGTAGTCGCCGCCCTCGGCGATATCTTTCTCTATGATAGTGTGGATAAAGTTAGAGGACATCTCCTCGGTATTCTCCACGGTCGTTCTGTTATCTTCCATATGCTTTCCTCATCATTATATGTGATTATCCTGTTATGCGAGTTTTTCGAGACCTTTTTTCATGCGGCGCAGGCTCTCGTCCCTGCCCAGTATATCGAGTATCTCGATAGCTCCGCCGGGGGTGACGGTCTTACCTGCGACAGATATGCGCGCCGGCCACATGACTGTACCGTTCTTGACCTCCAGCTCTGTCGCTAAGCCGATCAGAGCGTCGTGGATAGCCTCGCTCTCCCATGTGGGCAGGGCGCTGAGCTTATCATATACCGCCTTGAGCATAACGGGGGCGTTCTCGAGGTTGGTCTTGCTCTTTTTATTGACATACAGCTCGCGGTCGTATTCCGGCAGCTCGCGGAAGAAGTCGATCTTCTCGGGTATGTCGGTCAGCTTGGTGGTGCGCTGCTTTAGTATCGCGGCGACCTTCAGCCTGTTCACAGGCGCGTCGCCCAGAGCTTCGTCAAAGTACGGTTCGCATACCGCGGCGAACCGCTCGTCGGTCATAGCCTTGATGTACTCGCCGTTGAACCACTCGAGCTTGTCATAGTCGAACACCGACGGCGATTTGCTTATGCCGCTGATATCGAACGCCTCGCACAGCTCGTACAGAGTGAATATCTCGCGGTTGTCCTTGGGACACCAGCCGAGCAGGGCGATATAGTTGATGATAGCCTCTGGCAGATATCCGTCTTTTATCAGGTCGTCAAAGCCGGTGGAACCGTGGCGCTTGCTGAGCTTGGATACGGTGCCGTCGTCGTTCTTTCCGTTTATGAGCGGCAGGTGGATGTATGTGGGTATCTCCCAGCCGAAAGCGTCATACAGCAGGTTGTATTTAGGCGTGGAGCTGAGATACTCCGAGCCTCTCACCACATGGGTGATGCCCATAGTGTGGTCGTCGATTACGTTGGCAAAGTTATAGGTGGGATAGCCGTCGGCCTTGATGAGTATCTGATCCTGCAGCTCTGAGTTGTCGACAGTGATCTCGCCGAACACCGCGTCGGTGAAGGTGGTCGAGCCCTCGGTGGGCATCTTCTGACGGATGACATACGGTGTGCCGGCTTCCAACAGGCGATCCACTTCGTCCTCCGGCAGATCGCGGCAGTGACGGTCGTAGCCGCCGCCGACGGTTTCGCTCTGGATCTTCTCCAGGCGCTCCTTAGTGCAGAAGCAGCGGTACGCCTTGCCCTCGCGGATGAGCTGCTCGGCATAGGGCAGGTACATATCCTTGCGCTCGCTCTGTACATAGGGGCCGTAGTCGCCGCCGATATCGGGGCCTTCATCATGCTTGAGTCCGGCTGTTGCCAGAGTCTTGTATATGACGTCGACAGCACCGTCTACATAGCGTTCGCGGTCGGTATCCTCTATGCGCAGGACGAACGAGCCGCCCATGCTCTTGGCTACTAAATATTCATATAGCGCGGTTCTTAAGTTACCTACGTGCATAAAGCCGGTAGGCGACGGCGCAAAGCGTGTTCTGACCTTACTCATTTGTATATCCCTCGTCTGAAGCCTTGTGACACTTCTTATATTTCTTACCCGATCCGCACCAGCAGGGGTCGTTGGGGCCGGGCTTCTTCTTTTTATTTACCACCGTGCGGTTGGTGGATACGGTGCCGTCGCCCGAGAACTCAACGGGTTTGGCTACCTGCTCGCGCTTGAGCGACATCTCTATGGCAGAGGGCTTGGGTCTATCCTCTTCGCCGTTCTTCAGGATGACCTGATGCGCGGCTGCTGCCTTCTGCTCCATCTCGCGGCGCTGGCGCTCGAGTTCGGCGCGTCGCTGCTGTATCTCGTATACCTTTTTGGGAGCCAGGATGATGAGCTTGGCTGTATCCTGCTTGATGGATTCGATCATCTCGTCAAACATATTGAAGCCGTCTTCGGTATACTGCTGTACCGGGTCGTGCTGACCGTAGGCGCGCAGCCTGATGCCCTGCTTGAGCTGATCCATGTTGTCGATGTGTTCCATCCAGTAGGTGTCGACGCTCTTGAGCAGATAGATGCGCTCCATCTCACGCATGGTCTCGCTGCCTACCAGCTCTTCGTTCTCGTGATAGAGCTTCATGGCGCGGTCGACCAGCTCGCTGACTATATCGGCCTTGTCGGTCTGTTCCAGTTCATCGCCGCTGAGCTTGAACTTAGTGTCCTCTTCTATCAGCCAGTGATAGTAGAAGTCGTTGAGACCGGTAAGGTTCCAGCCATCCTTATCGAGGTCGGAGGCGCAGAACATATCCACGTTGTTGGCTATCGTGTCCTCGACCATCTTGATGACGGTATCGTGTATATCCTTGCCGTCGAGCACCTCGTTGCGCTGACCGTAGATGATCTCGCGCTGACGGTTCATTACATTATCGAAGTCGAGTACGGACTTACGGATAGCAAAGTTGCGACTCTCGACCTTTTGCTGTGAGCTCTCGATGATATTGGTGAGCATCTTGTTCTCGATGGGCATGGTCTCTTCAACTTTCATGCGGTCGAGTATAGAGCCCATCATCTCGCCGCCGAAGATACGCATAAGATCGTCTTCACACGACAGGAAGAACTTGCTCTCGCCGGGGTCGCCCTGACGACCTGCACGGCCTCGCAGCTGGTTGTCGATACGGCGGCTCTCGTGGCGCTCGGTGCCGATGATGTACAGACCGCCTGCCTCGCGAACACGGTCAGCCTCGGATGAGATCTCTTCCTTGAACTTAGCGTACAGCTCGCCGAAGCGTGCGCGCGCGTCGTTGATCTCCTGATCCTCGGTCTCCGCAAAACCAGTAGCCTCAGCGATGATATCGTCCTCGATACCTTCTTTGCGCATAGCGGCCTTGGCCATATACTCGGCGTTACCGCCCAGCATGATATCGGTGCCTCGACCTGCCATGTTGGTGGCGATGGTCACCGCTCCGAGCTTACCTGCCTGGGCGATGATCTCGGCCTCTTTCTCATGGTGCTTAGCGTTGAGCACGTTATGAGCTATGCCGGTGCGCTTGAGCATTTTTGAGAGCTGTTCGGACTTTTCTATGGAGATGGTACCTACCAGCACGGGCTGACCCTTCTCGTGGGCGGCTCGTATCTCGTCTATTACGGCGAGAAACTTGCCGCGCTCGGTGCGGAAGATAGCGTCCTGGTTATCCTGACGGATGACCTCTTTGTTGGTGGGTATCTCGATGACGTCAAGGCTGTAGATCTGCTGGAACTCCTCCTGCTCTGTCATAGCCGTACCGGTCATACCGGAGAGCTTTTTATACAGGCGGAAGAAGTTCTGGAAGGTGATGGTGGCGAGGGTTTTGCTCTCGCTCTCTACCTTTACACCTTCTTTGGCTTCGATGGCCTGGTGCAGACCTTCGTTGTAGCGGCGACCGTACATAAGACGGCCGGTGAACTCGTCTACGATGATGACCTGACCGTCCTTGACCACGTAGTTTACTTCGTTCTTCATGCAGCCGTAAGCTTTGATAGCCTGGTTGACATGGTGCTGGATGGTGATGTTGTCGGGATCGGTGAGGTTCTCGATGCCGAAGTACTGTTCGGCCTTCTTGACGCCCAGCTGAGTCAGTGTAGCTGAATGAGCTTTTTCGTCAACTACATAGTCGATGTTGTTCTCGGCATAGAAGGCGTCCAGGTCTTCTTTAGCGTCTATCTCGGTGAAGACGTGCTTCTTCATGGATCTGGCGAGCTTATCGGCGCGCTCATACAGGTCAGAGGCTTTATCACCGCGACCGGAGATGATCAGCGGAGTACGCGCCTCATCGATGAGGATGGAGTCGACCTCGTCTACGATGGCGAATGCGTGACCGCGCTGTACCTTTTGCTCTTTATAAACCACCATGTTGTCGCGCAGATAGTCAAAGCCCAGTTCGTTGTTGGTGCCGTAGGTGATATCCGCGTTATAGGCCTCTTTGCGACCTTCGTTGTCTATATCGTGGATGATCAGACCGACAGTCAGGCCGAGAAAGCGATACAACTTACCCATCCACTCCGAGTCACGCTTAGCCAGATAGTCGTTGACAGTAACGATATGTACGCCGTCACCGGTAAGTCCGTTCAGATACGCCGGCAGGGTGGCTACCAGAGTTTTACCTTCGCCGGTCTTCATCTCGGCGATACGTCCCTGATGCAATACGATGCCGCCTATGATCTGCACGGGGAAGTGCTTCATACCCAGCACACGCCATGACGCCTCGCGGCATACGGCAAACGCATCGGGCAGGATGTCGTCGGTGGTCTCGCCGTTGTTCAGGCGATCCTTGAGGATGCCTGTCTGAGCCTTTAGCTCGTCGTCTTTCATCTCAGCGTACTTGCTCTCCAGAGCGAGCACTTTATCGCATATAGGACGGATGCGCTTGAGTTCTTTTGTGGAATAGTCTCCGAAGAGAGCTTTCAGGATTCCCATATATATCCTTCCTTTCATTTTCGGTGTAAACCTTGGGGACATAATATACCCATATATCCCCAGTATAAGGTGTATTATAACATATATATCGGCAAAAATAAAGAAAAATATGCGGACATTCTGGCTGTGTTTTTTAGGCATTTTGGCGGTCTGTGATACAGCGTCACATTTTGCGACTATATTTCTATTATGATATTGATTTTGGATTTTGGATGATGTAAAATAACTATGATTATGGGGTCGATATCGCTCGTTGATCATAGGCAGATACAGCCGATCAAAGCGCGATCCCATGAGGCTTTATACGGTTATTACAGATGCGTTTTCAGGCTGATGACAGGGAGCGTGAATGACTGAAATGATCAAAAAAAGAAAGCATCTGACGTCGTTTCAGATCATCATTATCGGCTTTATCTGTCTGATATTTGTCGGCGCCTTGATCCTGATGCTGCCTATATCATCCCACAGCGGAGAATTCACGCCTTTTAACAAGGCTCTCTTTACGTCCACATCGGCTGTGTGCGTGACCGGTCTTGTCATGTATGACACGGCGACCTACTGGTCGGGATTCGGTCAGGCAGTGATCCTGACGCTGATCCAGATCGGCGGTTTGGGAGTGGTCACGATGGCGATATCTTTCGTACATCTTTCAGGGAAAAAGGTGTCGTTCAGCCAGAAGAGCACTATGCAGAGCTCCATCTCTGCTCCGAACGTCGGCGGTATCGTCAAGCTGACCGGCTTTGTCATCAAAGGTACGCTGATCATAGAATGTGCCGGAGCTCTCGCAATGATGCCCGTGTTCATCAAAGACTACGGCATCAGGGGCATATGGATGGCGTTCTTCCATTCGATTTCCGCTTTCTGCAACGCAGGCTTCGATATAATGGGCAAACCCGACGCGAAGTTCGCGTCGATGACAGCATATTCCTCTAACGCCTATATAAACATCATCCTGATGACGCTGATCGTAGTCGGCGGTATCGGATTCCTTACATGGAAGGATATCATCACCCATAAGTTCAGACTCAGACGCTATCGTATGCAGAGCAAGGTCATCCTCGTGACCTCTGCAGTACTTATCATTATACCGGCGATCTTTTTCTTCTTCTTTGACTTTTCAAATCTGCCGATCGGCGAGCGCGTCACCGGCTCGCTGTTCCAGTCGGTCACGACAAGAACGGCCGGCTTCAACACCCTTGATCTCAACTCGATGACACGTGTCGGTCAGGCGATATTTATCATCCTGATGTTGATAGGCGGTTCGCCCGGCTCCACCGCCGGCGGTATGAAGACCACCACTATCGCAGTGCTGTTCTCCAACGCGATAGCCACATTCCGCCGCAAACAGGATCCCGAATTCTTCGGCAGAAGGATCGAGGCAGGCATAGTCAAGACCGCGTCAACTATCCTGTTGATGTATGTAATGCTGTGCTTCGGTTCGGCGGCTGTCATCAGCTCTGTGGAGAATCTTCCGTTCGGCGCCTGCTTGTTCGAGACCGCTTCCGCAGTCGGCACCGTCGGACTGACTCTGGGTATCACTCCGTCGCTGGGGCTGGTCTCTCAGATCATCCTGACAGTTCTGATGTTCCTTGGCAGAGTAGGCGGACTGACGGTCATATATGCCGCTATATCCGGCATGAATAAAAAGCTATCCAAATTGCCTCAGGAAAACATCACCGTAGGATAAGGAGAATCAAGCATGAAATCAATACTGTTATTAGGTCTCGGACGCTTTGGAAAAAACGTTGCGATCCAGCTCGCCGCCCTTAATCACGAGGTCATGGGCGTGGATATCAACGAGGACAGAGTCAACGAGGCTATGGATATAGTCACCAACGCTCAGATCGGCGACAGCACCAACGAGGCGTTCCTGCGTACACTCGGCGTAGATGAATATGACGTTTGCTTCGTGACGATCAGCAACGATTTTCAAAGCTCTCTGGAGACTACCAGCCTTCTTAAGGAACTGGGAGCTAAGTTCGTCGTATCGCGCGCCGAGCGCGACGGACAGGAGAAGTTCCTGCTGCGCAACGGCGCGGATAAGGTCGTATATCCCGAAAAGCAGGTTGCTAAATGGGCGGCCATACGATACAGCTCCAATCATATCCTTGACTATCTCGAGCTGGATTCCAGTCACTCTATCTATGAGGTGACCATCCCCGAGTCGTGGATCGGCAAGAGCGTAGTACAGCTGGATGTAAGAAAGAAGCATAACCTGACTATCATCGGCATGAAGAAAGACGGCGCTATGGACTTTATGATAAAGCCCGACACAATCATGACCGAGGATATGTCCTTGCTGGTAGTCGGCGAGGATAAGGCGCTACAAAAGTGTTTCAAGCTCTGATATGAGTTTGTAGCGTCGACGGTAACCACATCAATTTTTGCAAATACAAATAATCACCTATTGTCCGCAAAGCGACAGGTTTATTTGACGAGGTATTTATGAATATTATAATCGTAGGCTGCGGCAGAGTCGGCCGTTCCATAGCAGAACAGCTTTCTAAAGAAGGTCACGACATCACGGCCATCGACGTCAATCCAAAAGAACTTGAGAAGATATATGACACCGAGAATGTAATGATGATCGAAGGCAACGGAGCTTCGCTCCCTCTCCTGCAAGAGGCAGGGATCGGGAGCTGCGATCTGCTGATCGCGGTCACCGCTGCCGACGAGCTGAATCTATATACATGCTTGCTCGCTAAGAACTCAGGGGTCAACTCGACTATCGCGCGTGTGCGCAACCCTCAGTATATAAGCGACGTCAATGTGATAAAAGACGACCTTAAGCTCACTATGGCGATAAACCCAGAGTTCACCTGCGCCAGCGAGATCGCCCGACTGGTCAAATATGTCGGCATCAAGAGCATACGCAGCTTCGCCGGCGGCCAGGTCGATATGATAAAGATAATCATCGATGATAAATCTCTTCTGGCTGATAAAAGGATCGCCGACTGTTCTTCTCTACTCAAAGGCGGAGTGCGCTTCTGCTTTGTGGAGCGCGGCGACGATCTATATATCCCCGACGGCGAATTTGTTCTGCAGGTCGGCGACGAGGTATCGTTTGTCGCGCCTTCCAGCGCTGCTTCCAAGCTCCTTAAGAGCCTGGGCGTGATCTCCAACCGCGCTCGCCGCGCCATGATCCTCGGCGGCAGTAAGATCGGCTTCTATCTGGCACAGATACTGCGCGACGCCGGACTGAGCGTAAAGATCTTTGAGAATAACCCCGAACGCTGTGAGGAACTGTCTGAGGAACTCCACAACGTGATGATAATCAACGGCGACGCTATGGACGAGGATCTGCTGATCAGCGAGGGCATACAGCATGCCGACGCGGTAATCTGCCTGATGGATACGGATGAAGAGAACCTGCTCGCATCACTGTACGCCAAGCAGATGAACCCCGGAGCCAAGGTGGTTACGGAGCTGGGCAACCTGAAATTCCGCTCAGTAGTAAACGCTCTGCCGCTCGACTCGATCATCCGACCAAAGCACCTGACAGGTCAGTATATCATCCGCTATGTACGCGGCATGCAGAACACCATCGGTAACAAGGTCGAGACCATGTACAAGATCTCTCACGACCGTGCTGAGGCGCTAGAGTTCCTTGTGCGAGAGGACAGCGCTCTTACCGGCGTACCGCTGGCTAAGCTGAATCTGAAAAACGATCTGCAGATAATCTGCATCAGCCGCAACGGCGAGATCATCATCCCCGGCGGCAACGATACTATCGAAAAGGGCGACAGCGTCATCGTAGTTACCAAGCATACGGGTCTGACCGATCTCAAGTCCATTCTTAAATAACCGGATCCCTTATTAAGGAACTGTCATCTTATATACGGCGCGGCGGTATGTACTTATGAATAAACGTTTGATAATCTATATACTGGGATGGGTCCTGCTGATAGAGGGCGCTGCTATGCAGCTGCCTACTGTGGTCGGACTCATATATAACTGTGAGAGGGAGTGGGTATACTTCCTCTGTATCGGTCTGGGGCTTATGCTGCTGGGCTTTTTGCTTGTGTTCAAAAAGCCTTCCGATACCACGATGCTGCTAAAGGACGGCTTTGCGTCCACAGCGCTGTCATGGATAGTCCTGTCGATAGCAGGCTGTCTGCCGTTCTGGATCTCGGGAGCTATCCCGGATTTTGTGGATGCTTTATTTGAGACGGCTTCGGGCTTTACCACTACCGGAGCGACCATCATCAACGATATCGAGGCTCTGCCCAGATGTATCCTGTTCTGGCGCAGCTTCTCTCACTTTCTCGGCGGCATGGGCGTAGTCGTCTTCTTGCTCGCTATCATTCCGCGCCTCGGCGGCAACCAGAGCATCAACCTGATGAAAGCTGAGTCCACCGGACCGGCGATCTCAAAGAGCATGCCTAAGCTGCGCAACTACGCGGCTCTGCTGTACGGTATCTATTGCGGATTGACTTTTCTGGAGACCATCCTGCTGCTCTGCGGCGGTATGAATCTGTACGACTCGGTCACCACCTCGTTCTCTACGGCGGGAACCGGCGGATTCATGGTCTATAACGACTCTATGGGACATTTTGCCGGCAACCACTACTTGCAGGCGGTCGTCGCAGTGTTCATGCTGCTGTTCGGTGTGAACTTCTATGTATACATCCTGATCTTGTCGCGCAAGTTCAAGATGGCGTTCAAGATCGAAGAAGCGGTGATATATGTAGGTCTAATGCTGTTCGTGACTATTCTGATCACGATAGATATACATCGCTTCTACGGCTCTGTCTTTGAGAGCTTCCATCAGAGCTTCTTCTATGTCACATCGATCGGATCCACTACCGGTATGGCGTTGACGGATGTCAACAAGTGGCCGGAGTTCTCAAAAACGCTGATACTGTTGATCACCTGTATCGGAGCGTGCGCAGGTTCGACCGGCGGCGGATTCAAGGTCTCGCGCTTGCTGATACTGCTCAAAGGTATGCGCAAAGAGTTCAGGCTGATCCTGCATCCGCGTTCTGTCCATACCGTCAAGATGGACAGCAAGAAGATCACCCATGAGGTGACGCGTTCGGTCAGCGTATACTTTGTCATTTATACCTTGATCGTGATCATAACAACGTGTTTGATAGCGTTCAACGGGTTTGATTTTATGACCAGTTTTTCGGCGGTACTGGCGACCCTCAACAACGTCGGCCCCGGTATGAACGTGGTTGGATCCACCGGTAACTATGCTCAGTTCAGCATATTCTCTAAGCTGGTGTTCTGCTTCAATATGCTCGCCGGCAGACTGGAGCTGTATCCGTTCCTGCTCATCTTCGTTCCCTCGGCATGGAGGAAGAACTGATGAACAAGTGTGTGATGATAACCGGAGCCTCTCGAGGTATAGGAGCGGCGTGTGCCGAAGCCTTTGCCAAGGCTGGCTGCGATGTAGTGATAAATTATAATAAAAATGAAGACATGGCTCTGCGGCTGTGCGATATACTCAGCGGCATGGGAGTACGCGTCGAGGCGGTGCAGGCGGATGTGTCCGACCCCGATTCGGTTCGCGCTATGTTCGATAATGTTTATGAGCGATTCGGATTCATAGACGTTCTGGTGAACAACGCCGGCATAGCTATGCAAAAGCTGCTGACCGATACCACCGACAGCGACTGGGATAAGATGATATCCACAGATCTTGGCTCGGTGTTCTATTGCTCACGCGCCGTTCTGCCCTCTATGATCAGGCAGAAGCGCGGATGTATCGTAAATATCGCCTCTATGTGGGGTGAGGTCGGAGCCTCGTGCGAGGCGGCATATTCAGCCGCTAAGGCCGGAGTGATCGGCTTGACTAAGGCTCTGGCTAAAGAGGTGGCGCCGTCCGGCATCCGTGTGAACGCGGTGTCGCCCGGAGTAGTGATGACCGATATGATGAGCGGCTTTACGGCCGAAGATATACAGGCTCTGCGTGATGAGATACCCATCGGCGAGCTGTGTACGCCCGGGAGCATCGCTGACGCAGTTGTATTCCTCGCCTCTGACGCGGCCGGGATGATCACCGGTCAGGTGATACCGGTCAACGGAGGCATGGTGATATGAGGCGTCTGACAGCGGTCATAGCAGCGCTGCTGCTGTTCATGCTGACTGCGCTGAATACGACTGCGAGCAAGTCAGGAACGCTGTATGCAAAATATGTGCCGCGCAGTGAGACCGGTACGCTTTTCTATATCGACATATACTGCTCAGCTGAACTCAGGTCGGCTGATCTTCAGCTCACATATGACTCCTCAGCAGTTGAGTATCGCGAGATAAGCGCGACTGATAAGAACGCCTATGCTAAGGCGAAGTCTGCCAAAGGCTCCGTCAGGATATTGTTTACCGACAGCAGTTCCGTTAAAGGACAGCTGTGCCGACTGTCGTTCAAGGCATTAACTCAGGGCGATACCGAACTTATTCTGCATGATAACGGCATGGTCGGAGGCGATCTGAAGTATCTCAGCGGTGTTCCGGACAGCGCTTTGACGATCAGCCTCGGTAAAGAGGATATCGTATCAGATACGGATAACAGCGGCTCCGATAAACAGAGCGGCAAGTCATCCAAGACCTCGTACGGCGGTTCGGATTCGAAGAAGGAATCATCTACCGAAGCGACCGACGAGACATCTGCCGCCGATCCGGTCAAGCGTACTGTGGAGGATGCTTCTCATAATGAGGGGCTGACATATTTCCTGCTCGGCGCAGGAGCTATGCTGCTGGCAGGCCTGCTGATCTTACTGGGTTATGTCATCGGTAAGAGGAAAAAGCCCGTACAAAAAGCAATAGAAAAAGAGCCCGACTCTCCCGATAAGGAAGAGCTGCCGGCTGAGTGATAAAAGTATACGCCCTGTATCATTACGATACAGGGCGTTCTTTCGTCGATCGTTATATCATTTTCTCTTTTTTACTACGTCCATTATCTTGACGACAACGGGGCAGAGCAGCATGTTTACGCCGACTTCTACAAGGAAGTTGACGCCTGTCATCACAAAGATGATGTAATACAGGATATCTGATCCGCCTGCCCATGCTGTAAGAGTATCTTTGAAGAAGATCATCATACCCAGCACGAATATGCCGGTGTTGACGAGGGGAGACATGAGAGCCGCGGTCACTGTTGCGACATACTTGTTGCTGCTCTCAAGCGCGCGATAGTGTACGCCTGCCTCAAAGCCCGCAAGGGTGCCTTTGAGCATTACCAGCACAGCGCACATTAGCGGATTTGCGTTCCATACCATCGCTCCGCCGATATCCGCGCCGAACACGCACATCAGCAGAACCACTACGCTGAATACCGCGCCCAGGTAAGCGCCGGCGGCAGCGCCGAACATAGCCGCGCCGATGACGATAGGTATCAGCGCAAGGGTGATGGAGAACGGACCAAACTTGACGAACGTTGAGATAATCTGCAGCACGATGATTATTGCTGTCAGGATACCCAGCGCGGTCAGGCGATAGGTATCGAACTTCTTATTGGTTTTTGACATTTTTATACCTCCTGCTGTCTCCCTCATACGAGGTGAAACGCATATTTTAGATAACAGATAATAGAAAACAGTGAACAGATGAGGGCACTCGCTGCGCTCAAACAATAGATACGGGTGTGGGCAGAGCCCACCATTAACTATTATCCGTTATCTATTATCTGTTCTTGTTGTATATCAGCTTCAGGCCTTGCATGATCAGGTCATCCTGAACGGTGATATCGTGGCTGCAGTGACGGATGATGGTCTTAGCCATACCGCCTGTGGCGACTATCGAGCATTTCTCGCCCAGTTCTTTTTCGATCCTGTCGATCATGCCGTCGATCATACACACGGTTCCCCATACTACGCCCGAGCGGATAGAGCGGTCGGTGTTGTTGCCTATTACCGAGTCGGGAGCGTCAAGCGATACCGACACCAGCAGAGCGGCGTTGCCGGTCAGCGCGTTTAGCGATACCATCACCCCGGGGGCGATAGGGCCGCCGAGCATAGCTTTGTTGCGGTCGATCACGCACATGACCGTGGCGGTGCCCATGCTGATGACTATGCACGGAGCCGGATACTTGGCGTTGGCCGCTACGCAGGCGACCACCAGATCGGCTCCCAGCTGAGACGGATCCTCTATGCGGATGTTCAGACCGGTCTTGATGCCGGGGCCTACCACAAGGGGCTCCACGCCCAGCAGACCGCGTACAGCGCCCTCTATGCGCGAGGTGACTATCGGCACTACCGAGCTGATGATACAGCCGTCAAAGTCGGAGCGGTGTATGCCCATCACGCGTATCAGCGAGTACAGCTCCACGCTGTATTCGTCGGACGTTTTAGCCTTGTCACAGCTCACTGTGAGAGTCCGCTCAAGGCTGTCTTTATCAAAGATACCGTACTTGATATTTGTGTTTCCAATATCTACCGCAAGCAGCATATACATTTCGCTCCTTTCCGGTAGGATTGTATCACAGATTTTATATATTTTCAATATAAATGAGCATTTTTCAGCTTTTTTCACATAATGAAAAATATATCAAATAGCCTGTGTTAGAATATCTGTGTACGTAAAAAAGCTTTGCGACATTTTTCGATTCATTCAGTATTTTCCGGAAGGGAGATTTTCAGATGACACAGGCTGATAAGAGGGAGCTGGAGATACTCGCGTGTAAAGCGAGGATCGGCACTATCATCGGCACATTCAACGCAAAATCCGGTCACCCGGGCGGATCGCTTTCAGCGGCAGACATGTTCACCTATCTGTATTTTAAAGAGATGAACGTTAACGCGGCTGATCCCGACTGGGCCGACAGAGATCGCTTTGTCCTGTCTAAGGGACACTGCTGTCCCAGCCTCTATGCGATCTTAGCGCTCAAGGGCTATTTCAGCTGGGATGAGCTGAGCGTTCTGCGTCATGTGGGCGCGATGCTCCAGGGTCACCCCGATATGAAGGGCACTCCCGGCATAGATATGAGCTCTGGCTCGCTGGGTCAGGGCGTATCCGCCGCATGCGGTATGGCTCTGGCGGCTAAGCTGGATAAGAAGAACTATCGAGTATATACCGTTCTGGGCGACGGCGAGTGTGAAGAAGGCGAGGTATGGGAGGCCGCGATGTTCGCAGGTCACAAGGGCCTCGATAATCTCACCGTCATCGTGGACTGCAACGGACTGCAGATAGACGGCACCACCGCCGAGGTCGGCGGCGTTGAGCCTCTGGACGCCAAGTTCGAGAGCTTTGGCTTTGATACCGCTATCATAAACGGTCACGACTTCGATGAGATCGAAGCTGCTCTGGCTCAGGCTAAGGCTTCGGATAAACCCTTCGCTATCATTATGAAGACCGTCAAGGGCAAGGGCGTTTCGTTCATGGAAAATCAGGTCGGCTGGCACGGCAAGGCGCCGAACGCCGATGAATACAAGATCGCTATGGCTGAGCTCGAGGCTCAGCTCAAGGAACTGGAGGCGTAAGTATGGCTGAGATTATTACTAAGGCGACCCGTGAGAGCTTTGGTGAGGCGCTGTGCGAACAGGCTGCCGTCAACCCCGATATCGTGGTTCTTGACGCTGATCTCGCCGCCGCCACAAAGACCTCTATCTTTGCTAAGGCTTATCCCGACCGCTTCTTCAACTGCGGTATCGCCGAGGGCAACATGATCGGCGTCGCGGCCGGTCTTGCAGCGGCAGGCAAGCTGCCCGTAGCGGCTTCGTTCGCTATGTTCGCCACCGGCAGAGCCTTTGAACAGATACGCAACTCCGTAGCGTATCCCGGACTGAACGTCAAGATAGCCGGTTCACACGCCGGTATATCCACCGGCGAGGACGGAGCTACGCATCAGTGCCTCGAGGATATCGGCATCATGCGCACTATCCCCGGCATGGTAGTTCTCAACCCTGCCGATCACTGGGAGATGAAGGCCGCCACCAAGGCCGCTCTGGAGTATGAGGGCCCCGTATATATCCGCTTGGGCCGTCTGGCTGTGGACAGCTTCAATGACCCCGAGACATACAAGTTCGAGTGGGGCAAAGGCATCACCCTCGAGGAGGGCGACGATATCACCGTTATCGCTACCGGTCTGTGCGTTCTCGAGAGCCTCAAGGCTGTCAGAGAGCTCAAGGCTGAGGGCAAGAGCGTTCGCCTGATCAACATCCATACCATCAAGCCCATCGACCGTGAGATCATCATCAAGGCCGCTCGCGAGACCGGCCGCATCATCACCGTCGAGGAGCATAACGTGATCGGCGGTCTTGCCGACGCAGTGTGTGAGGTCACCTCTGCCGAGTGTCCGGTGCCCGTGCGCCGCATAGGCGTATATGACGAGTTCGGATATTCCGGTCCGGCTAAGGAGCTGCTCGATATCTTCGGGCTCACCGCTCCCGGTATCAAGAAGGTCATAGAGGAAGAACTGAATGAATAATATATGACCGCCTCGCGCAGAGGCGGTTTTATTACAGGTGAGATATGAATATTCTGATCATCGCCACAGGCGGCACCATCGGCAGCGTATATAACGGAGAGTCCATCGATGTCAGCGCCGAGCGATCCTGCGCTGTGGCTGAAATGTACACAAAGGAACATAAGGGCGTCAGCTTCACTGCGCGCTCTGTGCTGAACATCCTCAGTGAGAGGATAAGCGCAGAGGATCTGGATCTGTTGGCGAGAGAGATACTGACCGCCGATATCGCGCCCTATGACGGTGTGATATTCACCTGCGGCAGCGATAATCTTGGGTATCTTGCCGCTTTCATCGGTCTGCTGATCGCCGACATGGATATTCCTGTCGCGGTGGTCGCCTCCGATAAGGTGCTCAGCGACCCTGCTGCCAACGGTTATCCTAACTTCTGCGCGGCTGTCAGGCTGATAGCGCGCTCAGAGAGCGGCTGTTTTGTGCCGTATCGCAACAGCGACGGCGTGATGTATATACACAGCGCGACGGATATCCGTCAGGCTGATCTGTCTGATGACTTTTACAGCTTCAGCGGCGCTTACGCGATAATGGACAATGATGATATAATTCTACAGAAGAATTATATCAAGCAGACAATCCCTGCGGTTTTCGACAGCGAGCACTTGCCGCGGATCAGTGACAGTATCGCGCTGATACATCCTTATCCCTTGCTGGATTACGGCGCGCCGGATCTCAGCGGCAAGAGAGCCGTGCTGCATACCCTGTATCACAGCTCAACCCTAGACAGCGAGGGTGCGAAGACTCTTATGGGCAGGATGGGGGATACTCCGATGTATCTCGCGTCGTTCAGGAGCGATAAGGCGAGGTATCAGACGGCTGTGGATATAATCGAAGCCGGAGCGATACCGCTCACCGATATGTCGCCCGAGTGCGCTTATGTAAAGCTGCTGCTCGCCGCGGCTCAGGATAAGATGTCTCTGCGAGCCTTTATGGAAGCATAGATTAACAAACATAAGATCAAATAAAAACAGGAGCTGTATCGCCGTGATACAGCTCCTTTATACTGCGTAGATATTGAGATCCCAACATGGGATATACGGGTGTTTTCTCAGATAGATCTTATAATCCGGGTTTATACCGTTGAGTTGAAGTATCAGGCTGAAGAAGTCTTCTGTCCTATGATAGGCGGCGAGATTCAGCTTAGGCTTGCGGCGCAGGGCCTCGACTGCTCCGCGCAGCATAGCGGCCTCAAGGCCCTCTATGTCAGCCTTGATATAGGTCGGCTGACAGTCCAGCTCATCTACCGTTACGACCGGGACCGGTATACCTCCATTTGCGTTGAGGGAGGCCATCCTGCCGGCTCCCTTGGTGACGTACATTACTCCCTTGCGGTCGGATATCCCGGCATGTACAGCCGTAGCGTTTTCGATCCCTTCAAGATACTCGCTGAGCTTGCGAAAGTTCTTATCATTAGGCTCCACTGCAACAATACTCGTATAGCCGTCGGTATAGCGCAGGAACTCAGCCACCGTGTCGCCGCGGTAGGCTCCGAGGTCAAGATAGCTCTCGCCGCTTAGCTTGAGGATATTCGCGAACGCCTCATCCTTATCGCTGTCTATTGCGCTGAGATAATCGAGCCTGCCGGTGTAGAAGAAGTCGAGCGCGCCTTTAAATACCCTGTGCGACTGTTCGTCGGCGAGCAGGTCATAGGCGGCTATTATATCCGACTCATGGGATTCAATATATCCGTCGTCGAGGATATCGCTGCCAAACACCGGTACGTTGGGAACCAGCAGCTCATGCTGTGCAGCCACCTCGCAGATATGAGTCGTCACATCGGGCAGGTTGCTCGCGAAGCACAGCGCGACCGCAAAATCACCCAGCTCCGCCTCAAGGTCGCTCTGCTTCTTTACTGTGAAGCCTCGGAAGCTCTGATAACGTACAAAGTCGTCGCTCGCCATCACTCCGGCGACCGGTATGCCTTTTTGGGCAAAGATATCCAGCACCTTGTCGGCGCCGTTGCCCATGCCGTAGAGGACTATGGGCAGGTCGGTATTTTTAAAATAATCCCATACATTGGGATAGTCGAAATTGAACAGCATATCTTTCATCATGTCTTACGGATCGCACGATGAACACGGTCTGTAGCCGCTGTTGATCGCGTCGTCTCTGGAGTTGAACTCCACCTTATTCTTCTCGCTCATAGCCGACACGCTTTCGCAGTTGGGCAAGTGAAATACCTTGCTGTTCTTATTGCCTATATATGAGCCTTCTGAACCCGTTATGGGAGCTGAAGTTTCAGCACTGTCGGATGAGGACGGATCATCGCCTGCCTGAGTTGACAGGATACGTTCATCATCTGCGGAATAGAAGCTGAGGGCGCTGCCGTCGGTCGAGGCGACTATCGTGCCCAGCTCGTCGGTGCGATATACGGCGCAGTCCAGCATGCCGAGCTTCTTCAGCGTTTCTTTATGCGGATGGCCGTAGTCGTTATCTTTGCCGCAGCTGATGACCGCGTATGACGGGTCGACGGCCTTCAGGAACGCCGCGGTGGATGAGGATGACGAGCCGTGATGTCCGCACTTGAGCACATCCGCTTTCAGATCCTCGCCGGACTTGATCATCTCTTTTTCGCTCTGCTTTTCGGCGTCGCCTGTCAGCATGAAGCTGATGCTGCCGCAGGTCACCTTAGTCACGACCGAGTAGTCGTTATATCCGCTGTAGCCGCTCGACAGCGGAGCCATGATGGTGAACTGCGCCTCGCCGAAGCTGTATGTACTGCCTGCCACAGCGTCGATATAATTGATGTCGCGGTCGTCTACGGCCTTGAGCACATTGAGCCATGCTGAGGTGTTCTGATCCGTCTCTACGGTTATGAAGTTGTCGGCTGATATACTCTTGATCACCTTAGCCATGCCGCCGATATGATCGGAGTGGGGATGGGTGGCGATGATATAATCCAACTTATCTGCTCCGCGGCTGCGGATATAATCTACCACATCGCTGCCGCGTGACTTCTCACCGGCGTCGATGAGCACAAAGCTGCCTTTGGATTCCAACAGTATGCTGTCGCCCTGACCCACGTCGATGAAGTGTACCAGCAGGCTGCGGCCGGCCAGGTCGCGCTCATACTCGTATTGCTTGGGCGACTGCACGCCGCAGGCTGTGCATGAGAATAACAGTATCAGGCTCAGTATGATAGACAGGAGCTTTTTCATGGGCATCATTCCTTTGTATCTAATATACAATACAGTGTGAGATAAAGCAAGGTGTTTTCGTTAAAATTTGACTATTCGCAATTGTTGTGCTATAATAAACACGGTATATCATAACCGCGATTCTGTATGTCAGGAGGTGGCCGGAGTGCCTGCGAACTATAAGGGAAAATATGAGATAGTCACAGCGGATGAAAATCTGCCGGGCAAGGTCGTTTTATACGAAAAGCCCGGCCGCGACTGCTATACCAACAAGCATTGGCATAAGAATCTCGAGATCGACTATATCGTGCGCGGCAGGATGTGGACGAACCTCAACGGAGCCGACCGCGATCTGTATGACGGCGACTATATCGTCATCAACTCCGAGGCGGTGCACCAGACCTGCGGTAAAGAGCCCGAGGAGCAGGTCAAGTATCTGGTGGTGCTGTTCTCATACAGCTATATCAAGTCGTATTTCCCGGACTATGACCGATACTATCTGGATGTTGACCGTAACGAACAGATGCGCGCGCGCATACGCGAACTGCTCAAGGCGATCGTCTTTGAGACCGAGAACCCGTCCGAGTTCTCTACCTTCAAGATATCCTGCGCTATGAACCAGATCATGATGTATCTGTTTACCAAGTGCCGTGTGCTGCGTCCGTCGGATGAGATATCCGAGCAGAACGACAGCGAGCCCGAGTATATCACCAAGGCTATCGACTTCATCAAGGAGAACTACCGCGAGAGGATATCGCTGGAGGATATCAGCTCGTTCGTGGGGCTCACGCCGACCTATTTCTCTCGCTATTTCAAGGCTACTACGCACAAGACCTTCAAGAGCTATCTCAACATGATACGTCTGGAGAACACCCTTGTGGATATCCAGCAGAACGGCATGAGCGAGACCAGAGCTTCGCTGGAGAACGGTTTTCCGAGCGTAAAGGCGTTCATCGCCGTGTTCAAGAATGTGTACAAATGCACTCCCGGCGAGTATGTCAAGAAGTATCAGGAGGAAGCTCCGATATCCGAGATACAAAAGCTGTAAAATCAATAGAATAATATCAAAGGCACCGAGTGATCGGTGCCTTTTGTACGTTATGATGTTATCGGTGAGCCGGTGTATCAACTGAGTATTTCGTCGACCTTGTTGCCTATCAGCGGCAGATAGTATTTAGCGTATCCCAGCGCGGTGGGATGTACCGAATCGCCCTTCTTGGTCTTGGGCGGACATCCGGTGTAGCGGTAGCTGAGCTCCTCCACCTCTGTATCAAAGGAGGTGTCCTCATATATATCGACCACATCGGCTGACCACTTACGGGCTATCGCCAGAGCGTATCTGCCGAAGAGCTGTTCAGTGACGTCGTCACAGCAGTCCATATCATGAGCGCGTATGTAAACCACCGGGACATCGGACCAGAAGCGTTTGATCAGTGCCAGCGAGTATTCCATACCGCCGCAGAAGGTGCTCTCGGCCTTCTTATCCAGCTGATATCCCGAGGCGATCCTGCCAAGAGGGAGCATCCTCATATCGTTGGTGCCGCCGTCGATCAGGATGATATCCGCCTCGTCGCCGTTGGTATTGGATTCTTTTATCTGATCCGGTATGTGTGAGTGCTCCTCTTCGGTGCCGAAGGTCGCACCCGATACAGCGTAGTTCTTGAAGGACATACCGTACTTTTCGGCTATCAGCTCACATATGCCGCAGTCGAAGTTGGCCATGCCGCGCATGATGCTGTCGCCGAACGCCAGCAGCCTTTTACCCTTCAGGCGGACATATCTCTGGATCTGAGTCAGCAGGGCGCTGTATTCTTCTGCGGTCACCACGGCGTCGGGGTATATCCTGCCGTCATCATCGGGTAAAAAGTAGCCGTAATAAACCAGAGTCATCAGGTCGCTGCCCTTGTCGGCGTCTGTGATATCATCTACGTCGTGCTGTTCATAGCTCAGTGCTCGCACGATGGTGCTCGCGGCGTAGGCGCGCGTCAGAGCAGGATACGGACGCGCTATGGCGTCGGTGATGAGCCCCTGTCCGTATGCTGTGCGGAACAGCGTCTGATAGTCCTCGGTTCCGATAGAGCTCACATCTACGCCCAGGGAGAGCATGACGCTCCGGAGCCAGTCGGCGCGGTTATATATGTTTGAAGAATACTTAGTGTTCAGCCAGCGTGAATAGCTCTCCAGCGATGAGTTGTCGCCGCTGAGCTCCTCGATATCCAGCACCACAGGCTCGATGGATGACTGTGCCTGAGCTGTTGAGCAGGCAGAGGAAATACAGCACAGGCATATCGCCTGCACTGTCAGTATCAGCGCCAGTACGCGCTTATAATACTTTCCTGCTATCCTTCTCATAGTTTGAACCTGTCCGCCGTAAGAGTGTAGTATCTATATATTTTACTCCTTTGGGACGATAATGTCAAATATTTTGGGCACCACGGTGATGACCGGGTCGTCCATAACGAACATCTCGCCGTCTATGCCTATCTTGATAGCTCCGTTGTTGTCGAGCTTCAGCTCGCGGCACTTGTTGTGCAGGATGAACGGAGCCTTGGGGTTATCTATGTGCTCTCCGCGAGTGAACGGACCCAGCAGAGTGGCGAACTTGCGTATCGGCACGGTGGGTATGGACATATAGTCGATCAGCCCGTCGCTGAGCTCGGCGCAGGGAGTGGCCTTGATACCGCCGCCGTAGTATTTGCCCTTGGCGGCTACGGCCAGCATCTGGGTCTTGTAGCCCTTTGGCAGAGTTATCTGTTCGCCGTCGGCATAAGGAGTGAAGGTATGCTTCCTCTTAGTTATCAGGCACTGGAGTATAGCCAGCTTATACGCGAGCGGTCCCGACATCAGCGGCCAGCGCTTGTTCTTTTGCGCTCTGTCGGCGACCTCGCAGTCGTAGCCTACCGACACCACATTGAGCGCATAGCGGTCGTTGCACTTGAGCAGATCTACGGTGAGGGTCTTTCCGCCCATCATCTTGCGGATGTTCAAAAAGTCCTCCGCTTTGCCAGGCAGCGAGCGCACATAGTCGTTGCCTGTGCCTATGGGGATCACTCCCAGCGACACATCCTCGTGACCTATCAGCCCGTGCAGAGCCTCGTTGGAGGTACCGTCGCCTCCGCAGGCATACACCCTCAGAGGGCCGCCCTGCTCGGCGTATCTGCGCGCGATGTTCTCAGCGTCGCCCTTGCATGAGGTGTATTCGATGATCACGCCATCGCCGCCGACGGACTTGATCTGAGCCTCAAGCTCTGCAGTAGAATCCTTAGTTCCGGCGTATTTGTTGAGTATAAACAGGTGCTTCATACTGTTGCCTCCGTGCTGTCCGATTTGCTGCATATGATCCGACACTCCGCGAGCTCGCGGTTGAGTCTGCCCACAGGGAGCCCCATAACATTGAAGTAGTCGCCCCGGATACCCTTCACTAACAGGCAGCCCTTGCCCTGGATACCGTAAGAGCCGGCCTTGTCAAAGGGTTCGCCGGTAGCGATATACTCGTCAATTTCCCTGCTGTCAAGGGGATAGAACTCCACCTCGGTGCGCTCACAGAATCTTCGCTCCATGCCGCCGTATCGGATACAGCAGCCGGTGATAACGGTATGGGTCCTGCCGGAGAGCAGGCTGAGCATCCTGCGCGCGTCGTCGGCGTCGGTCGGCTTGCCGAGTATCTGCGAGTCGAGTATCACTACGGTGTCCGCTCCCACGACTGTTCTGTCGGGGTATTCAGCGGATACCGCCGCGGCCTTGAGCGCGGCGAGATATGCCGGAGCCTCTTCGCACGAGATGTCCTCAGGAAGGCTTTCTTCGACTTTGGATACTATCACCTCAAAGTCATCGGTGATTTTCCGTATCAGCTCTTGTCTGCGCGGCGACTGTGACGCCAGGATCAGCTTGTCCATAACTCTCCTATCCGACATCGGCGCTGCGTTTGATGCCGCAGAACGCCGGCGTCATCTCTTTTTATACACCGTGAAGAACTCTGTCGGTCGTATGATCATAGAGATTATACCACATACCGCGTAAAAAATAAATGATAAAATACAAAAATTCGGCATACTTTCACATCCTCTGCCAAAATCATGGGGGGATCCGCCCCACGACTGTATGATATCAAAGGATATTGCCGATAAACGGGACTTTGAAAAAGCCCCCCTTTTTGTCAAGGGAGGCTGAGTATATCTCTTACTTCAGTTTGAATTTCAGCTTGACCGGATTATGGTCGCTGTATTTGAACTCGTTGTTGATGACGTCCACATAGGTTGTCTCCACGTTGTCCGATACGATAAAGCCGTCCACGGTGACCGTGAAGCAGTCGGGACCGTAGGGTATATCGCAGTTGCGGCATGAGGGCACGGTCATGCCGCTCTTGAAGTCGGTGACCTTGCTGAAATGCTCGGGGATCAGCTCGTCGGGGAACGGAGCAGCCCATGTATATTCCTCTTTGATTACCTTGTTGAACACTACCTTGGAGTCGCCGGTGAAGTCGTGGTTGTAGTCGCCGCCGCATATGACATAATTGCCGTTTGTGTATTCATTGGACATATCCTCAAACAGCATGTTCAGCTGCTTTTCCTGCAGTCCGCCGTCGGTGCCGTATGCCGAGAGATGGACGTTGAATATCACCAGCTGCTTGCCGTTATCAACAGGTATGCGGTTGACCGAATAGCACCTGTCGAGGTCAATGATCTTACTGATCCCTTCGGATATAGGCAGGCTGCGGCGCACAGAGGATTTAATCTGAGTGCTGCTGAGCGTCAGCAGTCCGCTGTTTGAGGTTCCGTGAGGCTGAAAGATGGGATAGAACAGGAACGCCGAGTGGTAGTTGACCGCCAGTGTGGAGCAATAGTCGGGCAGCGCATCGCGTATCTGCTGAGCCTCATCCACATGATAGCTGCGCGTGGAGTCGAAGTCCACCTCCTGCAGTATCGGGAAGTCCACATCGTTCTTCTTGATCAGCTCAATATCGCCGTTGATACAGTCGATGACGCTCTCTTTGGAGTTCGCCCACGACTGGCTGCCGCCGTCCATGAAGAACGTGAAGTCCGGGGTATAAGCGCCAAAGCCGATGTTATATGTCATGGCGGTGTACTCCTGACCCACCTTGACCGAGGCGGTTGAGGTCTTACCGTCAACATCCAAATGCTGAATGTCCTCTATGCGGCTGTAGCTGATGAATACATAAGATACATATATGATCACGATAGCCAGCAGCGAGGCTACGACTATTATCGGTATCTTCCACCATCTGAACTTCTTTTTCTTATCCTTCTTTTTCATCTTGGATCCTTTAGGCTGTTTTACGTTCAGTTCAGCTGTTTTCTCAAGATCGCTTGACATTATCTTGCCCCCCTTATATGTCCTGATCATATCTTATCATCCATCAGCTCTCGTGACAAGAGAAAATTTAAAATCCGGTCAAAACTATTGCTCTTTTACACGCTATAAGGTAGAATAGTAAGAGATTTTGCGAAAGGAGCGGTCATATGCCTGTACTGTCTGTCAGCAAGCTCGGGATGTCATTCGGCGAGCGTGAGCTGTTCAGGGATCTCAGCTTTGAGGTAGACGCTAAGGATAAGGTCGGACTGATAGGACGCAACGGCGTGGGCAAGACCACTCTGTTCAAGCTCATATGCGGTCAGCTGGAGCCCACCGACGGAGTCATCGCGACCGAAAAGGGTCTCAACATAGGCTATATGGAACAGCACGCCTGCTCCAACGGCAGCCGCAGCATATATGACGAACTGGAGTCGGTGTTCGATCATCTTAAGGATACCGAGGCTCAGATAGAGGATCTGACCGCCCGTATCGAGAGGGGAGAGGGAGACCTCGACAGCCTGATACAGCGCCAGACGGAGCTCATAGAGAGCTTTGAGCGCGACGGAGGTCTCACCTTCCGCAGCCGCACCCGATCGGCTCTGACGGGTCTGGGATTCAGAGAGGTCGAGTTCGCTATGCCCACATCCGCGCTCAGCGGAGGTCAGCGGTCCAAGCTCAGTCTGCTCAAGCTGTTGCTCTCGCGCAGCGATCTGCTGCTGCTGGACGAGCCCACCAACCATCTGGACATCGGCTCTGTGGCGTGGCTGGAGGGCTTTTTGCGCGATTTCAAGGGCGCTATGATCATAGTCAGCCACGACCGATATTTCCTCGACGCGGTCACCAACAAGACCGTAGAGATAGAGCACGGCAGGTCCATGACCTATAAGGGAGCCTACACCGAGTTCATGAAGAAGAAGCAGGCTCAGCTGGAAGCTCAGCGCAATAAGTATATCAATGATATCAAAGAGATCAAGCGTATCGAGGGCATAATCGAGCAGCAGCGCCGATGGAACCGCGAGCGCAACATACGCATGGCTGAGAGCAAGCAAAAGGAGATAGACCGCATCCGCGAGAGGCTGGTGGTACCTGACAGTGAGCTTGAGGATATGCGCATGCGCTTTGAACCGCGTCACGAGAGCGGCAACGATGTGCTGATAACAAAAGACCTGCGCAAGGCCTTCGGCGATAAAAAGCTGTTCAGTCACATAGATATACATATCAAGAAGGGAGAGAGGGTGTTCATCCTGGGCGAGAACGGCTGCGGCAAGACTACCCTCTTCCGCATACTGGCGCGTCAGCTGCACGCCGACGAGGGCGAGTTCATCTACGGCGCGAACGTGGACGTAGGATACTTCGACCAGATGCAGGAGAACCTGAATCTCAACAACACCGCCATAGACGAGATATGGGACGCCTATCCCTTTATGACCGAGACCGGGATACGCACATCCCTCGCGATGTTCTTGTTCAAGGGCGATGAGGTGTACAAGCCGCTGTCAGCCATGAGCGGCGGCGAACGCGCGCGAATATCACTGCTCAAGCTCATGCTGGGCGGATACAACCTGCTGCTCCTCGACGAGCCCACCAACCATCTGGACGCGTCGTCGCGTGAGGCTCTGGAGGATACCCTGCTGGGCTATGACGGCACCCTGCTGGTGATCAGCCACGACCGGTATTTTATCAACAAGCTCGCCGACCGTGTGCTGGTCATGGACAAGGGCGGCATGACCGAATATCTGGGCAACTATGACTATTATGCCGAGCGTCAGGCTCAGGCACAGCCCACTGCCGTGAACGGCCCCGACCGTAAGACGGACAAGCCCCTCAACGACTATCAGCTGCGCAAGCAGCAGCAGAGCGAGGAGCGTAAGCGCAAGACTAAGATCTCCCGTGCCGAGGCGGAGATAGAGCGTCTGGAGGCGCTCACCCAAGAGCTGCAGACTCAGCTTTCGTCACAAGAAGTGCAGACTGACTACGAAAAACTGCTGGAGCTCACACAACAGCTCGAATCCGCCCAGACTCAGCTCGAAGAGCAGTACGATATCTGGGCAGAGCTGCAGGAGGGAGAATAAGCGGCGGTCGCCGAGTGAATAGAGAATAGTTAATAGTGATGGTGACTCGCTTCACTTGAACAATAATAATAGGGGAGGGTCTCCCCTACAATTATTACTATTGTTCTCTCCGGCGCATATGCTAAAACACCTGTCATCTGTCAAAACGGCTTATCTATGCGGTTTTTGAGCATTTTACAAGTGTCATCGACCTGTCAATACAGCGTTTTATTCGTCACGGAACACCCCTGTTATCTATCATCAATCATCCCTGTTGTCATCCTGAGTGGAGCGGGACACTCGTGTCGCGCGCAATCGAAGGATCTTAAAAAGATTCTTCACTTCGTTCAGAATGACAGTATGTGGCGTTCAGAATGACAGTGAAAAGCGTTCAGAATGACAGTATGTGGCGTTCAGAATGACAATAAACTTACTATCATCTGTTATCTATTATCTGTTATCTATTATCTATTATCTGTTATCTATCATCAATCATCAATCATCTATCATCATAAAGGACTTATTATCATGAAGAGAACCAGGCTGACTGCCGCAGTTACGGCGCTGCTGATAATGATTATGTCGTTTGCGGCGTGCGCGGCATCGGACACACCCGCAGAGAACAGCGATATATATCGCTTTGAGGACTATCAGAGCAGCGATCTGTTCGATATAGAGAGCGTGGAGCTCAGCAGTGAGTACGCGCAGAAGTGTAATACATACAGATTCACATATATGTGTGACGGCTTCAGGATCAAGGCATATATATCCATTCCGCTGTCGGCTGTCAAGTCACAAAAGCCGTATAAGTGTATCATGCTCAATCACGGTGGCAACAGAAATACAGGTATACTGGAGGATGATACCACCGCTATGGTATGCTCTGCCTGCGACCGCGTGGTAGTCGGTTCGCAGTACAGAGGCTGCGGAGGCTCCGAGGGAGAAGATCATTTCGGCGGAGACGACCTCAATGATGTTATCAGGCTGATAGACCTGTGCGACAGCCGGTTCGCCTTCATAGATATGGATGACTTCTGTGTGATAGGAGCTTCACGCGGAGGTGTGATGACCTATCCCGCTGCGCGTAAGGATAAGCGGATCAAGCGTATAATAGCCCTGAGCGCGGTCAGCGATCTGGTAGAAGCATATAACAGCCGCGAAGATATGAAGCGCGTGCTGAAGGATACCATCGGCTGTACACCGCAGGAGGATCCTGCAGAATATGAGAAGCGGTCGGCCATATACTGGGCTGACGAGATCACGATACCTGTGCTGATGTTCCACAGTAAGATGGACGCGCAGGTATCATATCAACAGGCTGAACAGCTGTATGAGAAGTTGAAGCAGGTCACCGACTGCACCTTGATCTCATACGATGACGATCTGCACAGTACACTCCACCCCGGTGACGCGCAGATAATAAATGATTGGCTGAATAAGTGAATACAGGGATCGGCGAGAGCCGGTCTCTTTTTTGGTTACAGGATGATAGATGATTGATGATAGATGATTGATGATAGATAACAGATAATAGATAACAGATAATAGATAATAGATAACAGATGATAGATAACAGGGGTGTTCTGTGACGAATAAAACGCTGTATTGACAGGTCGATGACACTTATAAAATGCTCAAAAACCGCATAGATAAGCCGTTTTGACAGATGACAGGTGGCTTTAGGGTTAACGGTGAACGGCTAACGGTTAATGGTGTTGGTTTGTCGCTTCGCCCGATTTATACGATCCCTCACCGGCTCTCGCCGGAGCTCCCTTTACCAAAGGCAGCCTCTCTTAGAATTGTCCGAGCGCGCAGCGCGAGTGACCGACACCAATCATCAATCATTTATCATCATTCACCAAAACAAAGCAGCCGACCCATACAGAGTCAGCTGCTGCGTTATTTACACGTCAAAGGCGCGTTTTAAGAAGAGCTTGCCGGTGTTGGTGATGAACCGTTCCTCCGCCACGCGGACTATTTCATCCGAGGGCGTACCGTCCTCCTTGAACTTGACTATCATCCTGGCCTCCACCAATATCTGGTGATCCAAGCTGCCGATATGCTCATAGTTGTCCATGTTGTCCACTATGTGGCATACGCGCATATTAACATCGTCGTCTATGCCGCATGACTTGAGGATATCCCTCACTGCCGGAACAGCGTCGTTGTCCTCTATGCCGTGCACAACGGCGGCGAGCTCCAGATACTCCTGCTCGTCGTCGCTGAGCTTTTCCAGCTCGCCTATGCTGCGCGCTAAGGTGTATACGCGCACAAAGTGCTGTACCTTGTCGACGTCGCCGTGATAATAGGTCTTCATCCTAAGCGCGACGCGGTTGACCTCCATCTGGCGCTGACGCTTAGACAGATCGCTGATGTTTTCGGGCATATCTCTCAGCCTTCTTTCGGTTTTTATCTTCCTTTAACAGTGAGCGTATATAGGCGAAGGTCTTGTCCTCGCCCTCCTCTGCCAGCATAGTCAGCATATGCTCGATCAGATCCGAGGTCTTGACGTGTATGCGGTCTACCCTGCGGTGCTTGGCGTTCATGAAATACTCCAGCGGATGGCTGTCGGAATACTCCCTGCCGCGGTATATCTTAGACGCCGCCACACGGTCGCAGAACATCTCAACGACATAGCGCAGGGGCATCTCGACGGGTCTGACCAGCTTATCTATCGGAGAGTAGTCCGTCCAGTATTCAAAGTGGTGTTTGTTCCTGCCCTTGTGGTGCATCCACGCCTCTGAGTAGCCCAGCACCTCGCGCTCGCGGTCGTTGGGGCTGCGAGTGCCCTGCCAGTACTTAGCTCCCTGACAGAACTCGGTGGGGCTGTATTTAGACAAGTCGTGCCTGAGCCCCTGCCACAGTATCCCTGCCTTGCGGCAGTTGCGGATGACCTCATGGCGGTGCCTGGTGATGGTTTTGAAATGCTTCAGAGCCTTGCTCATGTTATCCCTCGTTTCTCGCTTATTATATATCAACGCAGAGAAATGTGCAAGGGGTTTGTGCAAGAGGAGCAGGACGCAAAATACATTGACAAATACTGCAGTATCAAATACAATTAGTATATACACATCATACCGGGAGGTGTGAATAATGGACAGACAAAAGATAATCGTGCGCACCAGCGTGATCGGGATACTCGCCAACCTGTTTTTGGTAGGCTTCAAGGCGGCGGTGGGACTGCTGTCGAACTCTATCTCGGTAGTGCTGGACGCGGTCAACAACCTGTCGGACGCTCTGTCGTCGGTCATCACTATAATAGGCGCTAAGTTATCGACAAAGCCTGCGGATAAAAAGCACCCTCTGGGTCACGGCAGAGTGGAATATCTGACCGCTCTGGTGATAGGCATCATAGTTCTGTATGCCGGTATCACATCCATCATAGAGTCGGTCAAGAAGATAATAACCCCCGAGAACCCCGACTATTCCGCCACCGCGCTGATCATAATTTCCGCGGCGGTAGTGGTCAAGATAGTGCTGGGCACCTTTGTCATCCGCTCAGGCAAAAAGGCTAATTCCGACTCGCTGATAGCTTCGGGCAAAGACGCTCTGATGGATTCGATCATCTCGGCTTCGGTACTCGCCGCCGCTGTTGTTTACTTCATCTGGGGCATATCGCTGGAGGCGTATCTGGGCGTTATCATCTCGCTGTTCATCATCAAGGCGGGTATCGATGTACTGCGCGGCACCATATCTCAGATACTCGGAGAGCGTGTTGACAGCGATCTTTCAAAACAGATCAAGGATGAGCTGTGCTCCTATCCCGAGGTCAACGGAGCTTTCGACCTGATACTGCACGCCTATGGTCCCGAGATGCTCGTCGGCTCGGTGCATATCGAGGTGGACAGCTCCATGAACGCCGCCGAGCTGGATGTGCTTGAACGACGACTCGCCGCCGGTATCTATGAAAAGTACAATGTCATGCTCACCGGCGTATCCATATACTCTGTCGATCTCAGCGACCCCGAAACAGACGAATTGTTCCACGCCGTTCACGATGAGGTGATGGCACAGGAACATGTTCTGCAGATACACGGCTTCAATCTGGATAAGGATACCAAGACGGCGGTATTCGACCTGATAATCGGGTTTGACGCTCCCGACCGCAAGGCTCTGTGCCGTCAGATAACCGAGGATCTGCATAATAATCACCCCGGCTATACATTCCATATCACGCTGGACAGCGATATATCTGATTAAGGAGGATCTACTATGGCAAGCATTTATGATTTCACACTGTATGACAGAAAGGGTAACGCGTATCCGCTCGCAGACTACAAGGGCAGGGTAATGCTGATAGTCAACACCGCCACAGGCTGCGGCTTTACGCCTCACTATGAGCCCATCGAGAAGATGTATGAGAAGTACCACGACAGGGGCTTTGAGGTCATCGACGTGCCCTGCAACCAGTTCGCCGGTCAGACCCCCGGCACCGATGAAGAGATACACGAGTTCTGCACGCTCAAGTATAATACCGCCTTCCCTCAGATGAAGAAGAGCGACGTCAACGGCGAGAACGAGCTGCCTCTGTTTACCTATCTCAAGCAGCAAAAGGGCTTTGAGGGCTTCGGTAAGGGCGTAGCCGCCCTGGCGATGAAGGCGATGGCTAAAAAGATGAACAAGGACTATAAGAACTCGCCAGACATCAAGTGGAATTTCACCAAGTTCCTGGTAGACCGCGACGGCAATGTTGTCGCGCGCTTTGAACCCACAGCGGATATGAAGGCTGTAGAGGCGGCGGTTGCGGAGCTGGTGAATGGTTGATGATCGATGATTGATGATTGGTGTCGGTCATTCGCGATGCAAAGCCTTCCCTTCGGTGGGAAGGTTATAAAACAAAGGCTCCCTGTTGAGGGAGCCTGTTTTGCTGTATATGAGATTATTATATTATGCCTGCGAATATCAGCATAACCAGCGTCAGGGTAATCACCAGCACCGCGGATATGCTCACCATCAGGACGGTGTTCACGCGCTTTTGGTCGCCGTCGTTGCTCTCACGCACAGGTATCAGCCGAGTCTTGCGCAGGGCTGTCACAACGCCCTTATACAGGAACAGCACCAGCGATGAGTTCAGCGCGGCTTTCAGCAGGTTGAACGGTATAAGCAGAGGGAAGAACAGCTGCAGCACCGCCTCGCGCGGCACGTTCATAAAGATAGGCGTCATGATGTAGTTCCACAGCAGCATGATCACCAGCATGGATACAGAGCCCACCAGCAGTCCTATGATAGCTCGCGACAGAGTCTTGCGGCGGCTGTATATCACCGCGCTCACGCCTACGAATACTCCGGACGCCAAAAAGTTCATCAGCAGTCCTATGGGGCCGGTGGTGCTGACGGTCACCATCTCCAGCAGACATACCACAAGCGACATCAACAGTCCTGCGACAGGACCGAAAATGAAGCCCCCTATGGTCAGGATGACGTCCTTGGGTTCATAGGTCAAAAAGCCCCCGATGTTCGGTATCCTCAGCAGAGCGTCGGCGGCGAACGCCAGCGCGCACAGCATAGCCATGGATATCAGCGCTCTCAGGCGAGTTTGAGTTTTATTGTTCATAACAGCTCCTTGCACAACGGTGCAGATATGATCTGGGATTAAAAAACTCCATAGGATTCGGGAGACCTACGGAGCGTTTCGTCATATCTTCTCTCATCCGGACTGATATACGGCCCTGCCGTATAATAACCGTCGGTTACGGAATCGCACCGTATCATGCGGCATAGCCGCTCGCAGACTGTACTGCCGGTCGGGAATCTCACCCTACCCCGAAGATAGTATTAAGTTGCTTTGTGTTGATTATCTCAACATCAGTATATTATCATATCGTGTCCGGTGTGTCAATATGGATGATTGATGATTGATGATGGATGATAGATAACAGATAATAGATAACAGATAATAGATAACAGATAACAGATAACAGATAATAGATAACAGATGATGGGTTACTGGATACCGGTTGATAGTCAGTTTACTGTCATTCTGAACCCCTCTTCACTGTCATTCTGAACGTCTCATTATTGTCATTCTGAACGAAGTGAAGAATCTTTATAAGATCCTTCGATTTCGCGCGACACAAGTGTCACGCTCCACTCAGGATGACAAAAAACTTACTCAGCACGACACATACGTTATTTATCCGTTCGGATCAGCTTGCACACCGTCTCCACATGGTGTGTATGCGGAAACATATCGAAGGGGCAGCATACCTCGGCGCGATAGCCCAGTCTGCCCAGCTGGAGGAGATCCCTGCGCTGGGTCTCAGGGTTACAGGAGATATACACTATCCTGTCGGGCGCGAGCTTAGACAGAGACTTAAGGAACGACGCGGTGCATCCGGCTCGCGGAGGGTCGATGAAAGCGGCGTCTATATGCTCGCCGTCCTCGCACAGCTGCTTAGCGTACAGCTTACTGTCGGCGGCGGTGAAGGTGATGTTGCTTATGCTGTTGAGCTCAGCGTTGCGCTTAGCGTCACGAATAGCCTCGGGGTTGAGCTCCACCGAGAGCACCCTTCCGGCGCTTCGTGAGGCGATGATTCCTATGGTGCCTATGCCGCAGTACGCGTCCAGCACGGTCTCGCTGCCGCTCAGCTCCATCAGCTTCACAGCCTTAGCGTACAGCTGTTCTGTCTGGCCGTGGTTGATCTGATAAAACGATGTGGGCGAAATGATGAATCGCTCGCCGCACAGCTCGTCGGTTATGTATCCGCCACCGAACAAAGTCTCGCCGATTTTACCGGTGAAGAGCTTTTTGGGATCACGGTTGACTGCAGTCACCGCTGTAGTCAGCTCGGGACACGCCTTGCGCAGAGCTGAAGTGAATGTCCTCTTGGCAGGGAAGATATTGTCCGCGCCAATGATGACCAGCATCATCTCGCCGGTGGCATCAGCCTCGCGTATCAGCACGCTCTTGAGCCATCCCCGACCGGTGTATGGATCGTAGGGAATGATCTTGAAGCTCGCCAGCAGCCTGCACAGAGTATCGGCGAGCCTGTTAGCTCTGTCGGAGCACACGGGGCAGCCGGACACAGCGATCACGGAGCGGCTCTCACCCTTGTATATGCCGAATAGATACGGCGACTTACCGTTCCTCTTGAACACGAACTGCGCTTTGTTGCGGTATCCTGCGATCCGGGGCGAGGGGATTATCCTCTCTACCCTGCACAGCGGCTCTATCAGCCTGCGGCAGATATTCTCTTTGTATCTGAGTTGTTCGTCATAGGTCAGGTTGGGCAGGTGACATGAATTGCACTTCTTGCTGACCTTACAGAATTCAGCCATAATGATTCTCCGTATATTTTATAAACATATAATATCACATCCCGGCGGATTTAGAAAGAGTTTTTATCCTCCGGCAGATATTTGTGCGGTGTGATGGCTGCCAAAAGTTGGCATCAATAAAACTGTAACTTGATAATCCGCCGATCACACGCTATAATAGCAGTATGAAACCGATGAAGATAATACGCTATAACGGCTCGTACCGTTATAATCAGCGGCGACGCAGAAGGATACTCAAAGCGGTGCTGGCGCTATCCGTAGCGCTGGTCATTGTTGCTGCGGCCGTATTGCTGACAGTCACGCTCAGCTCGCGTCAGGCTCCCAAGGTATCCGCTCCCACCGAGCAGGAGCAGATATGTATCATGAAGAATGATAAGAAGGTCAAGCTGGATCTGACCGCAGGCGAGATATGTATGCTGACGATACCCGGCAGCGTGGATATCCACGGCGTGACCTTCACATCGGATAATGAGAAGGTGATCCGTGTCGATTCGGCAGGCCGCGCAGATGCGCTCAGCCCCGGTAAGGCGGTTGTGACCGCCAAGGGCGATGACTTCAGCTCCAAATGTACCTTCACTGTGACTGAGAGCGAGCCCGAGCCTGAGCTCACCGAGCTGACCACAGCGTATATAGAAAATCAGGATATAGTAGAGAAGAATCAGGCGGATAATAAAAAGATGCTCTACAGCATCATAGTCAACCGCCGCACCAACACCGTCACAGTGTATACCTATGACGACAAGGGCGTCTACAATGTGCCTGTGCGCGCAATGGTAGGCTCATGCGGCAAGGGCGGCGCGGATATAACCCCTACAGGCGACTTCTCGATATACTTCAAGCAGTCGTGGCTGACGCTCAACGGCGGCGTACAGGGTATGTACATCACGGGCTTTGAGGGCTCATATCTCTTCCACTCTGTGCCGTATTATGTAACTAAGCACAACCGGCTGGAGGTAGAAGAATTCAACAAGCTGGGCACCAACGCTTCGCAGGGCTGCGTCAGGCTGATGGTATCCGACGCCAGATGGATCAACAAGAACTGCCGCGTAGGCACCCCGGTGAGCGTTATCGACGCCGACGCCTCTGCGGATCCCTTGGGCACGCCCCCCACGGTCAGGATAAACACCAAGTATAACTGGGATCCCACCGATCCTAAAAAGGATAATCCCTATAACGGCAAGACCCCTGCGATCTCCGGAGTCAAGGATATCGTGCTTAAGGCAGGCGAGAGCTTTGACCCCATGAACTCAGTCAAAGCCGAGGACATCTGCGGCAACGATATCACCGATCGCCTCACGCTGGCTGGCGAGGTGATCGCCGATAAGCCCGGCGACTATTATCTTACCTATTCCGTCACCGATGACTTCAAGCTAAAGACGACGGCCACCAGGAAGATCACGATCAAGCCGGCAGAATAATATAGTGTATAAAAATTCCGCAGCACGGTCGCTCCGTACTGCGGATGCTTTTTGAGGTTTACTGCTGATCGGGAGTGGATTGATCCTGAGCGTTGAGATAGTCTATCATTTCGTAGACGGTCTTTTCAAAGCTGACTCCCTGACGGTAGAACTTTTTCAGCGGAAGCTGATAGGTGCGCCCCTCACGCAGAGCGCCGAGATTCATCAGCTGCTCATCGTTGGACAGATACTCGAGGACTTTTTCATCGTCATAGAAAATGTATGTCGGCGAGCCCAGTCTCAGGTCGGTGGCGTTCACCTGCGGAGTCTCCTGGTGGGACAGCGCGTTGATGGTGCCGTTGTAGTTGAAGATCTTTTGCTCCAGACTGCCCTTGGTGAAGGAGCACAGAGCGCCGCTGTCGTCCAGATACAGATATGCGGTGGTCTTGACTACGCCTGTTGTAGCGGTTTTGAACTGGCTGAGCATATCGAAGAGGGCTTTGTATGAATCTTGACCCTTCTTCTTACCGGTCTCATTGCCGCCAAGAATAGCGCCGATGTCGGAATACTGCTTCTCGAGTGACTGCAGATCCCCGGCTCTGTCCATGGTGATGACCTGTATGCCCTGAGCTTCGATCTTCTCACGGATCTTATCCGGCAGGGTGCTGTCGGCGATCACCAGATCGGCTCCCACCTGAACTATGGTATCTATAGCCGGGTTGTTGGAAGTGCCTACCGAGGGGACTACACGCAAATAGTCCTGATCGCAGCTCACTGCGCGACCTGCCATCTTGACGTGATATCCGATATAGGCGATAATGTCGGCTACAGAGTCGTTGAGCACCACTATGCTCTGAGGTTCCTGCGATATCGTGGCGTCGCCGTAGCTCACGGGGTATTCCTTTGAGCCGGAGCCTGAGCATCCGGGCAGCGTGAACGCGCAGGATAATATCAGTGCGACGATAATGAATAGTGAAATAGTACGTTTCATGTCGGTACCTCTGCTGTTTCTGTTTTTATGGCGCAGATCATCTGAGCCATTCACCTATTAGTATATACCAAACACAGGCTCCGAGTCAAATAAAAGTATGATTTTTTGCATATTTTTATAGAATTTCACGAAAAAAGATTTTTTTAAAAAAAGTGATAAAAAAGTCTTGCATTTTATAAACACCGGTGCTATAATAACACCTGTCCTCAAAAGACAACAGTTGGTGTTGATGACGCAGGGGGTCCACCCGTTCCCATCCCGAACACGGAAGTTAAGCCCTGTAGTGCCGAAAATACTTGGCTGGCGACGGCCCGGGAAAATAGGAAGATGCCAACACTTAAAAAGGCTTCCACCCAGTAGGGTGGTTGTTTTTTTATGCCCACAATCTTATTGCAACGCCCGGAGCTTTGTGTTACACTTGATGTATAAAATGACAGGAGGGGCAGTTATGAATGATATCGATAAGCTCAGACAGATAGTAGATGGCTCTTCACGGATAGTGTTCTTCGGCGGCGCCGGCGTCTCTACCGAGAGCGGCATACCGGACTTCCGTTCGGTGGACGGGCTGTATAACCAGCACTATGACTATCCTCCCGAAGAGATCCTCAGCCACACCTTCTTCATGCGCAGGACCGAGGAGTTCTATCGCTTTTATCGCGATAAGATGATCTGCCTGTCGGCTAAGCCCAACAAGGCTCACCTCAAGCTCGCTCAGTGGGAGAGAGAGGGTAAGCTGCTGTCGGTGATCACCCAGAACATCGACGGTCTGCACCAGGCCGCCGGCAGCAAGCGCGTGCATGAGCTGCACGGTTCTGTGATGCGCAACTATTGCATGAAGTGCGGCAGGAGCTATGATGTGGAATATATCCTGAACAGCTCCGGCGTACCCACCTGTAACTGCGGCGGCATCATCAAACCCGATGTGGTGCTGTATGAGGAGCCGCTTAATGATGAGACGGTCACTCAGGCTCTGCGCGATATCCGCTCGGCAGATACCCTGATAGTAGCAGGCACCTCGCTGACGGTATATCCGGCAGCGTCATATATCCGCTATTACAGCGGCAACAACATGGTGCTGATCAACCGCGACGCGACGCAGTATGACCATATAGCCGACCTGGTGATACACGATAAGGTCGGAGAGGTGCTGGACAGCATCTGACAACAGAATTATTACATAAAGAGAAACAGGCTGCAGTATCATAACTGCAGCCTGTTGTATTATTCATCAGCCTCTGTGCGATATACGCTGAGCTTCAGCTTATCGCCCGGCTTATGCTTACTGAGGATAACATAGATATCCTGGAAGGAAGAGATCTTCTCGCCGTCGATAGCGGTGATGATATCGTTGGCTCTGATCTTGGTGCCTGCCAGAGCTCCGTCCTCGGAGATGGATCCGATCATAACTCCTGCCGGCAGACCGTATGCCTGCTCTTCGCTTGTGACAGCCGCGCCGGAGAATCCAAGACGGGTCCTGCCGCGGATATAGCCATAATGGATCAGCTCGTTTACGGATTCCATCACGTCGCGCGACGGGATAGAGAAGGTCATAGCCTCATAGTTGGTGGCGACGGTCTTGGCGGTGTTTATACCGATGACCTGACCGTAGATATTGCACAGAGGACCTCCTGAGCTGCCGGGGCTTATCGCGGCGTCGCTCTGGATATATCTTACATATTTGTTGACGGATATCTCTCTGTCCACAGCGGACACGATGCCCTTGGTCAGCGAGTTCTGGAACTTCTCGCCGCCCGGGCTGCCTATAGCTATCACGTCCTCGCCGATAGTGATCAGATCCGAGTCGCAGAATGTGACGGGCTTGAGGCCGCTAGCGTCGATCTTGATGACCGCGAGATCCGACCATGTATCATAGCCGATGACCTTAGCCTGATAGTCCTTGCCGCTGACCAGCAGTACCTTGATGATGTACTCGCGAGAGTTCATTATAACATGAGAGTTGGTGACTATATAGCCGTCGGCTGAGATGATAGTGCCGGTGCCCTGACCGACCAGACTCTGAGAATCGGAGCTTGTATCGGATTTGCTGTCGGTTTTGCCGGTCGGCTCATAGATCTTTATCGTAACAACGCTGTCGCTGACTTTGTTGAAGGCGCTCTGAGCAGTGTTGTCGGTCTTGTCCTTTTCATTAGGCAGGGTCTCGAGCTTTATGCCGGCGGCGTTCTTATCGGGTGTGCCGACAGAGTCCTTGTTATCGCTGTCGCGCACCTGAGTCTCGCCCTTGTCCTCTACCAAAGTGACCTCTTCGTCAAACTCGGTGATCTTAGACTGGGGAGTCGTGCTGCCGTAGGGGTCGATATCAAAGTCGAAGTCCTTGAAATAATCGCTGAAATCCTTAGGAACGGTTATAGGTGTGGTATCGGTGCCGTCGACCTTCTGGCTGTCTTTATCTGCCAGAGCGTAGATGTATATAAAGAATGCCGCTGTCAGACCGACCAGCAGGGTGCATAGGATAGCGAAGAAAACTTTAGTGCCCGTAGAGGTCTTGGGGTTAGGCTCCTTAGGCTCTTTAGCCGGAGGAGGTACGGGGGCAGTCTGTCGGCTGACCGGAGGATAGGGCTGTACCGGCGCGGGAGGAGCCGACTGCTGAGGCGGATATCCCGGGATGGGGTTCGCCTGCTGAGCATAGGGCGGATAAGGCGGCTGTACCTGTTGCGCCTGAGGCATCGGCTGTACCGGCTGAGGCGGATAGGGAACAGGATAGTAAGGCTGGACCGGCTGAGGATAGTTGTAGTATGCCGGCGGCGCGTATGGCGCCTGAGGATAAGGCGGCATGGGATATACCGGATACCCCTGCGGCTGAGTGGGATATGCCGCAGGAGCCTGAGGAGGATTCGCCGGCGCGGCCTTGGGCTTTGGAGCAACTGTTCTGCTCTCGGGAGCGGCAGCTGCAGGCTCGGGAGACGCGTCTATCGGCGCATACTCATCCTCGGGATTATATTCATTTTGCTGAGTCAACTCCTCGGTATTATTGGAGTTGACCGGTGAGAAATCATCCATAGTTTATTCCTCCGTTTTACTGTCGGCAGTGGTTTCGATATATTTATGCGTTTTATCCGACGCGGTGTTATCATGACGAGGGATATTGGTGGGCAGGCGGAAGGTGAATCGGGTGAATTCGTTCACGCGCGATTCCACATAGATATCTCCGCCGTGCAGGCGCATGATGGTCTTGGCTATGAACAGTCCCAGACCCATGCCCTTTTTATCCATACTGCGGCTCTTGTCGGTCTTGTAGAACCTGTCGAAGATGAATCGAATATCCTCGGGCGGTATGCCGGAGCCGGTGTTGGTTATCATGATAGAGATGTCATACGGGGTCTCTTCAACTCCGAAGTGGATACTGCCGCCCTCGTCGGTGAACTTGACCGCGTTCTCGATGAGATTATATACCACCTGATATATCAGATCGGGGTCGGCGTATACCTTGATGCTTCTGAAATCCTCCAGACCGATTATATCCAGCTTGCGCTCGCGGATCTTCTGTTCAAAGCCCGACAGTATGCTGATGAGCGTAGAGAACAGGTCGAAGTCAGCCGGGTGGATCTTGAGCTCGCCGTTGTCGATGCGCGACAGCGACAGCATGGATGTGACCAGACGCGACAGTCGCTTGACCTCGTTGGACACGATAGTCATATAATGACGCTGGCGTTCGGGCGGTATGGTGCCGTCCAGCATGCCGTCGATAAAGCCTGCTATGGTGGTCATGGGCGTCTTGAGCTCATGCGATACGTTGGCGATAAAGGTGCGGCGCATGCCCTCGCTGGAGGACAGAGAGTCTGCCATGTAGTTGAAGGCGTTCGCCAGCTCGCCGATCTCGTTGTCGGACTTGACCGGAACGCGCACTGAGAAATCTCCGACAGCGAATTTCTTCGCGGCGGAGGACATCTGCCTTAGCGGACGCACCATGCTGTATGACATAGAGGCGACGAACACGATGACGATAGCCAGCGTTATTGCCGCTGCGGCTAAGAATATCTTCATGAACGTCAGCGGCAGCTCAGCCCCAAAGGTGGAGTGAGCCGAAGCATAGCAAAAGGCGATGATGGTCTCGCCGTCGTCTGCCATTATCGGTACGCCTGCGGTGTAGTATACTTCGCCGTAGTATCCGTCCAGCGTGCCGGACTCGAAGAACTCCTTAGTCTGCGCGGTCACTCCCAGCACCGAAGAAGGTATCGGGGTCGTGTGGTGTATACAGTCGGAGCCCTCGGAGCAGTATTCGCAGCTGCCGGTGGTATCGACTATGAAGATGTCCGCGTCGATGCTCTTGGATATCGTGTTGATGGTAAGGCCGAAGAAGTCGCCCTGAGTATAGTCGTGGAAGAGCAGGTTGTCGCTCTGACTGTTCAGGCGGCTGGATTCGTTAACGAACGAAGCTACCCTAGTGGCGTTATCTATCAGATTTTTCTTCTTTTCTCGCTCCCAGTAGCTGTTGACGAAGATATACATCATCACGCTCAGCGCGATAAAGCTGACCAGGAGGATCATCAGACCGAAGGTGAGGTACTTCCTGAACAGGGAGTGCCGGACCTTGAAGCCCGACGACTTAGTTCTTTGTTTCAAACTTGTAGCCTACTCCCCAGACGGTGCGCAACTCCCACTTGTCGGAGATGCCGTCGATTTTTTCTCTGATCCTCTTGACATGTACGTCTACGGTACGGCTGTCGCCGTAGTATTCAAAGCCCCATACCTGATCCAGCAGCTGGTCGCGTGTGAAGACCTTGTTGGGGTTGGACGCCAGATGATACAGCAGCTCCAGCTCCTTGGGCGGAGTGTCGATCTGCTTGCCGTCCACTATCAGCTCATAGTTGGTCAGGTTGATGGTGAGCTTGTCCCAGCGCACTTCCTTGACAGCGTCCTCATCCGAGCCTCCTGTGCGGCGCAGTACCGCGCGGATACGAGCGACTATCTCTTTGGCCTCGAAGGGCTTGACCACATAGTCGTCGGCTCCCAGCTCCAGACCGAGTATCTTATCAAAAACCTCGCCCTTGGCGGTGAGCATGATGATGGGGCAGTCAGAGGTCTTGCGGATCTCACGGCATACCTGCCAGCCGTCCATCTTGGGCAGCATGATATCCAGCAGTATCAGCGAGGGCTGTTCTTTGTTGAACATCTCGACTGCCTGCTGACCGTCGTTGGCGATCGCGGTCGCATATCCTTCCTTTTCGATATAGAGCCTTAACAGCTCGCATATGTTCTGGTCGTCGTCTACTATGAGTATTTTTTGGATTGCCATAGTATCACCTCGTTATTATTATAGTACAATATTCGGCAAATAAGTGAACAATTTGAAAACTTCTGTGCAGTACAAAGTCATGATATGCTCCTTTTTCACCATCTAAGATTATACACCAGTGCCGCGGTGTTGTAAAGAAAAAGTTAGTTCCGGTCATAACGCAAAAATGCGCCGAAGGGCTTATTCCTCCGGCGGCAATGTTACGAATATATGGTGTGATCGGCTCTGCTGAGGTACTTTCGCTTGGTGGCTTCGCCTCCGCGGATATGCCGCTCCTCCTTGTTGATATCCAATATAGCCCGCACCTCTTTGTACAGGCCGCTGTTGAGATGAGGCAGCCGGGAGGTGAGATCCTTATGTACGGTCGATTTGCTTATACCGAAAGCTTTTGCGCTGTCTCTGACGGTCGTGCGGTTCTCGATGATATATTCGCCCAGGCGGATGGCCCGTTCTTCTACGTTGGTTTTCATATAGCTCCTCCACTGTCGTTATATTCGATTACTCAATATATATTGCGCGACCGGTGATAATATGTATAAAGGGCATCCGCTATCACCGTAGATTAAAAATAATTGACATATTATAGGTAAAGGGATATAATTACTGTGATTTATTATGTTGGATGAAGGAATATAGGGATATGAAAAATGTAAACCTGAGAAAAATAATGTTGATGCTGATCGATATCCTGCTGGTCGCGATGTCGTCGCTGTTGGCGAATGCTATATTGCAGCTGTTGGATATCCTGCAGTTAAAGCCTACAACGGACGATTTGTCCCTTAACCCTGCGCGTATCTTCTGGGTGATAAGCATGAACGTGCTGTTCTGCTTCTTCTTACTGTTCATCTTCGGAACATACAGCAAGGTATGGCGTGAGCTCAAGAAGTCTGATTATGCTTTCACCGCTGTCGCTCTTGTGATCGGACAGTCTATGGGAGCGGTGTTCTCGCTTTTGACTGATCACGCTGAGACGGTACCGTTCTTCATATTGAGTATGGTGGTCACCGTGTTGACGGTGCTTTTGTTCAGAGCGCTGTTCAGGCGGACCTTTATAGATCTGGTGAACCTGGGCAGAGATGATACCCGTGAGCGTACTATGATCGTCGGAGCCGGTCAGGCCGCGAAGATGATCCTGCAGGAGATCAAAAACTCCCAGTCGGATCCGAACAACCCCTCCAGCAATCTGTTCCCGGTATGTCTTGTAGACGACGATCGCAGCAAGCTCCACACCAAGGTCATGGGCATCGACGTTGTCGGTATGACCAACGATATCCCGGAGATGTGCAAGCAGTATAAGATATCCTTGATCATATTCGCGATCCCGTCATGTGAAGAAGATGACAGGCGCAGGATCATGAGCCTTTGCTCCAAGTCCGGATGCAGGATAAAGACCATCCCGTACCTCAGCCAGCTGCTGCTCGACGACAGTGCGCCTCAGCTGCTCAAGCAGGTCAAAGATATCAGGATAGAGGATCTTTTGGGTCGTGATCCGATCACCTTTGATAAGACCAAGATCCGCAAGTTCATCGAGGGCAAGACATGTATGATCACCGGCGGCGGCGGATCCATAGGCTCTGAGCTGGTGCGCCAGATAGCTAAGTATGATCCCAAGCAGATCATCATCGTAGATATATATGAGAACAGCGCATATGATATACAGCAGGAGCTGTATATAGATTATGAGAACCGTCTTAATCTGGTCACTCTGATCGCATCTATACGCGATTATGACAAGATGGATCAGATATTCAAGGAGTACAGGCCTCAGCTGGTGTTCCACGCGGCCGCCCACAAGCATGTGCCGCTGATGGAGACCTCTCCTGCCGAGGCGGTCAAGAACAATATCTTCGGCACATGGAACATGGTCACTCTGGCGGAGTTCTATAAGGTCGAGAAGTTCGTGATGATCTCCACGGACAAGGCGGTCAATCCCACTAACGTTATGGGCGCGACCAAGAGATGCTGTGAGATGATAGTGCAGTACAAGAGTCAGTCGGGCAGCGAGACAGAGTTCGTCACCACGCGCTTCGGCAATGTTCTGGGATCCAACGGTTCGGTCATCCCTCTGTTCAGACGCCAGATAGAAGCCGGCAAGCCCGTCACGGTCACCCATCCGGATATCATACGTTACTTCATGACCATACCCGAGGCGGTCTCGCTGGTGCTCGAAGCCGGCGCTATCGCTAAGGGCGGTGAGATATTCGTCCTGGATATGGGCGATCCGGTCAAGATAACTACTCTGGCGGAGAACCTGATAAGAATGTACGGCAAGGTGCCTTATCGCGATGTTGAGATCAAGTTCACGGGACTGCGACCCGGCGAAAAGCTCTTTGAGGAACTGCTCATGGATGAAGAAGGCCTCAAGAGCACCGAGAACAAAAAGATATTTATAGGCAATCAGATAAAAATAGACGCAAAGAGCCTGCTGACCAATCTTGAGGAACTGCAGGAGATAGCGGAGCACAACGATAACGACAAGACTGTAGAAAAGCTCGCTGAGATAGTCGATACCTTCCGCCATAAGGTGAACTGATCCGGCGGACTTACATGTGTACAGAGGGAGGTTACAGGATGAAAGTATTACTGACCGGCGGCGCCGGATATATAGGCAGTCATACCGCTGTAGAGATGCTCGAGGCCGGGTATGACGTAGTCATCGCCGATAATTTCGACAACAGCTCGCCCAAGGTCATCGACCGTATCGAGACCATCACCGGCAGACGCCCTGCGCTGTATACGCTCGATGTAGCCGATCGCGGCGCTGTAGCGGATATGTTCGCGCGCGAGGATTTTGACGCGGTGGTGCATTTTGCCGGGCTGAAGGCGGTAGGCGAGAGCTGTGAGATACCGGTGCGTTATTATCGCAACAATATCGACACCACCCTCACCCTGCTGGAAGTGATGAAAGAATACGGCGTGCACAGCTTTGTGTTCAGTTCATCTGCCACAGTATACGGAATACCCGAAGAAGTCCCACTCAAAGAAGGCATGCCCACCTTCTGTACCAACCCCTACGGCTGGACAAAGTATATGAACGAGCAGATATTGACTGACGCCGCCGCTGCGGACGAAGAGCTGTCGGTGGTGCTGCTCAGATACTTCAACCCGATAGGCGCTCACAGCAGCGGCCTGATCGGCGAGAATCCCAACGGCATCCCCAACAACCTGATGCCGTATATCACCCAGGTCGCGGTAGGCAAGCTGCCCAGGCTGGGAGTGTTCGGGGATGATTATCCCACCCATGACGGCACAGGCGTGCGCGACTATATCCATGTAGTCGATCTGGCTTTGGGACATCTGAAGGCTCTGGAATATGCCGCTGATCACAAGGGTACAGAGATATTCAACCTCGGTACCGGCAACGGATACAGCGTGCTGGATATAGTCCGCACCTTCTCATCCGTCAATGATATCGAGATACCGTATGATATCAAGCCCAGACGAGCCGGAGATGTTGCGGAGTGCTATGCCGACGCGTCCAAGGCGCGCGAGCAGCTGGGCTGGGTCGCGAAATACGGCCTCGAAGAGATGTGCCGCGATTCGTGGAACTGGCAGAAGAATAATCCGACGGGCTATTGATCCGCAACTCAAAAGCTCTGGATATCATAATAAAGGGGAAATCAAAATGAAAAGAATCATCGCTTTGTTACTTACACTTGTCATCGCTTTGTGTGCGTCAGCATGTTCGGTAAATGTCAATGTGGGGTCTTCATACACTGAGCCTACTGAAGAAACAGAGCCGGAGCCGACCGAAGCTCCTACCAAAGCGCCTACAGAACCTCCCACAGAGGCTCCTACAGCGGCTCCCAAGCCCACTCCCACACAGCCTGCCAACGCATTCTACTACACCAGCCCCAGCGGACACTGGCGCGTCACCGTGCCAAATCAGTGGAAAAAGACCGGCAAGATAGTTGAGTATATCAAGGATTCTGTATATACAGCTCAGTTCGTGCACAGAGGCGCATACGCCAAGGGCGCAGGTCATATATTCACCATCGTGACCGTTGAAGGTACTAAGAACTTTGTGAACGTTTCTCAATACCCCCATGCCGAGACCATCATCAAGACCGGCGGAGTTCAGGTCTATGTGATCTATCCGACCGATGTGCAGTTCGGCGTGGGCGTAAAAGCCGGCAGCGCCGCTTATAAGCAGCAGCAGCGTGAGTATCAGGCGCTGGCTAACACCAGACAGAGCATCCTGGATTCGTTCGACTGGATCAAGTGATTCGACAGGATTTAAGATATTTATTTAATGCAGACCGTATCGATGGCTATCGCTGTGATACGGGAGTTACGGATAGGTATTGTTTATGGAAGAAAAACACCTTACATTAAAACACCGGTTGGCGTTCGGCGCTTCGGTCAGCGCGTTCTTCTGCTTCTCGCTGTTGGTCTTCGGACCTCTGTCGCTGTATGTCACCGGTAATGATGAGATGTGGTTCAGCTTGCGATCTTTGCTGCTGCCCGTTGCAGTGATCTCGATCGTCGGCTTCATTATGCTTACAGCGGTGCTGTCGCTGCCCAAGGGAACTATCCACAAGGTGCTGTGCTGCCTGTGCTTCGGCGTCGGACTGGGATTATATATCCAGTGCGGATTTTTGAACATCAGCTACGGCTCCGGTGTGCTGGACGGCTCGCAGATAGCGTGGAAGGACTATACCACCTACGGAGCCATAGACTCGGCGATGTGGGCGGCGTGTATCGCACTGCCGTTCGCGCTGTTCATGGTGTTCAAGCGTTCGTGGCGTCATGTCCTGATGATAGCGGCGGCGTTCATAATAGTTATGCAGATCGGCAGCCTGGCTATCAATCTGTATCAGAACCAGAGCTCGCTGGACAAGCTCAGCCATGAGGTCACCGACGAGGGAATATATGAGCTGTCGAGCAAGGATAATACCATCGTGTTCGTGCTCAGCTCCATGGATCAGTCGTATTATGAAGCATACAAAAAGGCTCATCCCGATCTGACCGATGAGCTGACCGGCTTTACGGAATACAGCAAGGCTATGCCCACAGGCGCCGGCACGATGGAGTCTTTTCCGGCTATGCTGACCGGTGAAGTGTATAAAAAGGACGTCAAGTATACCGAGTATATAGACGGTATCTGGAAGCAGCATAACGTATATGATCAGCTCACCAGCAGCGGAGCAGACGTCAGGATATTTTGTGACGATCTGTACTTCGGCAACAGCGCAGTGCGCAAGGTAGACAACGTGGTCGACAGGGTGCAGGACGGCAGGAACTATCGAACCGTAGCCGGCACGATGTACCGCTATGTGCTGTATAACAGCGCGCCGCATTATCTCAAGCGATTCTTCTGGATGAGTCTGAGCAACTACTCGGCATACAGGAGCAACGATACCTTTACCGCGTATGACGACTGCGGATTCTTCGCGGATTATCATGAGAACGGAGGCTTCACCCTTACCGACGTCAAGTCGGCGGTCAGGATATATCATCTGCAGGGAGCCAAGTCCCCGTATCGCATGGACGCCAAGGGCAATAAGGTCAAGAAGGCCTCTACACAGTCCGCGCAGATCGAGGGCGAGCTAGGCCAGATCCGCGAGATGATAAATGATCTTAAGACTAAGGGCTTATATGACAAATGCCGTATCATAATCGCCGCGGATAACGGTGAAAAGGATCTTGGGCAGCATGCTATGCTGCTGTATAAGGACAAGAGCGCGATCAAAAAATACACGATCAGCGACGCTCCGGTGTCGATGTTCGATCTGCCGGCCACCCTGGTTTCTACCGTTACCGACGATTATTCCGGATACGGTTCCGGTCTGACCTTTAAGGACGCCGAGAGCGCGTACAGCGACCGTCACCGCTACTTCTACCGCAGCGCAGGCATCAACGCCGATTCTCGCATAGAGGAGTATGTTACCACCACCTCGATCTATGAACCCAGCGGACTCAAGCTCTTGAACAGCTTTTATATCAACGGCGGCAAGGTCGATAAATACGCTCTTGGTACAGAGCTGACATTCGCCTCTGACGAGACTGCCGCTATCTATTGTAAAGAAGGCTTCGGTCATACCAACGGATGGCGCACCATCATGCGCGGCAACACTGCCTCCATGGAGATACCTCTCGAGAAGCTGCCCGATAATATCGCCGACCTGCACGCGTACTTCAACGTGCTTAGCATATATGAACAGACGCAGTGTATCATCAAGGCTAACGGCGTGACCGTGTATAACGGAAAGCTCGATTCGGTGGTGCGCAGCAACGGACTTAACTTCCTGATACCGATATCCGCTATCGGTAGGGACAACACCCTCAACCTCGAATTCACCTTCCCGAAGATCAAGGATAAGAACAGCAATATAATGGCGCTGACTTCGTTCAAGATCTATCATCAGTAACAAACATAATATAAAGTTCAAAACACCTCTGACTGTTGCGTGATGTCAGGGGTGTTTACATTATTCATTGCATTTTATGGTATGATATGGTAATATATATAATAGGTATTTTTGTGAACTGTGCCTGATGAATGCTTTCGGATGAGGGGCGTGACAGAGTGGATATCCGTATAAACGATGAGCTGATCATGAAGAAGAAGCACCCCTGCGGCGGCAGCCGCTTTGTTGTGCTCAGGGTAGGCATGGACTTCAAGCTCAGATGTGTCAACTGCTCTAGAGAGGTCATGATGCCTCGCAGGAGCGCTGAGAAGAGTATCAGGCAGGTATATCGCGACGGCGAAAAGCTGGATGTATCCGCACTCTGAACCCTAAACTGACTTAAGGAAGATATAGATGTTCGACAGACTTGAGATATTTGACAAGAGATACAGCGAACTCGAGAAGCGTATGTATGAGCCCGACGTGGTGAATGATCCCGAGACCTATCGCGCCGTTATGCAGGAGTATTCGTCGATAGGCCCCATAGTGGCTAAGTACCGCGAGTATAAGCAGCTCAAGAGCGGCATAGACGACTCGCTGATGATACTCGACGACTCCGACAGCGACGATGAGCTGCGCGAGCTGGCGTCCTCAGAGCTGGAAGAGGCAAAAAGAGCCCTGCCCGAGCTTGAGGAGGAGCTCAAGATCCTGCTGCTCCCCAAAGATCCTAATGACGACCGCAACGTCATCGTAGAGATACGCGGCGGCACAGGGGGAGAGGAGAGCTCTCTGTTTGCCTATGACCTGTTCAGGATGTACAGCATGTACGCCGAGCGTAAGGGATATAAAACAGAGATAATAAGCCTCAATGAGACGGGGCTGGGCGGATATAAGGAAGTCAGCTTTATAGTCAGCGGTCAGGGAGCATACAGTCGCTTCAAGTTCGAGAGCGGCACCCACCGCGTACAGCGCGTGCCCCAGACCGAGAGCTCCGGCAGGATACATACCTCCGCCGCTACAGTGGCTGTTCTGCCCGAGGCGGACGACGTAGAGGTGGATATCAACCCTAATGATATCGAGATAGATACCTTCCGTTCATCCGGAGCCGGCGGTCAGCATATCAACAAGACCTCTTCGGCTATCCGCATCACCCACAAGCCCACCGGCATAGTGGTCGAGTGTCAGGATGAGCGTTCACAATATAAGAACAAGGACAAGGCGATGAAGGTGCTCAAGTCACGCCTGTTGAAGATGGAGCAGGATAAGCAGAACGAGGCTATCGCCTCAGACAGGCGTTCACAGGTGGGTTCAGGCGACCGCAGTGAGAAGATACGCACATATAATTTTCCCCAGAGCCGCTTGACCGATCACCGCATAGGACTGACCCTATACAAGCTCGACGAGATAATGAACGGCAATCTGGACGAGGTCATCGACGCCCTGATAACCGCGCAGAGAGCACAACAGCTCGAACAGAACAAATAAACAGAGAATATAAGCTATGATCAAGACTTTACATCTATCCGACAGCGAACAGGATATCCTGACTGCCGCCGCTATCCTCAAGGACGGCGGTCTTGTCGCCATGCCCACCGAGACGGTCTACGGCCTTGCGGCAGATGCGCTCAACGGTCAGGCTGTACGCAGGATATTTGAGGCCAAAGGGCGTCCTGCCGATAATCCGCTGATAGTCCACATAGCGGACATAGAGGATATCGAACGGCTGAGTCTTGTGGAAGAATTCACCGATATGGCTCGCAGGTTGGCTGAGGCTTTCTGGCCGGGACCTCTTACGATGATACTTGGCAAGGGAGATGTGATCCCCGATGAGGTCAGCTCAGGGCTTAGCACGGTAGCCGTCCGTATGCCGTCGCACCCGGTCGCACGCAGTCTTATCAGACACAGCGGCTTAGCGCTGGCGGCTCCGTCGGCGAACACATCCGGCAAGCCCAGCCCAACTACAGCCGCTCACGTCATAGACGATATGGACGGCAGGATAGAGGCGATCATCGACGGCGGCAGCTCGTCGGTGGGCGTTGAGAGCACCGTGATAACTTTGGTTACACAGCGGCCGAGGATACTGCGCCCCGGCATCATTACCCGTGAGGAGATCGAGGCTGTCATCGGAGATATAGAGGTCGACAGCGCGGTGCTGGAGCGCCTTGATGATGAAGAAAAGGCAAGCTCTCCGGGCATGAAGTATAAGCACTATGCGCCCAAGGCGAGAGTGATATTGGTTCGCGGTGCCGATGATAAGTATGTCAGCTTCATCAACCGTTCATACAGGCAGGATAGGTCGGTAGCCGCCTTGTGCTACGAGGATGATATAGATAAGATAAACGCCCCGGCGGTATCGCTGGGAGCCAAGGACGACCTGCGCAAGCAGGCGAGCCGCCTCTTCGATGCACTCAGAGAGGTCGACAGGATAGACGGAGTCGGTACGGTATATGCTCACTGTCCCGAGGCAAGGGGCGTTGGCATGGCTCTGTATAACCGCCTTATCAGGGCGGCGGCGTTCACGGTCATCGACCTGCCGGATAAAAGGATAATCGGACTGAGCGGTCAGACGGGCGCAGGCAAAAGCGTGGTGGCGGACATCATGCGCAGGCTGGGCGCAGAGGTCATCAGTGCGGACATGGCCGCGCGCGAGGTAGTGGAAGAGCCCGAGGTCAAAGCGGCTCTGTGCGCCGCGTTCGGCGATGTACTGCTGCCCGACCGCAGTCTTGACCGTCCTAAGATCGCTAGGATCGCTTTCAGCTCGCGCGAGCATTTACAGCGGCTGAATGATATAACCCATCCGCATATCGTCGCGCGTATGTTGGATAAGGCGGCTCACGCAGAGTCGGATACCGTAGTTTTTGACGCACCTCAGCTCTTTGAGGCCGGCGCAGACAGATACTGCGATTGTATCATCAGCATACTGTCGGCTAAAGATAAGCGTATAGAACGCCTGATATCACGGGATAATATCGATAAGGATTCGATAGAGCTCAGGATGTCCGCACAGCACAGTGAAGAGTTCTTCATAGCTCACAGCGACTGCGTTATCCGCAACGACGGCACCCTCAGCGAGCTGACTCAAGAGGTCGAAAGGGTGTATAGGAGGCTTAGATATGAGTAAGCGTCCACGCAGTAAAGGCCACGGATGTCTGGGGTTCGGGCTGACTCTGACGGCGGCTCTCATCGCGCTGTTCGCGGTGCTGTTCTTCACCACTAACGTCTTTGACGGGCTGAAGAACACCGTATACGGATTTTTCTATCCGCAGAAGTACACCGCCGAGGTGGAAGAATACTCCAAGGAGTTCGGAGTGGAAGAGGCCACGGTTTATGCCGTTATCAAGTCCGAGAGCGGGTTCAGAGAAGACGTCGAGAGCCACGCCGGAGCGATAGGTCTGATGCAGCTCATGCCGTCCACCTTTGAGTGGCTGCAGGATAAGCTGGAGGATGAGATCAAGTATACCGCCGAAGACCTCAAAAAGCCCGATATAAACATCCGCTACGGCACGTACTTTTTGTCATATCTTCTTGAACGCTACGGCGATCTTGATACAGCCTGCGCCGCTTATAACGCCGGCACCACCACCGTGGATGAGTGGCTGAGCGACAAGAGGTATTCCGATGACGGCATAAAGCTGAAGGTGATACCGTATCCCGAGACGGAGTCGTATGTACGCAAGATAGCCGACGCTAGAGAGATGTATCTTAAGATATATTACAGCGGTACGGCTCAGCCTGCGACCGCCGCAGGATAACTTACCGTTGATATATCGCGAACGGTGATGTATAATATAGTCAATATGCAAATACTGGAGGTAATATAATGAGTGAATCAAAAGCTAAAGAGCTTCGCGAGAAGCTGATGATGAAAGAGCGCAAGGGCGCCGCTGACTACACCTCAGAGGTGCTGAAAGAGGCGGATGACTTCAGCGTGGGATATAAGAAATTCCTCGACAACTCACGCACCGAGCGCGAGGCGGTAGCTTATGTCAAGAAGCTCGCCGAGGACAAGGGCTTTGTGCCTTTTGAAGAGGATAAGAAGTACAACCCCGGCGACAAGGTATATATAATCAACCGCGAGAAGGCCATCGGTCTGGCTGTTATCGGCAAGAACGGTACCGACAACGGCGTTAGGCTCGCCATAGCTCATATCGATTCTCCCCGTATCGACTTGAAGCCCAACCCCCTGTATCAGGATGGCGGTCTGGCTCTGTTGAAGTCGCATTATTACGGCGGTATCAAGAAGTATCAGTGGACCACCGTTCCGCTGGCTCTGCACGGCAGAGTAGTCAAGCTGGACGGCTCTGTAGTAGACTTCCGTCTGGGCGAAAACGAGGACGAAGAGTGCTTCCTCATCACCGATCTGCTGCCCCATCTGGATAAGGAAGACAGGCCTATCAGAAAGGCTATCGACGGCGAGAACCTCAATATTCTGGTCGGTTCCTATCCCTATGACAACAGCGATGAAAAGGATCTTATCGCCCTTAATGTGATGAATATCCTCAACGAGAGATACGGCATCACCGAGGATGATTTTCTCTCGGCAGAGCTCAATTTCTGCCCGGCGTATAAGACTCGCGATATCGGCTTTGACCGCTCTATGCTGGGTGGCTACGGTCACGACGACAAGTGCTGTGCTTATCCGTCGGTAATGGCTGCTCTGGATACCGAGCTGCCCGAATGCACCTGTATCACATATCTGACCGATAAGGAAGAGACCGGCTCTGACGGAAACACCGGTATGCAGTCCGACTTCTTGCGTTACTTCATCTATGATCTCGCTAAGGTAGACGGCAACGAGGGCTATCGTGTGCTCTCCAAGTCCAAGTGTCTGTCGGCAGACGTTAACGCTGCTTATGACCCGACCTACGCCTCTGCTTATGAAGCAAAGAACTGCTCTTATATCAACGAGGGCGTTGTCATCAGCAAGTACACGGGTCACGGCGGAAAGTATGACACCTCCGACGCCTCTGCCGAGTTCATGGGTGAGATCCGCGCTATGCTGGAGAAGAACGGCATCAAGTGGCAGATCGGCGAGCTGGGCAAGGTGGACGTCGGCGGCGGCGGTACCATCGCCAAGTATGTAGCCAACATGAACGTCGATGTTGTGGATCTGGGTGTAGCGGTGCTGTGCATGCACGCTCCTCTGGAGGTCATTTCCAAACCCGACCTCTATATGGCGTATAAGGCGTTCTACGGTCTGTTCAACTGAGTATAATAAAGATCACCGCGTCTGTCGCTTTCACGGCAGGCGCGGTTTTTGTATTTATCGGCAGATCACTTCCTCGCCTTATAGTCGGCGGCGATCTCTTCACACCAGTCGGCTCTCATCGGAGCGCAGGCTCTGGCGCAGCCAACAGCCTTGCTGACGGCTTTGAACAGGACCGATGTACCCTTTTTATCTGCGTGATAGTTCACGGCTCTGTCCTCGGCTATGCCGAAGTGCCTGGCGGTTTCGACAGCGTCGATGTTCGCGCCTATGAACAGGAACTCCCAGCCGAGCTCCTTCTTCTGTTCTATCATCCTCTTGACCTCGTCGCTCGAGAATTCTTTGCTTGCGTTCTCATAGCCGTCGGTAGTGATGACGAACATGGTGTTGGCAGGTACATCTTCGGGGCGCAGATACTTGTGGATGCTCTCGAACTTTTTAACGGTCGAGCCTATCGCGTCGATCAGGGCTGTGCATCCGCGCACGGTGTAGTCCCTGTCGGTCATGGGCTGTACTTCGGCGAGGGGGACCCTGTCGTGCAGGGTGATTATCTCGTGGTCGAACAGCACGGTGGTTACATAACACTCGCCCTCCTGCTGTTGCTGCTTCGATATCATAGAGTTGAAGCCGCCTATGGTGTCGGCCTCCAGCCCTCCCATGGAGCCAGAGCGGTCGATGATGAACACCAGCTCGGTGATCTTGTTTGTCGATTCTGCGGATACGGATGGTAATACAGTCTTATTGTTTTTCATTATGATTCCTCCTGAATAATTGTTTAAAAAATTGCGGCTGCAAGGTTTTGTTTACCTTACAGCCGCATTATAACGTATATTTCAGGAGATTTGGTCGCCTGTGAAGCGACATCTATATCAATGGCTGATCGTATTCATACAGCGCTTCATTGAGCTGTGTTATACTGTAGCGGCGGTTGATCAGGAAGTACTCCACGATCACGTCGAACTTAGAGCTGCGGCTCAGCGCGTAGCCTGCCTTGCGCAGCAGTTCCGTCGCCTCGCCTATACTAAGCTCCAGAGCCATAGCAAAGGCGATGGCGGTAGTTTTCTTAGGCTTGTACAGCGGATTTGAGCGGATCTTTGAAAACAGCTTGCGATCCACGCCTGCACGCTTGTAGCACGCGCTGTCGCGCATACCCTTTTCATCTATCTTGCGCAGCAGCATCTGCTGAAAGCTCTCGTCAAGCTCGCTGAGCATATCGTCCAGCGCGCGAGCTTTAGATATAGGCGCGGCAAATACGGTTTTTCGCATTTTACCGGGAGCCGCCGCTCCGACCATAGGGGAAGATGGCATTCGGCGCTCCTGCATATCGTAAAGCGGTTCTGCAGATATACAGCGATCCTCTGGTACAGGTTCGCTATCTGGGATATACCGCTCGCGGATATAGTTTTCCAGGCTGTGGATGAATTCTATGCTCAGCTTATGCACACTATCACCGTCCTCAGCAATATATTAGCACATTGGATATAGCTTTTCAAGCATACTAGATGCCGTATTTCAGCTTGATCCTGCCGAGCTTTTCGCCCACTGGCTTTGATAGCAGCAACAGGAATATGATATTGGATACGGCGTACATTATGGTGAACGGCAGAGCCGACACTATAGCGGCGAGGTACAGCTTGAAGCTGAACGTGCCGTTGTACCACAGTACCGTCCATATGTCCATGAGCATCGAGTACGCTATGCCCGACAGCACGCCGTACAGTATCAGCAGGAGCCTGCTGCGCATAAGAGGCTTGCTCAGATATCCTGCGACCAGTCCTATCAGCCCGAAGCCCAGCATCTGGAACGGCGTCCACGGTCCCTGACCGAAGTATATGTTAGATATCAGCACGCTCAGCGCCCCGGTCAAAAAGCCAGCTTCGGCTCCCAGATACACGGCGGTTATCACGCATATTGCCGTGATGGGCTTGAACAGTGGGATGAAACGTCCTACGACCGCCAGAGCGGTCATCACGGCTACTATCACCATCCTGCGCGAGCCGATATTCTTCTTTTCAAAGCCTGTTGCGAACAGCAGCAGAGCCATTACGGCTATTCCCAGCGATATGATCAGATATCTCCGCTGATCGAACACCAGCGCTCCCAGAGCCACGGTGAGCGGTATCAGTCCGAACGGTATAAGATAACGCAGGGTCGTCCTGAGCTTAGTGCTGCGGATAATTATCATACGCATTCACCTCCGAACAGGATGTCGGCGGCGCGTTCTACGGTGTATCCGCCGCGGCAAACGCCTCTGGTGATACGCGCGGCGGCGGTGGTATAGAAGCGGTTATCGCGCATAAAGTCCGCTGTGGATGCGACCGAAGCTATGCTGCCGTTGAAGAACAGCGCGCAGCGATCTGCGCACAGTGCGGCGAACTCTATATCATGGCTGACCATCAGCACGGTCACGCCGCTCCTCTTTATCTCGCGTATAATAGATGCGAGATTATCTTTTGTTACGGGATCCAGTCCCTTTGACGGCTCGTCGAGTATCAGTAGGCGAGGTCCTGTCGCTAAAGCCTTGCACAAAGCGAGCATCTGACGCTCGCCGCCGGACAGGTCGTAGGGATGACGGTCGAGCAGGGGCTCAAAGTCGAATGATAACAGCTCGCGCGCTTTTTCACAGTCCCTTAGCTCCTCACGCACGGTGGGATAGATGAATACGCTCTCGACGTCCTGCGGCAGCAGGCTGATGTTGCGGTGGTACAGTTCCTCTTTGCGATAGCTCTTGAGCTCTCTGCCAAAGAGCTTGACCTTACCGCTGTAGGGCTTTTTCAGTCCCGATGCTGCGGCGACAGCGGTACTTTTGCCTGCGCCGTTGGAGCCGATGACGGAGAGTATCTCGCCGCGTTTTACGCTCAGGCTCAGGTCGCGCAGAACGTCGCTGTCGTTCCTAGTATAGCGGAAGTATACCGAGCTGAGTTCCAGAGCTAGGTCGGCTGCAGGTTCTTCGTTCTCATGCTCAGGCATGATATCGCGAGGTTCATATTTGCTTATAAAGCTCTTTCCCTCGCTGACGGTCAGCGGAGCAGAGCCGCCTGCGCTCGATGCGGCGAAAAGTCTCGCCGCGGCGGTGGAATATCGCAGACATATACCGGATGAGTTCGCGGCGTTGCGCGGAGCTGAGTCGTATACCATTCTTCCTCTGTCGAGCAATACCAAACGGTCGCTAAGGGGCAGCAGTTCTTCGAGCCTGTGCTCAGTGATGATGACCGTCAGACCGGTCTCGCGGCACAGCCTGCGCAATAGCTCTAAGAAGCGTATCGCGGTCACGGGATCCAGCTGAGCCGTGGGCTCGTCCAGTATCAGCAGGGAGGGGTCGGCAGTCATCACCGCGGCGAGGTTCAAAAGCTGTTTTTGACCTCCCGACAGCTCTGCGGTGGAGCGTTCGTACCATGCTTCGATGCCGAAGTACGCCGCTGTCTCGGCTGCTCTGCGCGCGATCTCTGCCTGCGGCAGACCCAGGTTCTCTGACAGAAACGCCAGCTCGTGCCACACGCGGTCGGTGACTATCTGTTCCTCGGGGTGCTGGGCGACATAGCCGATCCTTCGGGCGGATTCTGCGGACGTCATGAGGCTGATATCGGCGCCGTCCAGGGTTATGCTGCCTGTCAGAGCGCCGTTCTGCCTGAGCTCGGGCTTCAGCAGTCTGAGCAGGGTGGTCTTGCCCGAGCCGGTAGGGCCTGCGACGGTCACCAGCTCGCCGGTGTTAATGGACAGATCTATATTGCTTATTGCGGTATTATCCATGCCGGGGTAAGTAAAGCTCAGATCTTTGATATTGAGCAGCGCCATTTTATCGCCTCCTTTATGTTGATAATCAAGGGCAGGATACACAGTATGCCGAACGCGCAGTATCCTGCTATGCTCAGCGGATCGAACAGCTGAGCCGATATAGTGGGATAGTATCGTATTCGCGCCGTACACAGTCCGGCTATCCCTAAGCCGGTGAGAGCCACCACAGCCGCCAGTATCAGCGCGTCACCGAGCCGCATCCTGTATACGGCAAAGGATGTTCGTCTGCGGCTGCCGTAGCCGCGAGCGTCCATGCTCTCGGCGGTTATTATGCCGTTCTCCAGTGACCACGTTATCAGTATCGACAGCACTCTAGCCCTGCCGCGTACAGCGTCGATCAGGTTGCCGTCGGTATATAGTCCCAATGCCTTTTGGCTGTCTTGTATACACCGCCACCGCGATTTAAACAGAGATGTCATCCTGAGCGCCATGGATAGGATTAGCGCCAGCTTGGGCGAGAATCGGCCGAATATATACTGCAGCTTGTCGGCGGTGATATCGCGTGACAGAGACCTCAGATGATACAGCGAGGCGGTCACCATCACAGCGGCGGTCACACCGTAGATCAGAGCCTCCATAGTGAACGCGCTGCCGTTGATATAGAACAGCACGGTAGCTCCGTTGTGTACGATGATCGGGTTGATTAGGGCCAGTATGATGAACAGCCCGATCGAGAATATATGTGCTTTAGTCGTCTTGTCAGTATAAATGGAATAAACGGTCACCGAGGACAGCATGGATATGAGCAGTATCACGGGATTCATACTGAACATAGTGACGAACAATACGCACAGATAGTATGTCAATATGACTATTGGGTTAAGATCGCTGAATCTTCTCATGCTATCCTCCTTTTCGCTGTGTTGAGGTTAAATTATCACAGGTCTTTGCCTATGTCGCAGGTGTACAGCCACTCGATGCTGTCGCCGTCGCTCAGGCGATAGCCCTGACAGCCCACCTCGGGGAATACTCCGTTGACGCGGTACATCCAGCCCGACAGACTGCCGTAATCGTATTCGTACAGATACTGTATACCTGCGATATACGCGTAGGTACTGCCTCCGCGGTTGTCTATTTGCAGGTCAAAATTTTTTGAAGCCTCCGTTAGGATATCGAAGACGGTGTCGCCGTCGCTGATATCGAAGGGAGTGGCGTCCAGGATGATCCCGTTGTCTGGTATCGTTTCGGCTTTATCCGCCTCGTTGGCGATCGTGTCACAGCGTATGGTCATGGTGACCGTGCCTACTACCGAAGATTTGTCGCTTGTCTGTCTGTACTCATCGACGGTCTCAAAGTTGGTCAGCAGAACGATCAGTACAGCCGCCGCTGTGATGATCAACAGGGCTATATAATGCTTTTTGTTCCTCTTCTTCGTGGCGAAGAGGATCGCCGCGGCGATGGCTGCCGCTGCCGCTATGCCTAAGATCACATACAGCTTATAGCCGCCTGAAGATGTGTGCGGCTCGTCAGCGGTCGACTGTATACTGCCCTCTGTGGGCTGGAACACCGCATTGGCGGTGGGGGTTTCGGGGCGGATGATCGCGCCGGATCGGGACGTATCATCGGAGCTTTCAGCAGTCGGCGACGTTGTTCCGACAGGCTCGGTAACGTCATACCTCTGCGGTGGGGACTGCTGTGCGGTCGGCGTTTGAATACTCCCGTTGTTGTGATCAGAGGGAGAGTCTGACGCATAGGTATCATCCGCTTGAACGGCAGGCTGTGTGTTCTGCGTTTTATTCTTTGCCGCAGACTGCTTTTCGGTTGGTGCGGCTGTAGCTTTTTGAGTAGGCTCGGCGGTCTTTTTATACGGCTGTACCGTAGAGGGACTGCGCCGATCGAGGATATACAGACCGCTCATGCCGCGCAGCATCCTCGCGTATGCAGTCATGGAATACAGCGCTTGTATCGTGGCGTTCTCGTTATATCCTTTACCGTCATGGCTGAACGAACCGTCGCTCCGTCGATAGTCGAGCATAGCGTCGAGTACCGTTCTGCCGTTCTTGATGAAGCGCGTATCGTAGCTCTGGTCGATGCCCAGGGCCGACAGCGCAGTGAGCACCTGCGCGGAGCTCTCAGGATTCTCAGCTCCCATGCTCATGAAGCCGCCGTCGGACTTTTGCTTTGACGACAAAAGAGCAAGCGCCGAGTCGACAGCCTTCGATACCTTAGCTGATGAGCGGTAGTGGGGAGCGAGCGACTGCACGACCATCGCGGTGACGTCCACATCGCCCATGTCGCCCATCACTGCCCAGCCGCCATCGTTCAGGCGATAGGACAGTATTGTGTTGATCAGAGAGTCGACGGTGTAGCGACTGCTGGTATAGCCGTTGTTCAGCAGATGTAGACCGAATACCAGGCTCATTATCCCTAACTCGCCGATATCCTCGTCGCAGACACGTGATATATACGAGCTGTTGCTGCCCGAGGCTATCAGGGCGAGGGCGTATTTTTCACGAGTAGTGGCGGAGTATACCGTGTTGCCGCTGAGATATCTGAGCAGAGCCTTTTCGTATGAAGCAAAGTTATAGCTCTCACTCTGGCTCAGGCAGATTATGTAGTATTCGGCGGTAGTACCGGCATCGCTGCACAGCCCTGTATCGATTAGCTGCTGCGGCGACGACGCGCCGCAACCACTCTGTTTGTATGCCAAAATACCGCCGCAAAGATCATCGACCTCTGCGACGGTATACTTATGACTTTCGGCAGCGGATGCGTTCAGTGAGCACAGAGAGCATAGTACCCCTATGCACAGCAGGATCGCGATCAGCTTATTTCTCATAACGCTTCCTGAGCACGATCACAGCGGCGGCGAGGAGCATGATACCTAAAGCCGAGAATATGATAGTGCTGTCCATGCCTGTACCGATAGAATAAGGATTCTGATTATCGGGATCGTCAGTGGGAGCCTCTTCATCGGGGCTGGCAGGCTCTGTGGGCTCTTCTTCAGGCGAACCGGTGATCGGATCATCGGGTGCTTCTACGGACTCTTCGGTGGGTTCGGGAGCGCCGGTGACCTCAGCCACGAATATCGGGCTGACGAGGGTCTTGCCATCGGCCTTAGCGCTGATGATATGTGTACCGTTCTCAGAGAGTTTGAGGGTGACCTTGCCCTCGGCGTCAGTCTTGTATTCGGTCGCCTGACCGTCAACGGTGATCACTGCGCCTTCTACGGGCATTACCTGCGGATCCCATGATATGGGATCGAAGCCTACCTCGGAGTAGGTGAGAGTCAGCTCCTCATCAGCCTTGACATCGCCCATAAAGCGGTCAAAGTAAGAGTAGTGATCCGACCATCCTACCAGATCGGTGTAGATGAACGCAACTACATAATCGCCGTTCTGAACGGGATCGGTCAGAGCCCATGCGGACGCGTTGTTGACATAATAGCCGTAGCTTCCGCCGTTGGCTACGCCCCACAGCTTCTTGAGCCCCAGACCGTACTGAGAGGTCTCGGTCTCATAGCCGGCTGCCGCGCCATCGGGATAAAAAGCATCGTGAGCGGCATACAGAGCGTCGCTGATGGTGATAGCGCCATCGTTGTCGCTGTCTGTTACATTGACTTTCTCAGCGGTCACCGCAACACCGCCGTCCTTATCGCAGATGGTCACATATACCTCTGTGACCTCGGCCGGTGCGGCTGAAACAGCTATTACGCTGACGGATACCAGCATCATAACACTGAGCAGGATAGCAAATAATCTTTTCATTTCATGACCTCATTTCTGATTTTCGGATAAATATAAAAGCTCTCTCGGATATCGAGAGAGCACGAAAACAAAAGTATAGGGCGGCAGAGCGCTATACGTTGATCGCACTCTTCTCGCCAAAGGTGGTTACTCGGATACGGCAGGTCTCCTGGCTTATGATGTAGCGGCATATTCCGCGCGGAAGAGAGCCTTCTCGGTCACCCAATGGCGTTATCTCTCCCTCTTCTCAAATACAGTAGTGGCGGCTGCTCCGGACTCGAACCGGATTCCCTTTTGATCTTCTGTCTGTTGTTCAGTATACAGCATCAGAACCGTATCCTATTCAGTTCAAGGGTATTATACTATAGAAGAATTATAAAATCAATACATAAAGTAGCTTATAATCATATTTATTTAAGCGTATTTTATAGAAAAAATAAACTAACAACAGCCCCCTTGCGGAGGCTGTCGATCATCTTTGTTTTACAGTTTGATTATCTTATCATAAATATCGCTGTTTGCGTTTATGCTCTCGGTACAACCGACTGTGCAGTATGCGCGGCCGGATACAGACGTTATCAGCTTCTCTCCCACAGCGTTGATATCGCTCAGCTCAGCTGACAGGAGCTCGTCGCGCTCCTGCTGGAGCTTGGCGTCGCTGCGTCCGCTGAGATACAGCAGATCGCTGTTGTATGCCTGCGCCTGAGGGGTAAGTGGATTGTCCAGGCTGCGTATACAGCTGATGATATAGTCCTCTACCGCGCGGTCGCTCAAGGTCAGCTCGTTGAGGAAGGCAGCGGCATTATCATAGGTGCTTATCGTGGCGGCTACCTGCGGATCGCGATACGACCACATATCAAGGCGCTTGCCTGAGCCGGGGTTTGCCCCACAGCCGTAGGCGCCGTTCTCTACTCGGATCTTTTGCCACAGATACTCCAGCGACAGGATCTTTTTGGCCAGGATCAGCTGTCCTCCGGGAATATCCTCGGGGGTGTTATAGCTGTAGCCGTTGAACACGATATCGCATGGAGCTGTCACGGCGATGTTGCCGCTGAGCAGGGAGGCAGAAGCGTCGGACAGACCGTCGGTCAGCCTGTCGCTGCAGGGCAGAGCTATGGGAGATATGCCGGCGAGGGTGTCCTCGTCGCATGATATAGACATCACTAACCTGCCACGGACAATGAACTTATCGTATACCGCTTCAAGCCCCTCGCGCACTGTGCTGTAACTGACTTTGCCGCTGTCAAGATCGCTCTTGAGCTCCTTTAGCCGGAAGTAGAAGCTCAGACCGTTGAGCTTGTCGGATATTGCATCGCGCACATTGTGCACCGCTGCCGCTCTGAGCACTGCTATCTGGCTTGGATTGTTGATCAGCGCGAGTTGGATATCGGTATACAGCTGGCCGATGATATCAGTGACGGCCTTTTCATCATCGAATACGGTGGATGTCAGCACATCCTCGGCAAGCCGGGTCGCCTCGCCGAAGTTCTCAGCGAGTGCCTTATATCTCAGCATGACTGCCGCGATCACCTTGCTGTCGGAAGTATATACCGGGTTAGATGCAGACATGGCTCCGGTATATAGTCCCAACTGAGTCTGCAGGTCCTCTCCGCTGAGGCTCTTTGTGCCGATATTGGTCAGCAGGGCCGTCGCCAGACTCAGGCGGAAGAGCTCGTCGTCATCGGCTCCGGAGATATCGCAGAATATGTTGGCGTATACTATGCCGTCGGTCTTTAGCGGATGATAAAGATACGGCGCGCCGTCGTTCTTTAACTCGGTCTTGTGTGGGATGATCGACCTGTCGATATCGCTCAGGTCAAGATGAGGTATGGGGTCGGCGTCGGCGCGGCGGTTCTCGGCGGTATAGCCGTCGGGCATCGCGTCGGGCTCGCTGTAACGGTTCTCGCCGACTTTAGGCTCCATCACTACTATAGAGCGGTATTCGTTATCCAGCAGGATTTCTTGAATAAGCTTTTCGAAGTATCCGTCGTCCAAGCTTGCTTTGATGTTCTTTAGAGCTTCTTCATATTCGAGGTACCGCCACGGCTCACAGCCGTAGAGCCAGCTGTCGGCTATCTGGATATTATAGTAAAGTCCTTTGGTGAGCCCGGAGGCGTTGCCCTCTCTCAGCGAGAACTCGGCTGTACTGAGCTTAGCTCTGACTGAGTCTTTATCCAGTCCGGCGCTGACAGCTTCTTTCAGGCAGGATGTTATCTCGGACTCGATCTCACTCAGGCGAGAAGAGTCACAGTGGCGGAGCTTTACGGTGAACAGGGGATAGGAGATATCCTCGATCAGTCCGCACTCTACCTCTACCGCCAGACCTTTATCCAGTATGCGCTTTTTGAGCGGATCATAGTTGGTCTCGCTGAGGATGTTAGACAGCACAGACATTGCGAAATATCGCTCAAAGCTCGGCATATCGCCTATGGGATAACTCAGTGCGATATAGTCTTCGCAGCTCTTCTCCTCATCTGCCGAATAGGTGCAAAAGTACGGTTCGCTCTGATGCTTCAGTTTTACTTTCGGTTCCTCTATGGGAGGCTGAGCATCGACCTTGCTCAGATATTCTTCATCCAAAAAGCGCAGTTTATCCTCCGGCTCCATCTTGCCGTAAAGATAGAATCGCGCGTTGGATGGATGATAGTGCTTTTTATGAGTCGCGATGAACTGCTCGTAGCTGAGCTTGACTATCTCGTCGGGATGACCTCCCGATACCGTGGTGTACTGACAGGGCTCGAAAGCCTCTTTGAACACAGCGGTGTACAGGCTCTCGTCAGGATCGCCCAGCGCGCCTTTCATCTCGTTGTAAACTACTCCCTGATAATATGGCTTGCCGCTCTCATCGGTCTCGATATGCCAGCCCTCTTGTCTGAAGGAGTTTTCGTTATCATATATCAGCGGACGGAACACGGCGTCGGTATATACCGACATCAGGTTCATCAGGTCCTTTTCGTTCATGCTGGATACCGGATACATGGTTTTGTCCGGGAAGGTCATGGCGTTGAGGAAGGTATACAGCGAGCTTTTCATCAGCTCGACGAAAGGATCGTCAACAGGATATTTCTGTGATCCGCACAGCACCGAGTGCTCCAGTATATGGAATACGCCTGTCGAGTCGGATGAAGGGGTAGCGAAGGTCACCGAATATGTCATGTTGCGGTCGTCGTTATCGATATAGCACAGCATAGCTCCGCTGTGCTCATGGCGCATGATGAACATATCGCCGCCTATCTCTGCGATATGGCGGGTCTGTTCTACGACAAAGCCGTGTATCTTGTCGCCTGTCGAATATCTCATAGCTTATCTATCCCCATTTCTTCAAGGATCAGCGCGGCGTTGCGGCAGCAGTCCTCACATGAGCACAGCACCTTGCCGGTCAGCACGCCTTTGATATCCACGCATATGGTAGCGCCGCACAGCTCGCCGAAGCGCGCGTGTAGCTGACGCGAATACTTGTTCATATTAGAGCCGCTGTAGCCCAGCAGACCCAGCACCATCTCGGCGCCGACCAGCGCTCCGCAGGTGCCCTGCATACCGCCCATGCCTGAGCCGAAGGTAGATCCCAGCGCGAGCAGGATCTCCTGTGGCAGGGGGAGCTTGTCCTGATAGGCGAGCAGGACTGCCTGACAGCAGTTGCATCTTTGTTTGAGCATAGCGGCGGTTTCGGGACGTGTCATACAATCAATCCTTTACTTATTATTCATCCTAATTATGCAACTTATGCGGCGCGGTGTCAAGTGTGCAGAGAGGTTATCGTCTGGCTAAATACCAGGGACTGTCAGGCGATATTTTTAGTCAAATATCCGAATTAGTCCCCTCGCTATTGACAATATCGGCGCGAATGTTGTATAAAGCAGATGTAGACGGTCGTATATGACCGATCAGATAACAGATATGCGGCTGTATGAGCCGCGTTTTGGGAGGTTATTATGGAGAAGAGAGAACAGATATATGAGGGTAAGGCCAAGAAGGTCTACCTGACCGATGATCCCGAGCTGGTCATCGTGGATTATAAGGACGACGCCACAGCTTTCAACGGACTCAAGAAGGGCACAATCACAGGCAAGGGCGTCATCAACAACAAGATGAGCAACCTGCTGATGCAGAAGCTCGAGACCGCAGGCATCCCCACACACTTTGTAGAGGAGCTGTCCGACCGCGAGACTCTGGTCAAGAAGGTATCTATCGTGCCTCTGGAGGTCATCATCCGCAACATCGCCGCAGGCTCTTTCTCTAAGAACTACGGCGTAGCCGAGGGCACTAAGTTCGACAGCCCCACCATCGAGTTCTCTTACAAGAACGACGATCTGGGCGATCCTCTGTGCAACGAATATCACGCTCTCGCGCTCAAGCTCGCTACTGAGGATGAGATCGAGCTCATCAAGAGGTACGCCTTTGCCGTAAACGACTATCTCAAGACCTATTGGGCTCAGCGCGGTGTCATCCTAGTAGACTTCAAGCTCGAGTTCGGCAGACTCAGCGACGGCACCATCGTGCTCGCCGATGAGATCAGCCCCGATACCTGCCGCTTCTGGGATGCTGTGACCATGGAAAAGCTGGATAAGGATCGCTTCCGCCGCGACATGGGCGGAGTGGAGGACGCCTATAACGAGATCATGGGCCGTCTGTCATAATAGTATTTTTACCCGGTGCTTCGGTTCCGGGTTTTTGTTTTGCCGCTTTATTGACTTAAAGCGCGCTATGTGCTAGTATTAGAGTCGACCGGTATCAGCCGGGAGTATAACTGCAGATGGAGTGATACTATGAGAATAGTGATCAAGGTAGGAACATCTACCTTAGCGCATAAAACAGGCCTGTTGAACATCAAGCGCGTCGAGAAGATGTGCAAGGTGATATCGGACCTCAAGAACGCCGGACATGAGATAGTCCTTGTGTCTTCGGGAGCTATAGGCATGGGACTGGGCAAGATCGGGCTCACTAAGCGTCCCGATGATATCAGCGTGTGTCAGGCGGCCGCGGCGATAGGACAGTGCGAGCTGATGTATACGTATGACAAGCTCTTTTCCGAGTATAATCACACGGTAGCTCAGATACTCATCACCGGAGCGTTCGTAGCTATCGAGGACTATGGCAAGAATCTGAACAATACCATGTTCCGCCTGTTGGAGCACGGCGTTATCCCGATAGTCAACGAGAACGACACCGTCACCACCGAAGAGATCATCATAGGCGACAATGATACTCTAGGCGCGATCATAGCGCAGAGGGTCAAGGCCGACCTGCTGATCATCCTGTCGGATATCGACGGATTCTTCACCTCCGATCCCAACACCGATCCCAACGCCGAGCGGATCAGTGTGGTCGAAGAGATCACACCTCAGATAGAGGCTCTCGCCGGAGCTCCGGGTTCAAAGCTCGGCACCGGCGGTATGGTAACTAAGGTAAAAGCAGCTAAGATAGCCACCGATAGCGGTATTGATATGGTGATAGCGAACGGTAAGGATCCCGACGTCCTGTACGAGATTTTAGAGGGCGGCGGCATTTGCACCAGATTCGTAGGAAAGAAGGCTTAATATATGACTACTCAGGAACTTTTGAAGAAAGCTAAAGCCGCCAAAAGCGAGCTGGGCGGACTGACTACAGCGGATATAGATCGCGCTCTGTTGGCTATGTCCGACAGTCTTGTAGTAAACACCGGAGCGATCCTCAGCGAGAACGCCGCGGATATCGAAGCTTCAAGAGGCATTATCGGCGATGTTATGATCGACAGGCTGTCGCTCTCTGAGGAGCGTATCGCAGGCATGGCTCAGGGCATACGCGACGTAGCGGCTCTGCCGTCGCCTCTGGGCAAGGTGCTCAAGCGCTATGAGCGTCCCGACGGGCTGGTCATAGAGAAGACATCTGTCGCGCTGGGTGTAGTAGCTATCATATACGAGAGTCGTCCCAACGTCACCTCTGACGCTGCAGCTCTGGCTCTAAAGAGCGGCAACGTATGCGTCCTCAGGTGCGGTAAAGAAGCGCACCGCAGCGCTGTAGCGATCGTATCGGCTCTGCGTGAGGGACTCAAGAGCGCAGGGCTGTGCGAGGATCTCATCCTGCTGGTCGAGGATACTACCCGAGCCAGCGCAAACGAGCTGATGACCGCTGACGGTTATGTAGATCTGCTCATCCCTCGCGGCGGCGCAGGTCTGATCAATGCTTGTGTCAAGAACGCCACAGTGCCGTGTATACAGACCGGCACAGGCATATGCCATATATACGTAGACAGCAGCGCGGATATCGATATGGCGTTGAATATTATCGAGAACGCCAAGTGCTCGCGCCCGTCGGTGTGCAACGCAGAAGAGGTGCTTGTGGTAGCGCGAGATATCGCAGGCGAGTTCCTGCCGCTCCTCAAGACCAGACTGTGCGACAGCCGTGAGAAGGATCCCGTAGAGCTCAGGCTCGACAGTGAGGCTGCCGCTATCATCGACGGCACTCCGGCAGGAGAAAAGGACTTTGATACAGAGTTCCTCGATTATATACTGGCGGTCAAGGTGGTCGCAGATGTGCGCGAGGCGATCGAGCATATCAACCTCCATTCCACCGGACACAGCGAGGCTATCGTGACTAGCGACGATAACGCAGCCGAGCTGTTCACCAAGAACATCGACAGCTCCGCTGTGTATGTCAACGCGTCCACTCGATTTACCGATGGCGGCGAGTTTGGACTGGGATGTGAGATGGGCATATCGACCCAGAAGCTCCACGCGCGCGGTCCTATGGGACTGGAGGAGCTCAACACATATAAGTATATCATCCGCGGCAGCGGCAATATCAGATAACAGGTGACAGTATGTATACATTCGGATTTATCGGCACAGGCAACATGGGCTCGGCTCTGGCAATGGCCGCTTCAATATGCACCGACAGCATCCTGCTGAGCGACCTTTCGCTCGAGAAGGCTGACGCGCTCGCGTCACAGCTGGGCTGCGACGCCGCTGACAACGCGGCTGTCATTCGCAGCTGCAGATATGTCTTTCTGGGTGTTAAGCCCCAGATGATGGGGGATATGCTCTCGTCATTATCTCAGGAGCTTTGCTGTCGCGATGACGTGATACTGGTCACCATGGCGGCCGGGCTGACGATAGATACCATCCGCAGGATGGCCGGCTCGGATCATAAGGTGATCCGCATCATGCCCAACACTCCCGTAGCGGTAGGTGAGGGCGAGGTGCTTTATACTTCGTCGGATAATGTCACCGCCGAAGAGCTGGACGCTTTTGTCGGCCTGATGAAGCACGCCGGCAAGCTCACCGCGATACCCGAGAGTCTTATGGACGCTGGCTGTTCCTTGTCGGGATGCGGCCCTGCGTTCGTATTCAAGTTCATACGCGCTCTCGCTCAGGGCGGCATCAATGCCGGCATCGAGCCTGATATAGCTCTTGAACTGGCGGCTCAGACGGTCATCGGAGCGGCTAAATTATTGTCTGTGTCCGACAAGGATCCCGATACCTTGATCCGCAACGTATGCTCCCCCGGCGGCAGTACTATCGAGGGCGTCAAGTCGCTGGACTCGGATGGCTTTGAAAAGATCGTTGCCGACGCTATAGCGGCGTCTTATAAGAGAAATATCGAGTTAGGAAAAGCGTGATCGGTTTTTTAACTGTATCTGCCGCATGATCTCTTGTTATTCTATTAACTCTCTGCTGCCTCTTCTGCAAATAGAAAAGGCAGCTTTTTGTTGCAACACTTCGGGGTGTTATCAGCACTATATAGTTGAACGACGTCGTTGGAGGAACATCATGGACGAAAGATTGATTGTACGACAGGCGACAGAAGGTGACAAAAACGCCTTCGCTCACCTGTACACAATGTATAAGGATCCGCTGTACCGATACGCGTACTTCCGCCTAGGCTCTGCCGAAGACGCTGAGGACGCGGTGTCGATGTGCATAGTAGCGGCATATGAGAACATCTATTCTCTCAGGTCGGAAAAGGCCTTCAAGAGCTGGATATTCCGCATCCTGCACCGCTGCTGCTGCGCTAAGGTCAAAGAGCAGTCAGAGGCGGCTTACCGCGCAGCTGAGGAAGAGCTCGTGACAGTTGCCGCCGACAGCGACCGCCTGTCGCCGGAGCTGAGCGAGGCTTTCAGCGTGCTTTCTGACGAGGATCGCGATATCGTCCTGCTTGCCGTCATAGCCGGCTATAACAGCCGCGAGATAGGCTCGATGATGTCCCTCAAACCTGCTACGGTCCGTTCGAGGTTGTCGCGCGGACTGGCTAAGATGAGAACATTTCTGGAGTGATATTATGAAGAACGATTTTGACTTCATCAAGGATAAAATAAACGACAGCGGCGTCAACGCGCCCGACAGTATGGATGAGAGCTATGTGCTGGATAAGCTCGGCGATACTCAGCCAAAGGTGGTAGAATTCAAGCCTAAGCGCGGATATGTCAGGATCGCCGCGGCCGCGGCATCGTTCGTATTGGTGGCGGCTCTGGCGACCGTGCTGACGATACATTTCACTAACCGCGATCCTGTAACGGAGCCTGTGGGCGAAGATAACAGCGGACTGATAAGATTCAGCAGTTATGAAGAGGTCAGAGATGCTGTAGATAAGATAAACAGCAGGACCGGAAGAGGAAAGTATCTGGAAGCAGACATGGATTATGCTGCAGCCGAATCGAGCAAAACCGGCAGCAGCGGCTCATCCGGCAGTTCATCCGGCACAGCCAAGTCGAACTCCGGGTCAGGCGGCTCCGGACAGACGGCATACAGCAAGACCTACCGTCAGGTAGAGGGGGTCGACGAGGGCGATATCATCAAGACTGACGGCAGATATATCTATTGTATCGATAACACCTACAGCTACACCAACGCGGAGATGGTGAGCATTTTTGCCGCCAATCCCGATAAGCACGATCCGCTGACCAGATTCGTCCCCGGCGATTCGCCTGCTGTATCCACATCCGATGAGACATCCCTGACAGCGGTGGAATACAACAATGTCAGAGATATGTATATCAAGGACAACAGACTGATAGTGATATGCAGCGGCACGACTTACAATAATAACGTTGATTATTATTCAACCAAGAGCATCACACAGGCTTATGTATACGACGTCAGCGATATCTCAAAGATAAGCCTGATGGATGCTTATACCCAGAGCGGCTATTATATCTCTTCCCGTATGATAGGGGATATGATATATGTGATCACCAACGAGTACGCGACCAAGGATATCCCCCTTTGCGGCCGCGGCAGCACTCCCGACGAGATACCTGCCGACTGTATCTATTCGCTGCCCGAGCCGACTGAAAACACCTATCTGATAGTATCCGGGTATAACACTGTCGACAAGACTGCCGCAACTCAGTCAAAGGCGATCCTCGGCATAGCCGAGAACATCTACTGCAACGAGAACAGTCTGTATATCTACGCTACGGACTGGTCGGCTTACAGATATTATGATTACATCGACTATGAGGCAGACGGAGCAGAACAGGAAACCGCACAAGCGGAAGAACCGGCGATCAAGACAAAGATATTCAAGGTCAGTCTCAAGGGCGGCATCACCTTCACCGCACATACAGAGGTGGACGGATATATAAACAACCAGTATTCGCTGGATGAGTATAACGGCAACCTGCGCGTTGCGACTACCGTATCCGATTACACATCAGGCGGCGATAAGAACAATATCTATGTCCTCGACAGCGATCTTAAGAGGTTAGGATCAGTGACAGGCTTCGCTCCCGACGAGAGCATCAAGGCCGTCAGATATATCGGAGATACGGCGTATGTTATAACATATGTGCAGACCGATCCCCTGTTCGTTATCGATCTCAGCGCGCCTACTAATCCCAAGATACTGGGCGAGGTCAAGATCAGCGGATTCTCCACCATGTTGGTGCCGGTCGACGATAACACCATCCTCGGTCTGGGAATAAACACCGGCGAATATGACTACACCGATCTCGAGGTACAGGATGGCTTTAAGCTGGCTCTCTTTGACGTCAGCGATAAGTCGAACCCCAAGGTGCTTGACAGCCGCTCATATGTGGAGTATGAATCACCCGTGATGTATGATCCTCATGCTCTGGTATATAACCCTGAGCGCGGCGACTATGTCGTGCCGCTGAACTATTACGGCTACAGCACAGACGGTTGTTACGGCGGAATGCTGAACTTCAAGGTCGAGAACGGCAAGATAGTCGAAAACGACAAATACAGTTCACCGGTCTCATATTCCGAACGCTGTGTATATGTCGGCGACACCGTCTATATCCTCGGCACCGACAGCAATACGGGCAAACAGTATATGGACAGCAGAAAATATCGTTGATACTATCATAATGAAAGAACAGCTGCTCCGCTGTGTGTTAGGGGCAGCTGTTCTCTTTGCATAGAAAATTATCGTTGACAAAGCCGAGAATAGTTGCTATAATAAGCACGCTGTATCCGGCGACAGCCGATACGGGCCATTAGCTCAGTTGGTTAGAGCAACCGGCTCATAACCGGTTGGTCCGGGGTTCGAGTCCCTGATGGCCCACCAGTAGGATGTGACCAGTTTTGCGTACGCCTTGGCGTTCGTTCATTCGTGTTGTGGCAAGACATCCTATGCCAAAATAGTGAAGAAACGGCGTTGCCGCTTCTTCACTAATATTTAGGGGTATAGCTCAGTTGGTAGAGCAGCGGTCTCCAAAACCGCGTGCCGAGGGTTCAAGTCCTTCTGCCCCTGCCACACACAAGTCTCCGAAATCCTTTGTTTATGAGGGTTTCGGGGATTTTTCTTTTCGCAAAAGCAGTTAT
>Ga0310696_10000240_pt1 | contig 93431 bp, 70 predicted proteins | sample AusTroGonzalo_MG_4_FD_203885 | JGI IMG/M metagenome (GOLD analysis project Ga0310696, IMG submission 203885) | Bovine rumen microbial communities from tropical cattle in Woodstock, Queensland, Australia - Gonzalo_02 (v2) (version 2) | ecosystem: Host-associated > Mammals > Digestive system >...
ACTGCTAATCTTGATTCTTGTTGTATCATAACTATTTAGCTCTTTCAATGATTTCTACTAATCGCCAGCACTTGTTCTTGCTCAAGGGTCTGGTTTCCATAATTCTTACTCTGTCACCGATATGGCAATCGTTCTTCTCGTCGTGGGCCATGAATTTCGTGGAGCGTTTCAGGAACTTTCCGTAGATGGGGTGTTTCATTTTGCGCTCAACCAGAACCACGATGGATTTCTCCATTTTGTCGCTGACGACGACGCCTTCTCTCACTTTTCTATTGTTTCTTTCCATAACTATCTGGTGGATTATTTGTTATCGTTTAATTCGCGTTTGCGCAATTCCGTGTGCAATCTGGCGATTGTACGGCGTTGCTCCTTAATCAGTTGGGGGTTCTCCAACGGGGAGATGGCGTGGTTGAGTCTCATCTTGACCAGCTGGTCTTTTTCGACATCCAGTCTCTCCTTCACCTCAGCGGTGGTAAGTTCGTTAATGACTTTCTGTTTCATATCGCCTCGTTAAATTTCTGGTGAATAATCTCTTCTTACGATAAATTTTGTGTGCACGGGCAGTTTCTGGGCACCGAGTCTCATTGCTTCCTTGGCAACTTCCATAGGAATGCCGTCGGCTTCAAAGAGAATACGGCCCGGGCTGACGCGTGCGGCCCAGAATTCGGGGGTACCTTTACCTTTACCCATACGAACACCCAAACCCTTGGCGGTCACGGGGCGATCGGGGAAAATGCGAATCCACAACTGACCCTGACGCTTCATCTCACGGGTGATAGCCTGACGGGCAGCTTCAATTTGGCGGGCGCTGATCCAGCACTGATCAAGCGTTTTGAGGGCGAATGATCCGAATGAAATGTTCGCACCACGCTTGGTGATGGATTTCATTCTGCCCTTCTGCGGCCTTCTGTATCTAGTTTTTTTCGGTTGTAACATTGCTTTTAATGTTTATTGATTATTATTGATAACCGGCATCTTGGCGTCGGTTTGTTACTTACTTGCTGTTTCTGTTGCCTCTCGGCGCAGCGCCACCCTTGCGGGGACCGCGGAACATGCGCTTGGCCTGTCCCTTGGCATCCTTGCTCTCCACGTTCTGGGCGAACAGGTCGCGTTTGCCGTAAACGATACCGCGGCAAATCCATACCTTGATACCGATGCAACCATAGGTCGTGTGTGCCTCAACCGGAGCATAGTCGATGTCAGCTCTCAGGGTGTGCAATGGGATACGACCCTCTTTGAAATGCTCGTTACGAGCCATTTCGGCACCACCCAGACGGCCGGCAGCGGTGATCTTGATACCCTCTGCGTTGGCGCGCATGGTGGATGCGATGGCGGTCTTGATGGCTTTCTTGTATGCCACACGACCTTCTATCTGTTTGGCGATGTTCTGGGCAACCAACTGGGCATCCAGATCGGGGCGTTTTACTTCCACGATGTTGATTTGGATTTCCTTGTTGGTGATGACCTTCAACTCTTCCTTCACTTTGTCAACTTCCTGACCGCCCTTGCCGATAATGAGGCCCGGACGAGCCGTGCTGATGGTCACCGTGACCAGCTTCAATGTTCTTTCAATGTAAATTTTAGAGATACCGGCTTTGAAGAACTTTGCATTCAAATACTTTCTAATTTTGTCATCTTCGACGATCTTACCGGCGAAATTTTTGCCGCCGTACCAATTAGAATCCCAGCCTCTTACAATACCAAGGCGTAAGCCTACCGGATTTACTTTCTGACCCATACTTAATTAATTAATTTTTTTATTCTTCTGTTGTTATATTTTCCGTATTCGTTTTTTCGGCATTTCTGTCGGCGATGATCAGCGTAACGTGGTTGGAGCGTTTTCTGATACGATTGGCGCGGCCTTGGGGAGCCGTGCGGATACGTTTCAGCATTCTGCCGCCGTCCACCATGATGGTCTTCACGTACAGATCCGCATTCTCCAGTCTGGCACCTTCATTCTTGACTTGCCAGTTGGCCACTGCGGACTTCAAAAGTTTCAATAATTTCTCTGCTGATTCTTTATGGCTGTATTTCAATACATTCATGGCGTAATCCACATTCTTTCCACGGATCACGTTTGCCATAATTCTGGTTTTGCGCGGGGAGGTCGGATTATCCACTAATCGGGCCATATAGATAGTCTTGTTGGCTTCTTTTCGCGCATCTGCTGCTAATTTTTTGCTTGCACTCATTTTATTATTTTATCTATTTTTTAATTTAAAAATCCTGATTATCAAGGCATTACATGTCAAAATCATACCCGTTTGCCTTTTCCTATCAATCGGGCGGCAAAAATAGAAAAAAAATTTATACAATCAATTGTTTAAAAATATTTTTTTCAACAGGTTATGCTTTAATCCTGTTTGATATGGACATCGACCTGGTTGAACGGGATGGTGATGCCCTCTCGGCTAAGCGCGGTATATACATCCTCGTTAAGGGTGAATAGCGCTGGCCAGTACGTTTCCGCGGGCGTCCACGCGAACAAGATGAGGTTCACGGCGCTGTCGCCCAAGTTGTCCACATGGACCTCCGGAGCCTTAGGTTCCTGCACAACGTACGGGTTCTCGGTCATCGCGCGCATGAGCACCTCACGCGCATGCTCCACCGACTCACCGTATGCAATGCCCACCTTCACCGTAATACGGCGTTGGGGCAGATCAAAATGATTGACCAGTGACTTGGTGGCCAACTCCGTATTCGGAACCACCACAAAACGATTGTCGTACGTGCGCAGCGTCGTGCAGAAAATCTGAATACTCTCTACAAATCCTTCATAATTGCCTTGCTCAATATAGTCGCCTACCTTGAACGGACGCAGAATCAGGATGATGACGCCACCCGCAAAGTTCTGGAGCGTGCCCTGCAAGGCCATGCCCACAGCCAGACCCGCCGCACCCAGAATGGCCACAAATGAGGTCATCTTGATGCCGGCGATGCCCATCACCGTCAACACCAACAGCACTTTCAGCGAAATGTCTATCACCGAATGCAAGAACTGTTGCAACGAGGGATCAAGCTTACGACGCTTATAGGATTTTTCCAGCCCCTTGTTCAACAATTTGATGAGCTTCAACCCCACAAAAAGAATCAGCAGCGCCAACAACAGTTGGGGCACATACTTGAACAACACATCTGTCAGGAACGCGCGCGCGGCAGTGACTATGTCTTCCATATTATGTTATATGCGTAATGGTTAAAAATACTTGTCCGACTTCACCTTGGTCAGATCGTTGACCGTGTTCTCCAGCTCATCACGTCTGGGTTTGTAATGCACCCGCAGGTAGGCGACATCCTTCAGGAAGTTGATATGGCCGACCTCAACATTGACAATGTCCAAACCCGTGCGCTCTTTCAGATCCGCCATCAGCTCTTTCTCCCGACCGGCCTTCACCAGCTCGATTTTCTCATAGAGGATGATCTTGGTATCCACGCGATGCCTCCACTTGGTCCACTCGAAAATCCAAACCGCCAACAGAATGAGAAGATTGGTCAGAATCAGCTCCGTATAGCTGACCGTCATCGCCAGACCGTTGATCACGGAGATGCCGATCACGACGAAAAGGTAAGTCATCTCACGAATGGGAATCGACTCGGTGCGGTAGCGTATCATGCCAAAGATGGCAAATAATCCCAAGGCGAAACCGATCTGCACCTTCACATTATCCATCAAAAAGATGAGGAAGAAGATGGTGATACTGAACATCATGAAGGTGAAATAATAGTCGCGGCGCTTGCTCTTCTTGTAATAGAAGAGGGCAATGATAATCCAGCAGAAGATCAGGTTGATCGCAAAGCGGAACAGCATCTGCCACAACGACGGGCCGTCAAACCATGGGATACCGAATAGTTGACCTGCGCCATCAATGGTTTCTACGCCAAATTCGCGCATGATTTCAGGATCGTAATCGGGGAAAGAGGATTGAAGCATATCGGTTTATAGTTTAGAGTTTAGAGTTAATCGCTAATCGTTCATCGCTAATCGTTCATCGCGGGGATGGTGAGTGAGTGGTTGATGAGTTTTCTAACGTAGCGAATTTTATCTTTGAATCTGTTATATTTAATATTGTCATCGGTGAGCAACATGCCGAGACAGTATTTGCTGAGACCACGTTGCTGCACCCGGGCATCCAGTAGCAGACGCTTGAAATCGGAAGGGTGGTTCCCATCCTGTTTCACCTCCACGATAACCAACCCTGGCACCTCGGCTTCACGGTCATTGAGCATGTTATGGAATCGGATTCCGCTGTCAATGGTGATGCGCTCAGTCTTGGCTTTGTTCACCAGCGTGACACGCTTGAACTGGTTTTGCAGTCTCGGGCTCAATGGCTCTTGTGTAAGCCAGAACTTGTCCTGGACAAACTGGGTCATTTCGGGCAGATGGTACAGACTCCCCCACTCCGCGGCCGGAATCTCAATGCGCTTCTTCTTTGTCCTGCCCGTATTGACTTTGTTCTTTATCTCGCAGAAAAAAGTGCCGGTATCGACATACTCGCGCTGGCGGATCTTCTGCCGATGCAAATGCTGGTTATGATGAACAACATAGGTCAACGCATCCTGCGTGTCAAAATAGAGGGTCCTGTAATGGGCTATCCGGCTGCCGGAGATTTCCTGCACATAAAACGAAGAAGCCCAACGTTCCGCCAAAGAGTCCAGAATCTGCCGATTCAACAGATACTTGGTATCCGTGCGGTTCATCAGCTTCACGGAGTGCATCTCCTCCAGCGAGATGGGGTCCAATGCGGGGAGCGCCTCATCTAACATACTCAAATTCCTTTACAGATTGCAACTTGCCATTGGGGGCATAGTTGTACTGTTTCTTTTTGGTACCATCGGTGTTGTACTCGAACTTGCGGATGCGAACCGCTTTGTTATGCTCATTGTACACCACCTCGCGCGACACTTTGCCGTTTTCATCGTAATCATACGTACATCGGGCTTTCAACGCACCGGATGAGGTGTATTCTATGTCCTCCGCTTTACGCCCGTCGGCATTGTATTTGGTCACATGGTCCAGAAAGCGGGCCCCTTTGCCGCCATCACCACGGTTCCATTCCTTGACCACCAAATTTTTTCTCGCCTCATGCTTGGAAGACTGGGCATAACAGGAGAAACCCACGAGGCAAATGATAAGAAGTGCCGTGATTTTTTTCATCGAAATGTATTTACGCCGCAAAAATAGGATTTTATTTGAAATACAGACAATAAAGCTAAACAGTTTTGTCGGTCATATCCTCTGCGTTCCAAACAAAAGCACGAAGACCCTGCTGCTCGGCAGAGATATCCAGTGCGTGGATGTCCTTCATCAGGGGTTCCACTTTTTCGTCTGGCATAAAAGCCAGCACCGCAGAGTTGAGCGTAGGCCAAGCATGCGTGCCATAGTGCGGCTCGCCATCGTCGGAGCCACGACCTTGCACCTCGTTCCAAAAGGTAAATCCACGGATTTCGTTCTTGTCCAAAATTTCCATTACCTCATCATAGAAGGCTTGGTATAGGGATATGAAGACTGCTTTCATTGTATGTTAGTGTTATGTGTTTATCTTTGTTACTCACCCACACACTGCGCTTCGCTTGTTTGGGTTCTCTTTTTCCCACACACTGCGGTCTTCGGCCTTGTGCGGGTTCTCATTTTCCCCACACTGCGCTCCTTTCGGTCGCTTGTGCGGGGTTATTTGCACTTCGTGCGGGGCGTCTCTTCGAGACTTTCAAGGTATATGCTTCAACTGCTAACTATACCTCGTTGACGCCCAGGGCTTTGTTGCGTTCGCGGCGGGCACGGCGACGGGCGGCGCCTTTCGCGTTCCACTCGGCGAGCTTGCTGAACAGAATCGGAATAAGGATCAGTGTGACCATCGTGGAGAAGGTAAGACCCCAAGCGACGACCATACCCATGGAGTTCCACATCTCAGCGCCCTCACCCTTATCGACGGCCAACGGAATCATACCGAGTACCGTGGTCAAGGTGGTCATCAAGATAGGACGAAGACGGGAACGGCCACCGGCGACAACGGCGTCCTTGATGGTCATACCGCGCTCGACACACAAACTGGTGTAGTCAATCAGCACGATACCATTCTTCACAACAATACCGATCAACATCATGATACCAATCAACGCCATGACACCCAATGCGGTGCGCGTGACGGCCAAACCGATCAACACACCGGTGAGGGCGAAGAGTATGGATCCCATGATAACGAACGGATAGGTGAACGACTCAAACTGGGCAGCCATCACCACATAGACCAACATGATAATCAAGGCAATCAACACAAACATGTCGCCGAATGCTTCCTGCTGTTGCTCCCAAGTACCACCAATCTTATAATCCAATGTGGCGGGGATATCCATCTGATCGAGTTCTTTCTGCGCGGATTCCACCAACTCGCTCAATGCGGCGCCCTTAGCCACCACACAGGAGACTTTGACCATACGCTCTCGGTCCTTACGGACGATGGTCGGCGGGGTAAAGGTTTCCTCTACCTTGGCCACATCACCCACACGGATACCCTTGCCCATATTGTTGTACATCAAGATATTCTCAATGGCATGAATATCATCACGGAACTCCGGCGCATAACGGACACGGATATTATATTCATCGCCGTCCTCACGGAACTGCGAAGCGGTATAGCCGTTGAAGCGGTTGCGCACGTAGCTGGCACCCGTTGTAGAGTTGAGTCCATTCTCGGCTAATTTTTGGCGATCAAAGACAACCTCCAACTCCGGTGTGTACTCGTCACGGCTGATCACCACCTCGGAACAGCCCTCCACCTGACGCATACGCGCAGCAAGGTCGGCGGCAAACTGGTCGGTGGTATTGAAATCGTAACAATAGAGCTCAATATCTACGGTCGATTGTCCACCCATGTTACCCTGTCCGGTGGTAACCGTGGAAGAGACTATCTCAATATGCTGTCGCAAAAGCGCGCGGATGCCGTCAGAAATTTCGGTGATAAACTTATCACGCTCGGTCTTCTTCACCAATCGGATATTGAAGGAGAGCAGGTGTGTTCCGTTCTCGCGCATCAAACTCCACGTGTTGTCCTCATCAGGCATGCCCACTGAATAGTTGATGGATTTGATTTCGTTCGGGTATTTCTCCCGAATCTCATTCACAATCTGGTCGCCCAACGCCTTGGTGGTCTCGACGCGGGTGCCCTGCGGCAATTTCACGGTGACGCTCAAACGGGCATTATCCTGCGTCGGGAAGAATTCGGTTGGAATCACCGTCAGCAAAGAAAGACTGGCGAGGAAGATAACCATGGCTATACCCACAACAGTTTTCCGATGGTTGACGCACCAACGGAGCAGACGGGCATATCCTTCGTCCAGGCGGATAAGGAATTTCTCGATAGGACCATAAACCGCAGCAAACCACTTGCTCTTTTTAGGATTCTTCTTCAGCAAGAGTGAGCAAAGCATCGGGGTCAGCGTCATAGCCGCCGCCAAGGAGACAGCGATCACGATGGTGACAATCCAGCCCAACTGTTTGAAGAGTACACCGGCCATACCGGTCAGGAAGGTAAGCGGCAGGAACACGGCGATAATCACCAAGGTGGAAGCGATAATGGAGAGAGACACCTCGCTGGTGGCAAACACGGCCGCCGCCTTGGGCTTCGAACCACGCTCAATATGCGTGGTAATATTCTCCAACACCACGATAGAGTCATCGACCACCAAACCGATGGCGATAGAGATGGACGACAATGAAATGATGTTCAAGGTGTTACCTGTTGCCAACAAATAGATGAAGGCTGCAATCAATGATACGGGCACCACAATAGCGATGATGATGGTGGCACGCCATCTACCTAAGAAGAAGAGCACCACAACGACCACCAACAACAGGATGATAAGGATGGTCTCTTCCAAACTGTCGATGGTATTAGTGATATTGTCGGAGTTATCGACCAACACGCTCAGATTCACGTCAGCGGGTAGCGAACGTTGAATGGCGGGCAGTTCGGCCAGCACCTTCTTACATATCTGCACCGTGTTGGCGCCGGTCTGCTTCTGGATGATGATCATAGCGCCGCGCTGTCCGTCGGTGTAAGACTCCTGCATACGCTCCTGCAGAGTGTCTTTCACAACTGCCACATCCTTCAGATAGACATTCTTGTTGTTATAGCTGCCCACCACCACATCTTCCATCTCGTCCGCGCTGTTGAACTCGCCGTCCACACGCATGGAGTAGGTTTTGGAACCCACGTCCATGATACCAAGGGAGACATTGCGGTTCTCCGCGCCGAGCACAGAAGCAATGATCTCGATGGTGAGATTATAACTTTCTAACTTATATGGGTCGCAATAGACCTGGATTTCACGCTGCGGGGCACCGGAGATGGAGACCGCACCCACGCCGCTAATACGGCTTAAGGGTGAGGAAACCTTGTCATCCAGAATCTTATACAATGCCTGCGTGCTCTGTCCCGACTGCACCGACAGCATCATAATCGGCATATCGTCAGCGCTGAACTTGAACAGATAAGGCTGGTTGGCACCGTCGGGGAGCGCCGACTTCACCATATCCAACTTGTCTCGTACGTCGTTGGTTTTCTGTTCAATGTCCACTCCATACTCAAACTCCAGATAGACAATGGAATAGTTCTCCTTGGAGTTGGAGGTGATGTGCTTGAGGTCGCTCAGTGTGTTGAGCACGTTCTCAATAGGCTTGGACACATTGTCCTCGATGTCTTCCGCGCTTGCGCCACCATAAACGGTGAGCACCATGATGGTGTTGCTGTCCATGTGGGGGAAGAGGTCCACCGGCAGTCTGGTCAGGGAGAAGATGCCGATGATGATGACGGCGATGTAAATCAGCCCTGTCATGATGGGTCTTGCGACCGATTTCTGGTATAAGCTCATATTTCTTTCTTGTTGGGGCCCCACACTGCGCGACTTCGTCGCTTGTGCGGGGTTAATAATATGTCGTCTCTTCGAGACTGTTCAATGAATAATCGATTTCCTATTTCTTCTCAACATTCACTTCCAAACCGTCTTTCAGTCGGGCGAGACCGGTGGTAGCCACCATGTCGCCGTCCTGGACATTGCCGGAGAGCAGCTCGTAGGCTTTGTCCAAGTGACGTCCAATTTCCACTCTATTGAAGGAAACCTTACCGTTTTTGTACACATAGACATAACGGTTGCCAGAGCCCTGCTGACGGAAGATGGCCTCGTCGGGCACCACCACATGCTTCTGCGTACCGAAATTGATGGTCACGCGAGCGTACATGCCCGGGCGCACGCGGCTGTCGGAATTAGGCAATTGAACCTCCACAGGAAAAGTGTGCGTGGCACCGTCCATCGTCGGGTAAATCAAACTAATCTTGCCCTTGAACTCTTCGTCACCGTAGGCATCCACCTTGACAGAAACCGGCGTGCCCACCTTAACCTGCTTAAACAAGGCTTCCGACAAGTTGATGTTCATCTTCACGGGCGTGATCTGCTGCACTTGCACGACAGGCTGACCGCCGAAGAGGTCGCCGCTGTCATAGTTGCGCTGGGTGATGACACCTGATATCGGACTGATCAACTGCGTGTTTTCCAGCAAATTGTCATAAGTAGTCTGCGCCACATCCAATTGCGTCTTCATAGCATCCCAATCAGACTTGGAGCATCCGCCTACCTTATAGAGTTCGTCAATGCGCTTGAAACTGATCTTCAGGTTGTCGAGCTGGGCCTTAGACTGTTTGAGGCTGTTCTCGTTCATCTGGACTAAAACCTTGCCCTTGGACACGCGGTCACCGACTTCCACATAGATGCGGTCAATGCGCCCGCCTGTGAGCGGTGCGATGTTGTTCACGGCATTGGCCTCTACGATGGCTGTGTACTCGTAAGTCTGTTCCACCTCTTCCTCATGCACCTGCTGGGTGCGGATGGTCAACTTCTGATCGCCGGCGGTGACGGCCTCTTTCTTCTTGCAACCGCCCATGACGAGCATGACGATTGCCAACGATAGGGTTATGTATGTGATTCTTTTCATATTGTGTGTTTGTTTATTTTCTTTTTTCTTTTCCCTCACACTGCGGCCTTCGGCCTTGTGCGGGACTTCTTCTCTTCGTTTCTCCACACTGCGGCCTTCGGCCTTGTGTGGGGTTAATCGCACTTCGTGCGGGTCGTCTCTTCGAGACTCTCAAGGAATCAATCCTTCAGTCTCCAGTCATCAGTCTCCAGTCTTTCATCTCTAAACTCTCAACTCTCCACTCCTACCTCTCCACTCCCAGTGTCGCGTCCAGATTTGCCTTGGCTGAAAGGTAATTGTACAGCGACTGGCAATAGGTGAGTTGAGTACTGGTGAGGGTCAATTCTGCACTGCTGAGATCCAGCCAGGTGTTCATGCCTACCTCATATTGCTTTTGGGCAATTTCGTATGCTTTTTGAGCCTGCATCATCGTCTCACGATCGGCGGCAATGTCCTCAATAGCCTGCTGCATGTCGTTCAGATAGCTCTGTGCGCCAATGCGCAGGTTCCGCTCTGCATCCAGACGCTGGTCCTTCATATTCTCAATGTTCAGGTTGGTCTGTTTGATTTTGTAGGAAGTAGCGACCCAGGAAATGATGGGCACTTGCAGCGAAAGCGCTATGTAGGAATAAGGGTAGTTGGTGAATTTCTGCCCGTCATCGCCCATGCCGGAGTATTGAAAACTGCCAGCCAGCGCGAGCATCGGACACGAGGAACCGATAATAATCTTTTTAGACTGTTCCAACTCCTGGATACTCAAATCCAACTGGCGCAGTGCGGAGTTATAGGCCAATTGCACTTCTTGCTCGTCAGGCATGGTAGCATTGAGCACGCCTTGCTCGTAATCGGAAAGCTCACCGTCGAAAATCACAGGTTCGTCGATATTCATGCCCAAGAGGACTTTGAGGCGCATATTGGCAAGAAGCACCGACTTGGCGGTGGAGGTCACGGCCGGACGCTGACTCTGCAAAGTCACATCTGAGCGCAGTTTCTCGAACTCGGACACCAAACCTTGATTGTAGGAATTGGTCACCAGCTGGTTGCTGGCCTCTATGTTGGCGTAGCTCTTTTGCATCACGTCATACGACTGTTTGGCAAGCAGATAGATGTAATAGGCCTGTTTCACCTGGTTCACCATCTCCAACTTGGAGGAGCGGGCCGCTTCCATCGCAAGGTCAATGTCCATTGAGCTGAGTTTCAGGTTGGACCAGAGCGCCGGCGAAATGATAGGCAAGCTCAGATTGGCTCCAACAGAGTATGTGTTGTCACGGCCCACCTTGATGTTCATCGTCTGGCCGCCCATATCCATAGACATGGTCTGCTTAAGCAGCGTCCGGTTGTAGTTGGCCGCCAGCGACACATCGGGAAACAACGCGGCAATCTGTTCTTTCTTGTACAATTGTTTGATCTGAACATTACGATCGGCGATGCGCATGGTCGGGGTTTCCGACAGGGCGATTTCAATTGCCTTGTTCAAATCCACGTGAATGGAATCCTGTGCCTGGGCGTTTGCCATAAGAAAAGAGGCGCCAAGCAGAAGCACAGCGAGCATATATTTTTTCATCTCTTGCAAAAAAATCATCTTACAATTTGTAAAAAAACAACTTATCAAACTAATTTACAATAATTTAGAAATGAATCTACACCAATGTAAAAGAGGCCGCAAAAATAGTAAAAAAAACGAAATGTGTGTATTTTTTACACACAATATTGTGATTTTTTTTATTTTTGCGCCCGAAAATCAAACTGGGAAATGAGTGAAAAAGGCGATTATCGGTATGAATACTGGCGTCCGGCGGTAACCGTGGACAATGTGGTGTACGGTTTCGACGGCACTCACCTTAACGTGCTGCTGGTACGCCGGGGCAGAGAACCGTTCAAGGACAAATGGGCCTTTCCGGGAGGTTTTCTGGATGAGCATGAGACATTGGAGGAGGCCGCGCGGCGAGAATTGCAAGAGGAGACAGGCCTCGCCCCGAAATACCTGACGGAAATCGGCTCTTTCAGCGCGCCTGACCGCGACCCGCGCGGCCGCACCATCACCATTGCGTTCGCTTCGGTGGTCCGCCCATACCAAATGCAAGAGGCTGTGGCCGGTGACGATGCCAGCGCTTGCCAATGGTTCCCCATCACGGAGCTCCCCCAACTGGCCTTCGACCATGCGGACATCATCCAAAAAGCCCTCTTCATGCTTCGCATTGGTATCCTGACCGACCCCGTGACATTCCTGCTGCTGGACGACACGTTCACATTGCCCGAAATGCAGCGGCTCTATACCGAAGTCTTCAACCGGGAATTCGACCGCCGCAACTTCCAGAAGAAGTTCCTTGCTTCCGGAATGCTCACCCCTGTACCTTGCGAGGACGAAAAGAAGAACGCCCACTCCCCCATCCACTACCGTTTCAATGAGGACGGCTACGTGCAGTTCAAGGAGAAGCTGTCAAAATGCTAAAACAAGGAGACTATTACACTTCAGACATATAAAAAAGCCGCTGCGTTATGCAGCGGCTTTTTGGCATCTTCACTTGGTGAAGTTTATTTTTCTTTGATCGACTGCTCCAAAGCTTCCACTTCCTCTTGCAGTTTGGAAACGGCTTCATCATTCTCTTTGATCTTTGTGGATAAATCATTGAGATTGAGTTGCAATTTCTCTATCTGACCATTGATCTTTTCCTGCTCTTTAAGCAGAGACTGCTTGTTAGCATCCAGCTTGGCAATTTGCTCTTTCTTTTCGATAATCGGTTTACGAATCTGGTATTCTTCAACCTTTGACGGCATTTTTTGGAGGAATTTGCGAATAGCAGCATCGACTTGCGGGTCGTTGGAAGGGGTTACCGCATTCATATTGCCTTTGCACACCAACAGAACCAACTGGGTTGTCTTTTCATTTTTCTTGCCGAATTCGATAACATTGTAGAAAATGTCATAGTTCTCCTGTCCAAACAGAGGGAATTGCTGGTTGCGATAAGTACGGAAACCACTTTCCTTGGAAGCTTTGAGATTATACTGGTTTTCGAATATGTCTCGCAAAGTCGCATCCAGAGTCTCCACGGACACCCCTTTCATGTTGAAAAGATAACCAGGATACTGGGATTTATTGAAATCCACCATAGAAGTGTGGATTTTCTGTGCTGAAGCCGTAAATGCAATAACGGCGATAGTCAAGAGTGTGAAAATCTTTTTCATAGTCAAAACGTTTTAAAATTAAACACTGTATTTGAGGCTGCAAAGATAAAAAAATTATTTTTGCACCCCAGTTATGCATATTCAAGAGATTCTCAACCGGTTTGATTTTCCCACCTATCTTGCTCCCATGGAGGGCATCACGGACCATGCCTTCCGGATGATCTGCAAGGAGCACGGCGCAGACATGCTCATCTCCGAGTTCATCTCCTCTGACGCGCTTTCAAGGGAAGTAGATAAGAGCCTGAAAAAGATGAAGTTTGATGAGAAGGAGCGGCCTTTCGGGGTGCAGATTTTCGGTCACAATGAGAATTCCCTGATCACAGCGGCGCAGATAGCGGCCGAGTGCGAGCCCGACTTCATCGACATCAACTGGGGCTGTCCGGTTCGCAAGGTGGTGAGCAAGGGTGCCGGATCGGCCATATTGCAAGACATCCCCAAGATGGTGACACTCACGGCAGCGGTGGTCAAAGCTGTCAAATTGCCCGTCACGGTCAAGACCCGCTTGGGCTGGGACCAGTCGAGCAGGCCCATCGTGGAGGTGGCTGAGCGACTGCAAGACATTGGCATCGAAGCTATTGCCATACACGGGCGCACGCGCTCGCAGATGTACGGCGGGGAGGCAGACTGGAGCCTTATCGGCGCCGTGAAGGCGAATCCGCGCATGACCATCCCGGTTATCGGCAACGGCGATATTGACTCTGCCGAGAAGGCCATCCTTTACCGCGAACGCTACGGAGTGGACGGCATCATGATTGGCAGGGCCGCCATTGGCAACCCTTGGATTTTCCGCGACATCAAATGCCGGATCCGGGGCGAAGAACCTCCAACGCTCACCTACCGGGAACGTCTGAAGACGGTATTGGATCATCTGCACACCTCTGCTGACGACAAAGGCGAGCGACGCGCTGTATTGGAAATGCGCACGCAATATGCCGGATATTTCAAAGGGCTCTACGACTTCAAGAGCACACGTATGCGACTGATGGGCGCCAGCACCATCGAGGAATGCCGGCAAATCATGGAGGCATACGCTCACACCCACCCTGCATCTATCACGGAGTAATCTCTTTTTTATTTACTGATAACAAGACACTTATCATTGTTGAAACAATAATGGGCCAAAAATACTTGGCCCAAATAAAAAAAAATGTATTTTTGCCAGCTTACAAATAATATTATATTTTTTGTAATATATAGTCACGTTAATAAAACTCTAAACAATATGACAACTAGAAAGAACCTCTTATTCGTGATTGCATTCTGCTGGATGTATTTAGCTTCATTTGCACAAAGCAGCGTGGATTCCGTCACCATCTATCGGGAGAATTTCGATGGAGCCACTTACGAAGCTTTCACTACTTACACCAATTTTGCAGATGGCGACTGGAAATTGGATTCGTCATTGTCGGCATCAGCACCGGCATGTATTCATGTTAGAATGTTTAATCAACTGAACAACATGAACCTGACCACTTCTCCCATTCCTGTCACCTCCAGCGACATGTCAGATAAAGCCAGACACATTTACATGATGTTCGACCATATCTGCAAAATCAGCGACTTAGATTTAGCTTCTATCTACTACCGTACAGCCACCGGTATTGACGAGGATGGATCCTATATGTGGGGTAGATATCGTCTGCTGAATTTCAACACTTCCAGTTCTTTCTATTATGGGGACGGCCAGGCTGACCCCTATGGTCCCAGAACCACAGCCCATTTCGGAACCTATACAGCTGGCATTTTCAACCATGCCTGTTATGGTACAGGGAACACCGGTTGGAAGCCCAGTCAAAACAATGCAGCTCCCAACAACAGCTGGTGGCGTCATGAGATTTTGGACATCACCAGATTTGTTCTCGATAGCAACGTGACACACATCCAAATCCAATTCCAAGCTAACAAGCAGTCCCCGACCTCATCCGGAACTGAGGTATGCGCAGGTTGGTACATCGACAACCTGACCTTCCTTTTGTCCAATTGCGAACTGGAAATTCCTAGAATTGCGCTCACCGGCACCGTTTACGCTGGTGGTGATGCCGAAAGCGGTGCACTGAACAATAACCTTAAAAACAACACCGGTCCTTACACCATTCAGGCCACTTTAAAAGACAATGACACACTGAATCTAAACACGTTGCTGTTTACTTACCAGAAAAACAGCGAGCCTGTTGTTACGCTCAGCAACAACAACATCACCGGTCCCACTTTCCCCGGACCAAATGAGCAACATATCGTGGTCAGCGAGTGGCAATTGCCTGACATTTGCTACTACGACACCATCCGTTACCACATTTACGTTGAGGATGTTCATGGCAACAAGAGGCAATTGGACACTTTCCTGATTGCATGGCACAACCAAACCAACATCCAGAACAATGACTGCCGAGCAGACAGCATCAACGTTTCTGAATTTCCTCACTGTTTTCTCACCGGTCGGCCGCAACCTGTTAAATTCTATTTCACCAATAAGAGTGATGCCTTGCACTCTCTCAGCACTGGCAACGCATACCAAACCAATCTTTCGGTGACTTTGAAAGTGGAAAATGAAAACCATCAGGTTACGCACAACACCCAGCATAACTGGACAGGTTCCATTTGCTTTGATGTTGGCGACACCCTCTCGCTGGGAACTTTTATTCCAACCCGGGGTTACAACTACATCACTGCATATGTCACCACTCGTAATGGACAAGTGGACGGCTACCATGCCAATGACACCATCCACTTCACAGGTTTCGCATGCGACAGCGTTTTGCATGGCGATTATACCGTGGGTGGCACCAATCCCGATTTTGAAGACATGAACGCAGTGAAAGTCGCACTGTCCTATTGCGGTATCGATGGCCCTACCACTTTCCACTTCCGTCCTGGCACCTATCAAGACTTTGATATCACAGAGAACTATGAAGGTCAGTCGGAGGTCAACACCATCACATTCCAAGGTGATCAGCGCGACCAAGTCATCATCGTCAACAATCATCAAGATGCAGGCACCAATCTTTTCGGAGCTGTTACCATGGTTCATGTTAACAACTTCCATTTCAAAGACCTGACCATTCAGGGCAACAATAGTGCGCAATCCAAGGGTGTCCTATTTAGAGGCAATGGTAGCACCAATATTTCCTTCGAGAATTGCAAGATTCTCGCCAACCCTATAAACACAACTGATGTTACCTGTTTTGCAGTAGGCCGTAATGTTGCTGTTCCAAACACAGCAGGGAACGTTCCTGATGAGAACATATCTTTCAACAACTGCACCTTATCAGGTGGCAACATCGGCGTGTATTATGTTGGCGTTTCTACACGGCGTAATGCAATCACGCTCCAGAACAACCGCATTGTTTCATGTTACCGTGGTGTCCAGACATCTTATAGCAACCCAACGATTCTCAACAACCATATCTCCCAGTATCTTATGGGTTCCCACCAGAATTTCACGGGTGTGTACATAGATCAAGCCATTAGCCCTGATATCAATGGCAATACCATTGACAGCACCTACGATGTGGAATTCGGTATCCACTTGAAGAATGCCACCAACAACGACTTCTACATTCGTAACAATCACGTCAAGGTTGGAAATTCGAACTATGGTATTTATGTAACCAACAGTTCTTCTTCAGCGACCATGACCGGATTTATTTATAACAACGAGGTAATCCTCTACCCTGTTACTGCAGACAATTCTTACGCCATGCAGATTGTCTCATCCAACAACTTAAAGGTCATACACAACAGTTTATACATCAAGTCTGACGCTCCGTACAGCAATACGGCAGCCTTGATGATTCAAAATAACAATAATACATATTTAGACAATAATATATTATTAAACTATTGTAATTCCAACACCAGCAGCACTCACTATCCACTATACCTGAACGGTTCTTCCACTGTGACAGGTGGCCAGAACGACCTGATTTCAGCGGCAGGAACAATTGTCTTCAAGACTGCTGCTATGAATTCAATTGCCGATATGGAACGCAACATCGGCACTATGCATAACAACATCAGCTTATTGCCTCCTATGAACAATCCTACGGAGAGTCTGCTGCCCTCCGAGTTCAGTGGATTGGAGTGTTCACATAGTGAACATGTCTTAACGGACATCCGTAGCATTGAGCGTACCAACCCTACCTATATGGGTGCTTATGCCAACGCTATCCCCGCTGTGGACGCAGCTATTACTGAAATGACCAGTCCGTCACTGGGTGAATGTCCTCAAGATTCATACAATATTACTCTCACCATTGCCAACAAGGGTTCACAAACGTTGAACTTCGCCAATAATCCTGCAACCGTTACCATCCATTCCGACTCCCTGAACCTCACACAGCAGAACACCATCAACAGTGGTAGTGTGAATATTATGGAGAGCATGTCTTTCGTTGTTGCCTCTAACGTAGTGATTCCCAGAAACCAGCCGATGGATCTGACATTTGTTATCCACACCAATGGTGACAACAACACCAGCAATGATACATTGAGAATGCATTTCATTCTGGAAGTAGCCCAACCCGACTATGATGAAACCTTCAGCAATGGAACCCAACAGACCTGGACCATCGAACAGATTTCTACGGGCAACTTAATTGGTAACTGGACCTTCCAAGAAGGAAGTGGCATCAACCCCACCATAGCCCCTGTTTATGGTACTGGCCGTTTGTTCTTCAACTCCAAGAATTTCGCATCCAACACTTCTTCCCGCGCCATCATGCCGGTTGTTGACCTGACTGGAACCATCCACCCCATTTTGGAGATGTGGTTTGCTCACGACCGTGCCGGCAGTGCAACTGCTGCTGAGGGTGTTACTGTGAAGATCAAGACTGGTGATGGCAGCACTTTCAATGCCATCGCCCCGCAAGGTCAAACCAGCACCTTGATCAAACGATACAAAGCCACTGCCACAGAACCCGAGTGGACATTATACACATACGATTTGACCAACTACGTTAACGCTGGTTGTATTTACATCGCCTTCGACGCAGACGGAAAGGGTGGCAACAATATCAATATTGACCGTATCCGTTTGAGAAATCTGGTGGACGATGACATTGCCATCACCCAGATTTACGCGCGTGGCGAGAGTCCCAACCAATATGATGTCAACAATGTGGTGAAAGCCCTTGCTCGTAACGAGGGACGTCTGGCACAGAACAACATCAAGGTCTATATGACCGTAACCGGTGCTACGGAGCAATATCAAGATTCCCTAGTCATCCCGTCTCTGGCCTCAGGAGCTGAAACCATCGTCACTTTCCCGGATCACCATTACAACGTACAGGAGATGAAGAACGTGGAAGTACGTTCACGTCAAGACCAGCTTAACAGCAATAACGCCATCAACTGGCCTATGAACATCACCGAGAATGTGGTGAATTATGCAGACACCGGTGCGCAAGAGCTGTTGATCAGCGACTACACCAACATCATCCGTCCGTGCGTCCGCTACACCACAGACGAGGAGATTGCTGTCACTGCCGTGAAATATTACTATGATCAGACTTTCATCTCCAATCCTGAAAGTGGGTTCAAAGCTTTTGTTTCCAATGCAAACGGCGAAATCATAGCCACCTCCGACATTGTCAGTTTTGACAATCTGCAGCAAAGGGCATGGAATATCATCCCCATCAACAATTTCGCCCTTACCAACATGAACAACGAGTTCTATGTCGGCATTGAGATGTTGGCGAAAGGCGACTATTTGTGTGCTCAAGTAGAAAGCCCGCTCAGAGATTCTGCATTCTACTATTTGGAGAGTAACGGCACTTACACGCCGCAAACTACTGGCAGATTCATGATCGGTGCTGTCGTGGACACCCCATTCGTCCATGATTTGGCGCTCCTGAGCTTGGACAACCCGACTACGCGATGCGATCTCGGCCACGAGAATCTAGTTCTCACCATTACCAATAACGGTTCTCAAGACTTGTTGCCGGGCACGTTAATGCATTATTCCATCAACGGACTTCCCGCTGTCAGCGAGACCATGACGGACACTTTGCTCAGTCACGAAACCAAAACTTTCATCTTCAACACGCAATTTGATTTCACAAACAATCTCATTGACATAAACACCAATTACAACATTCTGGTATGGGCTACCAAAGATGCACAAGACCGTCTGCAATACAATGACACATTGCATCAAGTTATCACTTCAAGAGGCAAATCCGCCTTGCCTATCGTTCAAGACCCGGTGAATGTTTCCTATTACACTCGTGGAACCCTTACTGCGCACCTGCCGAGTTCCATTTCACAAGGTGTAATTGGCTGGTACGCCAACACCGGTTATGAATCTTGGGAATTGTTGGGTTATACGGATTCAACGTATCAGACCCCTTATATTTTCTTTGACACGACATTCTACGCCAACGCCAATCCCGGTTATATTTTCGACACTATTGTTGGTAATCTGACTGGAAGCACAACTGGCAACGGTGCACAGCCATTCGTATTTACCAAAGGTTATTCCAGAGGCCGTATCCTCTATACGGAGAATGAAATCGGCCAGCACGGCCCCATTACCTCAATCGGCGTGTATGTTAATTCTATCACCAATGTGGGTGATGACGGCATCCCTATCAAGTTATATCTGAAAGAGACCTCTATGGCCTCCTTCCCATCCAATGCTTCAATAGACTGGGATAATGAAGTGCTTGATGCCACTCTTATTGTGGATGAGATGGTTCACTTTGACCACGTAGGATGGCACTATTTCACCCTGTCCACACCGTTCAATTACAATAGCGGCAATTTGATAGTGTTGACGGAGACCAACTGTGCTGACTACTGCACGGGCACTGGTACACAATGTAACAATTGCGGTGCATTCGTATCGGGCGGAACCGGATATCCAAACTTCAGACAGACCAACTGTGCAGCCGGATTTGTACAATACAAGGATAACAACACCTTGCCAATGACGGGAAGCTACAGCAACTATACAAAACGTCTCACCATGTCATTCAAGATTGCTGACCTGCAATGCGGTAGCCAAAAGGTCCCTATCCACATTCATGTGCCAGACATTCCCACCTACGATGTTCGTACGGTTTCTTTAGATTATCCTTCTTCTGGTTGTGCATTGTATGATGAACACATACAAGTCTCCATCCAGAATATGCTTAACACGTCCATCCCTGCAGGGAAAGTGACCGTTCACGCCATCTTCAACAATGGCGCTGAGCTCTCAGAGACCATCAACGAGGTGTTCGAATCTGAACAAACCAAGGTGGTCACTTTCAGCCAGACCTTCAATTTCGCAGCTCCGCAAAGCAACACTACATTTGACTATGTCATCTACACCACAATGAACAACGAGGATGTGGTTTACACACGGAATGACACTATTACAGGCCAGCTCACATCAAACTACACGGCAGGATTACAGGCCTCCTACACCTATGATGGTGCCTATACCGAGTCCATGGTTATTCTGAAGCCTGAAGACCGTCTGCCCAATAACGTGCAGTACTATACTTTCTACGACAGCGACACCAACCGGCTGACCACAGGAACTTCCACTCAGATGTACACCACTCCTGCGCTATACGATTCTGTTACATATTGGGTTGAGGCACAGACCAAGAACAGTCCTTGTGTTACACGAAAAACGCCAATTTACATCAATGTGCCAGTACCTGCATACGATTTAAAGACCGAAGATCTGGTAAATCCGATATCTTATCAATGCGGTGTAACCCAAAACTATCCTATTCAAGTGCGTGTGTCTAACACGGACACCACCTCCACATCGATCATCCCTGCAGGCAAATTCAACCTGACAGCCCAATTCACCGGCACCCATAACGCCAACGGAAGTGTGGTTATCAATCAACCTATTTCTTCCTTGAGCAATTTGGCTGTAACTTTTGGCAATGGAGTGAATATCGGGTCTCCGACACAAAACAACATTTACCATTACACCATCTTCAGCGACTGTTCAGAAACCAGTTCATATATCTACCGCACCAATGACACCATCCGCGGCACCTTGTATGTACCGGCATATCCGACAGAAGCTCCTGTTACCCGGACTTTCAACAATGCCAACTACGGACAACCTTATACTGTAAACGCTGCCAATTTCTCCAACAGTCCCTACACGTACTATTATTTCTACGAGAATGCTACAGACGCTATTCCATTTGCCCAAGGTCTTGGCTTTACGACAGCTCCTCTGTATGACACTGTACAGTATTATTATAGTGGCCGTATAGAAAGTCCTCATTTTGACAGTTTGGTGACAGTCGGCAATGCCAGTTCCTCTTCTGAAACTAACCTGCCTTATGTGTTGAACCAAGCCAAATCTTACGCACGAATCCAATACTCATCAGATGAGTTAGGTGGTCATCCCGGACGTATTGATACTATTTTCGTCAACATCAAGACCAAAAACACCAATGAAGGAACCAGCGTTCCCATCAAGATATGGCTGAAAAACACCAATGACACCAATTACACGTCTTCCGCTGTACCTACTGTTAACTGGAATGCAGAAACTGCTTCCGCAGTGCTGATATTTGATGGTGATGTAGCCTTCGACCAGACTGGTTGGTGGGCATTCCCGATACCTGGCGGTTTCGATTATGACGGAAGGGCCATCTTCCTTTATACAGAGCATGATTGTAACGGTGGTAGCTGTCTGGCCAACAACGGTATCTCTATTCCGAAATTCTATTATACCAACATTGAAAAACGTTTATTGACCAAGACCACGGGCAATTTCAGTTGGTCCAAGAACCGCTGGAACACACGCTTCAAGTTCAGTTACACCTGCGAATCGCCCAAAGGATTGTTGACCATCAACACAGCCCAACGCAATCATGATATGCAATTAGAGGCCATCCTTACACCTACCGCTCCAAATGACAATTACGCAACAAATGAGCAGGTCAGTGTTCGTATCACCAACCACGGTCGCAATAGCGAATCCAACTTCCCTGTACGTTATCAACTGGGCAACGGCACCCCTGTGACTCAAAACTACACGAGTACAATTGCACCTGGTGCCACCAAAAACATGACCTTCACCACGCGTGTTGATCTCTCTGACGTCTATTTTGACACTCCATTCAAAGTATATACAGATTTGACCAATGACAATTATCGCACAAACGACACGGTAACCATGTCGTTGATGAAACCTGGTTTGCCTGTGCCTGTAAACAGCACCGCAAACTGTCACATCACAAATGTCACTTTCGCAGGCATCAACAATGGCAATCCGAATCCATTCTTGTCTCATCCACGTGAAAGCGATGATTATTATTCCGATTTTACCTTAAATGAGGCGATACGTGGTACCATTGTCAAAGGGCAACGCTATCCAATATCGGTATCTCACTCATTTGTAAACAATACTGGCGCACGTGTGTACAAGGCTGTTTACATTGACTACAACCGCGACAATGAATTTTCTAATGATGAAAGAATTACCCCTACTGGAGGATTTGTCAACAACAATCAGGATTCATTGATGTTCCTTTATGTTACAGTACCTACTAACGCCGGTACAGGTCTCACACGTATGCGTGTCATCTGCGCCAATTCCACTATTTCACAAATATCAGGCTATGGTTCTCTTAAGGGTGAAGCAGAGGACTATGCTATCAACATCCTGCCGCCGTTCGAAAATGACATGGGAATCACTTCATACGTGCACCCAATCGGCAATGTATGTCCTGATGCCGATGCCACCATGCGTATCTGGGTTAAAAACTACGGTTCCCATACACAAACATTCTCCGAAGGGAACGCCTTGACAGTGACATCCACTGTTCGCACAGGTGCCACCACCAACACCTACAACACGCAACTGACTTCCGGTTCAGTTGCTCCTGGCGACTCTATCATGGCTGTTTTGAACCATGTGAATTTGAGTACTATCGGCAACTACACCGTCTTCTCCCGTCTCACCTACGCTCCCGATCAATATGCACACAACGACACGCTAAGCACACGGGCATCTACAGACTCCCTGCACAATGTCCTTGCAATCCCATTCTTCCATGACTTCGATCATAATACGGGAACAACGATTGACAACCTTCATTTCACCAATGAATGGATTTTGGATCAACAGAATCCTTCATACGCTTGGGTTCTCCACCAAGGTGCTGCTGATAACAATCCGCAGGCTGGTCCTGTTTACGATCATACACAGGGCAATGCTTCAGGTCGTTACGCCACCGTTCCTGGTCCTGGCAGTCCTTCGTACTGGGCTACATTGACCACCCATTGCATCAACATGCACTACAACCACGAATACCCTGTGGAGCTTTCATTCTACAAGCATTTCTTTGGTGTAAACACCTCAAGCTTCAGGATTCTCGTTCAAGTTGGTTCTGGTGAAAACTTCGTCACCATCGATACCCTCACCAAGGCAGACGGTGGTCAAACCTCCTCAGAATCCCCGTGGTCAAAATACGATAATGCGCTTATCGGTTTTGATGAGGTAGCCCAATTGAGATTCAAGATAATGAATCATTCAGGCAAGATTGATCCTTGTCTTGATGACATCAACTTGAAAGCCGGTGTACCCAGTATCAAACTGGTATCAATTATCAGTCCTGACACTAACGAGTGTATAGGCATTGGTGATGTGATACATCCGAAGGTTGTCATCAGCAATGTTGGCCTGTCACCTATTCACAAGTTCGATTTAACCACCACGATGTCTGTCGGCAACGATGTCGAAGTCAGATACGACACTATCGAGCATCTGCTGTTGCCGAATGAGTCTATGACTTATACCCTTGATTCTGGTTTCGTCCTTGAATTCCCGTCTCCTGGTGTGGACTTCTTCTTCAGAGTACACATTGATTACGAACCTGCAGAAGATACGCTGAACAACAGAAAGCACCTAATCACATGCACCAACTACGATGTACCTGAACTTGGCGACAAGGATGGTGTGGTTCTCATGCAAAACGACCCGAATCCTGCCATCACAAGCACACGCATCGCATACACGCTGCCTGAGGCCGGCGTTACCAGACTTCACATCTACTCCGCAGCAGGACAGTTGTTGTACTCCGACAGTCAAGATGCTTTGGAAGGCGACAACCACTATGATGTAAACACCTCCAACCTTGCTGCAGGCATCTATTTCTACACACTCAGATTCAAAGATGTTGTATTAACCAAGAAGATGGTTATTCAAAAGTAACTATCTTTTTAACATATCCGAAACTACCCGAGTCAAATCGGGTAGTTTCATTTAAAGACTATGCGAAAGACTGTTTTATTGTTTCTAATCAGCATTGTGTTCTGTGGATGGAGCCATGCCCAAAGCAACGTAAAGACTGGCGCCGAGCGGGTTGACGATTACCTTTGGCTGCTGCAAGGCAAACGGGTGGCCGTTTGCGGCAATCAGACCTCTATGGTCAGCAATGTCCATCTGGTGGACACCCTGTTGAAACGGGGCATTAACGTTGTAAAGATCTTCTGCCCTGAGCACGGGTTCCGGGGCAATGCGGAAGCCGGTGCGCACATCGCTTCCGGCACCGACCCAAGGACTGGCTTGCCCATAGTCTCGCTTTACGGCAAGAACAAGAAGCCTGCGTCGGAGCAACTGGCCGATGTAGATATCGTCCTCTTTGATTTACAGGATGTGGGCTGTCGATTTTACACCTACATTTCTACCCTTCACTACGTGATGGAGGCTGCTGCTGAAAACAACGTGAAGGTCATCGTGCTTGACCGCCCGAACCCCAACGGCTATTTCGTGGACGGTCCTGTGCTAGATCCAAAATACAAGTCCTTTGTGGGCATGCATCCCGTGCCGGTGGTCTATGGCATGACCATAGGCGAGTATGCGCGGATGATCAACGGTGAGGGCTGGCTAGCTGGCGGCATCCACTGCAACCTGGCTGTTGTACAATTGCAGAATTATACCCACGATACCCGCTATGTGCTGCCGGTGCCCCCGTCACCCAACTTGCCCAACGCGGAGTCCATCTATCTTTACCCGTCGCTTTGCCTGTTCGAGGGCACGAACATCAGCGTGGGGCGCGGCACTACACTACCCTTCCAGATTTACGGTGCGCCGATGATGAAGGGAGGCGACTACACTTTCACGCCCACACCCATTCGAGGCGTGTCAGAAAACCCGCCACACAACGGAAACGCGTGCCACGGATATTATCTCAAGGATTTCGCCACCACACATTTGGACAGCGCCAATTCATTCAATCTGCAATATTTGATGACGGCATACCAGCAATACTCTGACAAAGAGCACTTTTTTACCAACGCGAACTTCTTCGACAAACTTGCCGGCACCGACCAGTTGCGCAAGCAAATCATTTCCGGCATGAGTGAAGAAGAAATCAGGCAAAGCTGGCAAGAAGATTTGGAAAATTTCAAAAACATCCGCAAAAAATATTTGCTCTATCCTGAAGACTAGCCTTCATCTTTATTAATTATTCTCTCAACTCTAAACTCTCAACTCTAAACCACTCATTGTCCTAAATTTTGTATATTTGCACCCCGATTTTGAAATATCATCAATTAAAACAATTAATCTAAAATCATATGCCGAGCAGAAGAAAAGAATTGTTCCCCAACGTTACCGATGCTGAATGGAACGATTGGAGATGGCAGGTCCGCAACAGAGTGGAGACCTTAGAAGAACTGAAAAAATACATAGAACTGACCCCCGAAGAGGAAGAAGGGGTGAAGAAGTCGCTGCAGACCCTCCGTATGGCCATCACGCCGTACTATTTGAGTTTGATTGATCCGAACAATCCGAACTGTCCTATTCGTCGTCAAGCCATCCCGACCGGCGCCGAGGTACACCAGTCGCCAGCCGACCTGCTCGATCCGCTGCACGAGGACGAGGATTCTCCAGTTCCGGGCCTTACCCATCGTTATCCGGACAGAGTGCTGTTCCTCATCACGGACATGTGCTCCATGTACTGCCGTCACTGCACCCGTAGAAGATTTGCCGGCCAGAACGACTGCGAGTCCACGCAAGACCGCATCCAGGCTGCCATTGACTACATTGCACGCACCCCGCAAGTGCGCGACGTGCTCCTTTCCGGCGGCGACGCTTTGATGGTGGGCGACAAGATGCTGGAATCCATCATCCAACGCTTGAGAGCCATCCCTCATGTGGAAATCATCCGTCTGGGTTCCCGTACCCCTGTAGTTTGCCCGCAGCGTATCACCGATGACTTGGTGAACATGCTCAAGAAATACCACCCGATTTGGCTCAACACGCACTTCAACCACCCGAACGAGGTTACTCCCGAATCGGCTGCCGCTTGTGCCAAACTGGCTGACGCTGGTGTGCCGTTGGGCAACCAGACCGTATTGTTGCGTGGCGTGAACGACGATACCGAGATCATGAAACAGCTCGTGCACGACCTCGTACGTATGCGCGTGCGTCCGTACTACATCTACCAATGCGACCTCTCCATGGGTCTGGAGCATTTCCGCACACCTGTTTCCAAGGGTATCGAAATCATCGAGAACCTGCGCGGACACACCTCCGGCTACTGCGTGCCGACTTTCGTGGTGGACGCTCCTGGCGGCGGCGGCAAGATTCCTGTGATGCCCCAGTACGTCATTTCCCAGAGCCCGCACAAGGTGATTTTGCGCAACTACGAAGGCGTGATCACCACTTACACTGAGCCTGAGGACTACCAGGAGAACACCTGCAGCCCGCTGCCCGACAAGAAGCATGTGGAAGGCGTAGCCTCCCTGCTGCACGGCGAGCAGATGGCATTGGAGCCCAACGAGCTGGCGAGAAAGAAACGCCACAAAAAATAGTGATCAGTTAACAGTGATCAGTAATCAGTAGAGACGGTATGAATACCGTCTCTATTTTTTTAATATGCAAGCCAGAAATCGCACATCCTTGCCGCTGTGGTTGGCGATGCTGTGGCGGGCGCCGTTGCCGGTGAACATCACATCGCCGGCACGCATGATGGCGGTTGTGTCATTGTCGGTAACTTCGGCCTCACCTTCCAGGATGTAGTAAATCTCAGCATCCTCGATGTGCGGATGCTCCTTGATGCGGCTCCCGGAAGGAAGGGTGATAATGTTGAACATCGAAGCACGCTCCAGCATTTCCGCAGGCGTGAGGATGATGTCCTTGCTAATACGGCCTTCAATGTTGCCGCTATTTTCAACAGTTTCAACTCGGATGTCTTGCTTGTTTTTGATCATTGTGGTATAGTTTGATTGTTATTATCATCAAATGGATCAATCCATAATAGTGATTATCCGTATAAAAAAATCATCAGCAAAAATAGGAAAATAATGCACCCGCGCAAATCACTCTGCGGATCTCGCGTATAGCGAAAAAAAACACTGCTCACTGATCACTGATCACTATACACTGTTCACTAAAAAACGTATCTTCGCAATCCAAATTCAATGAACATGAAAAAGATCTCGATTCTACTATTCTGCTGTCTTTCAGCACTTTTTGCATTCGCCAACGACGGTGTTTTCTACGCTTCCGGGAACCAGCTGATTCCGATTACCGAAACCGATATCAGTGTAAAAAAGGAGGTGCTGACCATCAACCGGGTGGGCAACCATCTGGAAGTCACCGTTTATTACGAATTCTTCAACCCCAAAGGCGAAAAGGAGTTGCTGGTCGGATTCGAAGCAGAAGCACCATACAATGGACCTAATCCTATGGATTATTTTCCAAAACATCCGCATATCCAAAATTTCAAGGTCATCCTAAACGGAGAACCTCTCACATACGAAATCGCCCATGTGGAGAGAGGCCGCTATGACGACAATGGTGATTATATACCTTCGAAATATTATATCAACGGGCAATTCCAAAACTGGACTAAAAAGCAAATCGAAGATACGCTCTTCGCATGGAATTATCCCGGTGATATGCCCATAGATTATGTCTATCACTTCAAGGCCAAATTTCGCCCAGGATTGAACATTATCCAGCACACTTACGAGTATGATCTCTCCTTTTCCGTGAGTGAGGAGTATGATTTCCCATACGTGCTGACCGCTGCCAACCGCTGGGCCAACCACCAGATCGACGACTTTACGCTGAACATCAATATGGGCGACCGCGAGTCGTTCCGCATCAAGCAGACTTTTTTCGAAAAGCCAACCGACTGGACCATCAACGGACTCGGTATGGCTATGAATTGCGAATGGATGGGCTGGGACACCGTGACGAACGGGGTGATTTTCCACATCCAACAGGGCGGAGTCAGCTTCCACAAACAGAACTTCCATCCCGACGGGGAACTGTTTCTGGTGAAGGATCACCTGATTGTCAGCATGTGGAGGGACTGGAATAGTGAACAGAAGACCTCCGATGAAGAGAACCTCATCAATGGGATTAAAAACCAGTATAACTCCCTGGACACCGCCTTTATATCGGGATTCTTCGAAGGAACGCCAATGTTTACCACAACTCAGCGCCGCATCCTCAAAAATTTGCCTTTTGCCTACCGGGGTTACGCTTTCAAGAATAAAGAATTGAAAAAGTTTTTCGAATCCACGCAATGGTACATCCGTAACCCGAAGTACAAAGGGGAGATGGATGGGTTCACCGAAAAGGAGAAAGCTTGGGTGGAATTTTGGAAATAAATGTATCTTTGCAGTTTAAAAACAGAGAGATGACAACCGATATCAAACATATACTGGCTTCCGAGCAGCGCAACTTCTTCCTCATTGCCGGCCCGTGCGTGGTCGAAGGCGAAGAAATCACCCTGCGCATAGCCCGTGAAATCAAAGCCGTGTGCGAGGAGTTGGGAATTCCCTTCCTATTCAAGGCCTCCTACAAGAAGGCCAACCGCTCTTCCTTGCGCTCTTTCACCGGCATTGGCAATGAAGAGGCGCTAGCCGTGCTGGCAAGGGTGAAAGCCGAGCTCAACGTGCCTATCGTCACGGACATCCATACGGCTGAGGAGGCGGCATGGGCAGCGAAAGTGGCCGATGTGCTGCAGATTCCAGCGTTTTTGTGCCGCCAAACCGATCTTTTGGTGGCAGCAGCTGAGACATGCAAATATGTCAACATCAAGAAAGGGCAGTTTTTGAGCCCTGAAGCTATGCGTTTCGCAGTGGAGAAGGTACGCGGGTCCGGCAACGAGCATGTCATGGTCACCGAGCGCGGCACCTCCTTCGGCTATCAGGACCTCATCGTCGATTTCCGCGGCATCAAAGCCTTGAAGGAAAACCACTGCCCCGTGGTGCTCGACTGCACCCACTCGCTGCAGCAGCCCAACCAACCCGCGGGTGTGACCGGCGGACGCCCCGACCTTATCGAAACCATCGCCAAGGCAGGCGTGGCTGTAGGCTTCGACGGCCTCTTCATGGAGACGCACCCCGACCCCGCACACGCCCTTTCCGACGGAGCCAACATGCTGCCACTAAACGAGCTAAAGCCTTTATTGGAAAAGTTGGTGCGGATCAGATTGGCCGTAGGGTGATTTTTAAGACCAAAGACTTGAGACTGAAGACCAAAAGCCAATGGATAACGGCCAATATCAATTTATATGAAAAAGCAACATCTCCACCAGCTCATCCTCATCATCCTGATTGCCCTCTGTTATGGCAACACTCTGACACTGAAGTATGCCCTCGACGACCGGATGATGATTTTGGAGAGCAAACACACCATTGACAGTGATTGGAACGGCATCAAAAGTATCTTCACGGAAGATACTTTCAGCGGATATTTCAACAATGACAAAACGATCGTGGCCGGTGGCCGTTATCGTCCCATGTCTCAGTTCACCTTTCTAATAGAATTCAAACTATTTGGAAAAGAGATAAAAAAGAGTATTGGAAACACCTCTGATTTTAACAATCTGCACAATAATGACAACGAGGCCTATTTCAACAATTCGTTTCTTCCGTACGTCAGCCATTTCTTCAACATACTATATTTCACGCTTTTATGCCTGCTGATTTACAAAGTCCTGGATAAATTATTCCATAAATACAACGGGGAAAAGTGGTTTCAATCGCTGGCTTTCATCGCTGCAGTGCTGTTCGCCTTGCATCCCATCCACACAGAGGCTGTGGCCAACATCAAGGGGCGCGATGAAATATTCGCCATGCTAGGCGCCACCGCTGCCTTGTGGTGTGTTCTGAAATACGTTGACAAGCACCAATGGTGGTGGCTACTGTTGAGTTTGCTGGCCATCTCGTTCGGCCTGTTCTCCAAGGAAAATACCATCACCTACCTCGCCATTATCCCGCTTTCCTTATTCTATTACGATTGTCCTGAAAAACGGAAAGCTGACTATGCCATCACACTTATCCCAGCCTTCATTGCAAGTATCTTCTTCGTAATAGTCAGAAGTCACGCGCTTGGTGGCTTAATGCCCGAGGATGAAACCCTCAACATCCTGAACAACCCTTTCCTCCATTCCACCAAAGCGCAGGAAATTGCCACCGTACTCATCACTTGGGGTATTTACGTGAAACTGCTGTTCTTCCCACACCCACTCACTCACGACTACTATCCTCATCAAATCGCCATCACTGATTTCTCCAACCCTCTTGTGTGGATTATCTTGATAGCCTGCATAGCCCTTATCGTTTACGCCGTTATCAATATCAAGAAGAAGAGTGTCATAGCCTACGGCATCGCCTTTTTCGTCATCACTTTCTCCATCACCTCCAACCTGCTATTCAACGTGGGCACTTTCATGAATGAGCGTTTTGTATTCATGGCTTCCTTGGGGTTCACGCTCATCGTCGGCTACTGGATCTATCTGCTCAGCACGGCCAAGGTGGAAACGCTGCAGAAGACATCCTTGATGATTCTCGGTGTTGTGAGCATGCTGTACGGCATCAAGACCTTCACGCGCAATTTCGTATGGAAAGATGATTTCACACTGTTCCTCACGGACGTAAAGACGTCCGACAACAGCATCAAGTGCAACATTTCAGCCGGCGGCAGCTATTTGCAGATATGGAAAAAGAGTCACAAGGAATCCGACAAACGCAATGCCTACAAATATCTCAACAGAGCCATTAAACTGGACAGCAACGCTCTGAATGCGTACCTGCTATTGGGTGAATTGGAATTCCTAAACGACCATTTTCCGGAATCCTACGAAGCCTATCATAGAGCAACTCTTATTGAGCCACAAAACCAGTTAGCGCAAGAAAATCTCCAAAAATTGTCACTGCGGATGGAAGACGAACAGATCAAACCCATCAACGATTTGCTGGAATTGGGCCTACAAACACAGGATTTTTCCAAGGTGCAAGAAGCATATACGCGTATCAACCAATATCTGGCATCAAATCCCGAAAGCCTTATTGGTTTAAACATCAAGGGCAACATCCTTGGTCGCGGCTACGGGCAGTTGGATACTGCTATTAAAATCTACGAACAGATTATCGGGCGCGATCCTTCTTTTTCCAGTGCATGGGAGAATATGGGCATCGCCTACGCCATCAAACGCGACTTTTCCAATGCAGAGAGATGTCTGCAGCAAGCGCTTCTGTTATCGCCGGACAATGAAAATGTAAAGCACAACTTGTACTCGATGTATTTGAACATGGGTGAGACGCAGAAAGCAGAAGCCCTAAAGTCCACCTTCGCACAATAAAAAAAAGATGGCTGCGATTGCAGCCATCTTTTTTTGGCAAAACATTTCATATTAGAATTTATCGGCGTTGTCCACCAATAATTTGTTCTTCTTGTTGTAAGTAAGGAGCAGATAAATCTCCTCGGCCAAACAGAGCACCAGCACCACGATGGCGACGACCACCATATTACCATGGTTTGCTTTGTAGAACAGCGGACCTTCTGAGAAGAATGTCTTGAAGAGCACGAAATTCATCAACCATACGCTGCACAGGGTCAGGATCCACCAAATACCCATGTGAATGCCTCTGTTGTCCACCACAGAATCCTTCTTGTCGGCGGGAATCGTCACAATACCCTTGTCTTCCAGTATATAATCCGTTTCTTCCCAGATTTCTTTGAAGAAACTAAGCGGTTTCAACAGATGATAAACCGGAATAAGCCAAGAGACGTATGACATCCAAGCAGGCATACCGTCTTTCATCCAATGGGCGATATTATGAAGATTCTTGGAGTTCTTATAGTTCCAAGTGGCGAATGTGAGAATCTTGCACAGGAAAACAACCAAAGTGATCACTGCCATCACGATGAAAGCGGACTTGGTTTTGGCGTTATCCTCATTCATCTGATCCCATTCAGCTTTCAGCGGAGTATATTCAGCCTCGTTCTGTGCGATTTGCTCCAGATGGCTGTCCATTGTTTTCTTTTTCTCAGAAAGGGTGTTCTTGGTCACAGAGATGCTCTCTTCCAAAGCTTTTTTGGCATCTTTCTTGGCAGTTGGGAGCTTTTGTTGCAGAGTATCGAGCTTGTATTGATAATAAGCAACCTCTGCGCTGTCCTGTTTCAGCGGATGCTGGGCCATGACATAGCTTTCATAAGCTTTCTCATAACCGGCTCTGGCCTCAACGACTTTGACATTTGTCTTGTCAAATTTCATCAGGAAGAGCATGGAAACCACGAATAAAACCAGCAGCAATACGTTGAGCAGAAGTGTCAACTTGCTCCACAAGGAATTGTCGGTAATGTTTTTCATATTACAATATTATTTTATGTTACTAATTATCAATACAATATTAACCCAAATATAAATTTGGAAGCAGACGCAAAAGTAAAAAAAATATTTGGTATCAAGTGGGCTTTGACAAAAAAAAATGAAATATAGCGGTGTTATCAAAAAAAATGTATTTTTGCAGCCTCAAAAACGGCGGGGTGTAGCGCAGTTGGTAGCGCGCTACGTTCGGGACGTAGAGGCCGGAAGTTCGAGTCTTCTCACCCCGACCAAACAAAAAGGCAATCCAATCGGATTGCCTTTTTTGTTTATTGTAATGATTGAGATTCAGCCGTTCACATGTTTACGGCGGAATGGTGCGGTGCACCGAAAGAATATTTTTGGAAAAAGAGGGGTTAGAACCGGTCAAGTACCGTCCTGCACAGTTCTTGCATACGACCGTGGTAATCATCCAAGAACTCTCCGGTTACGCGGTTCGCGATAATCAGGCACACCGTCAACGGTTTATGGCCCAGCACATTGCAGAGGCCATAAAGGGCGGAGCATTCCATCTCCATATTGGTGATAGTAAGCCCGTTATGGTTGAAAGATTCAATTTTGCGATTCAGGTCAGGGTACATGAGTTTCGCGCGGACCTGCCGTCCTTGCGGGCCAAAGAACCCGGGCGCGCTGATGGTGACCCCATGAATCATATCGTGGCCAATGCGCTGAAGCAATTCCTCGCTGGCGGGCGTGCAGTAGGGATAAGGCAGCCTGTCGTTCCACCCCGTATGCTGTACAAAGGCATCCACCAAGTCTTCCTCATTCAGTTTCCTGCAGTCGTAGAACTGCAACACGCCGTCGATGCCGAATCCGTGCGACGAAGCCACGAACGAGCCGCACTCTATGTCGGGCTGCAAGGCGCCTGACGTGCCGATCCGGACCACATTCAGCGTCCGGTGCCCTTCTTTGACTTCACGTTCACGAAGGTCTATATTCGCCACCGCATCCAATTCCGTCATGACAATATCAATATTATCAGTTCCCATACCTGTGGAAATCGCGGATACACGTTTTCCTTTATACGTTCCAGTATGAGTAATCAATTCCCTATTTTGCTTTTTCAGTTCCACAGAGTCGAACAGGGCGGAAATCATGGGCACGCGGCCCGGGTCACCGACCAAGATGATGTTATCAGCCAAATCTTCCGCGTGGATATTGAGGTGATAGATAGCCCCGTCGTTTTGCAGAGGCAATTCAGATGCAGGTATCTTCATAATGGCAATATTTTAATCGAAAGTGCAAAGATACAAAAACCTTTTGTATCTTTGCCGCCTTAATTTTATATATAGATGGAAAACACTACTGGAGAGAATAAACATAACAACCACAGACATAAACGTCACAACAGACCTCGTAATAATCAACAGGAAAGAAATCAGAATCGCCAACTGAAAGAAAAGCAGGAAGACATCACAAAGACATCGGAACAGGACATTCCTGCGGACGACCAGCTGCAAAGCCAGACCGAAGGCAATGCGGTATTAGAGGATGACGATCCTGATGATATCGGCAACATCTCAGACATCGAACCCAAAAAGGTGGTGAAGCATGTCACAGACGACGACAAGGACCACACACAAGCAGAGGATTGGGAGAAATATTTGGACATTGACATCCGCACGGGTTTATCTCCCGAATCCGCCAAAATAGCCGATAACATCTTCCTGACCCGTGGTTTGAGTGACACGCCGGAGCCAGAGCGCACGCACTGCAAGCAGTACCAATACAATGCCTGCAAACTGCCCACCTACGACTGGATCTCCAAGCTGGATATTTCACTGGATTACACAGAGTTCCCTATTGCAGAGGTCCGTTTCAAGAACAGCCACAAGGATTTCTACCTGCTGCCTCAGGAGGGCGTTTTCAAGGTAGGTGACATTGTGGCGGTAGAATCGAATCCCGGTCACGACATCGGCATTATTTCCATGCTGGGTCTGCAGGTGAAACGCCAGCTGGAGCACAAGCGCATCGCGCCAGAGAACGTCACCAAGAAGCTGTACCGTACCGCCCGCTACGCCGACATAGAAGAATGGATCGCCACCGTGGGATTGGAGCACGAAACCATGCTCAAGTCGCGCTACACCGCTTGGGACCTCAACCTGAAGATGAAGGTGAACGACGTGGAGTACCAAGGCGACGGCACCAAGGCCATTTTCTACTATTCGGCAGAAGAGCGCGTGGACTTCCGTGAGCTGATCAAGATTTTGGCCGACTTGTTCCATATCCGCATCGAGATGCGCCAAATCGGCGTGCGTCAGGAAGCAGCCCGTTTGGGTGGCATCGGTTCATGCGGCCGCGAGCTCTGCTGTTCGTCATGGCTCACCAACTTCCAATCAGTCAGCACCAACACCGCCCGCACACAGCAGCTCTCCCTCAATCCGCAAAAGCTGGCCGGCATGTGCGGCAAACTCAAATGCTGCCTCAACTTCGAACAAGACACTTACCTTCAGGAACTCAAGGAGTTTCCCGCTCCGAACATCCATCTGAAGACAAAAAAAGGCAAGGGTTTCTACAACAAAATCGACATTTTCAAGAAGATTGTGTGGTATTCCTACGCCGATGACCCATCTACCATCTTTGCTTTGCCTTTGGAAAAGGTGAAACAGATTATCAAGATGAACGAGAATGGCAAGTATCCCGACACATTGGAGGAGTTCGCCAGCGTAAACCAGAAGAAAGTGGAGGAAGGCAACAGCTACAGTATGGACGAGCTTAAGAATATTTCCGATGAAAAGTAATCCGATTATGACCAAGCGAATCCTTCTGCCGGTCTTCATCCTGCTTCTTTGCTGCGTAAGCTGTAACAAGAATGTCTTTTACAGTGACATACAGAACGTGCCCGATGAGAAGTGGGACATCAAGAAACCACTGACATTCACGGTCGATATCACCGACTCTATGCAGTATTTCGACATGTACATGCACGTACGCAACACCACCGACTTCCAGACGCAGAATTTCTATGTGTTCATGAATACGAAATACCCCGACGGGCACAGCGAGCAGGACACATTAGGGTTCATTTTGTGCGACAAGTTCGGCAAATGGACTGGCAAAGGCCAGGGGCGCATCAAGGACAACAAGTTCCTGTTCCAGCCCAATGTGCGATTCCCCTTCAACGGCACATACACCTTCACCATCACGCAGGGCATGCGCGAGGATGTGGTGACCGGCATCAGCGATTTCGGTATCACATTAGAGAAGCACCAATAGATTTATTCCAGCTGCCAGTCGGCCAGTTTCATGTCGTCGTCCAGCAGGATGGCGAGATAATTCATGTAGCGTGATTCGGCAATATCGCCGCGCTCAACCGCTTCGCGCACTGCGCAGCCGGGCTCGTGCGTGTGCGAGCAGTCATCGAACTTGCATTTATTGTTGTACGCCCGGATTTCCGGGAAGTAATCCCGTATCTCTTCCTTGGAATATTGTATCAACCCGAACTCCTTGATGCCGGGCGTGTCCATGACATAGCCGCCGGCCAACGGAAACATTTCCGCAAAGGTGGTTGTGTGGCGGCCTTTGAGATGCTGCCGCGAAATCTCCCCCACGCGCAGATCCAACGCAGGGTCCAGACACGTGATCAGCGCAGACTTGCCCGTGCCGGAATGCCCACTGAACAGGGCCACCCCGCCCGCCATCCTCCGGCGCAAGTCCTCTACCCCTTCGCCCGTGACGGCCGAAGTGCACACCGCTTCATAGCCGATCTTGGTGTATAACTCCGCCAAGTGACGCACCAATTCTCGCTCCTGCTCCGTGTAAATGTCCATCTTGTTGAAAACCAGACACACCGGTATGCGGAAGCCCTCGGCAGACACCAAGAAGCGGTCGATGAACCCCAACGAGGTCCGAGGCTCCTTCAACGTCACCAACAGGAAACAGACATCGATGTTGGCAGCAATCACATGGCTGATTTTGGAAAGATTGGTGGATTTGCGCTCAATGAAATTGCGGCGCTGCTCAATCTGCGTGATTGTCCCCGTACCATCCTCCTCCAGCTCAAACTCCACCCAATCGCCCACCACCACAGGGTTGGTGTGCTTGATGCCCTTGATTCGGAACTGTCCGCGCAGACGGCACTGCACCACCTGCCCGTCTTCCTGACGGGCCTGGTACCAACTGCCGGTGGATTTAGTGATGAGGGCTCTCATATTTTCTGTTTTGTATGGGCGAATATTATTCACCCATACAGATTCGTTGTTTGGTCTGACGGTCAATTTCCAAGTATTCTTCCACGCTCTGTGGCACGCAGTAGTCTGCCTTGGCAAGGGTGTTCTCAATGAGCACGGGAATGTCCGCGTAGCGGATTTTACCCTCCAGGAACCACCGAACGGCCATCTCGTTGGCAGCGTTCATCACACAGGGCAGGTTACCGCCCCGGCGCGAGGCCTCGTACGCGATGTGCAAACACGGAAAGTTCTCCAAATCGGGTTTCTCGAAGGTGAGTTGCGGATAATCTGAGAAATTGAGACGCGGGAAATTGTTTTCCAAGCGGAACGGATAGGTAATCGCATACTGGATTGGCAATTTCATGTCGGGCAGGCCAAGTTGTGCCTTTATGGAGCCGTCTTGGAATTGCACCAGCGAGTGGACAATGGATTGCGGATGAACCACCACCTCAATGTTTTGGATGGGAACATCGAACAGCCACTTGGCCTCAATCACCTCCAATCCCTTGTTCATCAGGGTGGAGCTATCAATGGTCACTTTGGGTCCCATGTTCCAATTGGGGTGTTTGAGCGCCATCTCAAGCGTAACCTTCTCCAATTCTTCTTTTGACCATCCACGGAACGGACCTCCGGAGGCCGTGATAATCAGCTTTTCGATGGGATTGAAGTGCTCGCCAGCCAGGGACTGGAAGATGGCAGAGTGCTCCGAATCGACAGGATAGATCGGCGTTTTGTTCTCTTTAGCCTTGCGGGTCATCAGCTCGCCGGCCACCACCAACGTCTCTTTGTTGGCGAGGGCCAGTTGCTTGCCACATTCAATGGCGTGATACGCAGGTCGCAGGCCTGCCACACCCACAATGCAAGACAACACCATATCCACGCACTCCATCTCGCACACATCGCACAGCGACTGCTCGCCGCAGAAAACCTTGATATCTTCGTCTGCCAAAGCAGCCTTTACTTTTTTGTAGGCTTCTTCCTGAACCACCACAACGATGTTGGGCTTGTAGGTCCGCGCCTGCTGAATCAGCAGGTCGGCGCTGGAATTGGCCGCTATAACCTCCAGTTGCAGTAAATCAGGGTACTGTGCAATCACTTGCAGCGACTGCACGCCCATGGATCCGGTAGAGCCCAAGAGGGCTATCCGGCGTTTATGCTCCTGTCCGTCCATTATCTGTGGCTGTCTATGGTGGCGCAAATGTCAGCAAACACGTGCTCGATATCCTGCATACCGTTCAGTTGGATGAGCTTGCCCTGCTGCTTGTAGTAGTCCACCAAGGGCATCGTCTGATCAAAGAAATTGGCCACGCGGGCTTTCACTGTTTCGGGAGTATCGTCTGCGCGATTCTCAAGTTGAGCACGCTTGAGGATGCGTTTTTCAACTTCTTCCATCTCCACATACAGATAGAGTACCATGCTGATATTCAAATCTTTAAAAAGATTCTTATCATCCAGCATCTCAGCCTGTTTGATGGTTCTAGGCACGCCATCGAAGATGAAGCCCTTGCTGTCAGCGTGTTTTTGGATATGGTTGTTGAGCATTCCCAAAGTGATGTCATCCGGGCAGAGATCGCCGCGGTTGATGATTTCCTGGGCTTTCAAACCCAGCGGAGTCTTGTGTGAAATTTCATAACGGAAAAGGTCTCCCGTGGAAACATGATCAAAACCGTATTTTTCGGCAATCAGCTTTGCCTGCGTGCCCTTGCCGCTACCGGGAGCACCAAAAAGAACTATATTCGTCTGCATAATTTTATGTAAAATGATTAAAAATTCAATTAGTCATCTATCTTCAACTGATAGATATCCGGAAGATTCCTGCCATATCCGTCATAGTCGAGTCCACGCCCTACAACAAATTTGTTGGGGATGGAAAAAGCACAGTAATGGATTGGCAAGTCCAGCTTGTACGCTTCCGGTTTGTAGGTCATGGTGGCGATGCGCAGGTCTTTGACCCCAGCTTCCGTGAGCATGTCCACCAAATGTTGGTAAGTGCGTCCTGTGTCAACGATATCCTCAAGAATGAGCACGCGTTTGCCGTGCAAATCGTCCGTAAGGCCGATGAGGTTCTTTACCACATTGGTGGAGCTGGTTCCGCTGTATGAAGAGAGTTTCACACAAGAGATTTTGCATTTGATGGTCAATTTTTTCAGCAGATCCACGGCGAAGACAATCGCGCCGTTGAGCGTCACCAGCAGGATAGGATCGTCGTCCTTGTAATCCTTGTTAATCTGATCGGCCACCTTTTGAATTGCGGCATCTATCTCCGCACCAGGAATAAACTTGACAAATGTCTTGTCTAAAATAGTAACTGAATCCATCATAAACGTTTAGCAAATCGCTGGCAAAAGTACAAAATTGTTATGAAAAAATGCATATTTTTGTTATTTTTGCACCCTCAAAAAATAGGGGATGAAGGGTTTCTTTCTATCTATATACGAATATCTCAACAAACACAATACAATTCTATGGGGCAGCCTGCTGCTCCTGGTTGCGCTGTGCGTGTTCAGCGCGTTGCGATTGTCCTTTGTGGAGGATATCAGCAGTTTTCTGCCCAGCAACGAGCAAAACGCCCGCATCAACAAAGCATACGAACATCTAGGCGGCGATAACAAGCTGGTTATCAGCATCGCACAAAAAGAGGCAAGCGAGGAGGCCGATTACACCCTGCTGTCGGAGGCTGCCGACCTGGTGGCCGAAAAGCTGGGGAACATCGACTCTACTGGCCTGGTCAAGTCTGTGCTGTACCAAGTGGACGAGAGCCAAATCAGCGAGATGATGGAGTTTGTCATCCGCAACATGCCCTATTTTTTGACCGAAGAGGACTACGCCCGCATGGACACGATGCTGGCTCCGGAGCACATCAACCGGCAACTGGGCAATGACAAGCAGCTGCTCGCATCGCCCGTGGCCATGATGCGCCCGATGATCCAGAACGACCCGCTCTTCTTCTCCGCCAATGTGCTGCAATCGCTCAACGCCTTCAAGGCAGATGACAGTTACCACACGGAAAACGACCACATCTTCAACAAGGAGGGCACGGAGGCCGTGGTGGTGGTCAACTCCAACTATCCCCTGAGCGAGACCAAGCACAACGGCATGCTCATCGAGCAGATCAACCGTGTCATGCGCGAGGCGGAACAGGAGATGAATCATAAGGTCAAGATTAGCTGCTTCGGCGCATCGCAGGTGTCGCTGACCAACTCCACGCAAATCAAAAAGGACAGTCTCATGTCCATCGGATTGGCACTCATCTTCATCGTCGCCCTGCTCATCTACTACTACCGTAACGCTCGGAGTATCATACTGATTCTGGTATCTATTACCTTCGGCGGCCTGTTCGCCCTGGGAATCATCTCCTGGATCAAAAACCCCGTTTCGCTCATCGCGGTCGGCATGGCCTCCATCATCTTCGGCATTGCCATCAACTACCCCATACATTTTCTGTCGCATTTCAAGCGCACCAACGACAAGCGACAGATTCTCAAAGACATCGTCAACCCACTGCTCATCGGCAACATCACGACGGTGGGCGCCTTCCTGAGTTTGTTGTTCATCAGCTCCGACGCGATGAAAGATTTGGGCCTTTTTGCCGCGTTGCTGCTGGTTGGCACCATCCTGTTCGTGCTCATCTTCCTGCCGCATCTCATGGGCAAGGAGTTCAAAGGCAAAGAGCGCGGGCTGGCATTCCGCCCCGTGGCCGAGTTCAAGCCCGAGAATGTCAAGGGACTGTTTTGGGCAATCCTGGCACTCACGGTGGTATTCTACCTCTTCAGCACCCGCACCGCCTTCGACACCGACATGCACCACATCAACTACATGACGAAGGAGCAGCGCGCCGCATTTGACAAGCTGCGCGCCGAAGCCGACACATCGGTACAGGCCGTGTACTGCATCGCCGAAGGCAAGAGCTTGGATGAGGCTCTCCAACATCAGGAAAATGCCCAGCAAGTGCTACAGCAACTGAGCGGGCGCGACGACAGTCCCGTCACGCAGGTGAGCGGCATAGGCCACTTCCTGCCCTCCCGCGAGGAGCAGCAGGCACGTCTCGACCGCTGGAACCAATTCTGGCAGGGCCGCAGGGACGAGTTCTGTCGAAACCTGGACCGCGCCGCTACACAGAACGGCTTTGTACCAGAGGCTTTCCAACCCTGCAAAGACATTATCAACGAGAACTATAGCGTGCAAGATGCCGACCATTTTGAGCCTATCATGAGCCAATTGGCCGAGAACTATGTCGTGGAAACAGATGGCAACTATATGGTCTATAACATCTTGCAAATCAAGAAAGACCAGACCCAAGAGATAGAAGAGCAACTCAACAACATTGACAGCCACATTTTCGCCTTCACCGACAGTTCCATAGCCAGCAGGCTAGTCAGTGCCCTGTCGCACGACTTCGACTACGTGCTCTACATCTGCGGTATCATCGTATTTGCCTTCCTGCTCTTCTCCTTCGGCAGACTTGAGATCAGCATCATGGCGTTTCTGCCGCTCTTCACCGCGTGGATTTGGATTTTGGGCATCATGGGCATCACCGGAATCCAATTCAATATCGTCAACATCATCCTCGCCACCTTCATCTTCGGTATGGGCGACGACTATTCGATATTTGTCACGGAAGGATTGGTTTATGAGTATTCTTATGGCAGAAAGATGCTGTCACAGTTCAAGAATTCCATCATCCTCTCCTCCTCCATCATGTTCATCGGCATCGGAATGTTGATATTTGCCAAACATCCAGCCATGCGCTCACTGGCAGAGGTGACCATCATCGGCATGTTGTCCGTAGTGTTGATGGCATACATCATCCCGCCCATACTCTTCAAATGGATGACCACCTGTAAAGGCAGACCACGTCCACAGTCCGTCACCCTGACCAGCATCTTCAGAAGCATTGTCGGATTCCCATTCTTCTTCACTGGCGTGGTAATCCTCAGCATATATGGATTCTTCTTGTTCCTTTTCGGTGGACACACCGACAACAACAAATTAAAATACCACAAACTGATGCAGAAACTGCTTCGGGCCACGGCAGTCATCATGCCAGGCTCCCCGTTCCGCATCCTTAACCCCCATAACGAACAATTTGACAAACCTGCGGTCATCATCTGCAACCACCAGTCGCACTTCGACCTGATGTACCTCTTGATGCTCTCGCCCAAAATCATAGCCCTCACCAACGACTGGACTTGGAATACTCTGCTGTACAGACGTATTGTGCGCAATGCCGATTTCCTGCCCGCATCCTATGGTTTGGATTCGAACTTCCCGAAAATCAAAGCCATGGTTGACAAAGGCTACTCGGTTCTGGTCTTCCCGGAGGGAACAAGATCTGCAAGTCTGGAGATTCTCCGTTTCCATCAGGGAGCATTCCATCTGGCTGACAAACTCGATGTGGACATTCTGCCCATCATCACCCACGGAATCGGCACCATCTTCCCCAAGGGCGACACTATCATCCACAAGAGCATCATCACCATCTCCATCATGGAACGCGTTCAGCGTGACAACCCTGTTTTCATAGCAGGCAAAACCCTATTGGAGACTACCCGTCTATTCCGACATTTCTACATCGACCAATACGCTGCCCTTGCGGAAGCTTGTGAGACTCCCGAATATCTGAAACCCATCATCCGAAGCAACTACATTTACAAAGGCAAGGAAGTGGAATGCTCTTGCCGGCGCAAGCTGACATGGTTAAGCGAACTGCTTGACGCCTTGCAGAATGTGCCCGACAACAGCAAACTGCTCTACAAACATTGCGGCTACGGAGAGTTGTCGCTGATGGCTGCACTGCTGCGCAAGCGGGTGGAAGTCACCGCCTACGATCCCGACGATGACCATATCGCCCTCGCCGGCCACTGCGCCGTCGTGCCCGGCAACCTGCACTACACCACCGAACTTCCCGACGAGTCGCAATTCGACTATATCATCAACGAACCTGATTTGTTATCATCATTTAAATCCGAAAAATAAAACTCAGTATTATGTCCGATAGAAAATATGACATTGCAATTCTCGGCACGGGCCTCGGCGGGCTCGTGTGCGGCTACATACTGAGCAAAAACGGGTTTAATGTGATTCTGCTGGAGAAGAACGTCCAGATTGGCGGCTGCCTGCAAACCTTCAAGCGGTTCGGAGTGAAATTCGACACCGGCATGCACTACATTGGCAGCATGTTGGATGGGCAGATACTGCACCGGCTGTTCAATTACCTGAACCTGCTTCCGGATGTCAAACTGAACCGCTTGGACGAAAACGGCTACGACGTGCTGTCCATCGGAGGCAAGCAATACAAATACGCCTCAGGTTACGAAAACTTTGTAGATACCCTGTGCCAGAGCTTTCCCGACAACACCCGTGACATACGGGAATACGTGCAACAGCTGCAAAACATCGCCAACGCTTCGCCCCTGTACAACCTGCGGAAAGTGGAGGACCATGTATTCATCGAAGCCGATTACATCAAGACCAGCATCAACGATTTCATCGCAAACATCACGAACAACACCCATTTGCAGGACGTGCTGGCGGGCAACTTGCCGCTCTATGCCGGCGTGAAGGACAAGACGCCCACCTATATCCATGCCCTCATCAACAACTTTTACATCCAGAGTGCGTGGCGTATCATCGGCGGCAGTGACAGCATCGCGAAATCTTTAGCTGAGTCTATCCGCACCTTCGGCGGCACTATCCACACTAAAAGCGAAGTGACGGAAATCGTGTGCGACGACAGCCAAGCTGTCGGCATCCGGCTGGCCGATGGAGAGTTCATCGAAGCCAAGAGCATCATCTCCAACATCCATCCGCAATCCACATTGAAGATGATCCACTCACACTTGATCCGCAAAGCCTACCGCATGCGCATCAATGACTTGGACAATACCATCTCCAACTTCACCCTATACATCAAATTCAAGGAAAAAGCCACACCATACCTCAACTACAACTACTATTATTACAAGCAGGATGACGTATGGAAAGCCAACGACCGCCAACCGGGCGACCCGCTGCGAAGCTACCTGTTCATGCACCAATGTGCACACGAAAACCAGCAATGGGCGGAAAGCGCAGAGATGATCGGCTACATGAAGTTTGACGAGGTAAGGAAGTGGGAAAACACTACCGTAGGAAGAAGAGGTGATGATTACCTGGCCTTCAAGCAGGCCACCGCAGAGCACTATCTGGACGTGTTGGAGCAGTCGTTTCCGGGCATCCGGTCCACCATAGAGGATTACGAGACCTCCACGCCCCTCACCTACCGCGACTACACCGCCACCAAGGATGGTTCCATGTACGGTATCATCCGCGACAAGAACTTCCCAACGCAAACGCTGGTATCACAACGCACCAAAATCCCCAACCTGTTCCTCACGGGACAGAACATCAACTCGCACGGCATTCTGGGTGTAACCATCGGGGCCGCCTTAACCTGTGCCGAGTTTTTGGGCCTGAATAAGATTATTGACGAGATTGAGACGTAACACGGAAAACGATGGGGATTTCACCGCATAGGCGGCGGAATTGTAAAAAAAGATAATAACTTAAACAACAACTATATGAAACTGAAACTGATTTATCCAAGATGGAGGAAGCTCCCTGGGCAGACCACCTTCACTTTGCCGCCTCACGGTCCGGTGGTATTTGCTGCCACACTTCCCGAAGAAGTAGAGGTATCTTTCACTGATGAAAACGTGGAAGACCTTGACATGGACGAGGAATGTGACGTGGTGGCCATCTCCATGATGCTGACCACGCAAGTAAAGCGGGGCTGGGCCATCGCCGACGCATACCGCGCCAAGGGCATCCCCGTGATGTTTGGCGGCATCTCCACCATGCTGCACGCTGAGGAGACCTTGCTGCACGCAGACAGCATATTTTTGGGAGAATCGGAAGGACGCTCCGCACAGGTGATCGAAGACTTGAAAAACGGCAAACTTAAGAAAGTCTATAACTACATGGGCAATCAGCCCGACATCGCGTTAGTGGGCCCTGCACGCCGCGACCTGTACAAGCGCGAGCTGTACAACCACAAGGGTGTGCAAATGGTGGACTTGTTCCACGCCTCACGCGGCTGCCGCTTCAGCTGCTACCCTTGCGCCGTCTCTTACCTCGGAGGCCGCTGCTTCCGTCCCCGCCCCATCGACAAGACCATCGCCGATCTGGAGACCATCGACAACAACCGACTTTTCATTGTCGATAACTCTTTGGCCCAGAACAAACAGTGGGAGATGGACCTCTTCCGGGAGATGATTCCACTGAAGAAGAAGTGGATCAGCCATACCATCGAAGATGACCCGCAGGTGCTCGACCTCGCCGCACAAGCCGGCGCCTGGTATGTCTATCAGGCCGTATATGACACCTCTGACTACATCAAAGAGCGCGTGAAACGCTACCACGACTATGGCATCGGCGTGGAGGGTACCATCCTGTTTGGTCTGGACAACCAGACAGAGGACGACATCCTGCGCCTCATCGACTTCTTGCTCAAGATCGACCTCGACCTCGCCGAGTTTACCATCCTCGCCCCATTCCCACACACCAAAGCTTACGACGACCTTATGCGCCAGGGCCGTATCTTCGACCATGACTGGGATCACTACAATGCCGGACAAGTGGTGTATCAGCCCAAGCACATGTCGCCTGATCGTCTGCAAGAACTCTATGAGTATGCGTGGAAGGCCTTCTATCAAGACGAAACGCAAGAAGAAAAGATGTTCAAACTCTTCACCAACGTTGTGTTGCGTGAGATGGAGGATGGCACGTACCGCCCACGCAACCGTAAACTTGCCAACAAGACCTTCGGCAAAGAAGTGGACAGAAGCAAGAGCCACTTCAATGAATTTTAGGATACAGGGAACAGGGGACAGGGTTCAGAATGAACAATCCCATTCAATCCTCCATTACTCTTTTACTCCTTTTATCCCACAAACTCTAAACTCTAAACGCTAAACCATAAACTCTAAACTAATATGAAAGTACCTGAAAAATATTACGATGAAATATTCCCGTTTGCCGGGCAATGGGACATGCCCAGCGCCTGCGGCCTGAAAACCATCCATAAGGACGGCAAAACCTACATTATCACCACGGAGTTGTACCAGGAAAACCCCGGCACTTCCATCACATATGCGGGCGGATCGCTGATCAAGCAGATTTGCGAGCAGAAGAATTTGGATATTTCCTCCATCATCTACATTGAGTGCAACCCCAACACCAACTCCAAACTCTCCTTCTACGATGAGGAGATGTTTCAGGTGTCATACGAGATTGTGGATGGCATGCCAACCAACCTTTCGTACCGCCAGCTCAGCAAGGAAGAGATTCAAAACATTGTGGAATAATCAATTATCAAAACATTAAAAGCACTGTTATGAAAAGGCTTTTCACTTTAATTATTGGAATCCTGTTTGTTTGGGCTGCTTGTGCGCAACCCAAGCCCATAAAGTTGTGGAAAGATGTGCCTGGCATGAAGTCTCAGCCCACAAAATTGTATGTATATCCGGCACCGAAGGATAATAACACTGGAGTAGTGGTAGTAATCTTCCCCGGAGGCAGTTACAGCCACACCATGGGCATTGCCACCGAAGGTTTCGGTGTGGCCGAGTGGCTCAACAGCCAGGGCATCAACGCCTTTGTAGTGAAATACCGCACCGGCAACCGCGGCTACCATCATCCCGCCATGATTGAAGATGCGCAGTACGCCATCCACTATGTGCGCCAACATGCCAAAGATTACGGCATCGACCCCGACAAGTTGGGCACGATGGGTTTCTCTGCCGGCGGCCATCTGGTGACCATGACTGGCGCATTTGCCAAAGACAACTACATCGGGAAAGTGGGTGTAAAAGACAACATCTCCTTAAAGCCCAACTTCGTGGTGCCTGTGTATCCTGTGGTTTCCATGCGCGACGGCATCGCCCATGAGCGTTCCCGTCGCAACCTGTTGACCAGACGCTACACGCCGGAGCAACAAGCCAAATTCTCCATGGAACTCAGCATTCCACGTGATATGCCGCCCGTATTCCTCGTCACCGCCAAAGACGACCCCGTAGTGAAATACCAGAACAGCGTGGAACTGGATCGGAGCCTGCGAAAATCGGATATCCCGCACAAGTTCCTGCTCTATGAAACCGGTGGACATGGCTACGGAATGGATGAGACTCGCGCCCCCGAAGCCGGCAAATGGAAATATGAATTCATCAAGTGGTTAAAAGAAATCAAAATCCTTTAGCCCCCTTTACATTATTTACCCCTTTCACCCATAGAATTATGACTTTCAACCCCGAGATAGAATACCAACCGAAAGCGGTCATCAAAGCCTTCCAAGAAGAGAAAATGCGGGAACAACTGGCCTATTTGCAGGCTCATTCCCCTTTTTACCAACGTCTTTTCGCGGAAAACGGCATCAACATCTCAAAAATCACTAACATAGAAGATCTGCAGCAGATTCCTTTCACCGACAAGAAGGACCTGCAGTTGCACAATTGGGACTTCCTATGCGTGCCCCAGGAACAGGTGATCGACTACATCACCACTTCCGGCACCTTGGGCGACCCTGTGACTTTTGCTTGCACGGACAGTGACTTGGAACGACTGGCGTATAACGAGGCGGTCTCCTTCTCTTGTGCTGGTCTCACAGAGAAGAGCGTATTGCAGCTGATGACGACCATCGACAAGCGATTCATGGCCGGATTGGCCTATTTCTTAGGATTGCGCAAAATGGGTGCGGGGGTTATCCGCGTAGGCAATGGTATCCCCGAGTTGCAGTGGGACACCATCGAGCGCATCAAACCCGACACAGTAATGTGCATCCCGTCATTCATCCTCCGTCTGATTGAATACGCCGAGGAGCACGGCATTGACTATCGCAACTCTTCCATCAAACGGATAATTGGCATTGGCGAGGGCTTGCGCGACCAGAACTTCGAGCTTAACTCATTGGGTAAGAAAATCAAGGAGAAATGGGACGTGGAGCTCTACGCCACCTACTCCTCCACGGAGATGTCGGCCACTTTCTCGGAATGCGAGTACGGCTGCGGTGGCCATCACCACCCCGAACTCCTCATAGTGGAAATCATCGGCGAAGATGACAAGCCCGTGCCCGAAGGCGAAGTGGGCGAGGTCGTCATCACGACTCTTGGCGTGCAAGGCATGCCGCTGTTGCGCTTCCGCACAGGCGACATGGCGTGCATACACCCCGAACCGTGCCAATGTGGTCGGCAGACCTTCCGCATCAGTCCCATCGTGGGCCGTAAGAACCACATGATCAAGTATAAAGGCACCACGCTCTATCCGCCCGCGATGACCGAAGTGCTGACCAACGCGCCATACGTTGAGAATTACTACATAACCATCAGTACCAACGAAACCACGGAGACGGATGATGTGACCATCACCATAGGATTGCGTCACGAGCCAGAGTTTGATGTGGAGAAGGACTTGAAAGACCGTTTCCGCGCCAAAATCCGCGTGGCGCCCAAGATTGTCATCGCGCCGGTGGACGATGTCAGGAAAATCAACTTCCCTGCCATGAGCCGCAAGCCCGTCACGCTCATCGACAAGCGGAAAAAGAATTGCGAAGTGAAATAACAAATCACCACTCCTATGGCAGAAGAACAATTCATAGACTACGTCAAGATATTCGGGCGGTCGGGCAACGGCGGCGCAGGCTCCGCGCACCTGGCACGCACGGCTAAGAACCCCAAAGCCGGCCCCGACGGCGGCGACGGCGGCAAGGGAGGCAACGTCATCGTCCGTGGCAACCGCAACCTCTGGACCCTCCTGCACCTGCGCTACACCAAACACGTGTTCGCCGAACACGGCGGCAACGGCCAGAAAAACCAATGCTTCGGCAAGAACGGCGACAACGCCATCATCGAAGTTCCCCTCGGCACCATCATCAAGCTGGTGGACACTGACGAGGTGGTGGGTGAGATTCTGGAAGACGGCCAACAGATCGTGGCCATGAAGGGCGGCCGGGGCGGCCTCGGCAACGTGCATTTCAAGAGCGCGACCATGCAAACGCCCCGCTTCGCACAGCCCGGCGAGCCGGGCACCGAAGGATGGATCTCACTGGAACTGAAAGTGTTGGCTGACGTGGGCCTCGTGGGATTCCCCAATGCCGGCAAATCCACCCTCATTAGCCAACTGTCGAATGCTCGTCCGAAAATTGCCGACTACCCCTTCACCACCCTCAAACCCAACCTCGGCATGGTGGCCTACCGCGACTTCCAATCCTTCGTCATCGCCGACATCCCTGGCATCATTGAGGGCGCGTCCGAAGGCAAGGGCATCGGCCTGCGCTTCCTGCGCCATATTGAACGCAACTCCGTACTACTATACATGATTCCCGTAGCCGACAACGAGGGCACCCGCACTGCCGACACCATCCTCAAGGAGTTCAACATTCTCAAACACGAATTGGAAGCCTTCAACCCCGAATTGCTGGACAAGAAATATCTGGTCGCCATCACCAAATGCGACATGGCTCCGGAGGCAGAAGTGGCCAAGATCATGCAAAAATTGTCCAAAAAGCTGCCCGTTATCAACATTTCATCCTTGACAAACTATCATCTTACCGAAATAAAAGACCAATTATGGGCCCTGTTAAACCAAGATGCATAACCATTTAACACACTGAATATCTTATATTTAAATCTATCTAAAAACTTTTTTTTCAAAAAAACATAGGATAGGATGTGTGAAATGAAAAAAAATGTATTTTTGCAGCGTCAAAAAGAAACGAATAAAAAGTAGATAAGAAATGGCAAAGAAAGTAAAAGAAGCTCGTCAACAAGTCATCTTGGAATGCACCGAGCAAAAGGCAAGCGGCGTACCGGGAATGTCCAGATATATCACTACGAAAAATAGAAAGAACACTCCTGACAGATTGGAATTGATGAAATACAATCCGTACCTGAAGAAAATGACATTACACAAAGAAGTTAAATAATTTAATACGATAAAGAGATGGCAAAGAAGGTTGTTGCAACGTTGAAAAGAGAAGGTGGTGTTACCTATACCCGCGTGGTTAAAATGGAACGCTCACCGAAAACTGGAGCCTATACATTCAAAGAAGCTGTTATAGACTCTACTACTGTAAAAGACTTTTTGGCTAAAAAGTAATATTTTGTTTTCATGGTTGAAAGAAGGTGGACCTCCCGGTCCGCCTTTTTTCTTTTTACGGCTTTCCATCGCCATCTCGTAGCAAATTATTCCGTATATTTGCCGCCTGAACATAAACCACAGCATCATGGGATTCTTTTCTATATTTTCAAAGGAGAAAAAACAGGAACTGGACAAGGGTCTGGAAAAATCGAAAGAGAGCTTTTTCGCCAAACTTGCCAAGACTGTCGTCGGCAAATCCAAAGTTGACGACGATGTGTTGGACAACCTGGAAGAGGTACTCGTCACCTCCGACGTGGGTGTGGAAACCACCCTCCGCATTATTGAGCGCATAGAATCCCGCGTGTCTCGCGACAAATACATCGGAACCGAACAGCTCAACGCCATCCTGAAGGAAGAGATTGTGGGACTGTTGCTTGAAAACGACATCGAGAAAGCCAACGACTTCGTCATCCCCAAGCTTGACACGCCCTACGTGGTGCTGGTGGTTGGCGTGAACGGCGTGGGCAAGACCACCACCATCGGCAAGTTAGCCTACCAATTCAAGAAAAAGGGCTACTCCGTGACCTTGGGCGCCGCTGACACCTTCCGTGCCGCCGCTATCGAACAGCTCGAAGCCTGGGCCAAACGCGCCGACGTTCCCATCATCACCCAGAAGATGGGTTCTGATCCTGCTGCCGTTGCCTACGATACCGTGGCCTCAGCCATCGCCCGCAAAAGCGACGTCGTGATCATCGACACCGCCGGACGTCTGCACAACAAAACCAACTTGATGAACGAACTCATCAAAATCAAAAACGTCATCCGCAAGCTCGTGCCCGACGGACCGCATGAGGTTCTGCTCGTCTTGGACGGCTCCACTGGCCAAAACGCCTTTGAGCAGGCTCGCCAGTTCTGCGCCGCCACCGAAGTCAACGCCCTGGCTATTACCAAACTCGACGGTACTGCCAAGGGCGGCGTGGTCATCGGCATCTCCGACCAGTTCAAGATTCCCATCAAATACATCGGCGTGGGCGAAAAAATTGACCAACTGCAAGTCTTCAACCGCGCCGAATTCGTGGATTCTCTCTTCCCAGACAATTGGTAAAATCTATAACAACCTTTCACTTTGCAAGTTACCATAGACAATAATTCGGGTTTCTGTTTCGGTGTGATTCATGCCATCCAAACGGCTGAAGAGTACCTGAAGGACCACGACACCCTTTATTGTCTGGGCGACATCGTGCACAACAACGAGGAAGTGAAGCGGCTCACCGCCATGGGACTGCGTGTCATCAGCTTCGAGCAGTTCCGGCAGCTACGCGACACCACCGTGCTCATCCGCGCGCACGGCGAGCCTCCTCTCACCTATCAGACTGCCAAGGAAAACAACATCACCCTCATCGACGCCACCTGCCCCGTGGTGCTGAAACTGCAACAGCGCATCGCCGACTTCCACTGCAATCCTGCCAATGCAGACAAGCAGGTGCTCATCTTCGGCAAGCAGGGCCACGCCGAGGTAGTGGGCCTTATGGGCCAAACCGATAACCAAGGCATCGTCATCTCCTCTTTTGAAGAAATTGACAAAATTGACTACAACCGGCCGGCCATGCTCTACTCACAAACTACCCAAGGTCTGGAGCAATACTACGAACTCATCCGACTCATCCAAGAACGCTACGAGGCCGCCGGAAACGGCAAGCTTTTCCATTATGCCGACACCATCTGCCGCAAGGTGGCCAACCGCGCCGAGGAGATTGCAGAATTTGCCAAACAGCACGATGCCATCCTATTCGTTTCCGGGGAGAAGAGCTCCAACGGACTTCATCTGTTCGACGTCTGCCGGAAAAACAACCCGCACAGTTTCATGGTAGCCCACGCCGGACAAATTGCAGACCTCAACCTGAAAAGATACAACACCATCGGCATCTGCGGGGCCACTTCAACGCCCATGTGGCTGATGGAAGAATGTAAGAATCAGATTATTAATACATAACATCACAATATGAAAAGAGCCATTATCAGCGTAAGCGACAAAACCGGCATTATTCCTTTCGCCGCCGGACTTATAGAAGCAGGTTATGAAATCATCTCCACGGGAGGCACCAAGAAAGCCCTGGACGCCGCTGGTTTGAAAACCATCGGCATCAGCGAGGTCACCGGATTTCCGGAAATCATGGACGGACGCGTGAAGACGCTCCACCCCAAGGTTCACGGCGGGCTGCTGGCCATCCGCGACAACGAAAAGCACCAGCAGGAGATGCGCGAAAACGGCATTGAGCCCATCGACATGATTGTGGTGAATCTCTACCCCTTCAAGCAGACCATCGAAAAGCCCGGTGTTACGTACGAAGATGCGATTGAAAACATCGACATTGGCGGTCCCACGATGCTCCGAAGCGCAGCCAAAAACCACAAATTCGTGACCGTAGTAGTAGATGCTGCCGATTACGACACGGTTTTGGCAGAAGTCAAGCAAAACGGCGACACCACATTCGAGACGCGCCGTCGGCTGGCCGCCAAGGTATTCCGCCACACGGCCTCCTACGACACCTACATCTCCCGATACCTGACCGAACAGGCCGACGAGCAGGAGCCCGAGAGCCTGACGATGACTTTCACCCGCAAGCAGAGCCTGCGCTACGGTGAAAACCCACACCAGAGTGCCACTTTCTACGCTGGCAAAAAGCAGGGCTACTCCATTGCCTGGGCCGATCAGCTTCATGGCAAAGAATTATCCTACAACAACATACAAGATGCCGATGCCACCTTGCAAATTCTGAAAGAATTCCAAGAGCCCGCCATGGTGGCCGTGAAGCACAAAAACCCTTGCGGCGTAGGACTGGGCGCCAACGCACTAGAGGCATGGCAACGCGCCTACGAAGCCGACCCGGTTTCCATCTTCGGTGGCATCGTGGCCTCCAACCGCGAAATTGACTTGGCCACGGCTGAAGCGATGAAACCTGTATTTCTGGAAATCATCCTCGCCCCAAGCTTCACGAAAGAAGCTTTCGAGCATCTTGCCACCAAAAAGAACATCCGTCTGATGACCTTCGACCCGAGCACGGAGAACGGCGATGACAAGATGTTCATCAGTGTGCGCGGCGGCATGCTGGAGCAAACTATCGACAACAAATCCACCGAAGACTACGAGCTGAATGTAGTGACGGAGAAAAAACCGACGGGTGCGGAGCTTCAGGACCTGTTCTTGGCGATGAAGATATGCAAGCATGTGCGCTCCAACGCCATCACGGTGGCCAAGGACGGCAAGATCGTGGGCATTGGCGCAGGACAGATGAACCGCGTGGGCGCCGCCCATATCGCGTTCGAGGAAGCCAAGGAAAAGGGCGTAACCTCAGGGCTGTGTCTGGCCTCCGACGCCTTCTTCCCCTTTGACGATGTAGTGAAGATGGCCGCCCAATACGGCGTAACCGCCATCATCCAACCCGGCGGCTCCGTGCGCGACGAAGACTCCATCAAGGCCTGCAACGAGTTAGGCATCGCCATGGTGTTCACGGGCGTACGTCATTTCAAACACTAACCGACATGGCAAATATAAGCCCTAAAATCGAAGAATCCTGGAAGCGAGTGCTCTGGGACCAGTTTCAGGCGCCCTATTTCAGCGCGCTAAAGGATTTCTTGGTGGAAGAAAAGAAGCATTACCGAATCTTTCCGCCCGGCAACTGCATCTTCAACGCATTCGACAGCACACCGTTTGACAATGTGAAGGTGGTCATCATAGGGCAGGACCCGTATCACGAGTATGGGCAGGCGCACGGGTTGTGCTTCTCGGTGCAGGACGGTGTTCCTTTTCCGAAGTCACTGATCAACATCTTCAAGGAACTGAGCGACGATGTGGGGTTTGTCACGCCGCGCAGCGGAAATTTGCAGAAGTGGACGAAGCAGGGCGTGTTGTTGCTGAACGCCACCCTCACCGTACGCGAGCACGCGGCGGGTTCGCACCAGGGCCACGGCTGGGAGCAGTTCACCGACTGCGCCATACAAAGGCTGTCGGATCAGAAAGAGGGCTTAGTGTTCCTGTTGTGGGGTAATTTTGCCATCAACAAGCGCGCGCTGATTGACACGACGAAACACCATGTGCTCACCGCGGCGCACCCCTCCCCACTCTCTGCCCACCGAGGGTTCTTCGGATGCAAGCATTTCTCCAAAACCAATGAACTGCTACGACAGATGGGAAAAGAACCCATTGACTGGCAGTTGTAAAAAAACGTTTTTCCTAATGTTGTGTTATGCTGTGAACTCCTTGTCACGCGTACATCGGCTCTGGGCACAGCATAGCGCAGCGGTCAATAATAGAGTTAGCTCTTTCAAATCCCGCATCACAAACTTTCTTTTCCTTTGTGCCATCATAACCCATAAACAGATGCATGGTATCGTAGCCAAGGTTTACGAAATGCAACAATTTGCCATCCCGTTTCTTGGCCGCCTCCTTGTATTTGATGATTGATGGACGGCCTTTCCCGTTACGGATGTTCAGAACCGCGTCAAGAGCGACAAGGCATCCGCTCCACAGGATATTGCCTGCAGTCTTGACATATTTGCTGTCGGTATAGCTTTTCAGTTCCGGGTCATAGTTGGCCTTTTTGATAATCTCTTCCGCGTTGGCCACATACCTGCGGGCCTCTTCAATAGGATCTTGTTTTTCCATAGTTTTGAAAATGAAAGTTTAGAGTTGAGGGTTTAGAGTTTAGAGAATGAGTGAAGTGAGCTTATGTTATAAATATCATGTTGAGGTCGCAAAGATACGGTGAAAATTCTCATTATCAAAATATTTTTTTAAATTATTTTATCATTGATAATGAAAATGTTAATAGTTGTCCGAGTTTAAAATTTTATAATTATTTGTTAATTTAAATTTCGGATTTCGCAAAAAAACAATGAAACAAGAAGGCCTACGGCCTGACTTTGCACCCATCACACGAGCCACTGCTACACCCCGGACAGCCATCGCAACCGCACGGGCCATCATCGCGGTGACGCACACGTTTTATGACACGCACCGCGACAAACAGCACCGCTGCAAACAATATTACAAAAACAAGTATTTTCTGTACCATAATCACTTACATTCTCCCGAACATTCCGAATCGGGTGTTTCAAACTCCAAGGTGGCATGGGTGATGCCCATCTCGGCCAGCTTGCCTTTCAATTCTCCCTTCAAATGCTCCATTTCCGACAGGTTGTCCACTACCACGTGAGCGGTCATGGCATTTTCCGTAGTGCTGAGTGCCCAAATGTGCAAATGATGCACCTCACACACGCCATGTTGCTCCATCATAGCCTCCTTCACATGGTTGAAATCCAACTGTGCAGGCACACCGTCCAACGCCAAACGAATGCTGTCGTGCATCAACTCCCATGAAGCCACGATGATCACAACGGCCACCAGCAATCCAATCAGCGGGTCGATGATGTACCAGCCCGTAAAATAGATGACGATGCCGGAGATAACCACACCGACTGAGACCAGCGTGTCCGCCAACATGTGCAAGTACGCGCCTTTGACGTTCAAATCCTTCTTCTGGTCTTTCATGAACAGCCATGCGGTAAATCCATTGATTACCACACCGATGGCAGCTACGATGGAGATGACTTGGCCCTGCACCTCCTGCGGGGTAATCAACTTGCGCACACTCTCCACAATAATGAAGATGACCGCCACGCCCAAAATCAATGCATTGAGCAGAGAAATCAGAATCGTGCTCTTCTTGTAGCCATACGTGTATTTTCGGTTGGCCAACGAGCCTGACAATTTAAATGCAATGAGGGCCAGCACCAAACTGACCACGTCACTGAGATTGTGGCCCGCATCGGAAAGCAAACCCAAAGAGTGATAGCAAAGCCCGAAGATGGCCTCCGCCAGCACGTATGCCACATTGAGCGCAATGCCGATGATGAAGGCTCGGTTCAGTGTGGTGATGACATGACTGTGGTCATGGTGATGATGACCATGATGATGCTCATGATCATGCGTATGATGATGTTCGTGATGAAGTTCGTGCGACATATTCTGAGATTTTACAATAACATTCCAATCTGATAAACCAAAAATGCCATAATCCAGGCAACAAGCGTGTTAAACAACACGGTGAACGCAGCCCATTTGCCACCAGCCTCTTTGTAAACGGCCGTAACCGCCGCCACGCAAGGCACATAGAGCAGGATGAAAATCATGAAGGCGTAAGCCACTAACGGGGTAAAGACCCTTTGCCCTTTCAGTGCTCCGGAGGTCCACGTCTGGGCCTGAATACTGGCCTGCAGCGCGGAGGAGTGCTCGTCGGCATCCGTGTCCGCGTGATAGAGCACACCCATGGAGGAGACTACGATCTCCTTGGCGGCCAGGCCCGTGAGCAGAGACACGCCCATCTTCCAGTCAAAACCGAGCGGTCTGAAAACCGGCGCAATTGCCTTCCCCACTCGGCCAATGTAGGAATTCTCAGTTTGCACTACGGAACGGTCAAATTCCAACTGCTTGATCTGGGCAGCCTTCACAGCCTCGTCCATCTCCGTATCTGCAGAAATCTGCTCGATCTGCGCGGTGTAGCGGTCGATTTGCGGACTATGCTGCGGGAAATATTCCAGCGCCCAGATGATGACGGTAGCCACCAAAATCACCGTACCCATCTTCTTGAGGTACTGCACGCTCTTATCCCACATGTGCATCACTGCATTACGGAAAGTGGGCAGGCGGTACGGCGGTAGCTCCATTACAAATTGGTCGGAATTGTCCTTGAAAGCGATCTTCTTCATCAGCAACGAGGTAAGGATGGCGAAAAGAATGCCAATCAGATAGATACTGGTGAGAATCAAGCCCTTGTACACACCTGTAACGAACATACCGTGAGTGGTGGTGAAGATGGCGGAAATCAGCAACAGATATACGGGCAACCGCGCCGAACATGACATGAACGGCACCGTGATGATAGTAAGGATCCTGTCTTTCTTATTCTCCAGTGTCCGCGTAGCCATGATGGCCGGCACGCTGCAACCGAATCCGATGATGTAAGGGATAAACGACTTGCCGTGCAAGCCCATCTTGTGCATCAGCTTGTCCATGAGAAACGCCGCGCGAGCCATGTATCCAGTATCTTCCAATATGGAAATAAAGAAGAAGAGTATCAAGATGTTAGGCAGGAAGGAACAGACGCCGCCCACACCCGCGATGATGCCATCCACAATCAAATCTTTGAGCATGCCATCTGGCATCACACGCGACACGAGACCACCCAACCACCCGAAGAACATCTCCAGCCATTCCTGCGGATAGGCACCTAAGATGAACGTCATCAGGAACATGAAGAACAGGAAGAAAATCAAAATAGGGAAACCCAACCATTTGTGGGTCAAAATGTTGTCAATAGTGTATGCTTTCTGCTTGCTGCGGTCTTTGCCAACCGTATATGTTTCTGCCAACGCGCCCCGCACAAATCCGTATTTGGCACCGGAAATCACGGTGGCAGCATCTTCGCGATAGCTCTTCTCCAACAGAGCACGCTGCTCGGCAGCCTCCTTCTTCAAAGCCTCAAACTCAACATGTTGTTCCACCGCCTTCAGCGTGGTCTGGTCATTCTCCAGCAACTTGATAGCCACATAACGGGCTGGATATTCGCTGTCAACTACCGCATCTTTCTTGATGATTCCCTTCAGAATCTCTATACTCTTCTCAATATCAGCGCCATAGTTGATGTGGATGTGCTTGGTATTCTGTTCCATATTCTCATAGACATCCACAATATTTTTCATAACATCTTGAATTCCAACACCTTTTGATGACACTGTAGGGACAATGGGGCAACCCAGCAACCGGCTCAGCATCTCCACATCCAGCTTGTCATGATTACGCTCCAATTCATCAAACATATTGAGAGCCATCACCATCGGCAAGTTCATGTCAATGAGCTGGGTGGTGAGGAAAAGATTACGCTCCAGGTTGGAGGCATCCACGATGTTAAGCACCACATCAGGGTGGTTATTGAAGACATACTCGCGCACATAGAGCTCCTCGGGAGTGTACTCGGTGAGGGAATAGGTGCCGGGCAAATCGGCAATCTGAATCGTATAATCTTTGTATTTGAAGACTCCGATTTTGGAATCTACCGTAACACCGCTGTAGTTGCCTACCTTCTCGCGCATACCGGTGGCGTGGTTGAAGAAGGATGTTTTGCCACAGTTGGGGTTGCCGACCAACGCCACATTGATGGTCTTGCCATGCTCGCCCAAAATACGGATTGTCTCTTCCGTGATGGTACCATTAAAACTGTAGCTTTCAGCTGTCTCATCGGTCAGAGGCACCACCTCAATATGTTGTGCCTCAATGCGTCGCAAAGAGACATGGCTTTGCATAATCTCGTACTCAATGGGATCGTGCAGCGGAGCGTTCTTGATGACGCGTACCTTCTCGCCACGCACGAAGCCCAGTTCCATCAGCCGGTGACGGAAACCGCCGTGACCGCTCAACTTCACAATCACACATTGCGAGCCGGTCGGCATATCAACGAGTCTAAAGGTTTGATTATCCATATTCTATATTAATTCTTATCTATTTTTAAAACTATGCAAAAATGAGATTTTCTGAATTAATCAACATCCCAATAAATGATGATTTACGCAACATATTTTACCCAAGAATGAAAAGGCCATCATTTTGAATTATTTTACAAAAAAATTTGAAAATGATTGGATTTTTTAAATTTTTCGTATCTTTGGAGGCTATTTTTTATCATTCTCATGAAAAAACTATTCCTATTTTTCATTTGCTGCTTTTTAGCCCTGCTAGGCCAAGAAGCATGGGGGCAGGATTTGCCATTCCCTTACGATATCCATGTTGAAACTTTTGCTGGCAACTGCTTCGATGACTCGCAGGCTATCATCACATTATGGGACGCTACAGGCAATGAAGTAGTGATAGATCCGAGCACCCACCATGCCGTTGACATTACGGTTCATCCTTTTTTCAATGTAGAATACCAATATCGCAACCAGACGGCGGGTACCAACACCCGATACGACTCTTTGAACAACATACAATTAAGTGCCGGAACCTATTGCTTCGGCGTGGTAGGTTATGTACCTGTCGCCAATAACGGCGACACCACCTTCATATTAGTGGACACCCTTATCTGCAACATTGTTGTTCCCACACATTACAACCACTTTGAGGCCTCTGTGTTATCTGGCATTGCCGGAGACAATGATTATTACGGGAGAGAGAGGTGCGGCATACGCCACGCCTTTGAATGTGCTGACATTGGTCGACTTCAGCTGAAACTCCGCTATGGTAAATTTCCCTATCACGTGCAAATTTATGATGAAAACAACCAATTAGTGCGTGATCGCTACTACTACCAGCGCGATCACAACGGCACAGATTCATCTTTTGCTGACTACATGGATTTCTATACCTTTGACAGTCTGGCAGCCGGTGACTACACCCTTGTCGCAAGCGACTCCTGTGGATATACTATCCGTCTCTCCTCCAGCGTTCCTTTGACGGTTTTGAATTATTATACTGTCACAAATTATCGGCAATGCGACTGGCCAACACAAAATGATTCAATTCTTGTGCACCAATTCCGGTTTTACAATTATTGGAATGATGGCAACAATCGCAACTATGACGATCCGTATTTTGACACGTTGGTGCAATACCGTTTCTTAAACCCAGGAGGGGATACCACTCGTTGGTATAGTCTTAGTGGCAGTCGTTTTCGCGGAAATGGGTGGAACATTTATGTTATGGATACCATAGCCAACTTCAACCGGTATTGCGACCTGTATGGCGACACCATCACGTTTCAACTTTGGAACCATTGTACCGGCATCTATGAAGTAAAATATGCCATTACAGATCCATCCACTCCATATTATTACAGAGGAATCGGTTATCGCTATGAAGAGCATCCAGAAGTTATTGAAGATATTGATGTTGAGCCAGACACTTGTGCTATTCATTATTATTCTGGAGTGACCACCCAGCGTTATTACATGTTTGCGAATGGTTGCAATTATTTTGAAGGGTATTCCTATCTTTATCAGCCAGGCACAAACTATTCGAGCATCAATCAATTCAACTACTCCTCCCCTATTTCCCTTGACATCTATACTGAACACGATGAACGCTTGCTGGCCCATGATGAAAAAGGAACTTTTTACCAGCTTAACTGTTCGTTTACCAATCCCACCAATACAGACACCTCCATGCGGGTACATGTGGTCTTATCGGATGCCCATGGCTGCATTTTGGACACATTTTATCTCGACTACCAATTCACCATGGATACTCTCGTAGGCGATGTTCCTTACGAGTGGGAATTCCAGACTGATAATTACGGTTGCTATAGTGACCACTACCTTTTGTTAATGGAAAAAGGTGTGGATTTTTATAGTTTTCGCAAGAATGCTGTCGTGAGACTGATTGAGAGTCCCCAGTACAATCGTTATAACTTTACCGCCACATATCAGGAATTGGATGACCAATGGGATGTAGTCATGGCAGACACTTCCATTCACTATTTCCATGTTGATTTTTCCATGTCCGACCAAGAATGGCACTTTTGGATCCACACGCCCGACTGGCCTTACAACCCCAGCATTCCCACAGGACGCTATGTCTTTGCCGTCACGTCCGATTGTGGTACCGATACGCTCACTTATACTTATTCATACAGCGAGGTCCGTGAACGACATGCTTCTTTTAGTGTAGAACCACAATTCCCGGGCATACAGGTTTGCGACCGATACTTTGTCACTCCCTATTCTGAAGTGATGGTCAATGAATACCGCATCGATGTCAATGTGAGCAACGACGAGCCTATTGAAACGTATTATTACACCTCTCCTTCCTTCTCTGTTGAAAATGGGCCAGCCAGCGGCTGGTATTATTATAACAACCAAATCGTATTCACCATTCCGGGGACCTATGTTGTCAGGGCATCTTCAAGGCCTAGTTGTATGAATGAAACCATATATCATTACGACACCATCACCTATGAGCCGATATATATAGATTTCAACATGGGATACGCCGTCATTTGCGATGCCTGGACCAGTTCTGGCAATGTACTCACCCACGCCATCAACGGCACGCAGCCCTACCAGTATTATTTGTATGATCATGCAGACTTGGAGGGGACTCTCCTCGGCACAAGCTTGGACGGCAACTTTTACAACATTCCTCTTTCAGAAGGACAACAAGTTTCTGTATTGGCCGTAGATTCATGCCAAAACAGCTTCTCCATCAATATGGTAGTAACCTCGCTCAGTCAAAGTGCGTTGGCATGGGAGAGCGGCTATGCACCGGGAAATGGGCACTGCGAGGGTGACAGTGCCTTCCTTGCGGCACTTCCATTCACGCAATCCGTCACTTACCACTGGTCAGGACCTAACAACTTTGAAAGCGACGAGCGTGAAAACACCATCTATCTTCCCTACGGTAGCGAGAGCGGCTGGTACACCTTGGACATCACCAATACAGGCTGCCAGACCGCATTCACTGACAGTGTGTATATCGAAGTACTTCACGCCCCCACCGTGGAGATACTGAGTGACACCACTCTTTGTGCCGGTAGCGAAATAGAACTGTCGTTGGTAGCACACGGAAACGGTAATTTACACTACACCTTTCACCATGTCGGGGCGCCTCAGTCTGGAGAAATGAACCTCACCACCTTCGCTGGGGACACCCTTCACCAAACTTTCCCCATCTGGGGAGATAACATCTTCTGGGTTACAGATGCTGTGGACGATCGTTGTGCTTACAACTACTACATCATTGACACCACTCATGTACAGATTTACGGCATAGAGCCTGATGCTACCCCAAACATCCACACCTATGGTGGAATCGTATGCTACGACAGCGACATTTTCCTGATGGCAAATTCAACGCTCACTCCGCCGTATTACCTGAACTGGTACTCTTCTCCGACTCAGGAGGAACTTTTGCAAAGCGATACCATCTGGAGTAATACACAAGTGTCCCAACTAACCATCCCTAATCTGACTCACGACACGGTATTATACATATCTCTCTCCGATGCTAACCGATGCGAGAATTTGTACGGCACCATCCACCACACAGTAAACATGAACGGCAGAACCCTCCTGTTGCAAAGTGGCGAAGGAGCACGCTTCTTCGATAGCGGAGGCGAGTACGGCAACTATAACAACAACGAACAACTGACCCAAACGTTCTGTTGCACAGGACAGGGCGCATTAAGGCTACACTTCAACTCGTTAGATGTTATCGCCGGCGACACTTTGTTTATCTATGCCGGCGCGATAGCAGACCCATCCCTTCTTGTGTCTGCCATAACCTATTCTACTCATAATCCAGACCTTGTCATCGAAAGCAACTGCGTCACTTTCCGTTTCTCATCCAATTGGATAAATGTTGGAGCCGGATGGAGCATCGATATTTTGACCGAAATGGTGATGACCGCAATACACGGTTACGTCCATCCTCTTATTCAAGACACACTTTCAGTAGAAGTTTGCCAGTCGGAAACGCCCTACACTTTGGCACCGTTCGACTATCTGGACATTTCCACCCCAGGTCATTACTCCTATGACACCATATTAGTTGCGGCCAACGGTTGCGACAGCCTCTTAAATCTGGACTTATGGGTAAAGCCGGTTTCAGACACCACCCTCTACGACTCCACGCAGTATGCACTGCTCCCGTTCACATGGAATGGCATCATCTTCAACGATTTCGGAAACCAGGAGGCAACCTTCACCAACATTTACAATTGCGACAGTGTGGTACACATGGTTCTTACATGGACCCCTGCGCTTGAGCTCACTTTCGACACAATTGTTTGCGAAAGCGATCTTCCCTTTGAATGGTACGGGATACCCTTTGAAGAATCGGACACCGTAACTATTGGTGTGGACACGCTCATCACCCTTCAAGTTGAAATTTTCAGACCTCGCCTTACTGTGTGTTCAGATGTCACCATCCGTACCAGAGACACAGCAAAATTGTGGGTCTCGGGAGCAGATTATTACTTATGGACTCCCTCAATGGACCTTTCCTCCGATCACACAGATACCACATATGCCTTCCCTGAACGGACCACCACCTACTACGTCACAGGAACGTACAGCGGAAATCCTTGTAGCGCCGACACGTCCATTGTTGTCACTGTGATTCCGCGGAATACAGTGGACGACTATGTCACCATTCCGATGAATCTCGGCATAGACATCTATCCATTGGCTAACGACACACTCAGCTGCGCTGATGCCGTGCCCGAAATCGTGTTTGGCCCGTCTCATGGCAGTGCATCCGTACAGGGCACCATCGTAAACTATCAACCGGCGACTGGGTTCATTGGCATTGACTCCATCTTCTACGCTGTGAATTGCAATGACACCATTAACCGTGCGTATATCTTTATCCTGACACAACCCTATCCGGACAATGTGGACAGTGCTGAATGCGTATTTCCACCTGCAGCCAACGTATGGTCCATCCGCCAAAGTGCTGTCTCCACCTACAGCAATGCGATAACGGTTTCCGTGCCAATAGTCGGCGACTTTGACGACAATGGCGAGCCCGAGATTCTGATCCCGCAAGCCACATATGGGAACACATTCAGCAGTGTCGGTGTGTACATGGCCGACGGCAGACTGGAGATGGTATTTCCTGTGGCAGCCACCTATATCTGGAACAGCCTTGCTTTGGGAAAAGTGCAAATCACGCCCAACGTTTATCAACCGATCATGGTGCTTTTTGCTGCCGACCGACACCTGTACGCCTACAATCACAGCGGCACGCAGTTGTGGCGTTCCAACCAGCCTTTCACCAGCCACAACGATGAATCAATCCCGTTGCCAGCAGTTTCATTTGCCGACTTCAATCATGACGGATGGAGCGAAGTGTTCATCGGCAACGAGATATACGATGCCGCAACGGGCATGCTTTTGTGCAAGGCAGACGGCAATACCGGCCACGCGCGCCGCAACTGGGACAACAATATCCACACCTACCAATCTGTGGCAGCGGACCTGACAGGTGACTTTGACTTGGACCTTGCGGCGGGCAATACCATATATCATGTCATGCTGCAGAGCAGAACCGATTTTGCCAGAAACAAGATGGAGGTGGCAAGACAAGTGGATTCTACGGATATGCGAATGGCAGACAATTCCGCAATCCCGTTCACTGACGGAAACACCTTTGCCGTGGACATTAACCTTGATGGCAAGTTAGACGTTGTAACGATGAATGTGGATCAGAACAACCACGTGTTGTACCTCTACGTGTGGGATGCCAGCACGGGCGAGATTATCTGCTCTAAGAAGATACCCAACAGTACCAAGTTCGGAGTGCCGCAAATCGGCGACATTGACCGTGACGGTGCCCCAGAGCTTTGCTTCATCGTAGGCACTGCTGCAGGACACGGAACAGGCAACAATGACCTGATTTACGCACTGAAATACAATGCTGCCCATCCTACCCATGAGATGGACGTCTTCTGGACTATGCCGCACTCCGACAATTCCGGATCAACGGGGCTTACCCTTTTCGACTTCAACCAAGACGGCTATGCAGAATTGGTTTACCGTGACTTATACAACCTGCGCATCATTAACGGCAGTTTGGTTCACCACCTGACACATGCGGCAGTTTCTGCGCCATACAATCTTGCCACAATCGCTTGTTGCAGTGCTACCGGTATCGAATATCCAGTGATTGCGGATGTGGACTTGGACGGCGAAGCGGAAATTGTGGTGGGTGGTGCATCCTCTCCTACCGATTTCGGTTATCTGTACTACTTCAAGTCCAATGGCAACCCATGGGCGCTGGCGCGGCACATCTGGAACCAATATGCCTACAATAACACCAATGTAAACGATGACGGCAGCATCCCACTTTGGCAGTTCAACAACGCGACAATGCTTCCTGACCGCTACAATCCGTCCGCATGGAGCCAACCTTTCAACAACTTCCTGCAACAGGGCACCTCCATTGATCGTTTTGGAAAGCCCTTCACCATCGTGCCTGATATCGCCGTCACAGGAAGTGCTACAATCAATTATTATCCTGACAGCGTGACAATCGACATCTCCTATTGCAATGAAGGTGAAAATGTCCTGAATGCACCTTATGAGATTACCGTCTATGAGAATGAATACCGAGATACGGTGCTCTGGGTGGAGACAGTATCAACCGCTTTGCCTGTCGATAGCTGCACGCACTACAGTTTCTCCTTGCCTCAGGAGGTCATATGCGCCCATCGGAGCCTTGCAGACTTAGTGGTCGCAGTGAACGATGGTGGCTTCGGCGTAGCACAAAACGGCGAACAACAAGGTGAATGCGACACGCTCAACAACTTTGCTGCCGCGAATGTCATTATCGCCCGCGACACCACCTATATTTTCGACACCATCGTTCAAAACCAACTTCCATATTCCATATCGGGACTGGTATTTGAGGAAGCTGGTATTGATGAAATTACACTTGCCAACCAACACGGATGTGACAGCACCGTTATCGTTGACCTATTCGTTTGGTCCAACGTCAGCACAAACGTTGACAGTACCATTTGCGATAATGCACTGCCCTTCACTTGGAATGGTCGTGTTTTCACTACTGCTGGAAGTGATTCCGCAGTGTTCGCCGCGCACAGCGATGCCGATAGCATCGTATATATGACCCTGTATGTAAATCCGACAAGCCACACACTTATTACCGATAGCGTATGTCAAGGAGACAACTACACACTCTATAACTTTAACATTTCCTCATCTGAGACTGACACACACGGAAACACTATTCATTACCAGCATCTTACAAACCAGTGGCAGTGTGACAGTACGGTTGAACTCCATCTATTTGTGACACCTGTGCCACAACTTGAGTTCACACCAGAACCTGAAAAAATGCTTCTCTCAGAGGGTGGCCTAATCGTCTTCCACAACAACACTGACATTTCAACGCTTGAAGGGGAAACGTATCACTGGAGCTGGAACTCCGGGGACGATAATAGCGAGAACTCGTCCGACTACGATTTTGAGCACACCTATCGAACTTGGGGAGAATTCTTGGTAACCCTTTCATTGCAAATATATGAATGTGAAGCTTCGGTATCTCATTCTGTATACATTGAGGCGGATTTGGAGTTTCCGAATGTCATCACGCCCAACGGCGACGGCATAAACGATGTGTTTGCCATCATCAATATGGATGAAGAGCGTCCCAACCACCTTGTCATCTTCGACCGATGGGGAAAGAAAGTCTTCGATTGCAAAAACTACCAGACCTACGTTCGTGACGGTGTGATATATAATGAAAATCAAGGCTTTTCAGCTGACAATCTGTCTGATGGAGTCTATTTCTACTCATTCCATTATCAGGGACAAGTACGTACGGTGGATTTCCACGGTTCGCTTACGGTTATCCGGTAAATAAGTATTTGTAAAATTAAAAAAAGACTATTTTTGCAAAAGAAAAATTCCTAACCAGATTAAAGGACTCCATCTGTAATTAGGATAACTAAATGAAGAGTCCTGTAATAGAAGTTGGACCCGACACGAACAAGGGTTGTTTTTATGAAAAAAATTTTTATTCTTGTTGCAATCTGCATCTCTATCCTGTTCTTCTCCGGTTGCGCTGGCATGAAAGACATGACGTACAACACCATGAACCGCACCGAAGTTGTCCTTTCCCAGAATAACTTCAAAGTAATTGGCCAAGTTGAGGGCACTACTTACGCCACATACATTTTCGGTATTGGTGGTTACAACAAAAAACGTCTGCAAGAAAATGCTGTTCAACAGATGTACAAAAACGCCAATTTGACAGGCAGCCAGACCATCATCAATGTGAACTATACTTCCACAGTCAAATCCGTACTCGGCGTTTACACCAAAAGACAAGTCACCGCTTACGGTACAATTATCGAATTTAAATAATAACATTTTCACCTTACAAGGCTGAAATGCCAACATTAAAAAGGAGGGCGCATAAGCGTCCTCCTTTATTATTATCCCCAAAAAACGATATTCAGAGATTATTTGCGGCCTTTATTGAAATCCTCTATTGCCTCCTGCAACATTTCCTCAAACAAGTCGATGGAATGGTTGATGTCATATTGTTTTGCTGACTCGGAATATAACTTTTCCATTTTCGCCTTTTCCTCGGGGTTGTCCAACCAATAGTCGATGGCACGCGCCAAATCCTTGGGATCACCGGCTTTGAAGAGGCTGCGCCCGTCAATGGCAAATTGCCTTGTAGCAGAAAGGTCGCTGTTGGCGATGACGGGCACTAAGCCAGTGGCGAATGCCTCAATGCAGGAAATGGCTTCTGACTCCATGTCCGATGCGTGAACGTACAGGTCACATTGTCCCAGCATGTTTTTCAAATCCTCTTTGGGAAGGTAAGTGAAAATGGGCGGATTCTTCAATTTACTGCCCAAACGATAGTATTGTTTGTATTTCGGTCCCTTTCCAGCAAAGACCAATTGGATTCGGTCGCCATATTTAGAGTATTGGAGAGCGTTGATGATGATATCCTGACGTTTCTCGGCAGAAAGTCGCCCAACCATAGCAATCAGGATTTTGCCTTCATATTCAGGTTTTTTGGACACCTTATACCAAGTAAAGTCCGATTGGATGCCATTGGAGATGGCATGGATTTTGGCCTTGTAACCGCGGCTCTCAATCTCCTCAGCCATAAACTTCGAAGGCGCATGAATATGACCAAAATGGTCATACACGGCTTTCCTGAGTATCCTGAAAATCATATTATTAACCCATTCTGATTTTCCAAGTCCAAACTGGGAAGAAATGTTCTGGGGTTGGACATGGAAGGCTGCCGTGGCCGGCTTGCCGAGCAAATCGGCAATTTTCTTGGTCCTTGTTTCCAAAAAGAAGGGAAAAAAACAATGGACAACGTCTGCCCACTCCACTGCTTCGCGAATGACTTTCTTATCGCACTTCGCATATTGGAATCCCTGCTTGTGAATCATCCCATTGAAGATGAAAAAGTTCAACTCGGGCAAACCATACACGCCTTCTCTGGGCTCACTGGCAGTCATAATGCGCACCTCATGGCCGCGCTTGCGCAGCTCGTCTGCAAACCGTTGCGCCGAGATACTGGTGCCATTATTTGTAGTGAAATAAGTGTCAATAGCAAATAAAATTTTCATAAGCGATACTTACAATAATTACGACCGCAAATTTAACATTTTTTAGTAAATGTAATTTATTGATATTCAATTGTATTAATGTGTTAAATGATAGAAAATAGGGTTAATTTCGGAGTTTTTAGGTATTTTCAAGGCATTTCTGTTTTGTTTTTTCTATGCCCTTATCACAATATTCATGAATCTTTTCCATTATCTTTTTTTACTATATTTGCAGGCGGTTTTTAATTGGAGGATTTTCACCCATTAATTTCCTGCATTAGATTTTTTTTGAAATGATAAAAAAAACAATCTTCGGACTACTCCTTCTAACAAGTACTCTCCTCTGCTCGGCACAGGTGAATGTGGAAGTGCAGCTTATCAATTCCAGCTCCCAAACTTTTTCCGTCAGCGAGGCGGGCAAGATTTATTTTGACAACGGGTATCTCATGGTGGACGACGGGAACGACACCCCGTTCTCTTTCCCGCTCTCTGATATCCGGAAAGTGCTGTTCTCCGGATCAACATCCGTGGAGACCATTGAAAGCGACCATATCCGCATCTATCCTAACCCGGCAACCACTTTTATTCGCATCAGCAATGATCGGAACAGCGACAGCTTCTATCAGCTTTTCTCCATTGACGGCAGATTGCTCATGTCAGGCGTATGCAAGCAAGAAGAGACAATCAATATCAGCAAGCTTCCCAAAGGCTTGTACCTCATCAAAGTGGATGGTAAAACCTTCAAAATCAGCAAATCATGAAAAGAATCGTTTCCGCCATCCTGTTTTTAACATTCGTTATGTCCCTGCATGCGCAGGAAATTCTGCATCTGTACAACGGCAGCAGTGTCATCTTTGAAAAATCCGTCTCCGAGATTGACAGCATCCATTTTCAGGGCAACCAATCCATCTTCAATTTAGGCAACAGCTACCTTACCTTCCCAGTGAGTGTAGTGGACAGCATCACCTTCAGCAACGAGAGTCTGCTGGGCGATGAAATTTACATCACCTGGAACGGAAATAACGTCAATATCATCAATCCTTACGCCAATGATGGCGTGAATATCACAAACGATGGAGCTAAAGTTACTGTGACGGTCACCTCAACCGTGCAGGACATTGTCTATCACCTGTCGGGCAGCTCTTCAGAAGGGTATCTGTACATCACGCCCAACAAGCGTTTTACCCTTTCCTTGGAAGGCCTTTCGCTCACCAGCAGTGAAGGACCGGCCATTGACGTTCTCGTAGATAAGAAGACCAATGTCATTTTAGCCGACGGCTCGCAAAACTTCCTGAATGACGGGACGGGCAACTCAAAGAAGGCGGCCTTGCAAAGCAAGAGCGAGCTGATTTTTTATGGCAACGGCACCTTGACTGTAAACGGATACAAGCGCAACGGCATCCACAGCGACGATTACGTGCAGATTAACAGTGGCAACATCGTGGTAGCCTCTGCTGCCGCCGACGGCATCCATTGCGACTACTTTGTAATGAACGGCGGCACCCTGAACATCACCGCTTCTGGTGACGGCGTTGACGGGGACACTGGTTTTATTGAGGTTTATGATGGAACTATCACCATCAACGTCCCGGCCGATGACAAGAAGGGTATGAAGTGCGACAGTACCATCACCATCAACGGCGGCCATATCACCATTAACAACAGCGGTGACCAGAGCAAGGGATTGAAGAGCGGTCTGAGCACGTACATCAATGGCGGCGAGCTTACCATTAACCCTACAGGCACGCTCGTCAGCGAAACTACCACATCAGGAGTTGACCTCTCCTACTGCACAGGCATCAAGACCGACAAGAGCCTGTTCGTCACGGGCGGTTTGGTCACCATCACCTGCCCTACAACCAATGCCGGAAGCAAGGCTATCAGTTGCGACAGCAACATCGTCATCTCTGGCGGCAAGCTCAACCTGACTTCTTTGGGTTCTTGCGCCAAGTATCTGGTCAGCGGCACGACCTACGACAGCTATGCTTCTGCTTGTATGAAAGCTAACGGAAACATCTCTATTTCGGGCGGTGACATCACGGCCACGGCAGCTGGGCGCAGCATCAGCTGCGATGGCAATTACATCCAGACGGGCGGCCACGTCACTGCTTCCACCAATGCCATAGGCTTTACCGTTATGGGCACTGGCACCTCCTGCACGGATGGCTTTGCCCCTGCCTGTCTGAAAGCTGACGGTAACATCGTATTCACAGCTGGCGGTTTCAGCGGCACCAGCACAGGCAAAGGCGGTCGCGGCATCGTGGCCGACGGCACCATGACCTTTGGCGAAGTTGGCGCAGCAGACAGTCTGCTTGTGGTTTACGTCACTACCAGCGGCGCGCCTGTGAACGCATCCTCCGGAGGCGGAGGCGGCTGGCCACCGGGTGGCGGGGGCAGTTCCGACTATTGGAAAGGTTTGCCCAAAGGAGTCAAAATCGAAGGGAACATCACTGTCAACAGCGGACATTTGCAGAGCTACTGTTCGCAGACCTCCGGCAGCACCACTGGCGAGGCTATCGAGAGCAAGGCATCTCTCTATATCAACGGCGGTTATGTGGAGGCTAACGCTTACGACGACGCCATCAACGCGAACAGCTACATCCAAATCAACGGCGGCAACGTATGGGCTTATGCACGCGGCAACGACGGTATTGACTGCAACGGCACCCGCGTGGATGTCAACGGAGGCACCGTCATTGCCCGCGGTTCGGAGGTTGCCATTGACGACAACGGCGACCATAACGGCAAGCTATACATCACCGGAGGCACCATCATCCTGATTGGCGGTAACATGGGCACCACCGAAGCCAACCCGTCCGTAACCGGACAAAAGGGTGTCACGTTGAGCAGCGGAGGAGGTGGCGGCTGGCCTGGCGGCGGTGGCGGCGGCGGCAGTACGCTGGCCACTAACGGCTTCTGTCTCAAGAACAGCGGCGGCGACATCATCCATACCTTCAAATGGCCCTCCTTCAGCGGAAGCGGTTTTGACAATATCAGCATGCCGAGAGATGCAACCGGCACAAACGCGCCCAATGCCAATTCCGGCATTTATATAAGCTCTCCCTCAATTCAAGCTGGAACATATACCTATTTCACCTCGCCTACCATCACGGGTGGTACACATTGGCACGGACTGTACGCCGGAGCCAGCGTCACCACCTCGGGAAACGGCACCTCTGTGACTGCACAATAATTGAAACTGAAAACACCAGACTATGTACAACAGCCAATCTAAAAAGAAGCAAAACGATTCCCAAAAGGACAACAATCGTCCTGCCTGGGTCAAGCCATTTTGGACAGCCTATTTCGGTCTCCTAGGCATACTTTTACTGCTTTTTATCCTCATATCCCTAGGATGGATTGGATATATGCCATCATTTACGGAGTTGGAGAATCCCTCCGCCAACCTGGCCACTGAAGTCATTTCAGAGGACGGCGAGCTTTTGGGCACCTATTATCTGGAGAACCGCTCCAACTGCAAATATGGTGACCTGTCGCAGCCGCTGAAGGATGCGCTGATTGCCACGGAGGACTCCCGTTTCTACAAGCATTCGGGAGTGGACATGCGTGCTTTGTTCCGCGTGGCGGGCGGCGTGCTTACCTTCCACCACAAGGGCGGCGGTAGCACCATCACCCAACAGCTGGCCAAAAACCTGTTCCCGCGCGGTCAGAAGATGAACAAAATCAAGCTGGTATTCATCAAATTCAAGGAGTGGGTAGTCGCCACCAAGCTGGAACGCAAATACTCCAAAGATGAGATTTTGGCCATGTATTTCAACACCGTGGATTTCGGCAACCAAGCTGTCGGCATCAAATCAGCGGCACGCACCTATTTCGACAAGAGTCCATCGGAAATCAACACCGAAGAAGCTGCACTGTTGGTTGGCATGCTCAAAGCGCCCACCAAATACAGTCCGCGACGCCACTATCAGGCCGCCCTGGAACGTCGCAACGTGGTTCTCGGCCAGATGAAAAAATACGGTTACCTGAACGAAGCTCAATTCGACTCCATCAAGACGCTGCCTATCGACATGACCAATTTCAAGTCGCAGGCGCACTATGCCGGCAAGGCCACCTATTTCAGAGAGTATCTTCGACTCATGCTCAAAGACTGGTGTGCCAACAATCCCAAGAAAGACGGTTCCCACTATGACCTCTATTGTGACGGTCTCAAGATATACACCACCATTGACTCCCGTATGCAGCAATATGCCGAAGAGGCAGTTAAGGAACACGTGTGCGACTATCTGCAGCCGCTATTTTTCCAGCATTTCAGGGGTGTGAAAAATGCTCCTTTCGTCAATTTGTCGGAAGAGCAAACCAACCGCATTCTGTGGAATGCCGCCAAGCTTTCGGAACGGTATGACATTGCCAAGGATGCCGGTTTGAGCGATGAGCAGATCAAAGCCCAATTCAACAAGAAAGTCCCCATGACGGTGTTCTCCTATCAGGGAATGAAAGACACCGTGATGACCCCGTTCGACTCTATCCGCTATTACAAGTCGTTCCTGCAGTGCGGACTGATGTGCGTGGAGGCCAAGTCAGGGCACGTAAAAGCTTACGTGGGTGGCACGAACTACGAGTATTTCCAATTTGACCACGTCAAGTTATCCAAGCGACAGGTGGGATCCACCTTCAAACCATACGTATATACGGTAGCCATGCAGAGCGGCGAATTCGACCCGTGTACCATGGTGCCCAATGTGCCAGTGACGATAGAAGTTCCTGGAGGTTCGTGGACTCCTCGTAACTCTGGCGCGCACCGCGAAGGCGAGATGATGCCCTTGCGCGAGGCTTTGGCCTTCTCGCTCAACCAAGTGTCTGCCTATTTGATGAAACGCTATGGCCCAGAGGCTGTCATTTCATTGGTGCGCAACATGGGCATGACCTCCGAGATTCCGGCTGTCCCTGCCATCTGCCTCGGCGCGTGCGAACTCACGCTGTACGAGCAGGTAGGTGCCATCAACTGTTTCCCCAACCAAGGTGTTTATGTAGAGCCTATCTTCATCACCCGCATCTGCGACAAGGATGGCAACGTCATCTACAACAGGCTGCCCAAGACCAATGAAGCCATCGACCAGATTACAGCCTTCAAGACTGTTCGTCTGATGCAAGGTGTAGTGGACTACGGTACTGGCGGCCGACTCCGCAGCCAATATAAGCTGGACTTCCCTGTGGCCGGCAAGACGGGTACCACGGACAATCAGTCAGACGGCTGGTTTGTGGGCTACACGCCATTGCTCACCTGCGGGGTGTGGGTGGGCTGCGAGGATCGTTCCGCGCACTTCCGAAGCACTGCATTGGGGCAGGGCGCGCGCACGGCTATGCCTGTATTCGGCCTCTTCATGAAGAAAGTCTATAGCGACCCCAAACTGCCGTACTACGCCATTGCCACCTCACCTAACAAATCCGCCAAGACGGGTTACTACTTCCCCATCCCATCTGCCTACACAGGCGACGAGTCTGGATGCAATGAGGATAAGAGCAATGCACCTCACGACAAATTGAATTTTGATTAATCACCTACGCGCGGCGGCAGATGTGCTTGAAGTCACAAAAACCGCAATGGGATTCATCGTCAGTCTGGTTGAACGGCTTATCCTTGTCCAGGATTTCCGTCAGCAATTTTTGTATTGAGGATTGAAATGCCTCCAAAACCTCATCAGAAATACAATCTTCCGGCTCACCACCACTCTCTATCAGAGCAGGATGCCAATAATCAGGGTAAGCGCCCGGCTTGTTTGCATCTTTGATGCACATGATACCGCATTGCACTCGCGATGCCCGACCGATTGTAGCCAGGTCCTCTTGTTTTGTTCTCCTCAACAGCAAAGCATAGAACAAAAGTTGAAGCAGTTTTTCATACCGGACATCCTCTACCACCACTTTCATGTTCATCGAAGCCACTTTCAGGTACGTGTCGTCCACCTTGCCCGTTTTATAATCCACCACAACCGGGTATGTTTCTTCCTCGTTTTGATACATCTGAAGACGATCCAAGATACCATAAAGTCCAACGGTATTTCCATCGGCAAAAGGCAAATTACACGTAACTTTCACCTCGTTTCCGACAATCTTCACTTGGCCGGTCTCCAACTCTTTCACTGCTTTTTGCAGATAGTTGCACACATTGTTGTACACCATGCGCGTAGCTAAATACATTCGGCCGTGCGTCAGATCGTACATACTCAGATTTAGTTTTATATCCTCGTTGTTCAGTATCTCCTCCGCAATTCTCTCCTCCGCATGATCCAGAAAATTACCGATAATCTGCCTGAAATCGTCAGGATGTTCTTTAATTTCATTAAACACGGATTCCAGCAGGGCATGGACGACCGTGCCGATGATATTGCTCTCGATTCTTTCCTGAAACGACTGGCGAGGTTCAATGCCACAGAGATTTCTATAATAAAACTGTAACGGGCAATTGATGTATCGTTTCAAAGCCGTGGCCGAGAAACTCATCTTCTTCAGTTTGCCCATCATATCATCGGTTTTCTTCACCACAATATTCTCCGGCACCGATGCCTTGAACTGGAAACTCACTTGTGGATACTCCAATTGGATATTATCCAGCTGATGCTCTTTCTTCAGAAACTCCAACTGCGTGATAAAGCGGCTCTTCTCCATCAGTGAGGTATCAGAGTTGTTGTTGTACACCAAAACGACATCCTCTGCCCGTTGCAGCAGACGGAAGAAGTGATACGCATATACCTGATCCTTATACAGGTAATTAGGCAACGAGTCGTTGTCGTAGCGTATCTCAAACGGCAGCAAAGTGTTGTAACTGATGCCTGCCGGTAGAACACCTTCGTTCACAGAGAGCATAATAATATGCTTGAAGTCCAACGTACGGGTTTCAAGCAATCCCATCACCTGCAATCCTTTTAGTGGGTCGCCTTTGACAGGCAGAGAGAGGATGTCGGTCTGCAAACCGATGGCATATTTCACTGTTGACAGGGCAAACGACGGTTCTTGATGGATGTTTTCCAGAGCGGTATCCGCCGTTTTCAGAGCTTCCAGTAGCATGGACAAGAGCGCATACCCCTGGCTATCGCTGTCCACATAGCCCAACATTTGCTCCACATACGCTATCAATGCCGGCAGCAGCGTTTTTGTGTCCGTCGTAAAATCGGGAAGATACTCTGCAGGCAGATCAATACGGGAATAGAGAGCGCGCTGATTATTCTCCAAATCAGCCATTTTTTCCTTATACATCGCTTCATCAGGGAATAGGCCCTGGCGGACAAGGGGATTGCGCAACAGCGCCACCACATCCCGGTGATGGAACCGCATATCCCCGGCGCGGCTGTAGCGCAACGCGGACTGATACAAATCCAGCAGCGTGTTCAGCAAAGTGTAAGCGGGCGTCGCCCTGAACGGATAGCCCATGGTAACGTTCACGCCTTCCATGCCATAGGCCGACAGGAATGGCAACAAAAGCTGCTCATCAGCTAGCACCACCGCGGTATTATCCAGACTACCCTCCTCACGTTGAATGCGCTTAATCTGATCAATCGCATAGTAGATCTGGTTCATCTCCTTGGAAATCCCTACAATTTGTATGCGCTTCTGCGTCTCCTCATAATGATGGTTAACGTATTTCAGGCTCTCCATGGGAAGATTCAAGCCAGAGCAAATTTTCTTCAAGAAATAGGCCGTGGTGAATCGGATATCCTGATTAAAATCGCAATAGAACGGATCTATATCAAAGAAGAAACTGACATGGAAATGCTCTTTCAGATAGCGTATCACGGTTAGCTCCGCCGGCGTGAAGACGTGGAAACCAGCAAAAACAAAATGCTTGAAATTCAATTTCCGGGCATACACATCTATATGATCGGCGCAATCTCGGTATTTGAGGCCGCCGTAGGCCTTTCCTTCCTGACGCAACTGATCACGGAAAAGGGTGTACAGTTCTGCCAGACGGGCATAAAAGCTCATCTTCTCTTGCAGGCTCTCCTTTTGGTCCTCATGTGCCATCGCAATGGTAAACTCCTTGTCAAACGCCAAGGTCTTGAACACATACTCACCATCTTGCAGCTGCATGTCAATCTCATCAATATCGGAAAGGTAGGCAGGAGCCCATGCCAGCATATCGTCAAACGACAACTCCAGCGGCGGGTCCATCCGGCTGACAATCTCTCGCAGCCGCACCAACAGTGACAGCTTGTCAAGGGTCAGCAACGGAGATAGCATATCGATAAAATGCTCAATAGAATAGATAACCGGAAGAAAAGCGGGCAGTTTAAGATTATCCGAAATATGGTTTACCAGCATGCGGCGAGCGCGCTCGTTGGGCAGTACAATTACTGTCTCCTGCAAGGGCATGCCGGAACTCACGATGCTTTTGGATAGGTCGGACAGGAAGGACATGGGGGCAATATTTTAACGCAAAGGGTTAAACACAAAGGACACAAAGGACGCAAAAGGCACGAAGGATTCAAATGCAAAGGGCGCAAAGATTAGTCCAGCTTGAGCACAGCGAGGAAGGCCGACTGGGGCACCTCTACGTTGCCGATCTGGCGCATACGCTTCTTGCCGCGTTTCTGTTTCTCCAACAATTTGCGTTTACGGGTGATATCGCCGCCGTAGCACTTGGCCGTCACATCCTTGCGGACGGCCTTCACCGTCTCGCGGGCAATAATCTTGGAGCCAATAGCAGCCTGGATGGCGATTTCGAACTGCTGGCGCGGAATCAACTCTTTCAGTTTTTCGCAGATGCGGCGACCGAAAGTATAAGCATTATCGGCATGTATCAAGGCCGACAAGGCATCCACCGAATCTCCATTCAAGAGGATGTCCAGTTTCACCAAACGGGCCGGTTTGAAGCCGGTGATATGATAGTCGAACGAAGCGTATCCTTTGGAGATACTCTTTAGTTTGTCGTAGAAGTCGAACACAATCTCTCCCAGGGGCATGTCAAAGGTAAGCTCGATACGATTGGCGGCCACGTACATCTGGTTCACCAGCGAGCCGCGCTTGTCGATGCAAAGCTTCATAATGGCGCCGATATAGTCGTCCTTAGAGATAATTTGGGCACGGATATAAGGTTCCTCCACGTGGTCGATTTCCGTGGGAGCGGGCATGCCGGACGGGTTATAGACATCCAGCCACTGTTTCTTGGTAGTCAAGACCTTGTAAGAAACGTTGGGCACGGTGGCAATCACATCCTGGTCAAATTCGCGGTCAAGACGTTCCTCCACAATTTCCATGTGAAGCAGACCGAGGAAGCCGCAGCGGAAGCCGAAGCCAAGGGCGGCGGAAGACTCGGGTTCGAAGGTAAGGGAAGCATCATTGAGCTTCAGTTTCTCCAATGAGGCGCGAAGTTCTTCGTACTGGTCGGCCTCCGTAGGATAGATACCCGCAAAGAGCATGGGTTTCACCTCTTGAAAACCCTCGATAGCCGTTTCGCACGGACGCGCCACGTGAGTGATGGTATCGCCCACCTTCACCTCCGAAGAGGTCTTGATGCCGGTAATGAGATAGCCCACATCACCAGCAGAAAGGGTGTCCTTAGGCACACGGTCCATCTTCAAAATGCCGATTTCGTCCGCATCGTATTCGCGCTTGGTGGAGACAAACTTCACCATTTCATGGGTCTTGATGGTTCCATTGAAAATGCGGAAATAGGCGATGATTCCACGGAAGGAATTGAATACGGAGTCGAAGATGAGTGCCTGCAGCGGGGCCTCAGGGTCACCCTCCGGCGCAGGAATACGTTCAATGATGGCTTGCAGGATTTCTTCCACGCCCTGGCCGGTCTTGCCGGAAGCCTCAATAATGTCGGACTCGTCGCAGCCGATGAGATCCACAATCTGATCTTTCACCTCCAAAGGCATAGCAGCGGGCATGTCCATCTTGTTGAGCACCGGAATGATTTCCAAATTGTTATCAATGGCCTGATAAAGATTGGAGATGGTTTGGGCTTGCACACCTTGGGTAGCGTCCACCAGCAAAAGCGCGCCTTCGCACGCGGCAATGGAGCGGGACACCTCGTAGGAAAAGTCCACGTGACCCGGAGTATCAATCAGATTGAGGATATATTTCTCACCCTGATACATATATTCCATCTGGATGGCGTGGCTTTTGATGGTAATGCCGCGCTCGCGTTCCAAGTCCATGTCGTCCAGTACCTGATTCTGGAACTCACGGTCATTCACCGTCTTGGTATATTGTAAAAGCCTGTCGGCCAACGTGCTCTTGCCGTGGTCGATATGGGCTATAATGCAAAAATTTCGGATATGTTTCATAAGGCGGCAAAGATACAAAAAATATAGCAGCCAGAATTCCCCTTTTACTTGCCACCCGTTTCCACCATTAAATGACACACGGTTTATGAATTTTGTGTACTTTTGCGATTCAGAATCAATAGCAGGTCATGGTAATCTTATTCAATAAACCATACGGTGTACTGAGCCAATTCACTCCCGAAGCTGGGCATCGAGCCCTCGATGAGTTCGGTTTTCCTCCCGGAGTGTATGCTGCAGGGCGCTTGGACCATGACAGTGAAGGAGCTTTGCTGCTGACGGACGACGGACGGCTGATCAAGCGGCTGCTGGATCCGAAGAATGCTCATCCACGGACCTATCTTGCCCAAGTCGATGGAGAAATTACCGACGAAGCCTTACTGAAACTGTCAAAGGGGGTCGTCATCAAAGGCTACCGCACCCGGCCCTGCAAGGCGGAGAGGGCACTGCCACCGGAGGACCTCTGGGAGCGCGTGCCACCCATCCGCTATCGCGCCAACATCCCCACCAGTTGGGTTCGCCTCACCCTCACTGAAGGCAAGAACCGCCAGGTGCGGCACATGACTGCTGCCGTAGGTTTCCCGACCTTACGGCTCATCCGCGTTCAAATCGGAGATCTTGGTCTGGGTTCGCTCCAGCCAGGGGAGTGGAAAGTTGTAAAATAGGATGCGGAAAACTGTTCAAAAAAATCTTCATTCCAAAAACGGGAAAACATTTTTTACTATCTTTGCGACTTGTTTTTGATGCCTGAAATAAGCTCAAGGCAACTGGGATTATTCCTTGAGCAGTCTCGAAGATACAAAACACACGAAGTGCAAATAACCCCTCACAAGCGACGAAGTCGCGCAGTGTGGGGTTAGGTAAACAGTAAACTACAAACTACAAACAATATGCAAACCATCAATCCTCAGGAAAATTACGAGAAAAGCCGCAAGGCCATCGGCTATGTGGACCGTAAGGAGGCCACGCAGGCCGACTACGACCGCATCGGCTTCAAGTCCGGTCTGGAGGTGCACCAGCAACTGGCCACTAAAGAGAAACTCTTCTGCCGCTGTCCTGCCGGCATCTTCCAGAAACCCGACGAATACGACGCAGAACTGCTGCGCCACATGCGCCCCACCCTCTCCGAGATGGGCGAGTACGACGGCACCGCGCTCATGGAGTTCAAAACCCGCAAGAATATCGTCTATCGCATCGCGCACCGCACTGCGTGCACGTATGAGGTCGATGACACTCCGCCGTTCCCCATCAATCCTGAGGCCCTGCAATATGCCCTCGAAATTGCCCTCGCCTCCAAGCTGAAAATCGTGGGCGAGGTACACATCACCCGTAAACAGTACCTCGACGGTTCCATCCCCACAGGATTCCAGCGTACCGCCATCCTCGGTATTGACGGCGAAATCCAACTTCGCAAGAAGAAAGTGCGCCTCATCCAACTCAGTGTGGAGGAGGATGCCTGTCGCGAGGTGTCCGATATCGGTCACACGCGCGTGTATCGCACCGACCGTCTAGGCATGCCGCTCATTGAGACCGTGACCTATCCTGAGATGGTGAATCCCGATGAGGTGGAGGAGGCATGTAACTACATCCGCTTCCTGAACCGCAGCACGGGTCGCGTGCGCACGGGCATCGGCGCGGGCCGCGAGGACGTGAACGTGAGCTGCACCGGCGGCACCCGTATCGAGGTGAAGGGCGTGGCCCACACCAAATGGATTCCGGAGGTTACCCACGTGGAGTGCTTCCGCCAGTGGGCACTGCTCGCCATCCGCGAGCAGCTGAAGGCCCGCATCAGCAAAGAGAATTGGAAAATGAACTATACGGAACTCAATCCTAAGGAGTTCCATTTCTACTTCGATCCCATCACCGACGCCATCAAACGCGGCGAGAAAGTCTATGCAGTCAACCTGCCACAATTTGCAGGTTTGCTCTCCCACTTCACCCAACCCGGCCATCCGTTCTACAGCGAATTTGCTGATAGATTGAAGGTTATTGCCTGCTTGGAGCGTCCAAACATGGCAACGAGTGAGGATTTGGAGGATGTGGTGAGCCGCAGCGTCTTCGAGAAAGCCGCCAAGTCACTGAACGCCGGCGACAACGACGCGCAAATCATTTTCTGGGCTCCGGAGGACGATGTGAAGACCGCCTTGGAGGTGATTGAGGAACGTGCGCTGATGACCTTCGACGGTGTCCCGCAAGAGACCCGCAAGGCCCTGACTGACGGCACCACCATCTTCGAGCGCGTGCTGCCCGGCGCCGACCGTATGTATCCCGACACCGATTCAGCCCCAATCCCGTTAACCAACGACTACATCGAAGAACTGCGCAAGAACATTCCCGATGCCGTGTCCGACCGCTATGCACAAATGGTGGAATGGGGCGTACCGCAAGACTGTTTCAAATACATCTTCACGCACAACTTCTTCCCGCTTATCAAGAAGATTACGGACGAACTCGGCTATTGTCCCAAATATTTGGGCACTTTCTTCGGCCAGCGGCTCAAACATCTGCACGGCCAGTATGGCATGATATCGTTCTGTACCTGCAAGATTTACGACATGTTTGCTTTCTTGAAGAAAGAGAATCTTGACAAAGCCATTGCTTACGACCTGCTTAAGCTGATGTTCGAGCATCCGAAGGCTGACTTTGAAGAGTTGCTGAAATTCACAGGCTATAGGAAGATGACCAAAGTGGAAATTGAAGAAGGAATGGGCATTATGGCAGAGGTTTTCAAACCCAAACGCAGACGTACCAATGACGAGGACAAACGCAATTATCTCCTCGGCTGCGCTCGCCAACATGCCGCCGGCAATGTCGCATTCACCGAAATAGCAACCAAGTAATTTACTGATCACTATTCACTGATCACTAATCACTGTAATTATGGAAAATAACGATAAAGTAACATTCCAAGGATATAAAGGACGGGCATTGGAAATGCTCAAAAAATATGACGTTCATGTGTGGGACAAGGCCGAGGTCGAGACCACGCGCGGACACTTCTCGGGCAAGATTCTACCCCGTGCCGAGAACACCGACGACATCCACATCGTGATGAAGGTGGCCACGGGCTACAACATCGGCATCGACATTGAGACGGTGACCGACATGAAGGGCGAGCGCGACCCGCAGCCCGTGTTCAAGATTCCAGAGAAGGAGTTTCCCTACACGCCAGGTCTTCCGCACGTGAAGTTGTTGGGCACCGGCGGAACCATTGCCTCGCGTTTGGACTACCGCACCGGGGCCGTGATTCCGGCATTCTCACCCGGCGAGTTGTACGGCGCCGTGCCCGAGTTGGCCGACATCTGCAACTTGGAGACCGAAAAAGTGTTCGCCGTCTTCTCCGAGAACATGTCACCCGTGGAGTACAAAGCCCTGGCCAACAAGATTGGCGATGAAATAAAGAAAGGTATCGAGGGTATTGTAATTGGCCACGGCACAGACACTTTGGCGCACACCGCCACCGCCTTGACCTACATGTGCCAGAACCTGCCGATGCCGGTGGTGCTGGTCGGCTCGCAGAGAAGTTCCGACCGCCCGAGTTCCGACGCGGCATTGAACCTCATGCACGCCATGACCGCTGCTGGGCACGGCGACATTGCCGAGGTGATGGTTTGCATGTTCGGACCCACCAGCGACGACTACGGATTCCTGCACCGGGGCACGCGCGTGCGCAAGATGCACAGCTCGTATCGTTCCACGTTCCGCACCATCGGCGACACGCCGTTGGCCACCGTGAACCGCAGAGACGGCGTGCAGCCCATCAAGGAAGTCTATAACCACCGCCGCCACGGCGAGCAGCACCGTCAGGTAGAAGTCATCACCAACTACGAGGACTACAAGAAGAGCATCGCCAAAAATGACCCCAATGTCACCCGCATCGTGCCGACATTCGACGACCGCGTGGCCATCCTCTACTACTATCCGGGCATGAAACCTGACGTGTTGGATGCCTTGATTGACAACGGTTACAAGGGCATTGTATGGGACGGCACTGGTTTGGGTCACGTGAACAAGGGCATGTTTGAGGCCATCCAGAGAGCAACGGATGCTGGCGTGCACCAGTACATGAGCGTGCAGACCATCTGGGGATACACCCACATGTTCGTGTATGACACCGGTCGCGACATGATGGCGCGCGGCATCATCCCCGCCGACAACATGTTAGCAGAGAGTTCCTACATCAAACTCGGCTGGGCGTTGGGCCTCACCAAGGACAGCGGCCAAAAGCGGGAGGATGTGAAGAAACTGATGCTTACACCCATCAACGACGAAATCACCAAGCGCGAGCCCTACGACGGCTACCTCGTCTATCAAGGCGGTGTGCCGGAGGTGGAGGAATTCGTGAAGAAGGTAAGGAAATAAACCGGAGATTTAAGATTGGAGATTAAAGAGTCGCGGTGTGCCGCGGCTCTTTTTTTTTCATGAAGTGTCTTGAAAAGGAACGTCAATAAATTAACATATCAACAGTTTAACTTATTGATATATCATCTAAACTCTCAAACTTCCTGTTCCGTTGCAATCTGGATATCCACTGCAACTCCAGAACTCTTTTCCAAAGTTAACCCACATTCTGGCTACATGTTTGATCATAGGCTTGCAGGATTTTCGGGGCTTCCACCTCCATTCGGCTGAACGCGAACAGCTTCTTTCCCAAGTCCTTGAGCGAAGCCCCAAGGTGATACACCGTGTCGTCGATGATGAGGAAGCGGTCATGGTAGCGATCGCATTCCGTGACGGCGACAGGCGGGTATTGCCGGTTGTGCCGTTCGAGATCGAGTGTCTGTAGGGCTGCCGCAAGGTGATGGCCGCCTCGGGTGACGATCTCCGCCGTCACTCCTTCCGCCCGTTTCGCCAACATCAGCAGCACCGACTCGTCGATGTAGTTGTCGATGAGGACGATGCGCTCCTTTGCCGAGCGGATCAGCTCGGAAGCGAAGGCGTACGCATCGAAGATCTGGCCATCGTAGAAAATGCCCTCCTTGGGCGGCAGCGCGATGCGCACGAAGAACCCGATTTGCTCCTCGGTCTTGCTGACGCGCCGCTCCAGCCGCTCAAATCGTTGGTTGATAGCTTGTCCGCGTAACAGATACTCTTTCAGTACCGATGTTGCCCAACGCCTGAAATCGATGCCACGTTTGGATTTCACGCGGTATCCAACTGACAATATCATATCAAGGTTGTAATACTCCGTTTGATATATTTTGCCATCGCTGGCAGTTGTCGCAAATTTTGCGACAACTGGATAATTTCTAAGCTCTTCTTTCAGCGCATTGTTAACATGCTTGCCAATAGTTTTGACATCCCTGTCAAACAGTATGGCCATTTGCTGACGGTTCAGCCATACCGTCTCCTCCTCCATCCGCACCTCCAGACGGATGCTGCTGTCGGGCTGGTAGAGGATGATTTCGCCGTTTTGGTTAAGGGTATTATCCTGTTTCATAGTATTTAAAATTTTGTTTTAGGTTAAAAAATAGACTGCAAATATACTACAAAACGGGGCGGTGGTCAAGGGGTTTGCAGGAGTTTCGCGGCTTCCACCTCCATCCGGCTGAACGCGAACAGCTTCTTTCCCAAGTCCTTGAGCGAGGCCCCAAGGTGATACACCGTGTCGTCAATGATGAGGAAGCGGTCGTGGTAGCGGTCGCATTCCGTGACGGCAACGGGCGGGTATTGCCGGTTGTGCCGTTCGAGATCGAGTGTCTGTAGGGCTGCCGCAAGGTGATGGCCGCCTCGGGTGACAATCTCCGCCGTCACGCCCTCCGCCCGTTTCGCCAGCATCAACAGCGCCGACTCGTCGATGTAGTTGTCGATGAGGACGACGATGCGCGCTCTTGCCGAGCGGATCAGCTCGGAGGCGAAGGCGTACGCGTCGAAGATCTGACCATCGTAGAAAACACCCTCCTTGGGTGGCAGGGCAGTGCGCACGAAGAAGCCGATTTGTTCCTCGGTTTTGCTGACGCGCTGTTCCAGTCGCTCAATCCGTTGGTTGACAGCGTAACCACGTAGGATGTACTCCTTCAGCACCGAATTGGCCCAAATTCTGAACTGGGTACCACGTTGGCTTTTCACCCGATAGCCTACTGAAATAATGACATCGAGATTGTAGTATTTCATTCGATACCGTTTGCCATCAATAGCAGTTGTCAAGAAATCCTTGACAACTGAATTTTTGTCTAATTCATTCTCGTTGAAGATGTTATTGATGTGCAAACTGATATTCTGTTTTGTGGTCTGAAACAACAGAGTCATTTGCTGTTGCGTGAGCCATACCGTCTCCTCCTCCATCCGCACCTCCAGACGGATGCTGCTGTCGGGCTGGTAGAGGATGATTTCGCCGTTTGGGTTAAGGGTATTGTCCTGTTTCATAGTATTAAAATTTTGTTTTAGGTTAAAAAACGGATTGCAAAGATACAACAAAACAGGACGGTTGTCAAGGGGAATCTACACGCATTACTATCCCCACTTATTGCATTGAGCCATGCGGGATAGACGTATTGGATACATACATTCGTCACACATCTGCATCACATGTCAAAAACATCGCGTTTTCTGCAACTTTTATCCCGAAAAATGCTATTTTTGCGGATTGAAATATGTGAACATGCCTACGTCAATAAAACTATCAAAAATAACAAAAGTCGATCTTCGCGATTGCTGGAAAAACGAAGCGACCGATTTCACTCCCTGGCTGGCGTCGGAAGAGAACATTGCTTTGCTGGCCGATGCGCTTGGCATGAATGAATTGGAGGTTAAGGCACAGGAAGAGCATGTAGGACCTTTCCGTGCCGATATTCTCTGTGTTGACCCTGGCACCGACAAACTGGTGCTGATTGAGAACCAATTGGAGAAGACCGACCACAATCATTTAGGCCAAATTCTTACCTACGCTGCCGGACTTGATGCTGTAACCATTATTTGGGTTGCCGAGCGTTTTACCGAGGAACACCGCGCCGCCATTGACTGGCTCAACCGTATTACCGATAAAGAATTCAACTTCTTTGGCGTTGAGATTGAACTGATCAAGATTGGCGACAGTCTGGCTGCTCCTATGTTCAATGTGATTGCGAAGCCCAATGGTTGGAGCAAGGATGTAAAGAGTTCGTCCAACAAGTCCTCAAACGAGAACCGCACCGAAGTTGAGAATTACCGCTATGATTTCTGGTCGGCTTTCTGCGACTACATGAGGAACAATCCTTCAAAGCTTTTTAAGACTCAATCACCATCCTACAACCATTGGATGAATATTGCCATTGGCCGTGGCGGTTTCCAGATTTCCCTGTTGGTCAACACAAGGGAGCAGAAAACCACCATCCAGCTTTATATGCCTGAAGATGCCGATAAGATTTTCTTCGATGCGCTGCTTTCTCACAAAGATGAAGCCGAAGCCACTATGGGCGTGAAACTCGACTGGCGCCGCCTCGAAGGAAAGAAAGCTTCGTCAATTGATTATTCCCAAAGTTTCAAGGTCACCAACCCTGAAAAGCAAGAAGAAATCTTTGCATGGTACAAGGAATACACAGAGAAGTTTATTTCGTTTTTTAAGCCGATAATTAAGAAGCTATAAACTCTATATTACGTAAGTTAGCGATAAGAATAAAATTTAATAATATGGCCAATAATTATAATTCTTTAGCAAGTGAAGAGCTCTCAGCTGGTGGTTATGATTATTCGATTTATGACAACTATCATTTAATAAAGATTGGTGCAACCACAGTTAATCAATTACAAGAGGCAAAAATTCTCCCAAAAAGGAATTATGGAGGATTGTTAACAAATAAGCCGGATGGACTTATTCTTAAGGGTAAAAACGATGTCCAGGTATTGATTGAAATGAAAAAACCTGGAACATTAAAAAACCTGAAAGCTGCAAAAGGAGTAATAACCGAATGGTATTATAACCTTGCAAAAGTAGTCAAATGTAATATAATTTGTGCTAGTGATGGTCAAACAACATGTTGGGTTTATGCTCCGATAAAAGAATTCTATATCGAATCTGGCACCCCTGTAAATAAAGTTTTAAATTTATCAATACTAACGGAGCCTTCAAGTTTAGGTAAACATAGGGATATTGCAGAGTTAATAGAAAAACTTATGTCATCTAATGATAAAGGCGTTATTATTAATAAAAAGAAAATTCTTAATCCTCAAAAATTAGCGGATAAGGTATGGCAAAAGATTTGGATTCAAACAGGGAAGAATCCGGAAAGCTGTCTGTATAATGTGGTTGAAATTTTTATTTTTAAATTCTTATCTGATTTAAAGGTGCTACCTGAACATATGTCGTTTGAATATGTATATAAGATTCTAAACACAAAAAATGATGGTAGTGCGGAAGAGGGATTGCGCTATTATGCAAATAATGTTAGGAGAAAGATAAGAGAACAAATGTTTCCTGCCGGTAGTGATGGAACAACAATTTTAAATGGCACAATATTCGTCAATGAAAATGGAGATCCCAATATTCCTCAGTCTGCATTGTTTAAGGAAGTAATATCGGATTTTTTCAAATATGGACAAGAAGAGGGTGATTTCATTAATATTGATAAGAATTTTAAAACAAGATTGTATGAATCTTTTTTAAGAAAGGAAGCTGGTATATCTACACTTGGTCAATATTTTACTCCTAGAAATGTTGTTCGTGCAACAATTGATATGTGTTCAAGTATCCCCAATAGTTCCAAAATATGTGACCCATTCTGTGGTGTAGGTGGTTTTTTATTGGAAATCTTAAACAGCGTAGAGTCGTTAAAATCTCAATATAAACCAAATCAGGAAGATCAAATAAAACCATGTTGTGAGATAATTGGTTTTGATAAAGGAACTGATGAAAATGATGATGCCAGGACTATTATACTTGCCAAAGCTAATATGCTTATTTACCTTTCAGATATTATTGCTCAGTACCCTCAGTTGACAAAAGAGTTTTCAAATGTATTTAACAGTACATTTACGTTACTTCGTTCAAATGTTGGGACTTTTGCAAAATCTGAGTATAAAGACTATTTTGACTTCATTTTTACAAACCCACCTTATGTTGTTAAGGGAGCCACAACAATGAAAAAACAACTAAAGGATTTGGGATTAATGGAGAACATTTATAGTTCTAATGGAATGGGGCTTGAGGGTTTGGCTCTTGATTGGATTGTTTATAGTCTAAAACCAGGAGGCAAAGCATTTGTGGTATTACCTACTGGGGTTTTTCGAAGATTGCCAGACAATAATCTTCGCTCTCATATTATTGATAAGTGTATTATTGATGGTGTGATTTCACTTCCAGAAAAAACATTCTATGCTACGACTCAGAAAACATACATTTTGGCCATTACAAAAAAATTGTCAGAGAACTATCCAAAAGAACAAACTACGCCAGTATTTGCATACATAGTAAGAACTATTGGCGAAACACTTGATTCGAACAGATTTCCAACGGATGAGAATGATCTTATAGAAATGTCAAAACAATTCAAGTATTTTTGTGCCGACAAAACAGCCTATGCAAGCGAAAACAAACGAATAAAAAAGTTGTCATTTAAGGATTTCTGCTCAAATTGGGTGATAGAGGAACATTGGACAGAAGAAGAATTGATTGATCTTGGAGTAAAGGATCCAATTTTAAAAGTCAATGAAGAAGGATTCAAAGAAAAAATAGCAACTTTATCCGAATATATTAAAGAACAATCTGACACATTTAATCCTCTCAATTATTCAAATAGAGTGGTGATAAAAGAGTTTAGTGAGATCTTGAAGTGGAAGAAAGGAAACTCAAAATTAACAAAAGAATACATGCGTAAACACACAGGTTCTTATCCTGTATATACGGCAGATACTTTGGGAACATGGAAATCTGGAATAGATATCGACTCATATGAGTGGGAAGGTGAATGTATTAGGTTAACAACAAACGGCGAATATGCTGGGACTTTTTCATACATATCGGGAGGAAAGTATTCAATGAATGGTGATGCTGGGAGAATCTGGATCAAAGACGAATTTAAAGACAGTATTGATTTGCAGTATATTCTGTGTACATTGATAGATATTAGAAGAAGAAAGGGGTTTACTTGGGTTAAAAAACCTAAGGAAGCGGATGTCTATGCTTTGAAGATTCCTGTTCCAGTAAAAGAAAACGGAGAGTTTGATAAAGAAAAACAACAACTTGTTGTTCGGCAATATAATGCCATAGAAAAATTAAAGAGAAACTTGAAAGATCAAGTAGATAATATGCTTGAAGTCGTTGTTCAGTTACTACCAGAGGAGGCATATGCTGATTAATCAACAAGATACAAAATCACTACGATGTCTTTCTCTATTTCGCTAATCGTTATTGGCTGCATTATTATCATCGCCGTGATAATTGCTTGCCTTAACTTTGCCTCAAAGCGCAAATACAAGCAAAAAGTCGATGCCGTCGCAGCCAAAACAAAGCAGCTGGCCGCTGCCTTGGATGAGCTGTTCAAGCCGGTGAAGAAAAACTTTAAGGAGGCTGTGGGGATGATGGAGGAAGTGATAAACGAATAAATAGAACATTTAAAGAAATAGCATAATGAACGTATTGTATTATCAGTTATTAAAAATCGACAACTCAAGCGATTCTGTGTCTGTTGAAAATTTTGCCAATGCACAGAACATCAATGACTACATAATGGATTTAATAACTATTTGTTCAGGAAATGCAGGTGATAGGGAATACTCTTTCAACCCAACATTATCTACTACAAAAAATCACATTATAAACTTCATTGAAAATGAAGACAATAGAGATGAAGTGTGTAATACACTTGCTCAAAAACTCTTAGCCGTAGAGAAGGAAACCCAACAAAGAATTGCACATCTGAATAATGAAATACCCAAAGGTATTTTGTTGCTGGCATACACACAAATGACGGAATCCGAATATAAAGTCCTAATCACGAAAGCTGATTATACTGAGTTCTTGGAAGAATTAAGTGGTGAGAAAAAAAGTGGATTGCCTACCAAGAAAAAGATTTTCAAATCATTTATTCTAAATATTAGTTTTGATGATAATGGCAATTATTATATCGGTAGAATAATTACATACGACGCAAATACTTCAACAAAGGCTGTTTATTGGTGGAAAACTTTTCTTGAATTAAATGAGCTACGTGATGATAAGAGAAATACGCTTACAGCGTATCAAGCAATAAAAAACGACATACTTGAACCGATTAGAAAAAAACACAAACAGGACTATTTATGTTTGAGGAATCTTACTATTGCTTATTTCAGGAGTGATGGTGAGTTTAATCTTGACCATTATAAAGATTCGATTATTGGTTCGTATAATCCATTTGATGCCAATTTGGACATAGATGTTCTTAAAAACAAAATCGCCTCTCTACCTAGAAAACACAATTTTGACAATGTATTTAATAAAACACCAGATGAAATAAAAGACAAATTTAAGGATGTTATTACATTGACTCCTGAAATAGATTTGAAAATAAAACAAGACATTACGCATTTAGACAGAGTCATTAAAGCAAAGGAGGATGATGAAGGCAATAAATACATAATGATACGCAGTGACGTGGGATTCGAATACGCAGAAGGTCTCAGTAACCATAATGGCAATGAATAAACTTTGTCAAAATATTGCAGAACTCTTTTCTTCACAATTACAGAAGATTTTGGAAAAGGAGAATTGTGAGGAATACGAAGTCGTATATGAAACGACTTCACTTAATAGTTTGCCGCAAAATATAGACTTATCCGAACTAAATACTCGTGACAGCATTCAAATAAGCTATTATGTGACTGATGATGATTTCAATACATATTTATCAACATCAAATAATTGGGATGAATTTGTAAAAGACATATCTATTTTAACAACAACAAATGGAAAATTAAGGATTTTAATCAGTAAACAACAACAAGACAATGTGTTGTCGGTTTACAATTATGAATCATTCGCTCAATATTTTGCCGGGTTGTCATTATCTCAATTTTTATCCGTAATAAACAATAACTTTAATGAGCGTCTAGTTTTTGAAATACAGGACGATAAATTTCCCTCTTGGAAAACAAAAACTATTGCCTTTACTTCCAAAGGGGACACTATTGTATTAGAAGGAATTGGAAACGTTAATCGAGAGAAACGCATTAAAGAAGCAAGAGGACTGTGTTTCTGCGAAATGGACAAGTACAATTTGTTGCCGGAAGATTTTTATTGTCCTGAAAATCAAGTGCCGGATTTATTGTACGATTACTTTCAAAAGGTGTGTGTGTTATATACTTGTTCATTTGTATTTGATTATTCAATACTGAAAAAAGAATCTTACGAATATAAACTACTAGGATATAAGTCTTTAAATAAAATTGTTGACAGTATAAGAGTTTCAAATATAAATATTGATATAAGCTATCGGAAAAGTTATGTTGATATTTATCATTGGTTGTATCTGGGAGGAAACAATATTGACAAAATAAATATAGCTAGAAATATTATTTCTCTAAATATCAATCAAGACACTTTCGCTCTTGACGAATCTGTAATAGATTCAATATTATCAAATTATAAAATTTATGAAAAAGAAAATGTCAAACAGTATATTGAAGTTAGAAACAAATTGTCTGAAATATTGATTGAGCTTCAAGGAAAAATCAATGATATTATGGATTCTTTTGTTGGTGATTTTAAGAAAACCTTAATCACATTTGTTTCATTCATTATTTCTGTTATTGTTATTCGAGTTGTCTCAAAAGGAGATTTTATAGGAGGATTTACTAATTCAATAATAGGATTGTCTTTTGTTTTATTGCTTATTGATTTCGGTATATTTCTATATTCTAAATGGGAATTAAAAGAAAAACACAAACTTTACCAGAAACATTATTTTCAATTAAAAAAAAGATATGAAAGCTTATTGTCTGATGTGGAATTAGACAATATCTTTGAAGAATGTGACCCCGAAAAAACAGATACAGGTAATTCTCTTATAAGAAAACAAACGAAAAGATATTCAATATTATGGATTATTTCCATAGTGTTATTTACCTTGTTTTTATTGATACTGTTATTTGTAAATAATGATTGGCAAATATTTCATAGATGTGGTAATCTTAACATTATTAAACTATTGCTATGCTTTATACTGAATATGTTTCTATAAAAAACCTTTCTTTACATATTGTCGGTAACAAATCCGCAGAAGAGGGCATCATCCTGTCAAAAACAAATCTTGACGTCAAAGATGAGTTGAGAAGTTTATTGGCAAACTACTTCCTCACCCCCTTCTCCTCCGAAGAACTCTTCGAGCTCTACCACGACAGCGGGATTGAGTATAATGTGGTATATGGGGCGGCATCGCAAATATTTGACGACCCAGAAACACTTTACGAACAGTCGGTGAACCTTGCAAAGCATCTTTACGACCAGAGCTCCCACCCGAAAATCAAGGGCGGGGAGTTCTATACGGTCTATTTCCGCGACTGCATCGTGGACGGCGAGACGGTGGACGCCGTCGGGCTGTTCAAGTCGGAGAACAAGGACACTTTCCTGCGGGTGCTGCACGAGGGCGGCAACTTCAACCTTGAGAGCGAGCAGGGCATCAACATCAAGAAGCTCGACAAGGGCTGCCTCATCTTCAACAAAGAGCGCGAGAACGGCTACGTGGTGGCCGTGGTTGATAACACCAACCGCGGCATCGAGGCGCAGTACTGGATGGACGACTTCCTGCACGTGCGCCAGCGCAAGGACGGCTACGCGAACACGCAGAACGCGATGGCCATGGCCAAGAACTTCGTCACCAAGGCGCTGCCCGAACAGTTCGAGGTCTCCAAGGCCGACCAGATTGACCTGCTGAACCGCTCGTTGGAGTTCTTCAAGGAAAACGACACGTTCGATATGGAAGAATTCGCCAACGAGGTCATCGAACAGCCCGAGGTGATCAAGAGCTTCCGCCAGTACAAACGGAGCTTCGAGGAGGAGAACGACGTGGTAATCGACGACAACTTCGATATCTCCGACTACGCCTTCCGCCGCCAGCAGCGCTCCTACAAGCGCGTCATCCGCCTCGACCGCAAGATCCAAATCATTATCGACGGCAACCGCGACAACGTGGAGCAGGGCGAGGACGAACGCGGGAAGTTTTATAAGGTGTATTATCAGGAGGAGGAATAATTTTTAGAATTAGAGCAAGATCGAACTTAGGTGGAAGAGTTCGTGAAGAAGGTAAGAAAATAGCGTTTTTTAGTTTTCCGTAATATTAGAGGTAGGGCCGTCATAGTGTGACGGCCCTACCACTAATTATTATTTGACATTCCTGTTTATAACTATTGAAAACTTTCTGCCCCACCCCCTGCCGTATTTTGTACTTTTGCCGCTCGAATTTTTTCAGCAAAAAAATCAAAAAATCATAATTATGAAAAGAATTTTACTTTTGTTTGCAATGGCCTGGCTATTCCTTCTGCCGGCCGCGCTCAAGGCGCAAGACACCGTGTATATCGGCAACGGCAGCCATAGTCAATCTACTGAAATATTGCCGACATACACCGCGACAAACTATTCCCTGTCGGAGCAAATCTACACGGCAGCGGAAATTGGCCGGGCGGGGACTATCTACAGTATCACGTTCAAAGGCCCGTGGTACCATGCTACCCGCAATGTTGATATATACATGGTGCACACCAACAAGACCTCCTTTCAATATTCCAGAGACTGGGAGCCTGTCACTGCCGCCGATCGTGTGTACAGCGGGGTTTTCGCTTTTCCGGGAGGGGAATTAACGATAGACCTTCAAATTCCGTTCCAGTACAACGGTATCGACAACATAGTGCTTGTGGTGGACGACAATACTGGAAGTCCTGCCAGTAATACCGGAAATTTTTTCGGTCCGATGATAAATATCGAAGATTTCTTCTCCTACTCGTACCCACAAGTCCTTTATATTTATGGTAACGACGTGGATTATAACCCGACTTCTCCAATAAATTCTTTGAGCCTCCAAGGCAACTTAGACTATTACAAAAACCAAATTTGG